>Ga0307378_10000172_pt1 | contig 120588 bp, 113 predicted proteins | sample UN1MG_FD_202238 | JGI IMG/M metagenome (GOLD analysis project Ga0307378, IMG submission 202238) | Soil microbial communities from Risofladan, Vaasa, Finland - UN-1 | ecosystem: Environmental > Terrestrial > Soil > Coastal area > Acid sulfate soil | place: Finland: Risofladan, Vaasa...
GCGCACGCGATGCCCTACCTCATCCTCTTCACCTTCGCCTGCCTGCTCGGCGTGCTGGCGATGTGCATGGCGATTTAGCACCATACCAGCGGCCCGGCCTTCGTGCTTCGACAAGCTCAGCATGAGGGTCTCTAAATACAGATACAATGAAAGGGCCTCATCCTGAACTTGTCGAAGGACGAGGCCCGGACGACACCGCACCGGGCTCCAGCTTTCGTCTTTCGAACCGGCCAACGTTTATCCTTTCGGTTTGCGTTTCGGCCGCCGCACCAGCTCGCCGCCGCAATTGGGGCAGCGGTCGTCCATCTCGTGGGCACAGGGACGGCAGAAAGTGCATTCGTAGGAGCAGATGAAGGCCTCCGCCATCTGGTCGAGCGGCGCCTCGCATTTCTCGCATTCGGCGCGCATTTCCAGGCCCACGACCGCCTCCCCGCCTCGTTTTACCGATCCTTCACGATACATGGGGCGCAGTATAGGGCTTGCCGGATTGCTCTTGAAAGGAAAGACGCATGGCCTGGGAGAAATCGTCACACGCTCTGGTCGCCGCCTTCGACGCCGCCGTGCCGGACGGGCCGGCGGTCGAGCGACGCCAGATGTTCGGCTACCCCTGCGCGTTCGTGAACAACAATATGTTCATGGGACTTCACGAGCAGAACTTCATCCTGCGGCTTTCCGAGGAGGACCGCGCGGAGATCAAGGCAAGCCACAACGCTGCCCCGTTCGAGCCGATGAAAGGGCGGGCGATGAAGGAGTACGTGGCGTTGCCCGACGCGATCCTGGGCGACGCGGCGGCGCTCGGCGCATGGGTGGCGCGATCCTTCGCCTTCGCCTCGGCGCTGCCGGTGAAGGAGAAGAAGCCGCGCAAGAAAAAGGCGAAAGGATAGACAGCACCATCCCCTTCCGCTGGCGCGCGACACGGCTTCGCGTTAGCTTCCCCACTGTCATCAGCAGACGGGGTGTATAGATTTTGGGCACGCATAAATGACCGCCGCCACGGCGGTCGCGGGCTGGATCGACCGCAACATCCTCGAGCTTGGGCGCGAGATGCGGGTCTCTTATCTGCCGCCCTTGATGGTTTACATGGCGGCCGGCATCTCGGGCCTGACAGCCATCGTCGGCACCTTCTTCGTCAAGGATTATCTCGGGCTCTCTGCGGCCTTCCTCGCGGGGCTGGCCTTCTGGGGCGGGGTGCCGTGGTTCCTCAAAATGCCGCTCGGCCACCTCGTCGACCTGATGTGGCGCTGGAAGGCGGTGCTGGTCTTCATCGGCGCCGCGCTGATCGCGGCCGCCTTCCTCATCATGTACGGCCTCATCGGGCATACCAAGATGATGGCCGCGATCATGCCGGTGGCGGCCTGGTATGTGCTGAGCTTCCTCCTCGCCCCGGTCGGCTACGTGATCCAGGACGTGGTCGCCGACGCCATGACGGTGGAAGCCGTGCCGACGGTCGACGAGCGCGGCGAGCCGCACGATCCCGCCACGCTCAAGCTCATGCACACCACCATGCAGACGCTGGGCCGGGTGGCGATCATCGGCGGCGGCGTGATCGTAGCGCTGCTCAACATCTACATGTTCTCCGGCGTCGGCGCGCTCTCGGAAGCCGAGAACGCGGCCGTCTACACCGACATTTATCTGATGGCGCTGTTCATCCCGGTGGTCTCGGTGGCCGGCGTCGTCCTCGGCATGGTCTCGGTGCGCCGCCGCGCGGCCGGTCTGCGCCGCGAGGGTTTCGACGAGGAAAAAGTGCGCGCGATGGTCTATGTCCAGGAGGATGTCGAAACCAGGCCCAACTGGCTGATCCTCGGCGGCAGCCTCGTCTTCGTCGCCTTCACCATCGGCATCGGCCTGGCCAATGTCCCCTTTGCCAAGGAAATCATTTTCGTCGGCTCGACGGCGATCATCGTTTTCTTGATGACCAAGCTGCTGGCGGTGCTGAGCGCGGAGGGGCGGCGCATGCTGGTCGGCACGGCGATCATCATCTTCGTCTACCGCGCCATGCCGACGCCGGGGCCGGGCCAGACCTGGTGGTTCATCGACGAGCTGGGCTTCGACCAGCAGTTCCTCTCGGTGCTGTCGCTGATCTCCGCGGGGCTCACGCTCGCCGGCATGTTCATCTTCCGGCGCTTCATGGCCGAGCGCTCGATCGCCTATATCGTCGGCTTTCTCACCATCATCTTTACCGTGCTCGGCCTGCCGATCCTCGCCATGTTCTACGGGTTGCACGAATGGACGGCGGCGGCGACCGGGGGCGTGGTCGATGCGCGCTTCATCGCGGTCGCCGACACCGCGCTCGAATCGCCGCTGCAGCAGATCGCCATGATCCCGATGCTGGCCTGGATCGCCAACAACGCGCCGGCGAACTTGAAGGCGACCTTCTTCGCGGTGATGGCATCGTTCTCGAACCTGGCCCTGTCGGCCTCGCAGCTCGGCACCAAGTATCTCAACCTCGCCTTCACCGTGACCCGCGAGGTCAAGGACCGCGCAACCGGCCAGGTCAAGCTTCCGGCGGATTATTCCGAGCTTGGCTGGTTGATGGCGGCGGCAATCGCAGCCGCGCTCGTCGTGCCGCTGGCAACGATCGTGATCGTGCAGCGCACCCGGCTCAGAACCACCCAGTAGGGCCGGCGCGCGCTAGTCGCGGAGCGCATCGAAGCGGCGCAGGCTCGCCACCGGCCAGACCGCCTTGCGGTCGTAGTATTAGGCCACTGCCGGAATGTCGGGCGGCAAGGCGAGCCAGGGCACCTTCGAGGCGGTGAAGATATGGATGTCGGGCGCCACGCAGCCGGGCTCGTCGAGGGCGCCCACGCGGACAAAGCGGATCTTGTCGCCCACGGCCATCGCATAGTTGCTCCACAGCGCGACCCGGCACTTCGGACAGCGGAAGATCTTCTGCCCGGCGCCGCTCTCCGAGGGCGTATCCACCATCTCCGGCGCGCCCTCAAGCAGCTCGACGCGGTCGGCTTCGATCAGCGCGTTCACCACGAAGGCCGATCCGGTCTCGCGCTGGCACCAATGGCAGTGGCAGCAATGCACGAACATCGGTGCGCCGGTCATCCGGTAACGCACCGTGCGGCAGGTGCAGCCGCCCTCGATTATCAGTTCGCGTTTCTGTTCCAACTTCGATCTCCCCCGTATGTTGGCCGGGGCCGCAGGCGAGCGACGCCCGGCCTTTCGGCCGGACGCCGCCCTCTCTTCAGCAATACGAAGCTTACGTTAACGATTGGCCTGCTGGCAGCCCACCATGTTGCTCTGGTAGCTCTGGCGGCACGAGCGCTGCTGCCTGGGATCGTTTCTATACTGTGCCAGGCAGGCGTTCAGCACACGGATGCTAAAGCTGGCGCAGCGCTGGTATTCGGGGTTGGGCTTGTATAACCGCGCCGCTCTGCGCCTCGCCGCGAGCCCTTCGCCCTCTTCGGCGGTTACAGCGGAGGGAAGGGCTGAGGGAAGGGTGACCGCGATCAGAGCAGCGGCAACGATGGTTCGGTTGATAAGCATGTCGTGGTTCCTTTAAGGAATGTGTGACGGGTGGTCGCTGTATGGGAAGCTCGGCTTGTCACGCCTTGGTTGCGACGATCTCGGCGTATTGCGAGGGCACCCGCATCGAGCCGTCGGTGGCCGTGTCGTAGCGGGCGACGGTCGCCAAAAGATCGGCATGCAGCGCGTCTTGGCCATCGGCATCGAGCGCCAGGAACGCCTTGTGGACCGGCCCATAATATGTGCGGAAGAAGCTCGCGAAGTGGTCGGGCGAGCGGTAGCGGAAGACGAAGTCCTTTGCCGTGAAGCTGATATCGGCATGCGGGCCGAAGGTCGCATCGACCCAGTCCCGGCTGCCCCAGAGCGCCGGCGACTTGACGCCGGCCGGCGGGGCGACGTGGCTGCCGAGCGTCTTGAAAATCGCGCCGATGAAGCCGTCGGGCGTCCAGTTGGCAAGGCCGATCTTGCCGCCGGGCCGGCAGACGCGGATGAGCTCGCTGGCCGCTGTCTGCTGGTCCGGTGCGAACATCACGCCGTAGGTCGAAACGACGGCATCGAACGCGCCGTCCTCGAACGGCAGGGCCTCGGCATCGGCGATCTGGAAGTTGACATCGAGCCCCTCGGCCTCGGCCCGGGCGCGGCCGCGCTCGAGCAGCGTGTCGACATAGTCTGTCGAGGTGACATCGCACCAGCGGCGGGCGAAGGCGAGTGTCGCGTTGCCGTTGCCGGCGGCAACATCGAGGACCTTTGCGTCCGGGCGCAGATCCATTGTCTCGGCAAGCTCCTCGCCGACAATCTGCAACGTGGCGCCGATTTTGGCGTAGTCGCCCGAAGACCAGGCGGCGTTCTGCTTGGTCTTGATGGCGGCGTAATCGGGCAAGTCGGTGGTTGGGGTGTTCGTATTGGCGGCTGTGGTGACGGCGTTCATCGGCTGGCTCCTTCAAGCTCGGCGGCGCATACGGCGCTGCGTGATTGTTCCGGTCGTTCGCGGTCTCGTGACGCCCCGCGAATGACCCGGACAATGCCCGGAGCCGTCAATCCAAGCTTGAGGACTATTTGAGGATTAGCTGCGGCTTTGGTGGAGAATTGCCGCAATTGCACCGATTAGGCGCAACGGGAGCTTAGGCGCATCAGGAGCGGCTCAAAGCCCCATCTGCTCGCTGATCAGCCTGGTCACTGGGTTGCCCGCATCCATCAGCACGTTGCCGGCGGCGAAATGGTCGAGGCCGGGCAGCACGTCGCAGCTCACCTCGACGCCGAGTTCACGCAGCGCCGCCGCGTAGGCATCGCTCTGTTCGTGAAAGCCGATGGGATCGTCCGCGCCATAGGCCATGATCACCGGGCATTTATGGACCGGCAGGTTGAGGAGCGGCGAGTTGCGCTCGGCCGCGGCGGGGGACAGCTCCAGCCATTCCTGGGGATGGGCAACGCGCAGCGGCCGCAGATCGTATATCCCCGAGATCGCCGTCGCGCCTTTGATCACGTCGGCGGGCAGCCCGTAGTCGCCCGCCCAGTCGGTCGCCAGCATCATGCCGACGAGGTGCCCGCCGGCCGAATGGCCGGAAATGTAAAGCCGCTCGGGATCGCCGCCATGCGCGGCGGCATTGCGGTAGGCCCAGGCGACGGCCTCGCGGCACTGCCGCACGATCACGTCGAGATGAACGTCGGGGGCGAGCGAGTAGGTGTTGACCATCACCGTGGCGCCGGCCGGCGCGAGCGCCAGCGCCGCAAAGCCGTTCTCGTCCTTGGTGAGCCGCCGCCAGTAGCCGCCATGGAGGAAGAGGTTGACCGGCGCCGGGGTCGTCTGGTCCGGCGCGCGATAGACATCGAGCACCTGGTCCTTGTGTGCGCCATAGGCAAGGTCGCGGGCGCCGGCCAGGGTGTCGCGCGCCCGCGCGCCGTCGGCAGCGTAGCCCCGCAGATAGGCGTCGAAGTCCTCGACCGAGCCCATCGCGTCATAGGCCGCATCGAGCGCGACTTGGTCGTAGTCACCCCAAACTTTGTCGTTCATGTGTTTCTTGCCCCCTCTTTCTTGATTGTCATCCCGGGCTTGACCCGGGATCCATGCGGTCCTGCCAGCGGCCCTATCGGCATGGACCCCGGATCAGGTCCGGGGTGACAAGTTTTGCGCTTGAGACTTCATTGCAGCCCGATCAACCTTCCGCCGCGATCGGATCGCCCTTGGCCTTCAATTCCTCGAACTCTTCGTCCAGCGCCTTCATCTTGGCCGCCACCTCGCCGGCGAAGCCCGCGCCGTCCCAGCGCCGCTGCTCGCCCGCCCGGTAGGCTTCGGCGTTGATCGCGTAGAGCCAGGCGTTGAGGCGGTTGGGCACGTAGTTGTTGCGCGTGCGGATGACCTTGGCGGGCGAGCCGACGACGATCGAGTTGTCCGGCACTTGCGTGTTCTCCAGCACCAACGCGCCGGCGCCGATGATGCAGTTGGCGCCGACCACCACCCCGTCCATCAGCGTGGCGGCAATGCCAACGAGCGTGTTCGCACCCAGCGTGCAGCCATGCAAGATGGCCCGGTGCGCGACCGAACAATGTTCGCCGACATGCGTGCCGCTCTGCGCGCCGACATGGATCATCACGAAGTCCTGGATATTGACGCTTTCGCCGATATCGACGTCGTAGTTCTCCGCCCGGATCACGACGTAGGGCCACAAGGAGGCGCGCCGACGCACACGCACCTTGCCGTGGATCAGCGCGCTCGGATGGATGAAGGCCGGATCCTCGAATGTAACGTCGGGACCGTAGACCGTGCCGTCATAGGTCATGGAATAGCCCCCATGGACAAGCCGGAGCGCACCGCATCGCAGTTCATTAAGTTCCACATCAAAATGAGGGCTCCTGGCGGTCGGGAGGCGTATGTTTCTTGACCTCGCGCTCCTCCTTGGCGACCGGGTCGGGCCGCGGCCGCACCAACAGGGCACAGGCGGCCAACGCCAGCGCCGGCCCCGACCACAGCACCAGACCGTAGAAGGCTGGTGTGAGCCCGGCTTCTTCGGCCAGCGTCGCGGGGTTGATGTCGGTGCCGCGCACCAACGGTTCGGCCCACCACAGCGCCGCCCAGGGCTCGTTGAAGAAATAGAACGCGGCGACGCTGCCGACCATGTAGATCGACCACAAAATCAGCAGGATCGCCAGGACCCAAAAGGGAATTGTCCGCACCATGGCTGACTGATTGCCATATTTTCCGCAATGTCACAATTTTGCTCGCGTGATGCGCTCCTTGGCTTTGCCGTCGCGGCACCAGCCCGCTCCCTTTTTTGGCTGGCGCCCGCACCGGCCCGCTCCCCCTCCCGGCCACCCATGAGCTTACGATCCGGTGGGTGGCCGGGAGGGGGAGCGGGCCGGTGCCGCAACAGATGTTCAGCCATCATTCCGCGACGTCCGGCAGCACGGCCGGTTTCCGTGCCTGACGCTCGCGGGTGAGCACGTAGAGGCCGGCCCCCGCGATGATGCCGGCGCCGAGGAAGGTATAGCCGTCGGGAAACTCGCCGAAGACAACGAAACCGAAGGCGGTCGCCCAGATCAGCTCGGTATAGGCGAAAGGCGCGACCGCGGAGACCTCGGCGCGCTCGTAGGCCATGATCACGAACCAGTGGCCGAGCCCGCCCAGGAAGCCGATGGCGACCAGCAGCCCCGTTTCCGCCAGGCTCGGCGTCTGCCAGGTGAAGGGCATCGCCAGCGAGGCGGCGCCGGCACCCACCAGTGCTGTGTAGAAGAGCGCGTTCAGCGAGTCGGCGGTGCCGCGGATCATCCGCGTGATGATCTGGTAGAGCGCGTAGAAGAAGGCCATGCCGATCGGCAGCAGCACCGCCCATTGCAGCGATCCCGTGCCAGGGCGGACGATCACCAGCATGCCGAGGAAGCCGACCAGCACGGCCGACCAACGGCGCAGCCCGACCTTCTCGCGCAGGATCACCACCGATAGTCCAACCAGCAGCAGCGGCGTCACGAAAGCGATGGCGACAATGTCGGCGATCGGCATCTCGCCCAAGGCAACGAACATGCAGACCGTGGCGAGGAAGACCAGGATCGAGCGCAGCACCTGCATGCCCTTGCGCCCGGCCACCAGCAGCGTGCGGATGCGATGCGGAAAGAACGCCATGATCAGCAGCAAGTGGAAGAAGTAGCGCGCCCAGACGATCTCGGTGACCGGGAAGTTGCCGAGCCGCAGCCAGCGCACAATCGTGTTCATGGCCATGAAGCAGAAGACGGCGCCGCAGAGCAACGCAATGCCGCGCAGCGTGCCGTCGGCCGCGGGTTTCGCGGGTGCCGTCATGTCTCGGCGAAATCCACTACCCGCCTATCAGGCCTTGCCGCAGACCATCAGGATGAAGGCATAGATGCGGGCGATCTCCTCAAGGCGCTCGAAGCGGCCCGAGGCGCCGCCATGCCCGGCCTCCATATTTGTGCGCAGGATGATGAGGTTGCCGTCGGTCTTGAGCGCGCGCAGCCTGGCCACCCATTTGGCCGGCTCCCAATAGGTGACGCGCGGATCGGAGACGCCGGCGGTGACCATCATCGCCGGATAGTCCTTGGCCTCGACATTGTCGTATGGGCTGTAGGACTTGATCGTGCGATAGGCTTGCGGGTCCTCGATCGGATTGCCCCACTCGTCCCATTCGGGCGGGGTCAGCGGCAGCGAGGCATCGCAGATCGTGTTGACCACGTCGACGAAGGGCACCTCGGCCACGATAGCGGCGAAGAGGTCGGGTCGCATATTCACAGCGGCGCCGACCAGCAGCCCGCCGGCACTGCCGCCGTGGGCGACGATCTGCCCGGGGCGGGTATAATCGGCCGCAATCAGGCCCTCGGCGGCGGCGACGAAGTCGGTGAAGGTGTTCATCTTCTTGGCCATCTTGCCGTCGAGATACCAGCCGTAGCCGCGGTCGGTCCCGCCCCTGATATGCGCGATGGCATAGACGAAGCCACGGTCGACAAGGCTGAGGCGCGTCGTCCCGAAGGACGCATCGATGGCATGGCCGTACGAGCCGTAGCCATAGAGCAGCAGCGGCGCCGAGCCGTCGAGCGCGGTGTCCTTGCGGTGCAGGATCGAGACCGGGACCGCCTCGCCGTCGGCTGCCTTGGCCATGATACGGCCGGTGATGTAATCGGCCGGATCGTGGCCGCTGGGGATCTCCTGCTCTTTCCTCAGCGTTCGCTCCTGCGTCTCCATGTCGTAGTCGTAGACGCGCGCCGGCGTGGCCAGCGAGCTGTAGTCGAAGCGCAGGTTGCCCGTGTCGAACTCGTAACCGTGGTAGAGGCCGAGATCGTAGGCCGCCTCGTCGAAGGCGATGGCGTGCTCGGCGCCGTCGGCCAGATTGCGGATGACGATACGCGGCAACCCGTCGACCCTTTCGAGACGCGCCATGTGGCCGGCGAAAACCGCCATGTCGCGGATCAGCCGGCCCGGCTCGTGGGCCAGCACGTCGCGCCAGTTCTCGCGCGCCGTCCGGTCGAGCGGCGTCTCGGCGATCTTGAAATCGACTGCGCCGCTGTCATTGGCGAGCACGAAGAACCGCTCGCCATGGCTTTCCACCGAATAGCTGATGCCCGCTGCCCGCTCGGCGAAGATCACGGGCGCGTCTCCGGGCGCATCCATGGCGATCAGGCGCACCTCGGACGTGTCGGAATGGTCGGACATTTGAATAATGACGAAGCGCCGATCGGAGGTGGCGCCAATGCGCACGACAAACTTCGGATCGGTTTCTTCATAGACCAGCGTGTCGTCGGCCGGATCGGCGTCGATGCGATGGCGGTAAACCAGCGAGGGCCGCATGTTCTCGTCGCGGCGGGTGTAGAAGAAGGTCTTCCCGTCGGCCGCCCAGACGACGCTGCCGGCCGTGTCCTCGACGCGGTGCGGCAGCTCCCGGCCGGTTTCGATCTCCTTGACGGTGATCGTGTAGTGCTCCGCGCCCGTCAGGTCGACGCCGTAGGCAAGATGCGCGTGGCTGTAATCGTGCTCGCAGGCGGCGAGGCGGAAGAAGGCTTGGCCCTCGGCCGCCTTGTTGCCGTCGAGCAGGACACGCTCGGCCTCGACGATCCCGGTCGGACGGCGGCAGAAAATCGGATGCTGGCCGCCGGTCTCGTAGCGCACATAATACTCGAAGTCGCCGTCGGGCGTCGGCACGGTTGCATCGTCTTCCTTGATGCGGGCCTTCAGTTCCTCGTAGAGCACGCCGCGAAGCGCCGCCACCGGCTCGAGCGCGGCATCGGCATAGGCGTTCTCCGCCTCCAGATAGGCGCGAATGGCCGGATCGAGCGTATCGGGTTCGCGCGTCACCTCCTGCCAGTTCTCCGCGCGCAGCCAGGCGTAGGGGTCCTCGATCGTTTCGCTATGGCGGGTAACCGCGATCGGACGGCGCTCGGCGACAGGCGGCTTGGGTGTTCGGGGCATGGCAACGGGTCCTGGGCAGATTGGCCGGATTGGCCGTATTGGGTAGCAAAGGCAGTATCAACTCCGCACGCATTTGGGCGCGTCCGGGCCGACAACGCAAGCCGGCCGTCGGCGCTATACGCTAGGGCTTGACCCCAAGGGCGCGCAGGCGCGTTCGAGCCTCCTCAGCCTTGGGGAACAGCTTGAGGACGCGGCGGTAGTCGCGGATCGCAAGCCCGCGCATGCCGAGTTCCTGGTAGGCCCGGCCGCGGTTGATCAAGGCGCCGCCACTGCGCGGGTCGATCTTCAGGGCGCGATTATAATCGGCGATCGCCCGCCGCCGCTGTTTCAAGTCCAGATGGAAGACGACACCGCGCGCTATGTAAGCGTCGACGCTGCCGGGGGCCAGTCGGATCGCGGACGTAAAATCGGCGATCGCCCGCCGGGGCTGGCCGAGCACCCGATAGTCGGCGCCGCGATTATGATACGGCGCGAACCAAAGCGGGTTGAGCTCGATGGCGCTGGAATAATCGGCGACCGCCGAGCGGTGCCGGCGCGCCCGGCTGAAGGCGATGCCGCGAAAGAAATAGAGATTGGCGAGGATCGCCCCCTCGAAGCGGCCCGAGCGGATCAACCGCGCGCAAAGCTCGACACGCTGGGCCCGGGCATCGCATCCGGGCTCTTGTGCGGCGGCCGGCTGCGAGATTGAAACGAGCGCCCCAACGATGGCCAGAAAGGCGCCGAATCTGGCCCCTATCGGCGGCGCGAACCGGCGCCGATGCCCGGCTCGCCCGGCGAGCGTTCTGAAGCGTTTCAGGACTTGTCGCGCCATGCCGCAGCATCGGCCGAACCGGCCTTGCAGACAATCCCCGCCCCCTGCCCTGGATCCCCCTGGCCGCCCGCTCGTTAACCGCGACCGGAAGCAATACCGAGTTGCGGTCTTATGCTGTGTTGAACGGCCTTGCGCACATGGTATCGTTCGGCGTGCCCATGCTGGATCGACCCGGCCGGGCAAAATACCAAGCTAGTGAGCGGCGACCGACAAGCCGCAAAAAGGTCGAACCACAGGGAGTAGCCTCAATGTCCAGGCTGAAACAATTTACGGTACCGATGGCGGTTGCGATCGCCGCTACCGGCATCGCGCTCTCGTCTGCGCGCGCCGAGACGACGACGCTGACCATGGCCAACTGGGTGCCACCGGTCCACCACCTGACGCAGACACTCACCGGTTGGATCGCCGCCGTGAAAAAGGAATCGGGCGGCACGCTCATCATCAAGCTCGACAAGGGCGCCGTCGCCAAGCCGCCGGGAATGTATGACGTCGCCAAGAACGGCATCCGCGACATCGCCTGGGGCGTCGCCGGCTATACGCCGGGCCGTTTCCCGCTTTATCGGACGCTGGAGCTGCCGTTCCTGTCGCCCAACGCCGAGATCGGCAGCGTGGCGATGTGGGACTGGTACACGCGCAACAAGCTCGACGCGAAGGAAATCACGGACACCAAGCTGATCACGGTCTGGGTCCACGGGCCGGGCGTCGTACACACCAAGAAGCCGGTCGCCAAGTTGGAAGACCTGAGCGGCGTCAAGCTGCGCGTCGGCGGCGGCGGGGTGCAGATCTCCAAGCTGCTGGGCGCCGTGCCGGTGCCGATGTCGGCGACCCGGGCGCATGAGAGCCTGCGCCGCGGCACCACTAGCGGCACGCTCTTCCCCTATGAAGCGATCAAGGGATTCCGGCTGGGCAAGCTGGTGAAGTACCATCTGGAGATCCCCGGCGGCATCTATGCCACGCCGTTCTTCATGACCATGAACTTGAACTCGTGGAACAAGCTGTCGGCCAAGCACAAGGCGGTGCTGATGAAGGTCGGCGGCGCCTGGGGCGCGCGGTATATCGGCAAGCACTGGGACGCGGCGGACGACGAGGGCCGGCGCGTTGCCAAGGCCAATGGCAACAAGATCAGCACGATCTCCCCGGCCGAGCTGAAGCGCTGGAGCGCCAAGCTGCAGCCGATGTATGCGGACTGGGCCAAAACGGTGAGGGCCAAGGGGAATGACCCCGATGCGCTGCTGGCCGACTTGCGCGCGACAATCGCCAAGTACAGCAAATAGCAGCCTCCGGGCCGCGCTGACCGCCCCCGTGTCGACCGATAAGGCGGCGGAGACCGCCGAAGCACCCACGCCCCTGGTCGAGCGAATCGCATCATGGTTCGCTCGGGCGGGGGCTGTGGTGCTGGCGGTCATGTTGATGCTGACCTTCGCGGACGTGATCGGCCGCGAAGTGCTCGAGGCGCCGATCGTCGCCAATAACGAGATGACCGAGCTGCTGATGGGGCTGGTCGTCTATCTCGGCGTCGGCCTCACCACACGAATGCGCGGCCATGTCCGCGTCGACATCCTGCTAAACATCCTGCCCGACCGGGTGCGCGCGGTGGCCAATGCGGTGACGCTGGCGCTCTGCGCGGTATTCGTCGCCGCCATGAGCTGGCAGCTCTACGAGCGCGCCGTGGTCAAGTTCACCAAGGGAGACACGACCGATCTGTGGAAGATCCCGACCTGGCCGGTCGCCGGCATCATGACGCTGTGCGCGGCACTGATGGCGGTGTTGCTGTTCATGCAGTGGACGCAGGCGTTGCGGCACGCGGTCACCGGCATCCCGCCGGTCGAGGATGATAGCCCTCAAGGTGGGCTGTGAGCGGCGCGCTATGATCAGCCAGATCCGGGCGGCGGACAGCAAGACGGCAAGTCAGCGAAACGAAGGCTGACGCGGGATCGCGCATGGAAAACTACCTGATCGCCGCCCTGTCCCTGGGCGCCATGTTCCTGGCGCTGGCGCTCGGCATGCCGATCGGCTTCGCCATGGGGCTGGCGGGCACGCTGGGGGTGATGGCGATCATCGGCGTCGGTCCGGGCTTTGCCCTGCTTGGCCAGACGGCCTATGAGGAGGTCATCACCCAGAGCCTGAGCGTGGTGCCGCTCTTCGTGCTGATGGGGTTTTTCGCCAGCCAATCGGGGCTGAGCGCGGGGCTCTACCGTGCCTGCAATACCTGGATCGGCCACCGCCGCGGCGGGCTCGCGCTTGCCACCATTGGCGCCTGCGGCGCCTTCGCAGCGATCTGCGGCTCCAGCCTGGCGACGGCGGCGACCATGAGCCAGGTCGCCCTGCCCGAGATGCGCCGCTACAACTACGACATGCGCCTGGCCACCGGCTCGATCGCCGCCGGCGGCACCATCGGCATCCTGATCCCGCCAAGCGTGATCCTGGTGCTTTACGGCATCCTGACCGAGACGAATATCGGCGAGCTCTTCATCGCCGGCATCGTACCGGGCCTGCTGACCATCATCTTCTTCATGGCGACGATCGTGATCGTCACCCAGCGCAACCCGGAGCTTGGGCCGCGGGGCGTGTCCACCACCGGCCGTCAGAAGCTGGCGGCCTTCAAGGACGTCTGGGGAACGCTGCTGCTGTTCCTGTTGGTGATCGGCGGCATCTACACCGGCGCTTTCTCGCCGACCGAGGCGGCGAGCATCGGCGCGGCCGGCGCCTTCAACCTGGCGGCGATCGCCTTCGCGGGATCGGCCGCGGGTCTGCCCAGGCGGCTGCTGCCCTGGGCCGTATGGTCGCTGATCGCGGCGATGGCGCTGATCATGATCGCGATCATCTGGAACCTCCTCGCCGGGCACGAGCCTACCGACTGGCCGGACTGGCTGCGCTGGGTCATCGTCGTGCCGTTGGCCTGCTCGCAGATCCTGATGCTGGCGATCGGCCGCTACATGTACAAGGACGTCGCCACCGCGCTGCTGGAGACGGCCAAGACCACCGGCATGATCTTCATGATCCTGATCGGCGCCATCATCGTGAACAAATTCCTGCTGATCAGCGGGCTTGCCGAGGTTCTGGGCAGTTGGGTGGAGAACCTCGACATGTCGCGCATGGCGATCATGGTGGTGATCCTGCTGATCTATCTGGTGCTCGGCTGCGCGCTCGACGCGCTCGCCATGATCCTGCTCACCATCCCGATCTTCTTCCCGATCGTCCAGAAGCTCGGCTTCGATCCGATCTGGTTCGGCATCATTATCGTCATGGTGGTCGAGCTGGGGCTGATCACCCCGCCCATCGGCATGAACGTCTTCGTCATCAAGGGTCTGGCGCCCACGGTGCCGCTCGGCAAGATCTATCGCGGCGTCACGCCCTTCGTGATCGCCGAGATCCTGCTGATCATCCTTCTGCTCCTTGTCCCCGACATTGCGACGCTGCTGCCAAAATCAATGGGCGCCGGGTAGCTGCAATCCGCAATCCGCGGCCCCGGCGCCGATACCGGGCCCGCCGCTAAATCCCCAGAAGCTTGCGGGCGTTTTCCTTCATGATCAGCGGCTTGACCTCGGGCTTGATGTCGAGCGTGTCGAAATCGGCGAGCCAGCGGTCCGGCGTGATCGCCGGCCAGTCCGAACCGAACAGCACCTTGTGCCGCAGCAGCGTGTTGGCGTAGCGCACCAGGATCGGCGGGAAATACTTCGGCGACCAGCCCGACAGGTCGATATAGACGTTGGGCTTGTGCGTGGCCACCGACAGCGCCTCCTCCTGCCAGGGAAAGGAGGGATGCGCCAGGACGATCGGCATGTCGGGGAAGTCGGCCGCGACGTCGTCCAGATACATCGGGTTGGAGTATTTGAGCCGCATGCCCATGCCGCCGCGCATGCCCGCCCCCACCCCGGTCTGGCCAGTATGGAACAGCGCCGGCACGCCGGCTTCGGCGATCGCCTCATAGAGCACGTAGGCGCTGCGGTCGTTGGGATAGAAGCCCTGCATCGTCGGGTGGAACTTGAAGCCCTTGATGCCGTAATGCTCGACCAGGCGCCGCGCCTCGCGGGCGCCGGCCTTGCCCTTGGCGGGGTCGATGCTGGCGAAGGGAATGAGGATATCGCTGTGCTCGGCAGTGAGCTCGGCCATCTCCTCGTTGTTGTAGCGGCGAAAGCCGGTCTCGCGTTCGCAGTCGACGGCGAAGATGACGGCGCCGATCTTGCGCTCGCGGAAATACGCCGCGGTTTCCGGGATCGCCGGCGGATAGTCGCGGCCCGACTTGAAATAGGCCTGCATCCCCGCCTGGAAGTCGTCGTAGCCGTCATCGGCATGCGTGCCGCAGGGCTCCTCGGCGTGGGTGTGAATATCGATCGCTACCAAATCGTCGGGATTGAACACCGCAAGGCTCCTTTAGCTTCTGATCGTACAGGTTTCGAGAACGGGGCGGGAGGCGCGTCAGTCGGCGCCGGACTCTCCGCTGCGCTCCCAATGCGTGATGGCGCGCGTGAAGTCCTGATCGGCGCCCAGCGCCGCGAGCGCGTCCGCCCAGCGCTCGCGGACCATGCGGCTCAACGGCGCGTCGACCTTGAGGTGTTCGCCCAGATCGCCCGCGATCTTCACGTCCTTGGCCATCAGGCCGAGCTTGAAGCCGGCGGCGAAGCTACGCGGCAGCACGTGGTCCTTGATCGGGTGTTCGGTGTTGAAGTTGCGGCCGGACGAATTGTTGATGACGTCTACCATGACCGTTCGGTCGAGACCAAAGCGCTCGCCGATGATGAGCGCTTCGGCCGCCGCGGTGAAGCCGGCGGCGGCGACGTAGTTGTTGAGCGCCTTCATTGCATGGCCCGAGCCGAGTGGACCGGTCCTGAAAAGCCGCTTGCCCATGGCGTTCAAGAACGGCTCGACGCGCTTGACCGCCGCCTCGTCGGCGGCGCCGATCATGATCGCCAGCGTGCCGGCCTCGGCTCCCGGCACGCCGCCTGACACCGGCGCGTCGATCAGCGTGATGCCGCGCTTGTCGAGTTCGGCCCCCAGCGTGCGCGTGCCCTCGGGCTCCGACGAGCTCATATCGACAATGATCGAGCCTTCGGCCAACGCGCCGGCCAGCCCATCGCCGTCCGTCCCCAGCACCACAGCGCTCACGATGGGCCCGGTTGGCAGCATGGTGATGACGATATCCGCAGCGCTCCCCAATTCGGCGAGGCTGCTGGCAACCGTGCAATCGTGATCGCCCGCGAAGCGCGCCGATTGCGCAGGATCGGCATCGAAGATCGTGAGCGGCACGCCGGCACGCGCCAGATTGGCGGCCATCGGACGGCCCATATTGCCGATGCCGATAAAGCCGACATTCGTCGCCTGCGCCATGTCTTCACTTTCCCCGGCCGCGTCTGGTCTTGCGCGCGGGATCACACACCAGAAGACCGGGCGGGGCAAGCGCCGCGGCGGCATCGGCAAGCCCGCCGAGCGCCTCGCCCGCCCGGGTCAGGTGATCACGGACGCTTCCGGGCCCCGCCGCTCAGGTCCGCAGCCCGCGATATGCGCGCTGGACCCGGCGCATCGTCCGTTCGCCCATGACGCTGCGAAGCATCAGACGGCCCAGCTCCTCGACATACATCCACGCCGCACCGATCCACGACCGCGGGATGCGGTTGCCTATGAGCGATCGTCGGCGTTCGCGTATCCCGCGGAGGGCCGCGCGGTAAAGCGAAATTTAACCATCATGAACGTATTTTTGGATTTATCCGTCTTCACTTCTCAATCACCGATACAGCCGGTCCAGCTTGAGCTCCGGCTGACTGTTTCGGGCATCGCGGCGAAATAGCGGGATCGAGCGAAAAGATCGGCACAACTTAAATGAAGCTGATTGTTCAAGTCCCTTGCTTCAATGAACGTGCCACTAGCGCAGGCAATTTGGGGAACCGACGGTGAAGGCGCTGGACCACTCCATCAAGCTCCCTCAATTCCTGGCTGGGAAAGTCGCCCGGGGCGCCGCGCTGAGCCTGACGATCCGGATTGGCGGCCTTGCGCTGGGTTTCGCACAGGCCGTGCTGTTCGCCCGGCTGCTCGGGCCCGCGGGGTACGGGGCGGTCGCCGTGGCGCTATCCGTCGCGGCGCTCGTCGCCAGCCTCGCGCTTCTGGGCCTGGGCGGGTTTGCGGTACGCGAGGTTTCCCGCCTTCGTGTCCATGCGCAATTCGGTGCTCTCCGAGGTTTCGTGGGGTGGACCACCGGCATCGTTCTTATCGCTGCAGCGATCGGCGGTGGTGTTGTCGCGGGCCTCACCGTCATGCCGGGCCTCGCGCTGCCTCCTGAACTCGCCTGGGGCGCAGCGATCGTGCCTGCGATGGCAGTGCTGATCCTGCTGCGCGGTGTTTCGCAAGGATTCGGCAGGGTGTTCGACGCGCAGGCCCCAACAGAGCTCGTTCGTCCGGCGGCGATGGTTTTCGCTCTGGGCGGCGCCATGGTCCTGGCATTCCCGCTCGCGGTAGACGGGGCCATGATCCTCCTGGTCGCGGCCTACACCGTGGCGTTGGGTCTGGCGGGATTGGCTGTCCTCCGGACCTTGGCCAGGGAAGTCCTCGGTGGCCCAAGGACGTATCGCAGATCTGAATGGATCCGCGGCGCGGCGCCATTTTTTGCGATCAGTGTCCTTGCCACCTTGCAGGCGGAGCTGAATACGCTTCTGCTGGGCTGGCTGTCGGGACCGGTGGAAGCCGGACTGTTCCAGCCCGTGCTCCGCTTCGCCCCGGTCATGGTGATCGCTATCCAGGCGGTGAACGTGCCGCTCACGCCGAGGATCTCGGAGCTGTGGGAGCAGGGTGAGACGGAGCGCCTGAAGCACATTGTGCGGCGTGCGGCGATCACGACGACAGCGGGAGCCATGGTGACCTGTGCCGCGCTGCTCGTCCTGGCCCCATGGCTCTTGTCGGCTTTCGGTGCGGCCTTCACGGTGAATGTTCCCGCACTCGTGTGGCTCGCGGCCGCGCAGATCTTCAACGCGGCCTGCGGTCCCGTTGCCACGCTCCTCGACATGACGAACCACCAGCGCTTCACGATATGGGGCCTGGTCGCGTCGATCGCAGCCAATATCCTTGTCGGTGTGTGGCTGATACCGCAGCAGGGCGCATACGGTGCAGCGATCGCGATGGCGCTGAGCATCATCGTCTGGAACGTCCTGATGCTGTTTTTCGTGTGGCGAAAGCTGGGCTTCGATCCTTCGCTCGTCGGCGCTGTCCGGTCGCATGCTTTTTCGCGCTAGCATCCGGTATTGTCCCACCGACAGCGCGGCCGATCTGGCTTGCCGCCCCCCATGGTGCTGGTCGGGCAGGCGTGCGTGGCCCGAGGCGTGGACATGACCGCGGGCATTCGACCGTTTTCGAGGCAGGGCGGCCTTCTGATGCTGCGTCGCCTGACACGTGCGCTCGCCGCCGTGCCGGGGGGTGTGCGCTGCCTTCATCTGGGGCGATACGTTCTGCCCAAGCCCAAGGCACCGATTACGATTGCCGATTTCGACGGCGACCTGACGATGACGCTGCGGCTGGACGAACACATGCAGGGGTTCATCTTCTGGAACGGCGGCTACAACCGTGATCTGGCGCGCTTGCTGGACCGCATTCTTCGCCCTGGCATGACGGTGATCGACGCGGGCGCCAATGTCGGCGAGATCACGCTTCTGGCCGCCAAGCGGGTGGCGCCGGACGGGGTCGTGGTTGCGTTCGAGCCGGTACGCGAGATCGCCGACACGCTCAGCGCCAATCTCGCTGCCAACGGGTTCAGCCATGCCGTTGTCAGGATGATGGCGCTGAGTGACGCGGAGGGCGCCTTGCCGATCTACCGGGCGCGCGAACCCATCCGCGACGGCTCCATTAACGACGGGATGGGAAGCCTGTTCATCGGAGATCGGGACCTGGTCGAGGCGGGAACGATACCCGTATCCACCCTCGATCATCAGGTTGCCGAACTCGGGCTTGCCAAGGTCGACGTGATCAAGATGGATATCGAAGGGGCGGAGCTGCCAGCCTTGCGCGGTGCGGAGGCGGTGTTGCGTCGTGACCGACCCGTTCTGATCGTCGAAGTGCAGGAGGAGACCGCGCGCGCCGCCGGGTACGCCGCAGTGGATCTGTTCGCGTATCTCGCGCGGCTTGGCTATCGCTTCGATACGATCCAAGTTGACGGAGGCGTTCGGCCGTTGGACCAGGGACAACTGAAGCCGATCCAAAACGTGCTCTGCGTTCCGGTCGGGAGGGGTGACGTTGGCTGAGGCGCAGGCCCGCCGGATCTGCGTGTTTTTGGCCTCGCTGGAGGGCGGCGGCGCGGAGCGGGTCATGGTGACGCTGGCCAACGGCTTCGCGGCGCGCGGGCGCATGGTGACCATGGTGCTGGGGGAGGGCGCGGGGCCTTTTCGCGACGACCTCGACCCCGCCGTCGAACTTGTCGACCTTTCATGCCGTCACGTCTCGCTGGCGCTGCCTCGGCTGGCCATAATACTCCGCCAGCGCAAGCCGGACGTGTTGTTGTCGGCGCTCCATGTGGCCAACCTCGTGGCGCTTCTCGCCGCGCGCCTGGCACGCCGGCGCATGCCCGTGGTGGTAAGCGAACACTCCAGCCTGGCGAGCATCCTTGGCAGCCGTGCCGGCCTGCGGCGGCGTATCCTTCGAAGCTCAATCGGCTTGCTCTATCCCCGTGCGGCCCGGGTTGTGACGGTTTCGCGCGGCGCCGCGGCGGAACTGCGCCAACTGTTCCCGGCGGTCCCGTTGTCGATCGAGACGATCCCCAATCCGATAGACATCGGCGCCGTCCGGGTACGGGCAAAAGACAAGGATGCCGCGTTGCCGAACGAGCCGTTCATCATCGCGGTCGGGCGGTTGGTGCCGGAAAAACGCTTCGACGATCTCATTCAAGCGTTCGGGATCGTCCAGGGTCAGGTGCAATGCCGGCTTGAGATCCTGGGAGAAGGACCCGAGCGCGGGCGGCTTGAGGCGTTGTGCGATCGGATGGGACTTGCCGGCGCCGTGTCGCTTCCCGGTTTCGCCAGAAATCCGTTTCCCAGGGTCCGCGCGGCGTCCGTGCTGGCGGTTACGTCGGAACGGGAGGGTTTCGGCAACGTGCTCGTCGAGGCGATGGCGCTCGGAACGTCGGTCGTCGCGTCCGATTGTCCGCATGGGCCCCGCGAAATACTCGAAGGAGGGCGATGGGGACATCTAGTGCCGGTCGGCGACCCGAATGCGCTAGCCGCCGCGTTGCTGGACACGTTGCGCGCACCGCCGGTCGCGCCGGACGCCCTCAAAAAAAGGGCGGAAGCCTTCGACAAGGATCATGCCATCGACGCCTATCTCGCGTTGCTCGATGACGCGGCGAGCGAAGCCACGCAATCAATATAGGCGTCGATCGCAATACGCTCGGAGAAGCGCTCCTCGGCCAGCACACGGGCCGCCCGACCCATCTCGTTCCGCTTTTCCGCGGGAAGGGCGGCGAACATTTCCATCGCTTCTGCCAAGGCGCCTGCACTCCGGGGCGCAAACATATAGCCGGTACGGCCGTCGACGACGGCGTGGCGGCAGCCAGGCACGTCGCTGACGAGCGCGGGGCGCGCGCAGGCCGCCGCCTCAAGAACCACACGCGGCATGCCCTCACCGCCATATGATGGCATCACCAATGCGTGGGAGTCCGTCAACCAGGGTCGCACATCGGCTGTCGGGCCCGGAATCCGGACCACCCCCTCGGCCCGCCAAGCGGAGAGCTCCTGATCGTCGATCGCCGAGTGGTTCGTGTGCTCATTCGAGCCGACCAGGACGAAACGAATCTCCGGGCGGCGGCTGCGGAGTTGCCGGGCCGCGGACATAAATTCGCGCACGCCTTTGTTCCCCTGAAGCCGCGCGATCATAACGAAGGTCAGCGGCGGCGGTGTGGGCGGTTGGGCGGTAAACCGCTCAAGATCCACGCCTGAGCCCGGGAGCTGTGTCACCGGCGTATGGTCCAGCCAGCGCCTCTGCTTCATGAGCGCCAGATCGTCCGGGTTTTGCACGAACACGCGCGCTGCGCCGCGGCTCGTCAATCCAGATAGAAATCCGATCAACCGGGCGCGCAAGCCGTTGGACGCAAACGCCATTCCGAGTCCGGTGATGTTGTTCGCATAGGGCAGCCGTAACAAGCGGCAGGCGATGCCGGAGTAGATGTTGGCCTTGATCGTGAAGTTGAAAACGAAGTCCGGCCTGTACCGCGCCAGGATGACGGTCAATCGAACGAAGCTGCGAAGCTCTCTGAAGGGGTTGTAGCCGTCAAATGACAGGGCGATAGGAACGTGCTCGGCCCCGAGTTCATCGGTCAGATTGGCGCTGGTGGCATCGGTGGGGGCAATACAGATCACCTGCGCGCCTCGCTCGCGCAACGCCCGGATGGTGCTGCCGCGGTACTTGTAGAGATACCAGGAGGTATTGGCGACCAGCGCGACCGGAAGGTCTTGCAAGCTTTGCCGCGATGACTTGCCCAGGTTATCCATGGCCTGCCCCCGCCTCGCCGAAGTAGCTCTCGTAGTAGTGGGGCATGTCCTTTGGATGCAAAGCGGTCATGCTCCTGCGGCCCAGAAAGAATACCCCGCACGCGGCATCGGCGCCGGCGCGGGAGCGGGTGAAGCGGTCGAGAAGTCGCAGCCAGAATAGCGGCGCGGCGATCGCCCCGGCCAGGCTCGACCCAACTCCGAGTGCGCGCGCAAGGTAGCGGATCGACCAGATGGTGGCGACGCCGGCGCCCCCGGAGATGCCAGCCTCGATCTGTTCGAACCGCCGGAACAGCCAGCGGTGGCCGCTGGGCGTGAAGCGCGTGAAATCGAAGGCGCCCATATGCACCTGCTGCATGAAGGGCGTATCCGCAAAGACGACGCCATCGCTACGAAGCACGCGGTGGATCTGAGCGACCACTACTGAGGGTTCGAGCACGTGCTCGAGGACGGCCTGGATCCAAACGCCGTCGAAGCTTGCGTCCGCGAAGGGCAGGCGATGCCCGTCGGAGACCAACACCGTTAGCGAACTGGCATAGACATCAGTGCCCACGACCTCGACCTCAGGGTCGGCATAGAGAGCCTCGGAGCCCGACCCGGCAGTGCCCCCACCGATGACCAGGATGCGCGGCGGCCGGCCCGCGTTGCCTGCTACGGTTTTGGTTTCCTTGAGAAAACGATCGGCCATCGCTGACGCAGCGCTGTTGGTGCCCCTAAGGAGTCGATTCTTGATTCGCCGAAGCCTCTGTCCAATAGCCGAGCCCAGAGTGGCCCCTCCCGGCGGGGCCGGCGGGCGCGCCTCGGCAAAAGCGACACGGTCGAAGAGGCTTTGCTCGAAATCGATCAGGACAGGCTGGCCGTCGACCGCCGGAAAGGCCGCGTCGCAGCTCCCATAGAGGCAGCCCGAGTCGGAGCAAATAAACTCGGCGGCGAGACCTGCACTCAGCCGCTCGAGGGGCGAAAGGCAGCGCGGGCAGCGCAGTATTGTGGCGATTGTATCCATGTCATTCGGACCGCGGGGTCAACGCCAATGGACCGGACCGTTGGGGCGCCGCACCTACGTCACGAGGCGCCTGTACCGACGGCAGCAGCGCCTGTAGTTCCTCCCAGTAGATTTCGGTCGGATCGCACCACGCATCGAGCATCACGGCCCGGCGGCGCGCCCATTCATCGCGGATGCCGGGCCGCTCGAGCAGCTCGTCGAGGCGAGCGAGGAATGCGGCCTCCTGCGCCGGCTTGAACCCGTACATCAGACCAAAGCGCCGCTCGATCGTTTCGGCGTATTGGTGCTTGCCGATATAGGAGCCAACCGCCAGGGCAGGCACACCCAACAGCGCCGCTTCGACACAGACGGTCAGCCCGTCGCCGAGCACCAGATCCGCTGCGGCAATCACATGGTGCAGGCGCGACGCCGGCGTGGGCAGCCGGAAGCGCTGGAGCTCGCCGACGAGCGGCGCCTCGGAAACGATGAACGCGCGGCCGAGTGGCTCAAGACGCGCCAGCACTCGGCCAAGCAAGTCCCGCGACAAGCCGCGGCCGCCGACGTCGTGATAAGCATCGAAGGCGGCCAGGCGGATCAGGAACAAGCGGTCGTCCACAGCCAGCCCCAGCTCGCCGCGAATGCCAGGATCGGGCGAGAACACATCGGGATGGAGGTAAGCAAGCTCCATCAGGCCCGGATAGGTGCGCTGTTTCTTGCCGTAATCCTCGCCCAGACAGTCAGAGGTGACGATACGGGTGGCGAAGGGAGCGGCGAGGTAGCGGTATTGCGGGTTTCCGGCGGCGCTGTCGTCGTTGATCAGCAAGGTCGGAATACGCAGCAGCCGGCCGACATGGGCAAGGGTGACGGTTTTGCCGACCAGCGCCATCGGACGAACCCGGCGGGCCAGCCTGGCCAGTTTCCAGTCATAGACGACAAGTTCACCCAGCTTGCGAACCAGGCCTTTTTGAGCCCTGGTGAGCACGACCGGATCGAGCCCGTTCTCGCGCATCAGCGGCACCATCACGTCCTTGTCATGGACGGTCCACACAACCTCGATACCGTGATCGAGGCAGCGCTGCCCGAGCTGGTGGATCGCGAGATAGTCCTTGGGATGGTGCGAGTCGAATATCACCCGAGGAGGCCCGGAGCGCAGGTCACCGCCTTGCCGTGATGCGCCGTCGGGCATCGCGCAGCCTATGACTGCCGCCGCCGCAAAGCGGCGATTTCCTCGCGCAACGCGCGCGTGTCGATCGCCGTCTTCCGGGTGGCCGTGGCCGTATCGGCGTGTCGTTGCCCGAGCTCGATTTTCGCGACCCGCTGCAACGCCATTTCGATGAGCTGCCTGTTGAAGCCGATCAAGTCGGCGAGCAGTCCGAACAGCAAGGTGATGAAACCGATGATCAACAGAACGCCGCCAAGCACGAGTGATTGAATGTGCCCGCCGCCGTCGCCCACTGCATAGAAATAGATAAAGCGCAGGATCGGCAGCGCGCCGAGCGCCAGGAACAATCCGCCGATCAGGAAGAATACGCGCAACGGCCGGTACATCGCATAGCTGCGCAGGATCGTCACGCCCGACCGGCGAATGAACTGGGGAATGCTGCTGAACAGCCGCGACTCGCGGGTCTTGCCGTTCGTGCCGATCGGCACGGAAACGACGTGAAGCCGCTTGGCGCCGGCCTGGATCAACATCTCGATCGTGTAGCTGAAGGACGAGACGATATTGATCTGCAGCGCGGCATCGCGGGACATGGCGCGGAAGCCGCTGACGGCGTCGGGGATGGCGATGCGCGACAAGCGCCGTACAACGGCGCTGCCGAAAATCTGCAGGCCTTTCTTGCCAATCGAGAAATGCGGATTGCCGCCAGGGTTGCGGTCGCCGACGACGATGTCGGCTTTCGCCTCCAGGATCGGTTCGATCAGCTTTGGGATGTCGGCGCCGCGATACTGATTGTCGGCGTCCGTATTGACGATAATGTCGGCGCCGCGGCCCAGGCTCGCATCGATGGCGGTCCGGAACGCAAAAGCCAGCCCCTTGTTCTGGGGATGCCGCACCACATGGTCGGCCCCGCATTCGCGCGCAACCTCGGCCGTGCGGTCGCTCGACCCATCGTCCACGACGAGGATCTCGACCGTATCGATGCCCGCGATCTGACGAGGAATATCGCGGATCGTCTCCGGTAAGGTTGCTTCCTCGTTGAAGCACGGTATCTGGACGATCAGCTTCACGAAGTCCTGCCCTTCGAGGCCATTCGGCCGGCTGCCGTCCCTCGGCGGATACGGCCGACAGCGATCGCCGGGCGTTCCCGGCGCCGATGGCGGTACGGTTCCCGGTGGCGGCGCGGTTCCAGGTGGCGGCTCGATTCCCAGTAGCGGGACGATCCTAAGGCGGGTGCGGTTAACGATTGATTTAGCCTGGCGCCGCGATACCCACGGCGGCGGCCGGGAGGCGCAGGATTGACGCGTCCATGTTGACTAAGCCATTGAAATCAATGGCTTCGAGAGGAGGCGAGGGCCCGGGCGGACCGGATCGGCGGGGCCGCCCGGAAACCGTGAAGCTCGTCCTGCCGCTGTTGGTCGGCGCGTTGACGATATGGAATTGAGCGCCGCGACCAATTCTGGCGAGAGCCTCGGCGCAACCCATGGCGCCGCGGCCCAGCAACCCTAGCCGCGCAGGCGTCCCAGATAGAAACGGGCCCGCCGGACTTTATCGACGCAGTTGGGGTAGTGCTCGAACTCGTACTGGATCTTGGCCGCCGTGAGCAGACTGGCAGCTTTCGACCAGTTCGCGGTGCCGCCAAGGCCCCGCACGCGGGCCGACCGGAGCTCGCCATTCGCCGTCGCCAAACCACGCGAGCAACGCTCGGCCATCTCGCCGCCAGGGTTGCCGGTGCAGCCGCCGACCGCCAACGAAACCGTGACCAAACACGCGTAGAGTTTCGTCGCCATTTGCCAGTCCCGCATCGTGTTCATTGATGGTGGCCAACTCTAGCAAACCGGTGGTGGATAATCGACTAATGCGGCTTTACCGGTCGGCGCAACGCGGGTGATTGTGGAAATCCGCCAGAAATAGCTTGTTTCGACAGCTCGGCGACCTCGCCTCCTCGCGAGCGCCCCGGACTGGTCCGCCTTTGGGCCGCGCGGATCGATTGATATTCCGGGCGCCTTCCTATTCGATAAGGGGGGCTCGCCTGCGGCGGGATCGGCGAAGAGCGCCGCCCGCTGCCGGCGGTACCGGCGAGCGTACGAGCCATCGGCAGGAGAAGATCCGTGGAGGCCAAACGAGCCATCGTGACGGGTGGAAGCGGCGCCATTGGCGGCGCGATTTGCCGCGCGCTTGCCCACGAAGGACTGCATGTCATCATCCACGGCAACCGCAATATCGATAAGGCCGAAGCGTTGTCGCAGGCCATCGTCGCGGAGGGCGGATCCGCCGAGACCGCCTGCTTCGACGTGGCCGATGAAGCCGGCGCGGCAAAGGCGCTTGAGGCGGTTCTGGGATCGGGGCCCGTTCAGGTGCTGGTCAACAATGCTGGCATGCACCGTGACGGACCGCTCGCCGGCATGTCGGGCGAGACCTGGCGCAGCGTCGTCGATGTCTCGCTGGGCGGATTTTTCAACGTCACCCGGCCGCTCCTGCTGCCGATGCTGCGGACGCGCTGGGGCCGTATCGTCAATGTCTCCTCGATCGCGGCGGTGATCGGCAATCGCGGCCAGACCAACTACGCCGCCGCCAAGGCCGGCCTGCACGGCGCCACCAAGTCATTGGCGCTGGAATGCGCTAGCCGCGGCGTGACAGTGAATGTGGTTGCGCCGGGGATCATCGACACGCCGGAAACCAACGAGGTGTTTCCAGCAGACAAGGTCAATGCCCTGGTGCCGATGCAGCGCCCCGGCCAGGTGGACGAGGTGGCATCGCTGGTCGCGTTTCTCTGCTCCGAGCGGGCGTCCTATATCACCGGACAGATCATCGCCGTCAGCGGCGGCCTGGCCTGAACGCCAACCAAAGGTCAGCGCTTGGTCGCGCGATATTCGCTGAATACGCCGATTGTGACGGTTCGCCGAACGTCGTCGAACCCGGCCTGCTTGATCGCGGAGAGAATGGTTTCCGGCGGCACGCATTGTTCGTGCGATTCCCAGCAGTACTTGTAAAGCCATCGCGCGGCGCGCCCGCCGCGAACGAGGCGCGCCATCGTCGGCACGACGAACTTCAAATGAAATCTGAGGAGGTGATAGGCAAACCGGTTCGGCGGTTTCGTGATCTCCAGGATCAAGAGCTCGCCGCCGGGTCGAAGCACGCGGGCCATTTCGCCAAACGCGCCCACCAGGTCCGAGACGTGCCGGAGCGCGAAGGACATTGTCAGGAAATCGAACTCGGCGTCCTTGACCGGCAACCGCTCGGCGATCCCGATGATGCCGGCATCGATCCGATTTTGGCTCACTGCCTGATCCAGCATTGCCCAGCTTGGGTCGACCCCGACAACCATCCCGTCCGGACCGACCACGGCCTTGGCGCTGCGTGCCATCATCCCGGTGCCGCAGCCGACATCGAGCACTTTCATGCCCGGGCCAAGCCCACTTCGCGCCAATGTGCTTTGCCGATATCGGGCATCGCTTCGAAGCGACGCCGATGCGTTTATACGGTCATACTGACTGGCCGAAGCGTCGAAAGCGGAGATCAATACCGAGCGACGCTCTTGTTCGCTGCGATAAAACTCGCGCATTACCGGATGCGGCGCGAGCGGCGCCCCGTTTCCAATATCAAGCGAGCTATTCTTGCTCATCGGAACATCGATCATTTTCCAGGCCGGCCAACACGGCAAAGAGTACCAACATTCCATCATGCATAGTAGGCCGCTTGGTCCACCTCGCGAGCATGACGGCAACCAATATCAGCACGGCGGAGGGTTCGTTGAGGCTGGCCGATTGGATTTACCGCTGCCTTGCGACCACCCGCCGCCGGCCGCGGCAATCTTTCTGGCAGCGCCCGCGGGGGTGACCTTGCCATAGGACCGATAGCGCCAGGAGCGGTACCAGAATTGCCCCAAGAAGAACACGGCCAGTATGGCCGGGTTCACGACACTCACGATCCACGACCAGGTGGACAGATCGACCAGTATGGCCAATGTCGCCGCCTCCAGCGCCATGAAGCCGGTTACCGCGGCCCATGCGACCGTCAGCTTGCGCGTGTAGCCGACGAGGGGCTGGGGAAGCTGCCCGTCGTGATAAATGACCGCAAGACGGGTGACCAACGGCACGTTGCCCGGCCACAGGGATACCGCGAAGACGCCCGCGACGGTGAGGTTGATCAGCACAGGCGGCACGAAAATCGCCTTGGCCCAAGCCGGCGAGGCAAAAAACGCCAACCCCACCAGCGGCCCCAGCGCCAGCACACCGGCACCCGCCATCAGAATGGTTCCCTTTGGGCGTCTGCGAATTATCACATAAGCGAGGGCCGCGGCGGCCCCGGCGAACATTACCGCCAGGCACCACGCCGGCTCGCCGGCCAGGGCGAGTGCATGGAACAGCAGAACCACCATGGCCGGAATGACCACCTTCAACACGTCGTGCGCCTCCGCTCCCGTGTTCGGCCTGCAATTTCGCGCGTCCGCCGGCCTTGCAGCGATAGCTTGCCCCTTTGCGCCGCGCAATCAAGATCGTCACATATACAACATCATAAAACGGCACGTAGGCCCGATGGGCCGGCACGGTTGGTTTCGCACCGCGTGGCAGGATGGCCGGGCGTCTCGCCGGCATACCGCGTGGACCGTCAGTGCGATAGGTCAGTGCGATAGCCTTAACCTTTGAGAACGTGACCCGGCGTTCACCCCTGGCGTGCTAGACTGGGCCTCGCTGGCTTGCCGACGAACCTTTCCGCCGGCCACGACCGGATATCATTTCGAGCGACTGTTGAATGCGCGAACCCTTCAGCAATTCCTGCATTGAGCGCCCACGAACAGCAATGCATACGCCCGCCGCCGCAATGCCAATGCGGCCGCGTGTGCCGGCCAGGCACTCGGTATTTGCCGGCGCGGCGCGGGCGGGCGGTATCGGTGCATGGCGGGCCGCCGCGTTTTTTCTGATCCTCGCAGCATCCGCGCCCGCCCATTCCCAATCGGTCGAGACCCGCGCGCAAGCCTTCGTGCGCGACGGCATCGACAAGGTGCTCGCGGTGCTGAAGGACCGGCGGTCCAGCAAACCAAAAAAGCTCGCCGAGCTTCGCGCGATCTTCAAGGGTCATTTCGACCATCAGACGATTGGGCGTTTCGCGGCCGGACGCTACTTCGAGCGCGCAACGCCGGTGGAGCGGCGGCAATATATGACCGCACTGGAAAATTTCGTCGTCAACTCCTACGGACGCCGGATGCTGAAATATTCCAAGCAGATCGACAAGCGGCTGAAGGCAACCGACCTGTTCAAGATCACCGGCACCTCGCCGGTCGGCCGGCGCGACATATTCGTGCACAGCCATATCAACCGCCGCCTGTTGAAGCCGGTGCGGATCAGCTGGCGGCTGCGGCGCAAGAAATCGCGTTTCATGATCGTCGACGTGGCGATCCTCGGATTCAGCCAGATCGTGCTCTACCGCGACGATTTTACCTCCGAGATCCGCCGCCGCGGGCGTGGGCTGCCCGGATTGACGAAGGTGTTGATCGCCAAGACAGGGCGGATCACCCAGAACTAATCTTGGCGGCGTGTTGGAACGACTGGGCCGGTGATCCGGATATGGACCGCGATCATCATGAGCGCGACCAAGATCGAAATCCGAGGCACCGTTTGGACGACACCAAAATATCGGGCGACAAGGAAAATGCCGCTCCAGGCAATGCGCGATCCGGCGTGGCCATCGCGGTCGTCATCCCGGCCCTGAACGAAGCGTCCACGATCGTCGAGGTCGCCGCCGGCGCGCTGGAGGTCTGCGACCACGTCATCGTGGTCGACGACGGGTCGACCGACGGATCGGCGGAACTGATCGCAAGCCTTCCAATCACACTGATCCGCCATCGCCGGAACAAGGGCAAGGCCGCCGCGCTGATCGCCGGGTTCGACGCGGCGCTGGCGGGCGGTGCGCAGGCGGTGGTGACGATCGACGGCGACCTGCAGCACAAAACCAGCGATATCCCCCGCTTTGTCGCGCGGGCGGTGCAATCCCCGCAAACCATGATCGTCGGACAGCGCGTGGCGCGAAACGGTGGTCGGCCCAAGCTGCGGGTCCTGGCCAACAGATGCGCGGACTATTGGATTTCGCGGGCCGGCCGGACCGTCATTACCGACACGCAATGCGGCTTCCGGCTCTATCCGCGCGCGATTATCGAGGGCGTCTCGGCGCGGCACGACCGGCGCCATTGCTTCGTCTTCGAAAGCGAATTCCTGATCAACGCGCTGCGCGCCGGCTACGGGGTGGAGTTCGTCGAGATCGACGCGATTTACGGCGCCAATCCCTATCGGTCGAGCCATTACAAGCCCGTCCTCGATACCGCGCGAATCGCAGGGATGATTGCCGGAAAAATACTTTCCAGCGACGAATAGTTTGCGATACTAACGGAATAGGGGTAGTCACGCAGAATCACATACGGATCTATGCGGCCAATACCGAAAATCGCGCACGAGCGTGGATTCGCGCGGCCCGATTTGGGCGATTGGAGGAAACGATGCTGAGACACGCAATCTATGCCCTCATGTTTGCGGTCCTCTTGTTTGGCACGGCGTGCTCCGAATCTACACAAGCACGCGGGCCGCAAAAAATCGGATATTCGGGCAATGTCCAGTTGGACGCCGTCACCGAGGCAATCCATCGCGCCGGGCGCAAATCACAATGGGTCACCAAGTCGGTAAGCCCAGGCGTGATCGAGGCCCGGCGCGATTGGGGCGGCGGCAAGCACAACATCATGGTCGACGTGCTCTACGACACGAAAACCTATCGCATCGTCCACAAGTCCTCGAAGAACCTGAAGCATTCGGAGCGCCGGGTACACTCGGCGTACAACATTCAGGTCGATGCGCTGCAAAAGGCGATCAAGGACGAAACCTGGAATTTCTAGCCGGCCATCGCCTGCAGGATCGACGACCAATGCGTCGCAACGCTCCGATGGGCGCGTCCGGATGAGCGTTGCCGACGCACGAGAACCTTGGATCAACAATCCCCCCAAGAGGACACGAAAGGTGCGCAGACCATGAGATACAAATCCGTTCTTGTTGCCGGCCTGATGGCATTCGCCGTCACCGCGATGGGCTGTGGCACCGCGCAGCAGCGGGCCAGCTACACTTCGCTGCCGATCGCCGCCAAGTCCAATCCGACGCTTGAGCAGGTAACCGGCGCCATCATGCGCGCCGGACCGGCCAAGAACTGGCAGATGAAGCTGGTTCGCCCGGGCCTGGTCGAGGCCTCCCGATCGTGGGAGGGCGGCAAGCACAGCATCGCCGTGAACGTGACCTACGATGCCGGCCGGTACTCGATCGAATACAAGAGCAGCGTGAATCTGAAGGCCCGGGGCAATTCGATTCACTGGTCGTACAACCGGGAGGTCAACCGCCTGAACGACGAGATCCAGCGCCAGACGGCAAAACTTTAGGCGCGTCATCGTCGCTAAAGGCGGCTGTCGGGGTCCCCAAGCAGCAGGACCATGGCTTGGCCTGAGATCAGCTCGCGCCCGGCGGCCTGCAGGGAGAATTGATAGATCACCCCGTCGTCGCTGCCGGCTAGGCGCGACGCTTCGACGGTGATCTCGTGATCGCCATCCAATGTCCGGACCGACAGGACGACGCTGCGAACATTGGCGATCAGTCCCTGGCGGCCGGGTTGGTTCGTGGTCAGCGCGCCGTGCACGGCCATAGCCTGACCGCCATATTCGACGCCGCAGATCGCCGGCACGCCGTCGGGTCTTCCGAGCGGATTGCCGGGCCTGCGGTGACTGTTGGTCGAACAGACGATCCGCTCCCTGGTCCACGCCTCGACCTTGTCGAGCAGAACCATGTCGCCGGCATGGGGGATAAGCGCCGCGATCTCGGCGCGGTCTAGCACGGCGTCACGGTCCATTCATGAAAGGCGCCTGGCGCGCAGCCCAGTACGACGGCGCGCCGCTCGCCCCGGGAAATCGGCTCCAACATGGCCAGCGACCGCGCCGAGGGGTTCTCCGCTGCGAGCGTGTTCAGCGCGCTGTTCGACACCGTGGCCCACTCAGCGCCGGGCGCCGCCGGAACGCATTGCACCTCGCACACCGCTCCCTCGGCGCCGCGCTGATCGAGGACCATCGCCGCACCGAAGGCGCCGGTCATGGGACGCTTGGCGTTCATGGGTTCGGGCAATGCAGCGTCGTAGGCCACGACCAAAACGGCGCGTCGTTCGCAGACGACCTGCGCGGCCGCGATCAACAGGGCGGCCGCAAAGCTGTAATCCCCGCCGCTGACGCTGTCGCATGGCGCCTGGCTGGAATGCGCGATCGCCCAATAGCCCGCAGCCGTATTGTGAACGGAATTGTGGAACTGGGTCGGGGACAGCACCGGGTCCGGGGATGTGAGCGCATTCAGCAAATTGTGCGTGACCTTGCCCTCGCCGTGGCAGGAGCCGAAGACCGCGGGCAGGTCACCGGCCCGCTGTCCGGCCTGCTCGGCCGCCTGCCTCGCGGCCCCCAGCGCCAGCCTAACCGTCGGGCTGGCGCGCCGGCGTTCGCGCGGACTGAGGATCGGCGGCGCGGCGATTGCCGCGGCGGCGGGCTCGTATGGCCGCTCGCCGCGCAGGACTTGTGCGCAATCGTCCCAGCAGGCAAAGCCCGGGCCAATCACGCCGATGCCGGTGATTGCAAATGCCGTCACGAGGCCGCCCCCAGCACGATGCTGCAATTGCTGCCGCCGAAGCCAAACGCATTTGCGAGAACATGGCGGACGGGACCGGTCTGGGTGCTGGTGAGGATGTGGCTTCGGAAGTCGGGGTCTACCTCGGCGAGGTTGAGGTTCCTGGGCTTGATCGCGTGCCGGATCGCCAGCCCGGCCAGCAAAATGCCGGTGATGCCGGCAGCGCCCAGCGTGTGGCCGGTCCCGCCCTTGGTCGAGCTCGCCGGCACGCCGGGCCCAAGCACCGCAAACACGGCGGCATCCTCCGCCCGGTCATTGAGCGGCGTGCCGGTGCCATGGAGGTTGACGTAGTCGATCTGGTCCGCCGTCAGATGCGAGCGCCGCAAGGCTTCGCGCATGGCGATTTGCGCGCCTGTTCCGTCGGGATTGGGCGCGGACATATGGTAGCCGTCGCTGCTTTCGCCGAAGCCGAGCAGGCGCAGATAGGGCCGATTGGATGGCCCAGGGTTGCCGGGTCGCTCGAGCAGGACGAAGCCCGCGGCCTCACCGATGGAGATGCCGGCGCGCGAGCGATCGTTGGGCCGGCACGGCTGCGCATCCAGCAACTCCAACGCCCCGAAGCCTCGCGCGGTCAGCCGGCACAGCGTGTCGACCCCGCCCACCACGGCAGCATCGCAGAAACCGGCCTCGATCAGCCGCGTCGCATCGATAAAGGCTCGGCTGCTCGACGAACACGCCGTCGAGACGACCGCGGCCGCGCCGGTCAGCTGCAGCGCCAATCGGACGAAATCGGCGAGCGAGAAGTAGTCGTGGGTTTCCTTGAGATGGAAATCCGCCGGCAACGCGCCGGTGACGCCATCGCGCGCTTCGTAGGCGGCCTCGGTCTGGCGAATGCCCGACGTGCTGGTCCCCAAGACGACGGCGATGCGGTGGGCGCCGTACCGCGCGCGCGCCGCCGCGATGTGTTCGGAAAACCCATCGGTTTCCAGCCCCATTTGCGCGAGGCGGTTGTTGCGGCAGTCGTAGTTCGACAGCGCCGCGGGAAATGCCAGATCCTCCAGCCCCTCGACCCGGCCGATATGGGTGCCGACGTCAAGCCACGGCAAGTCGTTGGGACGCAGACCCGATTGTTCCGCGTGCATGGCCGCGGCCACCTCATCGAGGCCCCGCCCCATTGCGCAAACAAGGCTCGCAGCCGAGATATTGAGCGGTTCCATTCGTCCGGTCAGTCCGTTGCCGTCAGAAACAGCCGGGTGACGAATAGCATTAGCGCCGTGCCAAGGGCGACCGTCAGCCCAATGCTGTGCAGCACCGGCAGCGCGGAGAAGGCCAGCACCGTGAACACGCCGACCGTGGTCAGCCCGCAGAGCGTGACCGCGCGGGTTGTGTTTTCCCCATCGCGGCCGCCGCCATGGTGTTGCAGGAACAAGGCGTAGTCGAGACCGATCCCGGCCACCACCAATAACGCCAGCAAATGAAAGACCGAAAGCGCAGCCCCCGCCAGGACCAGGATGGTTCCGGTCGCCGTGACGGTGAATACCACCGGCGCGATCACGCGAAGAACGTCACGCGCGCGCCGCAATCCGATCGCCAGAACCAGAACACCAAGCGCGCCGCCGATCGCCAGCCAGTTAAGGGTCTCGCTCCGATAGCCGGCGACCAGCGCGTCGGCCTCGTGCTTCAGATCCAGCACGCGCGCGCCCACCGATGTGAGTGCTGGCGCGGCCCTCAACGCCGCGACCGGGATCGGGCCGCCGCGAAACACAATCATCGCATACCAGGCGCCGCGGCTCCGAAAGAGCATCGCGTTCAGGCGCTGCGCCACGGCACCCGATAGGGTTTGCAGCGTCGCCGGATCGCCTGCCCTCGCCGCCGCAACGTTGCCAAGGAACCCGGCGAAGGCATCCTTGCGGAATGGCAGGCCCACAAGGGCATCCGCCAGATTTCGCGCAAGCGCGGCGTCGCCGGGCAACATCGACCGGCGGCGGGCCTGGGTGCGCGCGCTGGGCAGATAGTTCGACGGCGCCTCATATGCCACCAATGCGCCCGCACGGCGAAGCGCCTCCAGATGAGCCGACGCGGTCTCGCTTTTCCGCAGCACGGTTTCCGCATCCGGCCCCGCGATCACGATCATGTAGCGCGTATCGGGCACGCTCAGCTCGGCGCGCAATGCGCGGTCGAGGCGCAGCTGTTCGGCGGGCAGCGGGCTCAGCCGGGCAAGATTGTCCTCCCACAGCCGCGCCGGCCCCAATGCCGCCCAGGCAATGCCGCCCAGCAGCAGGGCAATTGATGCGGCGCGCACAAACCCCACCTGTCGTCCTCCGACGAGCCGGCGCCAAGGCAGATCGGGGACGAAGACGCGCGGCTCGGCCGGCATCAAATATGGCAGCAGCCAGCGCGTCGCCGCCGCCGCGACCAGCAAGCCGGCGATGCTCATCACGCCGAGCTGTGCCAGGCCCGGAAAGCTCGACAGCACGAACGGCAGGAAGGCGGCCGAGGTCGTCAGCGCGCTCAACCGCAACACCGGCCAGATGCGCCGCGCGGCCGCGGGCGCGCCGCTTTGCCCGCCTGAATGGCAGGCCAGATGCAGCGGATAGTCGATCGCGATCCCCAGCAGGGTGGCGCCGAATGTCAGGGTGATGCCGTGGATATTGCCGAAGATGAGCTGCACCGCGGCGGCCCCGCCGATGATCCCCGACACCAGCGGAACGCCCAGCGCGACGATCACGAACGCCGACCGCATCACAGCGACCAGAATGAGCAGGACGAGGATGGAGGCAGCCGTGGTCAATAGGATCATGTCCGAGCGGATCTGCTCGCGCGCCGCAACGGCGAACACGCCGGGCCCGCTCAGTTCCAGGCGCAGGCGCACAGCCTTGGAACCCGGGCCTGGCTGCGCTGCCCATCGCCGGAGCTGGGCGAGTGCGTCGGCTTGCGCGTTCAGATCGAAACCCCGCGCCCTGGTGCGCGCCACCAGCAGCGCGCTCTTGGCGTCTTTGGAAAACCAAACGCCGTGACGCTGCGCAATCTGCTGACCTGCGCCGAGTTGCTTGACGATCCGCTGCACGCGGCCGGTCGGATCCGCGAACAGCAGCTCCTTGGTGGCGATGCCCATCGAGGTCGCCAAAACGGCTCTCAGGCTCTCCAGGCCGGCGCGCAGCGATTTGGTTTCAAACTCCGACGCGCCGATCTCCGGATTGAGGACATAGCGAAATCGCAAGAGCCAGGCGAGCGAGGCGCGATCGACAATCGAACGCCCGTTGGCCACGAAGACGAACCGCGCGTCGCCGCGGATCTGCCCGGCCAGCCGGTCGCTGGCACGGGCGAGCGATGCGGCCGGCGCGCCCGACAGACGGATCATAACGATGTTCGAGGCCGGACCGCTGCGCAGCCGATCTAGCACGAACGCCGCATCGGCGTTCTGCGCGCGGGGCATGAAGAAGCCCATATCGGTGCGCAGATCGGCGCGGCCCGCCACCAACACAGAGAGCCCGGCGACACCCGCGATGACACCCGCGAGTAGGACCAGCCGGGCGCGCACGGTCATTTATCGAGCGCTCATTTGTCTAGCGCTCATTTGTCTAGCACTCATTTATCAAGTACCTGGACCACGATCCGGTCGCCATCGGGTTGACGGATCTCAAAGCGGCCCGGGCGTCCTGCTGCCCCTTCAACGGTGATGCGCAGGCCAGCCTGGCGCGCACCGCCGGATCGGGGGGTCAGAACCATCGACCAGGCGGCCCGGGTTCCTTGAACGCGAACCTCGAAATGCCGTTGCAAGGCTTCAAGGTCGCCCAGCAATGTTGCGCGGAGCGCCGTGATGAGGCTGTTGAGCTGCGGGATCTCGCTCAGCCTGAGACTTTGCACGCCGACCCCGCCCTCGCGCTCGATGGTCAGGCTGTCGCCCTCGATCACCATCGTCTCCTTCTGCGGCGTGAGGGCGATCTTCACCAGTCGATCGGGCGCTTGATAAGCCATTGTGCCGGTCACCACGACGGGTTCGGTCATGGTCTTGAGATGACGCTCCTCGCGATACCTGACGCTCCCCGATCGTGTCTTGGCGAGCTCGACCATGAGCGCGCGCAGCGACCATTGCTCCGCCGCCGCAACCGGACCAGCCGAACCGATGAGCGCTATGGCGGCGACGGCGCATATCAACAGCGCGGAAACGGCCCGCATCATCGCTGGCGCCGGCTTAGGCTGCATTCCAAAAATCATAGAAGTTGAACCAGTTGTAGGGGGCATCGCGGCAATAATGCTCGACCCGCGCGGCGTACCGGGTGATCAAATCGCGCAGCTCTTCCTCGTTTCGGGGGTTCACGGGCCCGGTCACGAAGGGCTCGAAGGTGATCTCATATTTCCGGCCGCCCTTGTGAAGCGCGAAGAAAAGAAAGACCGGAACCTGCATCACCCCGATCAGCCGCATTGGCCACACCGGAAACGGGGCCGGCTGGCCAAAAAACTCAACCTCGACAGCGCTTCCATCGGCGAACAAGCGGTCGCCGAGCACGCCGACGAACCCACCCTTGCCGACGAAATCGTTAGCGGCGATCATGGCGGCGGGCGTTCCAAGCGGGATCAGCTGATCGGCAATGCCGGGGTTGAGGCGCTCAAATATTTTGTCGAGCATCTGCGAGTTGTGCTCGTAATAGAGCGCCTTGACGGGGACGCCCTTTTTATTTGCGCCAAGACTGCGCAGCGCCTCGAAACTGCCGAGATGACTACCGAGCAACAAACACCCCTTGTCCTGCATAGACAGCGCATCGAGGTGCTGGTCTCCGGTGACCGTGATGTCCAGACGATCGAACCGATCGGTCAGAAAGAAGACGCGGTCCATGATGGTAGTCGAGAAGGTGTAGTAGTGCCGCAGCACTTCGGTGAAGCTTGGGCGCCGACCGAATACCCGCGCCAGATACTGACGCGAGGCGGCGGACGCCTTCGTTGAGAAGATCACGAAATAGAGCGCGATCGGTCCGAGCAGGATCCGCCCGGCGCCGCGCCCCAAAGTGAGAACATACCAGACCATAAACCGCGTCACTGCGGGGATGCCTCTTTCGGACTGCGCTGCCCATGCCTCGTTCATGGTCGGCGCTCCCCCGCATCGATGGGTCCGCCGCGGTCTGGTCCAAGGCCTGTAGGACGGCCTGGGCGGATCGGCGGGAAGCATGACAAGGTCTGGGCCATTACGCCGTTTCCTCCGGCGCAATGCGAAAAATGCCCGAAATCAACGGAACCTCGCCAATGTGACAGGCAACCTCGATCCGGCCGCCGGCGATCGGACGCAAGCGGATCGAAAACTCAGTTTCGGCCATCAGCGGGCGGTGGAATTTCATCCGTACAACCTCTGCGATCCGCCATTGCGCCCTCGCCTCGGCGGTGCGGATCACCACGTCCAGCAACACCGCGCCGGGCACCACAGGCCGTCCGGGGAAATGCCCCGCCAAAGCCGGGTGATCGCCGGCGATCGCTGCCGTCTCCTCGATCATCATTCTCCCGGCTCCCGCGCCACCTGAACGGGTGTTTGAGCCGCCGATCGAGCCAGGGCGCGCAACTCGGCGTAGCGTACTTTTCCGGTGCCGGTCCGCGGAATGCGCGCAACCCGTATCAGCGGACGCGGCACGAATGTGCTGGCAACCCTGGCGCGCAACTCGCGGCGTATCCGGTCGACGTCGCCATGCTCTATGACCACGCAAGCCGTCAGGCGCTGTTTGGCGGGTGCGTCGTCGTCGCCCGGCGGCAAATAGACGCCGTCGAGCACGCCGTCAATGCTGTTCAGCGCAGCGTCGAGACCGCTCAGCGAAGCGCGCTTGCCCGCGACTTTCACGATGTCGTTGCAGCGCCCCTTGAATTTGACGGTGAGGTCCGAGAGGCGCTGAAAGCTGTCCGCCATTATCACGGGTTCGGTCAGATGCGCCGCATCGACCCGCATCCCGTCCCTGGTTGCCCGAAGGTGCATGCCTCGCGGCAAGGTCCAGGCATCGCCGGCCACGGTGCGGCGGGTTCCGATCAATCCAATCTCGGTGCAGCCATAGACTTCCATCACGGGCGCGCCCAACATGGCTTCGGCCTCGGCCGCGAGGCTTGTCTGCAAGGGTGCGGTCGCCGACAACACCAATGAGACGTCCGGTGTGCTCACACGGCTTTCCACAAGCACGCGCAGATGTACGGGGGTCGTGACCAAAACCCGCGGCGAGGGGATCTGCTCCAGCGCCACCACGACATCGGCGGGATAGAGCGGGATCGTTGTGTTGATCGCGGCCTGGCGACAGAGCGTCAGGAAAACCGCCGTCTCAAAACCATACGCGTGTTGCGAGGGGACCGTGGCCACCATGTTGAACGCGCCCAGCCGGTCGAACCCGAAGGCGTCCGCGTAATGCTCGACCCCCGTCGTCATCCACTTCCAGGTCCGAATTGTGGGAACCGGCTTGCCGGTCGAACCGGAACTGAAAACCGCGGCGACCGGCGCGTCCGGCACCGGGCGCGGAAACTCCGGTCCGGGTCCGCCGGACACCCCGTCGAACGCGACGGTCATCTCGTTGAGACCTCCGGCATCTTGCGGGCGATCGGTCACGAACAGCACGCCTGGATGGCCGGCGGCGAGCTCAGACAGAACGCGCGCATCCGAAGCGTGGGGCAGTAGCGCCGCTTCGCCGCGCATCAATGTCGCAACGAACACCACCAGGAAGTGATACTGGTCCGAACAGCAATTGGCGATTCGGCCCCCGCCAGGCATGTCTTGTGCCAGCCGCGCGGCATCCCTCAGCAGTCCATCGCGCGAGATCGCCCGGCCGTCCCGCCAGGCAATAATCCGGTCGGTGCTATCGAGATGCGGGGGTATGTCTTGATTGGGTGCCATAGTATCGCGGCCGGGGTAGTGCGGCTGGCGTATCGCCGCTGGCGAGCTCCGCTCGGACCAAGTTCCACTGACCGGACCCAATCCTGCTTCGAAACGCGGCGTTCTGCTGCCCGGCCAATACTACTGCCGCCCGCGAACTTTGGCGATCCGATTGATGATGCCGAGGCGCGCCCAGCTATTTGCGCCGGTTGGTCTGAATGAAATGGGTGAGCGAACGAAGCGAGGTAAAGCGCGTCTCGTTGTCGTCATCCTCGGAGCTGATCTTGATCCCATAGCGCTGGTCGATCGCCAGAGCGAGCTCCAGAGCGTCGATCGAATCGAGGCCCGGACCCTCGTCGCCAAACAGCGGGGCATCAATGCCGATCTCGCCGGGTTTGAGCTCCAGCTCGAGGGTCGAAACGATCAGTTCGGCCACTTCGGCCTGCAGATCTTCTGCTGCGGCGTATTCCGGTTTCACGTCCATGGCGCTTTGCTGCTTCGCCCTGTGATCTATGCGGCTGGTGACAATCGGAAACCGAAAGACAACGGCAGCTCCGGATTTCCAGCACCGCCAATACTACCATGGGTTAGTTCATAATCCGTCAACGCCCGCTGCTGCGATTGCGTGCGCGTCATATTGTACGGCTATTCCAGTTTATGCGGCTACTTCAGTCGATTATCAAAGTCGCGTTTCGCGGGAACATCCCCGGCCTTCGACCTGATCAGTCGAGTGCAGTTGTATATTATCTTGTAGAGACCAAGGGAAACCCAAAACCGCGTGGCGCTGTGGACGTCCCCGGCAAGCCGCGACAGGATGGCCGACCGCATGCCCAGAAGGTTGTTCGGCCTCATGAACAGCGCCTTGGTCGCAGGCTCGTTGAAGCGCTCGATGAACCAGCTGTAGTTTCGGATCGCTCGTTTGGTCCGGCGCTCGTGCCGGCGCAGGCTCGCCTTGCCCCTTTGCGGATCGCGGAGATAAGCGTCGATCGCGCCGGCCGCCGACGCCGCGCCGTCCATCGCCAGGAATACACCGCTGGAAAAGACCGGATCGATGAAGGCATACGCATCGCCGACCAGCATGAACCGTTCGCCCCACATGCGCCGGCAAATATAGGAAAAATTTCCGGTGGCGGTCGCGGGCAAGACCATCTCGGCGTGACGCATCCGCGCCGCCACGGCGGGGCTGAGCGCAATCGATTGGCGCAACTGTTCTTCGGGGGTCTGTTCCTGGTTCTGGAAATAGCTCGGCGCGGCGACGACGCCGACACTGGTGATGTCGTCGCGCAGGGGGATCGTCCAAATCCAGCCGCGCTCGAACCAGTGGATGCCGATATTTCCCGCGCCCGCTCCTTCGCTGCGGCGGACTCCCGTGAAATGCGAGAACAGCGCCGCGCTCTTGTGCGTGGGGTGGCGTTCCTTCAGCGACAAGGCACGTCCCAAAAGCGTGTCGCGGCCCGACGCATCCACCACAAACCTCGCGGTCCAGCGCGCGGCCGTATCGTTCGGCCCGGCCGTGTCGACGATCACCGCGTCGGGGTGGTCGAGGTCCAGCTGCGTGACCCTCGTTTCCTCCACGACATGAACACCGTGTTTCGCGGCGTTTCTGAGCAGCAGCTCGTCGAGGTCCGATCGCTTGACCTGAAAAGCCGATGGCGGCGTCGGCGCGCGCGCGTCGCGGAAGGCGAACGAAATGCCGCTCTCGTCGCTTGGAACCGAAAAATCGATGCCGTTCTTGACGACGCCGATCTTTCGCACCTCGTCCAGGACGGACAATCGCTCGAATATCGGCAAGTTCCACGGCAACAGGGATTCGCCGATATGAAAGCGCGGATGTTTGTCCTTCTCGACGAGCGCGACATTCCATCCCTGGTCACTGAGCAGCGTCGACGCGGTTGACCCGGCCGGACCACCGCCGACGACCACCACATCATACGGCTCTGCTGATTCTTGTGTCGTCATGATCCAGTCGCCTAAATATCAGCAACCTCGGCCGGTCGCCAATAGACGGTTACGTCATCGGGCGGCACCGCCGCGAGCAAGGTCTTGGTATAGGGATGCTGCGGCTGCGAGAAGACCGTCTCGGTCGCGCCCGCCTCGACGACATCGCCCTTGTGCATGACCAAAACGCGGCTGCACAGATAGCGTACCACGGCCAGATCGTGGCTGATGAAGAGCAGCGCGATGTCGCTCGCCTCACGCAGGCGGAGCAGCAGATTGAGGATCTGGGCCTGGACCGAAACATCAAGGCCGGAGACGATTTCGTCGGCGACCAGCACCTTGGGCGCCGTGGAAAGCGCGCGGGCGATGTTGACGCGCTGGCGTTGGCCGCCGGAGAGCTGCGATGGATAGCGCTCCAGCATGTCGGCTGGCAATCCGGCGTGACCGAGCAATTCCCTGGCGCGTTCCAGGCGGTCCGGCCAACGCATCGGCTGCCGGCCCGATTCGAGCGGCTGGGTGACCAGCCGGCCAACCCGGCGGCGCGGGTTGAGCGCCGATTGCGGGTCTTGAAAGATCATCTGGATCGCCCCCACCCGCAAGCTGGCATGACGCGAGAACGGGCCGGTCACATCGGTGCCGTCGATTTCGATGCGCCCGGTTGTGGGCGTTTCGAGCCCCATCAACAGACGGGCCACGGTCGATTTGCCGCTGCCGCTCTCCCCGACGATGCCGACGAACTCGCCCGGGCGCAGCTCGAAACTGACATCGCGGACGGCATCAACCACCCCGCGGCGGCCGCCGAGCAGCGCCCGGCGCCCGCGATAGGTCTTGCTGAGGGCCTCCACCCGCAAAAGCGGGAGGTCCGTCCCATCGGGCGTCTGGCCGCCGAGGGCGTGCGCCAGTCCCTCGCGGGCCGCCAGGTCAGCGCCGAGACAACCACCGGCGGCGCGCACCCAGCGGCCGGGCTCGGCCTCGCGGAGCGCCGTTTTATGTCCGGCACAGGCCGGATCGGCGACCGGGCAGCGCGGCGCAAAGCGGCACCCCGAAAGGCCGGCATAGGCCGACAGGCCGGGCATGTGCTCGGGCAGCGACAGCAGCTTGCGCGGCGCACCGGTGAGGTTTGGATTGGCGAGCTCCAGGCTTGCCGTATAGGGGTGGCGCGGTGCCGCGAACACCGCCCGGGCGGGCCCACGCTCAACGATCTCCCCGGCATACATGACGATGATCTCGTCGCAGATCTGGGCGGCGAGGCGCAGATCGTGGGTGATGAACATCAGCGCCGTCGCATGCCGCGCCCGCATCTCGCCGATCACGCCCATGATGTGCGCCTGGGTGACGACGTCGAGCGCGGTGGTCGGCTCATCGGCGATGATCAGCTTGGGCTCGCCGGCAAAGGCCATGGCGATCAGCACCCGCTGGCACATGCCGCCGGAGAGCTGATGGGGGTAGCGGCGCAAAAGCTCCGCCGGATCGGGCAGATGCACATCATCGAGATGGCCGATCGCCCGCCCCCGGCGTTCGGCGCCGCCGCTAACGCCGAGCCGCCGCAGATGCTCGTCGAACAGCGTGCCGATCGAGCGAACCGGGTTCAGCGAGGTCAGCGGATGCTGGGGGATGAAGGTGATGTCCTTGCCGAGGAGCGCCTGGCGGCGGCGCCGTGGCAGGCTGGCCAGATCCTCGCCGCCGAAGCGCAACGATCCAGCCGAGACGGCAAAGCCATGCGGCAACATACCCGCGACGAGCCGGCCGATCATCGACTTGCCGGCGCCCGATTCGCCGACCACGCCCAGCAGCTTGCCGGCCTCCAGGTCGAAGGAAATATCGCGCAGCACCTCGGCCCTGCCTTCGCCGAGCTCCGCGGTTACCGTGAGGTTTTCCGCTACCAGCATGATCAGGCCGCGACCGTCTCGCGTTGCAGCAGCTTGGGGTCGAGGGTGCGACGCAAACCATCGCCCAGAAGATTGAAACCGATCACCGTGACGACGATGGCGAGGATCGGCAGCACCAGGCCCCAGACCGTCTGATACATATATTTGCGCGCGTCGGCGATCATCACGCCCCAGGCCGGGATGTTCGCCTCGACGCTCATGCCGACGAAGCTGAGGATGGCCTCGACGATCAGCGCGATCGCCATTTCCAGGCTGACCAGCGTGATGATCAACGGCGCCACTGCCGGTAACACTTCACGAACGAGCGTGCGCAAATGGCTGAACCCGGCCAGCCGGGCGGCGTCGATATAATCATGCCGGCGCACCACCAGGACCTCGCTGCGCACCACCCGGCAGAAGCGCGTCCAGTCGACCAGGACGATGGCGAGGATCACATTGGACAGCCCGACCCCGAATCCGACGATGAGGATCAGCGAGAGCACCACCGGCGGGAACGACATCCAGAGATCGACCGCGCGCGAGATCAGCCAATCGACCACGCCGCCGAAATAGCCCGCCAAAAGCGCCAGCGTCGTGCCGAGCAGCATCGCGCCGAGGGCGGCCACGATGGCCACGACCATGGCCACGCGGGCCCCGTAAATCAGTCGCGACAGCGTGTCCTGGCCGAGATTGTCGGTGCCGAGCAGGAAGTCGGGATTGCCGCCCTCCATCCAGGCCGGCGGCGCCAGCGTGTTGAGCAAGTCCTGGGCGTTGGGATCGTACGGCGCGATGAGCGGCGCGAAAACCGCACAAAGCAAAACCAAAAGCACGATGCCGCCGCCCACCAGCACCCGCGCCGAGCGCAGCGGAAGCGGCCAATGCTTGCGCGCAAACCGGCCCGTCATTGCGATGCCCGCAGCTTGGGATTGAGCAGGATATAGGCGATATCGACGGCGAGGTTGATGCTCATCACCGCGAGCGCGTAGACGAGCGCGGCGCCCTGGATGATCGGCAGATCGGTGTTGCGCACCGCCTCGACCATCATGTTGCCGAGGCCGGGATAGGAATAGATCACCTCGACCAGTAGCGTGCCGCCGAAGAGAAAGCCGAACTGCACCCCCATCAGAGTGAGCGTCGGCAGGAAGGCGTTCTTGAAGGCGTGGCGGGTGATGACGCGCCGCTCGGGCACGCCGCGCAGCCGCGCCATGACGATGTAGTCCTCGTGGATGACCTCAAGCAGGCTGGAGCGCAATACCCGCATGATCAGCGGCGCGGTGCCGAGCGCCAGTGCGACGGCCGGAAGGATCATGTGCTCTAGCGCGCTTGCCAGCGTGCCGAATTTTCCGGCCAGGATGCAGTCCAGCAGCAGGAAGCCGGTGATCGCCGGCGCGCTTTGGCCGGGACCCATCCGCCCCGCGAACGGCAGCAGGTTGAGGGCCACACCGAAAATCAGGATGAGGAAGAGCGCCCATAGGAACTCCGGCACCGACATGATGAGGATGCTGGACAGATCGGCCGGCGCTTCGCCCGGGCCGCCCCGCAGGCGAAACATCACAAGCCCGCCGATCAGCCCGATCGCCGTGGCCAGGATCGCCGCCAGGGCCGCCAACTCGATGGTGGCGGGCAGCGACTGGCCGATCAGCTTCAACACCGGCTGGCCGAACGCGATCGAGCGGCCGAAGTCGCCCTGGACCACCTGGCCGAGCCAGATCGCATATTGCTGGGCGATCGGCAGATGCAGCCCCATTTCGCGCCGTACCGCCTCGACTTCTTCGGCGGTCGCATTGGGCGGCACCGCCATGGAAACCGGATCGGCGGGGATCAGCCGCAGCACGACGAAGACCAGAACCGAGACCACCAGCATCAGCGGGACCGCCACGAGAATGCGGCGCAACACGACGCCGAGAATCTCACCGCCCATCAGGGTCCCCGCTTCGGCGCCGCTGAGGCCGCCAGGTCCTTCAGCGATCGACGGCCGGGCCCCGGATCAGGGAGCCCGGCCGCGCCATCGCTAAGAGCCAAAAGCCTGGCCGTTGGTCTGGCCGTCGCGGTCTACTTCCACGACCAGGTATGCGGCAGCACCCAGCCATTGGCGTATTTGACCACGTTCAAATTGCTCTTATAGGCCATGGTGGTGACCGCCTGCAGCAGGGGGATCGTGGCACCCTCGTTGGTCGCATCGACGCCGACCTTTCGGTATCCCGCAATCCGGGCTTTGTAGTCGACGACCCCGAAGAGCTTCATCACCCGCCCGCCGATGGCCATGCCCTTCCAGGCCGAGAAGGGCAGCTTGGGATGCATGAGGTAGCCGGTGAACATTTCCGGATCGCCGACCGCGTTGTCCCAGCTGTAGAGCGTGGCCTCGGGCAGTTTGTTGCCGCGGTTGAGCTCGAAATACTTGGGCTGCTCGATGACCTGGATGGTCGCGTTGATGCCGACCTTCTTCCACATCGAGGCGACGGCACGCGCGATCTCGTAGTCGCCGGGAAAGACGCCGTTGAACGTAGCGAGGCCGATCTTGACCGGCTTCTTCGCGCTGAAGCCCGACTTGGCGAGCAGCGCTCTGGCCTTCTCGGGCGAGTAGGCGAATTTGAAACTGGCGACATGACCCGGCGTGCCAGGCGTTGCGACCAGCGACAAAGGGACTGCCCGGCCGCCAAAGAGTGCGCGTGAAATCGCCACCTTGTTTATGGCGTGGTGGGCGGCGAGGCGCACGTTCTTGTCGAGGAACGCCTTGTCGTTCCTGATCTGCAGCATGATCACCCGCGAGATCGGCAGGATGTCGCTCGACAGGCCGGCGCGCTTGCCAAGCCGGATGGATTCGCGAACCGGAACGTCCGGTGCAAAATCGACCCGGCCCGACTGGATCGCCGCGACCCGCGCGGAAGGGTCCTTGATGATCAGCACGGTGACTTTCTTGATCTTGGGTTTCGGGCCCCAATACTTGTCGAACGCCTCGAGCACGATGCGCGAGTTGCGCTGATACTCCACGAGCTTGTAAGGCCCGCTGCCGAGCGGCTTGTTGGAGAACGCCTCCACGCCGACCTTTTCGACATAGTGCTTGGGCACGACGAAGTTGGCGAGGAAGGCGAGCCACGGGATCGCCGTCGGCATCGGCTTCTTCAGCTTGATGATCGCCTTGGTGGGGCCGGGTGTTTCCACATCGATGACATTGCGCCAGACGCGCACGAGGTCGATCTTGTGGCCGGCCTTGCCGCGCTCGAAAAAGGTGTAGCGAATATCGGCCGAGGTCATCTTCTTGCCGTCGTGCCAATAGACATCGTCGCGCAGCTCGAGCTCGACGGACATGCCGTCGGCGGAGAGCTTCCAGGCTTTCACCACCGCCGGCTGGATCTTCTGGTCGGGGCCTTGCGTCAAGGGCTGGTCGAAGATCATCTTGTAGATCGACTGCAGGCCCGGATTGGTCCGCCGGTTGGGGTCCCAGGTTTGCGGGTCGACCTGCCAGGCGATGACCACGCGGTCCGATTGGGCCTTGGCGATCGTGGCGGGCAAGGCGAGGGCGACCGCAATGGCCGCCACCGCCGCCGCACCCCGGGCGTGTCTCATGAACATTGTCATCGTGCACTCCTCCATTTGCTCGTCATTATCCCGGCGCATCGCTTGCACCGAGCGTCCTAGCGTGTTTTCCAGTCGGCCGCAGCCTCGAACGCGTCGGAGGCCCGGTAGATCGTCATCTCGTCGTAGTGTTTTCCGGTCAGCATCATGCCGACGGGCAAACCATCCAGCATGCCGCAAGGCACGCTCATCGACGGGTGGCCGGTGCAATCGATCGGCGCGGTATTGGGGATCGGCGCGAAGCCCGGCGTCATATCTTCGGCGCGCGTGCGGATCTCCGGCGGCAGCTTGACCGCATGGATCGGCGAAGTCGGCATCAGCAGAAGATCGACCTGCGCCAGCGCGGCATCGTAGGCGTCCTTCAGCTTGCGGCTCAAATTCTGCGCCTTGGCGTAGTAGCGGCCGTGGTGGACGCTGCGCATATGCTCCGCGCAGAGCATGCCGAGCTTGAAGATCTCGGAGAACATGTTCGACTTGCCCTGCCAGCCGGCCACCGCCTCGATGTGGCTGGGGGTGTAGAGCCCCTTCCAATTGTGGCCTTGGCCGTTCCCTTTGAGAATCTGCTCGTAGGCGCCTTCGACACCGATCGGCACCCAGATCGCCAGCCCGTCGCGGTGCATCGGCACCGAGATCTCGCTGACCTCCGCGCCAAGGTCGGCAAAGACCGTGGCAGCGTCGCGCACGCATTTGTCGACACGCGGATCGCTGACCTCATGGCCGAAGCCCTCGCTGAGGATGCCGATCTTCATCCCCTTGACGCCGGCGCCGAGCGCCTGGCTATAGCGCGCGGTCTTGGGTGCGTATTGGCGCGGGTCGAGCCCGTCGGCGCCGGCCAGCACCTCAAGGAAGAGCGCGTTGTCGGCGGTCGTCCGCGTCATCGGGCCCAGATGGTCGAGGGTCATCTCGATCGACAGCGCGCCGGTATAGGGAACCAGCCCCCAGGTCGGCTTCATGCCGTAGAGCCCGCAGAAGGCGGCCGGCTCGCGCACCGAGCCGCCCTGGTCGCTGCCGATGCCCAGATCGACCTCGCCGGAAGCGACGAGCGCAGCGCAGCCCGAAGACGAGCCGCCGGGCGTGTATTCGTGATTATAGGGGTTGAGCGTGGTCGCGACGGCGTTGGTATGGCTGGAGCCGGAATAGCAGAAATACTCGCAATGCGCCTTGCCCTTGATCGTGCCGCCGGCATCGAGGATCCGCGTGACGACGGTGGCATCGATCTCCGGCACGTAGCCTTCCAGCGCCGAGGCGCCGTTCATCATCGGCACGCCGGCAACCGAGATATTGTCCTTGATGGCGACGGTCTTGCCCTTGAGCTTGCCGCGCTTGGCGCCTTCTATCGTGGTCTTGACGTACCAGGCGCTGAGCGGATCCTCCTCGCGGCTCGGGCGGTAGCCGGGCGTGCGCGGATACGCCACCTCCGGCAGGTGGTGCGGCATGCGCTCCAGCGCGCGGTAGTAGGTCTCCACCGTGTCGCCGACCATCTGGGTGAACTCCTCGACATCCGGCTCGTCGAGCGACAGGCCCAGCGTGTTCGCCGCCTGCCGAATTTGCGCGCGCGTTGGCCGCTTGGCGGACATCCGTGCCTCCCCCGATCCCTTTGTTTCGATAGATTGTCTATGGCGTATTGAGGCGGGTCAAGCGACCGCGGCGGGCGGAACTGTGTGCGCAGACAACGCGCACGGATAACATACGGGTCATAAGCGAGCGGCGGATAACACAAATGCACACCATGACGGCGATCTGCTACGAGCGTTTCGGCGGCCCCGAAGTGCTCGAACTGCGCGAGGCGGCAAAACCCTCGCCGCTGCCGGGCCAAGTCCTCGTGGCGGTCAAGGCGGCGAGCGTCATTCCGGCCGACTGGAAGTTGCGCGCCGGGCATTTGCAGCATCTCTTCGTTGTCACCTTTCCCAAGATACCGGGGCGCGACGGGGCCGGGGTCGTCGAAGCGGTCGGAGATGGCGTCGAGGGGGTCGCGGTCGGCGACGAGGTTGCCTTCGTGACCCAGCACACCGAGCAGGGCAGCCATGCGCAATACGCAGTGGCCAACGCCGCCAGCGTTGTGGCGAAACCCGCCGGGCTCTCGTTCATCGAGGCCGCCGCGCTGATGCATGCCGGGGTCTGCGCCTGGATCGCCCTGGAGGAAACCGCCGGGCTCACCGCCGGCCAAGGTACCGGCAATCGCGTGCTGATCCACGGCGGGGCGGGCGCCATCGGCGGCATGGCGGTCCAGCTTGCGCACCATCGCGGCGCCTTCGTTGCGGCGACCTGCAGCGCGCGCAACGCCGATTTCGTGCGTGCGCTGGGCGCCGATGAGGCGATCGCCTATGACGAGGTTGATTTCGCCGCGGCGCTGGAGCCGGTGGATATCGTGCTCGATCTGATCGGCGGCGCGGTCCACCGCCGCTCCTATCCCGTGCTGAAGCGCGGCGGCACGCTCGTCTACCTGATCGCCGAGCCGATCGAAGACCGCTCCGCCGAATTCGGGGTGCGCACCGTGCTTGCGCCGATCCATGACGACCGGGCTGCGCTGGAGGCGGTCGTGCGCCTCGCCGGGGAGGGCGCCTGGCGGCCGCTCGTCAGCGCGGTCATGCCGCTCGCCGAGGGAGCCGAGGCCCAGCGCCTTCTGGAGAGCGGCGCCAACAGTCGCGGCCGCATCGTGCTTACTGTGTCCTGAACACGTCCTGAGCATGTCCTGGGCGGCCGGCAATTCGTCGCGGGTTGCGCCTGCCGGCCGCAGGCCCCCAATATACACCTCGCTTCAAACGAGATTGGCACAAGGCGGAGACCCATGAGGCCATGAGACCATGAGCCCATGAGCAAGGACGGCGGATACCGCGTGGGGATCGATATCGGCGGAACGTTCACGGACATTGTCCTGAGCGCTCCCGGCGGCGCGCGCCATGCCTACAAGACCTTATCGACACCCGACGATTACGGCCGCGGCATCGTCGCCGGCATCAAGGGCGCGCTCGATGCCGCCGCGATCGAGCCGGGCGCCATCGACCGCGTGATCCATGCAACGACTGTCGCCACCAACACGATCCTGGAGCACAAGGGCGCGAAGACGGCGCTGATCACCACCGAAGGCTTCCGGGACGTGCTGGAAATGCGCCGCCTGCGCATCCCGGAGATGTACGCGCTCAACTATCCCAAGCCCGCGCCGCTGGTGCCCCGCCGGCTGCGCTTGGAGGTGCGCGAACGGCTCGGGCCCGATGGCTCCGTCCGGCTGCCGCTCGACGAGACGAGCGTTGCGCGCGCGATCGAGCGGATCGCCGAGGCCGGGGTCGAGGCGGTCGCGGTCTGCCTGATCCATTCCTACGCCAATCCGACCCATGAGGTGCGTATCGCAGAAATGCTGCGCGACGCGCTCGGCGAGGGCGTCTTCGTCACCTGCTCCAGCGACATATTGCCGGTGATCCGCGAATACGAGCGGACCTCGACCACGGTCATCAACGCCTATCTGGGACCGGCCCTCAGCGCCTACTTCGCCTCGCTTGCCAGGCATCTCGCGGCGTTGAAAATCGAGGCGCCGATCCAGGTGATGAAATCGGATGGCGGGCTGATGAGCGTCGCGGCGGCGGCACGCAAACCCGCCTATATCGTCGAATCGGGCCCGGCGGCAGGGGTGATCGGCGCGGCGCGTCTCGAACGCGGCCAAAACGATCTCATCAGCCTCGACATGGGCGGGACCACAGCCAAGGCCTCGATCATCGAGGGCGGCATGGTCGCGCGCACGGGCGACTTCGAGGTGGGCTCGGGTATCAATCTCTCCAGCAAGCTAGTCATGGGCGGCGGCTATGCGCTCAAGCTGCCGGTGATCGACCTTTCGGAGATCGGCGCCGGCGGCGGCAGCCTGGTCTCGATCGATGCCGGCGGGCTGATGCGCGTTGGCCCGGAGAGCGCGGGCGCCGATCCGGGGCCGGTGGCCTATGGACGCGGCGGCACCCAGCCGACATTTACCGATGCGCTGGTGGCGCTCGGCTATCTCAACCCGGCGCATCTGGTCGGCGGCGAGTTGGCGCTCGACGCCGAGGCGGCGTGCGCAGCCATGAACGAAGCGGTTGCGCGGCCGCTCGGAATGGACCTGCTCGACGCCGCCTACGGCGTCTTCGAGGTCGCCTGCAGCACCATGGTCCGGGCGGTCAAGGCCGTCTCGACCTATCGCGGACGCGATCCGCGCGACTTCGCGCTCTTCGCCTTCGGCGGCAACGGCCCGGTGGTCGGCGCCGCGATCGCCTCGCTGCTGGAAATGCGGCGCGTGTTGGTGCCGCTCCATCCGGGCGTGTTCAGCGCCGCCGGGCTGCTCGCCTCCGATATCGAGCATGAAATCGCGCGCGCCTTCTTCCGCCGCCTCGACGGGCTCGCCGCCGGTGACCTCGAGGCGGCCTTCGCCGAGCTGGAGCGCGAGCTTGCGGCGGTGATGGCGAGCGAAGGCCACGGCGCCGGCGGCTTCCTGGCCGAGCGCCACGCCGATCTGCGCTATGCCGGCCAGGCGCACGAGCTAACAGTGCGGCTTGATCACGGCATCTCCGGCGATCTCGGCGCGATGGCGCGCGCCTTCGGCGACGAGCATGAGCGCACCTATGGTCATCAGGCCGAAGCGGAGGAAGTCGAATGCGTGGCGATCCGAGCGGTCGGGCGCGTGCCGGCCGAATTGCCGAACGGTCTCAAACCGGAGCTGGCCAAAGCGCCGGCCGCCAGCGCGCGGCGCGCCTTCTTCGGACCGGAAGCCGGCCATATCGAAACGCCGGTACTGGGACGCGGCGATCTTGAAGGCGTCGTCATGGAAGGCCCGGCCATCATCGAGGAATACGATGCGACCTGCGTGGTGCCGCCGGGCTGGACGGTGCGGCTGAGCGAGGGAGGCGCGCTGTGTCTGGAGGCGAAGTAGTGGCCGGTCTCGGCAACAGCGATCCGATCACCATGGAGGTGGTGCGCAACGCGCTCTCGACCATCGCCGACGAGATGGCGCTGGTCATCATGCGCACGGCGTATTCGTCAATCGTGCGTGATTCGATGGATTACTCGACGGGTCTGTGCGACCGCGAGGGACGCATCGTCGCGCACGGGCTCACCATGGCGCTGCATCTGGGCTCGTTCCCCGACGCCATGGCCGTCCTGATGCGCGACTATCGTGGCCGCATCGACGAGGGCGATGTATTCGTGTTCAACGATCCTTACGAGGCCGGCGGCATGCACCTGCCGGACGTCTACATCATCAAGCCGATCTTCCATGCCGGCGCGCTCGAGGGCTTTGCGGCAACCCTGGTGCATCAGATCGATATGGGCGGCATCGCGCCCGGCTCGACTGCCGTCTACGCGCGCGAGATCTTCCAGGAGGGCCTGCGCCTGCCGATCGTCAAGATGTACGAGCGCGGCGAGCCCAACGAGACCTTCTTCAAGATCATGGGGCTCAACACGCGCATGCCCGACAAGCTGGCCGGCGACATGCGCGCCCAGATCGCCGCCTGCAAGACGGCCGAAAGCGCCTTCGAGAAGCTGGTCGGCAAATACGGGCCCGAGACCTTCCGGCGCCTGCTCGACGATCTGCACGACCATGCCGAGCGCGTCATGCGCGCCGAGATCGCCGCCCTGCCCGATGGAAAATGGTCGTTCACCGACTATCTCGACGGGCTCGGCGAGGATCCAGAACCGCTGCCGCTCGCGGTCTCGATCGCGATCGACGGCGAGCGCATGACGGTCGACTGGGCCGGCTCGGCGCCGCAGGTGCCGGGGGCGATCAATTGCCCCTCGCCCTTCGTCAAATCGGCGGTGCATCTGATCGTGAAATGCATTTCAGGTCGCGACATTCCCAACTTCGAGGGTTATCTGCGGCCGCTTGAGATCTTGCTGCCCGAGGGCACGATCGTGAATCCGCTACCGCCGGCGGCCTGCGCCGCGCGGGCGATTGTCGGCTGGCGTGCGATCGACGCGCTGCTCGGCGTCTTCGCCCAGATCGTGCCCGACCGGGTGCCGGCGGCGGGCGAAGGCGGCGTCACCTTCCCGGCGATCAGCGGCTTCCATGAGGGCAAACGCTTCGTCTGTTCGGAAACCCTGGCCGGCGCCTGGGGCGGCATGGCGGGGCGCGACGGCGAGTTCGGCATCCCCAATCCCGGCGGCAACCTCACCAACCAACCGATCGAGATGATCGAAGCGCAGTTCCCGATCCTGATCGAACGCTACGGCATGGTGGAGAATTCGGGCGGGCCCGGAGAGTTCCGCGGCGCGCCCGCCTTTATCCGCCAATACCGCATGCTCGCGGAGGAAACGCAGATCGTCATGCGCTCCGACCGCCGCAAGATCCTGCCTTACGGGCTGGCGGGCGGCTGCCCGGGCACGCCCTCGTGGAACATCGTCAATCCCGGTCCCGGCCAGCGCATCGAGCCGGTGATGCCGATGGAGCCGATCGTGCTCGGCCCCAACGACGTGTTCTGCCATATCAGCGCCGGCGGCGCGGGCTATGGCGATCCGATAAGGCGCGATCCGGCGCGGGTGCTGACCGATGTCATCGAGGAGCGCTTCACGGCCGATTATGCCCGCGCGGTCTATGGCGTCGTTATTGACGTGGGAACACTCCAAGTCGATGCGGCGGCGAGCGACGCTCTGCGGGCGGAGATGATCGAAGCGCGGGCAAACGGTGCGGATCCGCGCCCGGCCTATCTGCGCCTGTTCCACGCTCCGATCGGGGTCACGGAATTCGCGCTGGAGGGCGAGCGGACGCTGCGATTGACATGAGCCGGCAGGCGCTGAACCAGATCAAGCGAACCAGGCCCGGGATTGCGGCACAGCCTTGGCTGAAATGGAAAACCCGCCTGTTCAACGAAAACGGCGACAATGACGGGTGAAGAACCGCCAGGCCAAACGGCAGTGCCGCACGCCGATGCGGCGCGCCTGCGCATCGGCCTGTCGGTGCTGCTGTTTTCCACGGTGGCTTTCGGTCTCAACAACATCCTGGCGCGCCTCAGTTACGATCACGGCAGCAATGTCGTGACGCTGCTGACGATCCGCACGATCATCGCTCTCCTCGCCATCGGCGCCTATCTGTCCTGGCTGAAGCTGTGGCGGCGGTTCGCCCGCACCGACATGCCGGCATTCGCGGCGGCGTCCCTGGCGTTCTCGTTCGGCACGCTGATGCTTCTTGAATCCTTCCGCTTTCTGCCGGTCAGCCTGGCGATCCTGCTGTTCTATCTGTTTCCGATCCTGGTCGCCTTGATCTATCTGGCGACCGGGGAGGAGCGCTTGACGCCGATCGGCTGGGTGGGCGTGATCGCGGCCTTCTGCGGATTGGCGCTGGCGCTCGAAATCTTCCACGGCTTCGAGCTCAACCTGGTGGGCGTCGCCCTCAGCATGACGTCCGCCCTGTGCATGGCACTGAGCATCGTGTCGACCCACCGGCTGATGCGGCGGTTTCCCGGCATCCTGGTTACTTTCTGGCTGCTGGCCGTGTCCGAGGTCATCTACGCCGTCGGCATGTTCGCGGTCGTCGGCATCGCCTGGCCCGATGCGGGCACCGGCGTACTCGTTTTCGGCGGCGCGGTGATCGCCGGGCCGCTCGCGCTGGTTTCGTTCTTTGTCGGCCTGTCGATGGTGGGCGGCACGAAGACCGGGCTGGTGATGAACTTTGAGCCGGTGACGACGATCCTGTTCGCGGCGGCCATCCTGGGCGAAGCCCTCGGCTGGCTGCAATATAGCGGCGCCGCGATCGTCGTCGCATCGATCGTCCTGGTCAATCTCGCCGAGCGCCGGCGGTCCGGCGGACCGACGGCCCAGTGGCTCTAACCAATTCCGGGTCCCGGCCGGCCAGGGATACGAACTCGTCCGACCGCCCCTGCCGGCGGCTCGGATAGGAAAAGCGTCGCAACTCTAATCCGCTCTGCGAGCGGTATCGAGCCGTCGACGGTCCTGTCACCCGAACTTTGCCGGCAGGGCGACCGACCTAGAGCTTCAACCAGATCGCATCGTCGGAATGGTGGAAAATACCGGGCTCCGGTGTCGGCAGCTTTCCGGCGCCGACATCGGCGATGATCCGGCGCCGGATATCTTCCAGCTCAGCAAGTCCGTCATGATAGGAGACCAACGCCATCTGCCCAACCGGTCCGCCAAACCGTGCGTTGATCGCAACCTCAACGCCATAGGTCGACGTGATAGCTTCGGCGCGCTGTTTCATGAACGCCGCCGCTTGTCCAAGACGCCCAGGCAATGGGGTCCCAACGCGAGTAAAGACTACGGACATCGTACCCTCCCATTTCAAATTATTATTTGGTTCTGCGGAGAGGCTCTCCGCCGTTACATTCTCGCGCGCACCGGCTTCGCTTGTCCTTGATGTGGGTCAAGTAACTGCCGTCGGGCCAGAATCGGACATCATTTGCTAGAAAGCTTAAGTTTGCGGCTTGCGTCACCGGGGTCTCGAGCGCCGAGCCTCCCTAAAATGGACACGGGCTGGGAGTCCGGTAACAATGGTGCGACCGGACTTGAACACTCGCTGGGGACAGGACACACCAATGGCCAAGCTCCGCCATCTCGCGCTGCAGGTGCCCGATCTTGAAAGCGCCGCGCGCTTTTACGAGCAGGTCTTCGAGCTCACGCGCGTGCGCGAGGCCGAAAGCCCGATCGGCAACGCAGTCATGCTATCGGACGGGGTGGTGAACCTGACATTGCTGCATTTCCCGACCGGCGAGGGCGGCCAGATCAACGGGCCGGACTGGGCCGGGCTGCATCATATGGGCTTCGTGGTTGACGACGCGCAAGCGACGGCGCGGCGCATCGATGAGGCGGGCGGCGCCTTCTTCATGCAGCTGCCGGAGGGCTACCCAGGCGTCGATGCGGAGACTAAATACAAGGACAACCACGGCATCGTGTTCGACATCGCCGAGCACGACTGGACCCAGGCGGACGAGACAAAAGCGACATGAGCGAAAAGATCGTCGAGGAGTTCATTATTCCCGCCACCGAGGGCAGAGCGGTCGTGGTCAAGCGCGGCCAGACGCTGCGCATCCACCAGACGCAAGGCGGCCAGGTCGGCGACTGCACCTTCTATAATGCCAACGATTACAAGGAAATCTTCCATGCCGGCCAGAGCTGGGCGCTCAATGTGATGGCCGGAACCGGGACCTCCAAGGCGTTCAAGCATTTCTATTCCAAGCCGCCGCGCGAGAACGTCATGCTGACCGTCACCGCCGATACCTACCCCAATCATTGGGGCAATATGGGCGGGCGCTGTTCAAACAAGATCTACCAGGTCCGCGACGACATCGCCGGCGGGCATCGCTCGTGCCAGCAGAACCTGACCGAAGCGATAGAACCCTACGGTCTGACCGGGGACGACGTCTTCGACATCTTCAACGTGTTCATGAATGTCGACCTGCATCCCGACGGCGGCTTCACCATCCATCCAACCGAGGCGGGCCCCGATGACTATATCGACCTGCGCGCCGAGATGGACGTGCTGGCGGCGATTTCGGCCTGCCCGGCCGATACCTCGCCGACCAATGGCGGCACCTGCAAGCCGCTCGGCATCAAAGTGTTCGGGGCGTAGGCGATGCAGGTGGTCGATAAAGAGCCGGCGTCCGGGACCTCGCTCGAGCGCTACCCGGTCGCCGAGACGATCTGCCCGGTGCTCAAGAACGAGCCGGTCAACGACGGCTACTATCATCTCGTGCTAGATGCGGCGCACGGCGCGGCGATGGCCAAGGCCGGGCAGTTCTTTCATCTGCTGTGCCCGGCGACCGGCGATTTTACCCCGTTCCTGCGCCGCCCGATGAGCATCTATCGCATCGATCGCGCGCAGGGACGCCTTGAGTTCCTCTACAAAATGGTCGGCGCCGGCACCAAGGCGCTGGCAACCCTAAAGCCGGGCGACGGCCTGGATATCTTTGGCCCGCTGGGCCAGGGCTTCAAACTGGACGAGGGCTGGAAGCACGTGCTGATGGTCGCCCGCGGGGTTGGCCTTGCCACGCTTGCGCCGTTGGCCGAGATGGCCGCCGAGCGCGGGGTCCGGGTCACCGCGATCCTGAGCGCACGATCGCCCGAATACATGATGTCGGAGGATTATCTGCGCTCGGTCGGCGCCGAGGTTGTCACCGTCACCGACGCCGACGGCACCAGCAGCGTCGAGGATGTCGAACGCATCGTGCGCACGATTGTCGAGACCGAGGGCGTCGACCTCTTTGCGACCTGCGGGTCGAACCGGCTGCTCACGATGCTGCAGCGGTTGGCGCGCGAATATGGGATTCCGGGACAGGTCGCGCTCGAGCAGCTGATGGGCTGCGGCATCGGCATGTGCTTTGTCTGCGTCCTGCCGTTCCGCACACCCGACGGGCTCGAATACAAACGCGTCTGCAAGGACGGCCCCGTTTTCCCGATCGAGGAGGCGCTCTCTTGGTAGATATGTCGGTGCAGATCGGGCGGACCAAGCTCGCCAATCCGGTGATGCCGGGTTCGGGCACGTTCGGCGAGGGTCTTGACGCGGTGATGGACCTCAACCGTCTGGGCGCCATCGTTGCCAAGACGATCACGCCGGAGCCCCGCGAGGGCAGCCCCTTGCCCCGTGTCGTCGAATATAAGGACGCGTTTTTGGGGGCGATCGGGATCCCGAACAAGGGCCCGGACTATTTCGTGCGCGAGATCGCCTCCTTCTACCGACAGTTCTCACCGCCCTTCGTGGCCAGTATATCCGCCCCGACGGCCGAAGCCTTCGGCAAGATCGCCGCCGATGTCAGCAAGCCTGGCATCGACGTGATCGAGGCCAATATCTCCTGCCCGAATCTGGAGAGGGATGGCAAGGCCTTCGCGATGGATCCCGATGCGACCGAGAAAGCGATCCGGAGCATCATGGCGAACACCGATCTGCCGGTCTGGGCCAAGCTCTCGCCCAATGCCGGCGACGCGCCGGCGGTTGCCCAGGCAGCCGAGGCGGGCGGCGCCGACGCGCTGACCGTCGCCAACGCCATGGTCGGCATGGCGATCGACGCCGAGACCATGCGGCCAAGGCTCGGCAACATCACGGGCGGCATGACCGGTCCCGCGACCAAGCCGGTGATCCTGTTCATGGCCTATCAGGTCTCGCGCTCGGTCTCGATCCCGATCATTGGCTGCGGCGGCATCTCCACGGCCGAGGACGCGATCGAATACATGCTCGCCGGCGCCAGCGCGATCCAGGCCGGCACGATCAACTTTATCCATCCCGCCGCCATGCTCGGCATCATCGACGGCATCGAGGCCTATTGCCGGCGCAAGGGCATCGCGCGTGTGAGCGAGCTGACCGGCGCCCTCGACGATCACGAGGGCATGAAACTCGAACAGCTCGCTTCGACTGCGTAATCCAATGACCGATCGCCATTTAAGAGCTGCGGTCGATGTCGGCGGCACCTTCACCGATGTCGCGCTGAGCGACATTCGGACCGGACGCCTGATTTCCGCCAAAGTCCTGACCACGCCGGGCAACCGCGCCAACGGCGTGCTCGGCGGCATCGATGTTGCGCTGGACGTCGCCGGCGCGGAGCCGGGGGAGGTCGCCGAAATCGTGCACGGCTCGACCACCGGCACCAACGCGCTGATCGAACGCACCGGCGCAACGGTCGGATTGCTGACCACCGAAGGTTTCCGCGACGTGCTTGAGATCGGACGTTGCATGCGACCGATGGAGGGGCTTTACGACGTCTCCATCGACCGGCCGCTGCCGCTGGTGCCGCGTTATCTGAGGCTTGAGGCGCGCGAGCGCATGGACGCGCACGGCCGGGTCATCCAGCCGCTCGAAGAGGCCAGCGTCGCCGCCGCCGCCGAGATATTCGTCCGGGAGAAGGTCGAGGCAATCGCGATCTGCTTCCTTTTCGCCTTTCGCAGTCCGGCGCATGAGGAGCGCGCAGCGGAGATCCTGGCAGCCGCGCTGCCGGGCGTGCCGATCACGCTTTCGCATCGGATCAGCCCCGAATACCGGGAGTACGAACGCACCTCGACGGCCGTGATGAACGCCTACCTCACGCCGATCATGAACACTTATCTCGACGATCTGGAACCGCGCCTGCAGGACCGGTTGGGGCCGGCGCGGCTTTCGATCATCCAGGCCAATGGTGGCTCGACCTCGGTCGGGATCGCGCGTGCCAAGGCGCTGACCACGGTCAATTCGGGGCCGGCGGGCGGCGTGGTCGCCGCCGCTTTCTATGGCCGGCGGCACGGCCGGACGCGCATCGTCTCGGTGGATATGGGCGGCACCTCCTTCGATATCGGACTGGTCGAGGATGGCGCCTCGAAGGTCACGACCGATGGCGCGTTCCAGGATCTGCCGGTCAAGATTCCGATCATCGATCTGCACATCATCGGCGCCGGCGGGGGCTCGATCGCCTGGCAGGATCCGGGCGGCGCGCTCAATGTCGGCCCGCGCTCGGCCGGCTCCGATCCGGGGCCAGCCTGCTATGGGCGCGGCGGCACCGCGCCGACGGTAACCGATGCGAACCTCGCGCTCGGCCGGCTCAATCCCGAATATTTCAACGGCGGGCGTATCCGGCTCGACGCGGCAGCCGCCACGGCTGCCGTAGGCGAACTCGCGAAGGCGCTGGGCATGGGGCTGGAGGACGCCGCGCTCGGCATCGTCAAAGTGGTCAATGCCAACATGGTCAAGGGTATCGCATCCGTGACCATCCAGCGCGGCATCGATGTGCGCGACTTTTCGCTGCTCTCGTTCGGTGGGGCGGGCGGCCTGCATGCCGTCGATCTGGCGACCGAGCTTGGCATGGTCGAGGCGGTGATCCCGCCCTTGCCCGGTATCTTTTCCGCGATTGGGCTATTGGTCACCGAGACGCGGCACGACTATGTGACGGCGCTCGGAAACGTCAGTTCCGGCACGGCGGATATCGCCGAACTGGAAGCACATTACGCACGCATGGAAGCCGAAGGCGCAGCTGATCTGGCGGCGCAGGGTTTTGCTCGGACTGACATTGAGTTGCGCCGGGCAGCAGACCTCAAGATCGCTGGCCAGACCTACGAGCTTTCGCTGCCCCTGCCCGATCAGGGCACGCTGACGGCCAAGGGTCTTGCCGCGTTGATCGAGGCGTTTAGTGCGCTTTATCGCGAACGCTACGCGTTTTTCTTCGAGGGCGAGCCGATCGAGCTCGTCAATCTGCGGGTCACCGCGTTCGGCCGCAACGCCGCCGTCGATTTGCCCGAAGATGCTTCTCCGGGCGGCGATCCTGCGGGAGCGATCAAGGACCGGCGTCCGGTCTATTTCGAGGGCGAGGGCTGGGTTGAGTGCCCGATCTACGATCGCGAGCGGCTCGCCGGCGGCATGGTGGTCGTGGGGCCGGCGGTGATCGAGGAGGAGACCTCCGCGACGCTGGTGCCGCCCGATCGATCGGCGCGGGTCACGGCCGATCACGGCCTGATCATTGCGCTCGACAACGAAGCTGCCGACGGGGAGAGCCGCAGATGACCGACATGATCACGATGCAGGTGATCCGCTATGGGCTGGAGCAGATCGCCGACGAGATGGGCTACACGCTGGTCCGCACCGGCCGCTCGACCATCATCACCGAGATCAAGGACATCTCCTGCGTCATCACCGACGCGAAGGGCCAGACCGTCGCCCAGGCGCACCACACGCCAAGCCTGCTTGCCGGCTTCGAGATAACCATGCGCGAGCTGGTCGCAACCTTCGGCGAAGGCGACCTTTCGCCGGGCGATGTTATCATTATGAACGACCCCTATAAGGGCGGTCAGCACATCATGGACCTCTACGCCATCGCGCCGGCCTTTCACGAGGGCAAGCTGATCGGCTTCGTTGGCAATATCGCGCACCATTCCGACTTGGGCGGGGTCGCCGCCGGCGGCGTCGCGGGCGGTATTCGCGAGATCTATCTGGAAGGCCTGCGCCTGCCGATGGTCAAGCTCTACAAGGCCGGCATCGAGGACCGCGAGATCGTCGCCATCATCGCCAACCAGATCCGCCTGCCCGAAAAGACGCTGGGCGATATCCGCGCCCAGGTTGCCTCGCTGATGGTCGGCACCGACCGGCTCGACCGGCTGTTCACCCGCTATGGCGCGGCGGTCGTCCACCAGGCTTGCGAGGATTTGCTCGATTATTCCGAGCGCCGCATGCGCAAAGGGCTGGAGGCGCTGCCGGATGGGAGCTATGAGGCAGAAGATTTCATCGACGATGACGGCATCGTCGACAAGCCGATCCGGGTCTCGGTCAAGCTCACCATCGCGGGCGACCGGGTGATCGTCGATCTGTCGGACAGCGACCCGCAGGCCCAAGGCAACACCAACTCAACCATCGCCAACACCCATGCGGCGGCCTATTACGTGCTGATCGCGGTGGTCGACCCGCACATGCCGCCCAATTCGGGCTGCTACCGGCCCATCGAGGTGATCGCCACGCCGGGCACCGTGGTCAATCCGCTGCTCCCGGGGGCAGTCGCCGCGCGGACCAACTGCTCGACAAAGATCGTCGAGGCGATGTTGTTCGCGCTGGCGCCATTGGCGCCGGAACGCGTGACCGCCGGCTCCCACGGCCAGATCACGACCTGCGGTTTCGGCGGGCGCGATCCGGAAACGGGCGAGCCTTTCATCTATACCGACATTCAAGGCGGCGGCAACGGCGGCCGCGCGCACCGCGACGGCGCCGACGGCCAGGACGGCCATTTGGCGCGCTTCATGAACACGCCCGTCGAGGCGGTCGAGCAGCGCTTCCCGGTGCGCATCGAGCGCTATGCCTTCATTCCCGACAGCGGCGGCGCGGGAAAATTTCGCGGCAGCCTGGCGCTTCAGCGCGACATCCGTTTGCTCGCCGACAATGTCAGCTTCGCGCGCTACAGCGACCGCCATAAATTTCCGCCAAAGGGCCTGTTCGGCGGCGGCGAAGGGGCGCCCGGCGCGATCGTGCGCAACCCCGGCTCGAACCGCGAGGAGCGCATGGCCTCCAAAGGTCTCGACACGCTCGATGACGGCGACCTGGTCAGCATCAGCCTGCCAGGCGCCGGCGGCTACGGCGATCCGGGCGAGCGCGACCCCGAGGCCATCGCCGCCGATCTGCGCGACGGCAAGATCTCGCCCGAGGCCGCCAGGCGCGACTACGGAGTGCTGGTCGACGCGGCGAAGAGCGAACCGGCTAAGGATCAGCGGCAGCGGCGCTGAGCGGCCGACGATGAAGATCGTCGACATCCGCGAGGCGACGGTCCCGATCGGATCGCCCATCCGCAACGCCGACATCGCCTTCGATACGATGACCGCCAGCGCGCTCGCGGTGATGACCGACATCCGCCGCGGCGGCGCGCCGGTCGTGGGGCTCGCCTTCGATTCGATCGGGCGCTACGGCCACGGCGCGCTGCTGCGCGAGCGTTTTATTCCGCGCCTGCTCGCCGCCGCGCCGGACGATTATCTCGATGACGAGACCGGCACCATCGATCCCTTCAAGGTCTGGGCAATCGTCATGCGCAACGAGAAGCCCGGCGGGCATGGCGAGCGGGCCGGCGCGGTCGGGCTGATCGACGCGGCGGTCTGGGACCTTGTGGCCAAACTCGAGGAGCGGCCGCTATGGGCCGTGCTCGCCGACCGCTTTGGTTCGGGCGCCGGCGGCGGCCCGCCGCGCGTATCGGTCTATGCCGCCGGAGGCCACTACCGGGCGGGCGGCGATCTCGATGGACTGGCGGTGGAAATCGCCGGCTACCGCGAACGCGGCTACCGACGGGTCAAAATCAAGATCGGCGGCGCGCCGCTCGACGAGGATCGGCGCCGGATCGAGGCCGCGCTTACGATAGTTGGGTCGGGCGACGAGCTCGCTGTTGACGGCAATGGCAGCTTCGACCGCGATACAGCCTTTGCCTATGCCGATGCGCTGGACCCCTTGGGCCTGGCCTGGCTGGAAGAGCCGGTCGACCCGCTCGACTTCACGCTCCACGCCGAGCTTGCCGCGCACACGGCCACGCCGATCGGCACCGGCGAGAACCTGTTTTCGGCCGCCGATACCCGCAACCTGATGCGCCATGGCGGCCTGCGCCCCGACCGCGATTTCATCCAGCTCGACATCTCGCTCTCTTACGGGCTGGTGGAATATCTGCGCGTGCTGGAGACCGGCGCGCAGCTGGGTTGGGCGCGCGACCGCTTCCTGCCCCATGTCGGCCACTTGCTGGCGTTGTCGGCGGCGGCCGGGCTCGGCCTCGCCGGATGCGAGGCGGCACCCGATCCGGCGCTGCCCTTCGGCGGCTTTCCCGATGACGTGCAGGTCGAGGACGGTCGTGTCCGGCCGTCGGCGCGGCCGGGCGTAGGCATCGAAGGCAAGGCCAACCTTTACGCTCTGTTCCGCGACCGGCTTGCCCTTGAGGCGTGAGGATACGCCAGAGCGCAATCCAACAAGCTGGAAGCAGAGGCTTTTTCCCCCTCCCCCTTGTGGGAGAGAGCTAGGGAAGGGGTGCGGCCAACGAGGGCGCCCCGCCCGGGGTGTCGGAGGCGGACGCCAATATACGGCCATACACCACCTACCGGCGGCGCACCCCCCACCCCGACCCTCCCCCACAAGGGGGGAGGGGGAATATGCATAAACCTAAGCGGAAGATGCGCTAAAGCGGGATCGAGATCACCGTGTCGTGGACGGCATCGCAGTCGATCAGGTCAACGCGCTTCAAGACGATGCGGAAACTATCGCCCGCCGGGCGCAGCCGGTGCTCGCAGCGGGCGGCGCGAACCGCGCGGTCGCCGGCCCGGTACTCGTGAACGGTGAGCGCTGAGGCGACGTGGCAAAGTCCGTTGGCGTCCGAGAGATCGATCATCTCGACATTAGTAACGCTGTGCACCGTGCGCGGGCGCGGCTCGAGCGCGAAGGCGCGCGGATGGCCGAGGCGGCGCACGCGCATTGCCAACAGCGCCTTGTCCTCGCGCAGGATCGAGACGGTGGTCACGGGATCGCTCTGGCCGGGCTCGCTCGGTATCCAGTAAACCCCGTCCTCGGCGAATAGACCGCGCCAGTCTTCGAACGCGCCCGCATCGAGCAGCCGCGCCTCGCGATAAAGGAAGGCGTCGACCGCCCTCAAAAGCGCGGCAGCGTCGGTCACGGGTTGGATCCCACGGTCATATGCGCCAGCCAGGCGGTGAACTGGGCGCGCATCGGAAGCTCGCTAGCGCCGCTGGAGGCCCAGCCGCCCTCGGCACGCGCGGCGTCGCTGTCGAGGCCGCGCGACAGATTGACCCAGTCGCCGCCATGCGGGTCCGCCAGCCCGGCGCTGCAGCGGTCGAAGATCTCGACGTCGTCGGCGAAGATCATCGAGGCCGGCGAGTTGAGCGTGCTGAGGAAATGCACCGCGCGCTCGAACATGGCGTCGGGCGCGCCTTTAAGGCGGAAGCATTGGGCGTGGACGACCGACCGGTCGGGGGCGATCGGATGGACGACGCGTATTTGCTGGTACTGGGCGTTCAGGCTGATATTGGGAAAGATCAGGTTGTTGAAGGTGTCGACGCCAAGGATCTCGGCCATGCGCGCCTCGCCACGCGCTGCGACCAGGCACTCACGATAGGCCGTGCTGACCGGATCGCCCGCGCCGGGCGAGAGCAAACCGTCGGCATAGAAGCCGCCCATGAAGGCATGCCCGCTGTCGAAGCCGACAAGCCCCAGATTGTCCCATTCGCGGCGCGTGAAGCCGTTCGACTGAAGCTGCAGCTTGGTCTGGTTGCCGTCGGGCGCATCGTCGCGCAATGCGGCCTGGCGGCCGGCTTCGACCGAGGATTCGTGGACGATGCCCGGATGGATGGTGTCGTTGGCGTTCTCCTGGTGGAACTTCCAGTTGCCGCGATAGGCAACGCGGAAGCCGCCGCCGGCGATCTCGACCTCGCCGTCGGGCGCTCGGTCGATCAGATTGTCGATCGCCGCGCGCAGGGGCCCCAGATGCTCGTCCAGCGGCGGGCCGTCGGGCGCCAGACTGGCGAAAATAAAGCCGCGATAGCCGGAGACACGCGGCGCCCGCACGAGGTGGTTTGCCGCATCGTCGACGTCGAACGCTTTTCCATAGCTCGATGGGTGGGGCACGGCTTCGAGCGTGCCGTCGAGGCGGAAGCTCCAGGCGTGATAAGGGCAGACGAAGCGCTCGGCGGTGCCGCGCTCGATCGCACAGAGCCGCGCGCCGCGATGCGCGCAGCGATTGGCAAGCACATGAACCGCTCCGTCGCTCGCGCGCGTGACGATCACCTCTTCGGCGGCGAGCCGGCTGCGCAGAAACGCACCCGGCTCACGCAGCTGGCTCTCATGCGCGACATAAAGCCAGGTGCGGGCGAAGATGCGCTCGATCTCCAGTGCGAAGATGTCGGGGTCGGCATAGACGCGGCGATGGACGCCGCCGCGCCGCACCAGGCTCCGAAGCTCGCCTACTCGTATCGCCGCCATGCTCCACCTCCGCAGGCAACCGCCGGAAATCGCCGGCCGGCCAGAGTATCCAAATCATTTACGTTAGTGTCAAAAACTGACATTGCCCGGTTTCGGGCGAGCCGATAGAGTGGCTGGAACACCGGGCAAATAGGCGTTTTGCAGACAAAACAATCAAATCATTCGGGTAAGCCATTCGGGGGCCAAAGGTTCGCGTCCACGAATTGAAGGTTCACAGAGAAAGGGAGGCAACAGTGAAATCACGAAATTTGGCCCTCGCCGCCGCGGCGGTCGCGGTGATCACCGGGGGCGGCACCGCCGCAACCGTGGCCGCCGAGGTGAAACTGAAAGCGGCGAGCTTCCTGCCGGGCCGGGCGTCCTTCGGGGCACCGTTCTTTCGCTGGGTGAAGGAAGTCAACAAGCAGTGCGCCGGCAAGGTCAACATCACAGTGGTCGGCCCTTCGGCGATCAAGGCCTTCGAGCAGCCGAATGCGCTGAAGCAGGGCGTCATCGACATGCTCTCCGGCCCGCCGGCCTACTACAAGGGCATCGCCATCGCCGCGGAGACCACGGTGCTGGCCCATGTCGATCCGGTCGAGCAACGCAAGAACGGCGCCTGGGCATATCTCAACCGGGTTCATAACGAGAAGATGAACGCCCAGTACCTGACCTATGTCGGCTTCGGTGTGAGCTTCTACGTCTATACCCGCAAGGCCGGCAAGGGCGGCCGTTTCGACGGTTTCCGGATGCGCACGGCGCCGATTTACGACACTTTCTTTCGGGGGCTCGGCGCAACTACGACCAAGATGCCGCCGCCGGCCGTCTACACGGCGCTCGAACGCGGCGCTGTCGACGGCTATGGCTGGCCGCTCTGGGGCGTGACCGACTTCGGCTGGCACAAATACACCAAGTTCCGCTACGGTCCGGGCTTCTTCAATGTCGCGGTGAACATCATCGTCAATCTCGACAAGTGGAAGGCGATGTCGGCCGACCAGCGGAGCTGCCTGACCAACATGGCCATGTGGCTCGAAAAGGAATTTCCCAAATGGCGCGCGGCGGAGAACGCCAAAGCCACGGCGGCGCAGAACAAGGCCGGTATCAAGTATATCGACCTTGGCGCGGCGCACGCGAAGAAGGCCGAGGAGCTCTATTGGGCCGAGCTGACCAAGGCCAATCCCAAAGACGTCAGCGCGCTGCGGAATTTGCTCACCAAATAGCGGCGGGCTGAATTTCGCCGGATGGATCGAGGGGGCGTTGTCGGTGCCGGCATCGCCCCTTCGTCTTTCCAGGTGAGTGCGGCGGCGGGGGTGAGGCATGCTTGATCGCGTCATCGATTTTCTGGCGGTGGTCGCAGGGGTCATCCTGTGCGGGCTGATCGCCTTGATATGCGCCGACGTCACCGCCAGAAACTTCAAGCTGTTCGCGATCCCCTGGTCGCTCGAAAGCGCGCAAATCGCGCTCTACTGCATGACCTTCCTGGCCGCCCCGTGGGTTCTGAAGAACGGCGGCCATATCGCCGTCGACCTGCTGGTCCAGAACCTGTCCGGTCCCAAGGCACAGCGGGTCGGGCGCCTCACAAGCATGATCGGCGCGCTCGTCTGCGGCGTGTTGACCTATTACGCGGCGCGCGTATTCCTGGTCTTTGCGATTGACGGCCAGACCGTCCAAGGCGCGATGATCTACCCCCGCTGGCTGGTCTACATCCCGGCGCCGCCGACCTTCTTCTTGATGTTCCTGATCTTCGCGCGCTGGACAATCGATCCCGCGAGGATGACCGAGGCCCGGTTGGACAAGTCCGAAGGGCTTTAGCGCATGGAGTGGTACTACGCGCTCGTTATCCTGATCGGCGTGCTGATCGCTTTCATGCTGACCGGCATGCCGGTGGTGATCGCCTTCTTCGTCACCAACATCATCGGCGCTTTCCTTTTCATGCGCGGCGAGATCGGGCTTTACCAACTCATCCGAAACGCCGTCGACAGCGTGCAGACCTTCAGCCTGCTGCCGATCCCGCTGTTCATCATGATGGGCGAGGTGATGTTTCATACCGGCATCGCCCAGCGCGCGATCGACGCGGTCGACAAGCTGATCGCCCGGGTGCCCGGCCGCCTGGCGCTGGTCGCGATTACCGGCGGCACCATCTTTTCCACCCTGTCCGGCTCGACCATCGCCAACACGGCAATGCTGTCCAGCACGCTGTTGCCGGAAATGTACAAGCGCGGCTACAAGCCGGTGATCTCGATCGGGCCGATCGTCGCCGTTGGCGGCCTGGCGATGCTGATCCCCCCCTCTGCGCTCGCGGTTCTGCTGGGCAGCCTGGCGCAGATCTCGATCGGCGACCTGCTCATCGCCTCGATCGTTCCGGCGCTGATCCTTGCGGTGATGTTCGTCGGCTACGTGGTCATTCGCTGCGCGCGAAATCCGGAGATTGCACCGCCCTACGACCTGCCGGAGATGACCGCCCGGGAACGCTACCTGCCGTTCGTGATCTACGTGCTGCCGCTGATGCTGATTTTCGTCGTGGTGGTCGGCAGCATCGTCGGCGGCATCGCCACGCCGACCGAATCGGCGGCCCTCGGTGCGGTCGCCACCCTGCTCGCCGCGCTGGCCTACCGCAGGCTCAACTGGAAAAACTTTCTGGTCTCGGTAAAGCTGACCGTGCGCTTTACGGTGATGACGCTCTTCATCATTTGCGGGTCGATCACGTTTTCGCAGATCCTTGCTTTCTCGGGCGCCTCCTCGGGACTGTCGGGGTTCATCCTCGGCTTCGATCTGGCGCCGATGCTGGTGCTGATCGGCATGCTGCTGGTGCTGATGTTTCTCGGCTGCTTCATGGACCAGGTCAGCATGATGATGATCACGATCCCGCTCTATATGCCGGTGGTCGAGCATCTCGGTTTCAACCCGGTCTGGTTCGGCGTGCTGATGCTGATGATCCTGGAGATCAGCCTGGCGACCCCGCCTTTCGGCTTGCTGCTCTTCGTCGCCAAGGGCGCCGCCCCGCCGCAAACCACGATGCGCGAGATCATCGTCTCGGTAACCCCGTTCATCGCCATGGCGCTGTTGGTCGTGGTGCTGTTGCTCGCCTTCCCGTGGCTGACCACCTTCCTGCCGGCGCTGATGGCGGGAGGCGGCGGATGACGGCGGCTACCACACGGCGCATCGCGCTCACCGTGAACGGCGAGGCCGTCGAGGCCGAGGTGCCGGCGCGCCGCCATCTGGTCGATTTCCTGCGCCTCGATCTGGGGCTGACCGGCGCGCATCTGGGCTGCGAGCACGGGGTCTGCGGCGCCTGCACGGTGCGGGTCGACAGCGTCCCGGTGCGTGGCTGTCTGATGCTCGCGGTGCAGGCCGACGGCACCGAGGTCGAGACCATCGAGGGTTTGAGCGCCAGCGGCGAGATCGCCGATCTGCAGGCAGCTTTCATCGCGCGCAATGCGCTGCAATGCGGGTTCTGTACGCCGGGCATGCTGACCACCGCGGCCGAGCTCTTGAAGTCACCGCGCGCCCTGTCGCGCCAACAGGTGCGCGAGCATATCGCCGGAAACTACTGCCGCTGCACCGGCTATCACGCCATCGTCGATGCAATTATTGAGACGATCGAGGCGCGCCGCGCGGCGGCTGGGAAAGATGGCTGAGATGGCAGGCGCGAAGGCCGGTGCACGCCCGCAATACAAAGGGCGCAGCCTGCCCCGCGCGGCCGCCGCAAGGCTGGTTGCCGGCCGTGGGCGCTACACCGACGACATCGCCCCGGCGCGCCTGGTCCACGCAACGTTCGTGCGCAGCCCCCACGCCCATGCGGCGATCGGTGCCATCGATACAGCAACGGCGCGCGCGGCGCCGGGCGTGGTTGGCGTCTTCACGGCCGCCGAGTTGGCGTCCGTGTGCCAGCCCTTCGAGACCAAATGGGCCAACCTGCCGCAGCACCGATCGCCGCCGCAAAGCCCGCTCGCGGGCGATCGCGCCCGCTGGCAAGGCGAGCCGGTGGTCGCGGTCGTCGCACGGACCCGGGCCGAGGCGGAGGACGCTGGCGAGCTGGTCGAGATTGACTACGACCCCCTGCCCGCCGTCAGCGATCCCGACGCCGCGCTGGGGCCAGGCACGTCATTGGTTCACACAGGGCTAGGCGACAACCTCGCCTTCGAGATGACGATCGGCCGCGACGGCATCGACAAGACCTTTGCGGACGCAGCAACAGTTGTCGAAGCGCCGTTCCAGTTCGGGCGCATCACCGCGGTTTCGCTGGAGCCGCGCAGCATCATTGCCGACTTCAATCCAGCCGAAGGCAGCCTCACCATCCATCAGGCCCACCAGGCGCCGCATTTGATGCAGGAGCTCTACGCGCGCCATCTGGATTTGCCAGCGCACAAAGTGCGGGTGATCGCCCCGGATGTCGGCGGCGCTTTCGGCATAAAGCTGCACGCCTATCCCGACGACTTCGCGGTGGCGGCGATCGCCAGGCTGCTCGGCCGCCCGGTCAAGCATATCTGCGACCGGCTCGACGCCTTCCAGTCGGACGCCCATGCGCGCGAGGTTCGGCTCGATGCGCGGCTTGCCGTGGACGGCGACGGGCGGCTGATCGCCATGGACGCCGATATTCGCGTGGCGGCCGGCGCCTATTCGATCTATCCCCGCTCGAGCCTGGGCGAAGGGCTTCAGGCGCTGACGTTGAACGGCGGGCCGTACCGGTTGCCGGCACTGGGCGGACGCCTGCGCGTTGCCTATCAGAACAAGGTGCCGACCGGCGTCTACCGCGCCGTCGGCCAGCCGATCGCCTGCGCCGCGACCGAGGTGCTGCTCGACGAGGCAGCGCATAGGCTCGGCATCGATCCGGTCGAGATCCGCCGGCGCAACTATCTGGGCGCGGCCGACCTGCCGATGACGACGCCGGGTGGGCTTCGGGTTGAGGCATTGTCGCTCGAGGGCTGCCTCGACAAGCTGTTGGCGCTGATGGACTACGAAACGTTGCGCGCCGAGCAGGCATCGTGCCGTGAGCGCGGGGTGCATCGCGGCATCGGTCTTGCCACCTTCCTGGAGCAGACCGCCGTCGGCCCCGGCCTCTACGGGCCCTCCGGGCTGCCCGTCGGCTCGCAAGACGGCTGCACCATCAAGTTGGAGCCGTCCGGCGCGCTTCGCTGCGAGGTCGGCGCGACCGATCAGGGTCAGGGCACGATGGCCGGGATCACGCAGGTCGTGGCCGATGCGTTTGGCCTCGATCCCGACAATGTTTCCGTTGCTTCAGGGGACAGCGCCGGTCCCTATGGCGGCGGCGCCTGGGCCTCACGCGGCCTTGCGATCAGCGGCGAGGCGGCGCATCTGGCCGCCTGCGATCTGCGCGGGCAAGTGCTCGCCATCGCCGGCGCGGTGCTTCAGGCCAAGCCCGAGGCGCTCGATCTGCGCGACGGTGTCATCGTCGATGCGGGCGACGGACGCGCGCGCATGACCCTCGTCGAGCTCTGCGAGATCGCCTTCTACCGTTCGCACGAGCTGCCGCCCGACATCAAACCTGAGCTTGTGGCGACGCGTCATTTCACGAACCGCGAGCCGCCCTATTTCGTCGCCAACGGCATCCAGGCGAGCTATCTGGAGGTCGATGTCGAGACCGGCGGCATTACCTTGCTCGGCCATTGGGCGGTGGAAGATTGCGGCCGCCTGGTGAACCCGATGCTGGTCGACGAGCAGATGCGCGGCGGGATCGTGCAGGGGCTGGGGGCGGCGCTCTTCGAAAACTGTATCTATTCCGAAGAGGGCCAACTGCTGACGGGCACGATGGTGGACTATCTGGTGCCGATGGCCGCCGAGCTGCCCGACATCGCAGTCGCGCATCTGGAGACGCCGCAGGCCGGAACCGAACTTGGGGTCAAAGGCGCGGGCGAGGCGGGCGCGGTGGGCTCGGGTGCTGCGGTCTGGTGCGCGCTCAATGACGCGCTGCGCCCCCTCGGCGCGCGGGTGACGCGCCAGCCCTTCACGCCCGAAACCGTGCTAAAGGCTTTGTCGCGGGGACTTTGAAACGAGCATGTATGTCCTGATCGTGCCCATCCTTCCCTCTGCCGCGGCGCGGTCTAGGTGACGATGTGTCAACAAGTTCGCTACTCTAGAGCACGATCGTGGCACGGCGAACTCGCGTAAGGCGTGCTCTGAACATCTGAGTTAGATCAAACGAATGCGCAAATATGTGAGAGGCGACAATGGATGTGCGAAAGACCGTACTGATAAGAGAGACGATTGAAGCAGACGATATCGGCAAGGAATGCGACGTCATTATCCGGGTCGTTGCCGCCGCCGTCGTCCGAAATCCGTTTGCCGGGCGCTTCGTCGAAGACCTCTCACCCTTGTTCGACCTAAGCGGCCAACTCGGCAGCCGATTGATGGATGAAGCGGTGGGAATGCTTTCCGGCCCGCCCGTGAGCTACGGCAAAGCCGCCATAGTCGGCACCGCTGGCGATCTCGAACACGGTGCTGCGATGATCCATCCCAAATTGGGCAAGCCGATGCGCCTTGCGGTCGGTGGCGGCGCGGCCCTGATACCGTCGAATGCCAAGGTCGCAGCCGCGGGAGCGCCGATCGACCTGCCGCTTGGCCACAAGGACGAGGCCTGGTCGTTCGACCATTTCGATACGATGACGGTGATGGTTGCCGGGGCCCCTCGTCCCGATGAGATCGTCCTGTTCATGGCGGTTGCCGATGGCGGACGGCCGCATCCCCGGGTCGGCACCCGCCCGATAACCGATTGAACGCCCGGTTCGGGTCTGGCGTTCGGGAGGCAGGCCCGACGCTGCGGCTCGGCTATCCAGGCGCTGCAAAATACCTTGTGAGCTTAGATATTTTACCGTAGCAAATTAAGGGTTCTGGCCAGATGCTCCTAGAGCAGGATCGCGTCACAGTTATCTCAGGTGACCCGTGCTCTAAACATATGAGCTAGATCAAGGGCCACGTCTCAGATCGCAGCGATCTGAGACGATCTTGATCTAGCATAAAACGAAAGAAATGGAGCCATGAAGACCGCCATCGTCAACATCGGCACCATCGTGACCGGAGACTGGCGCGAACCCTTCATTGCCGGCGACACAATCCTGATGGCCGACGGCACGATAACGGCGGTGGGCACGGGCGATGCGAGCGCGGTCGAAGCCTGCGACGTAGTCATCGACGCCGGCGGCGCGACGGCCATTCCCGGTCTGATCGACAGCCAGATCCACAATACTTTCGGCGACTGGACGCCGCGGCAAAAGACGGTCGGCTTTCTGCAGAGCTATGTCCATGGCGGCATCACGACCGGCATCAGCGCGTCAGAAGTGCATGTGACCGGCCGGCCCAAGGATCCCGAAGGGGTCAAGGCGCTGGCCGTGGCCGCCAAGAAGTGCTTCGACGACTACCGGCCCGGCGGAATGCGCGTTTGGGCAGGCTCCGTCATTCTGGAACCGGGCCTGGAAGAGAAGGATTTCGAGGAACTCGCGGCCAAGGGCATCTGGCTCGCCAAGGCCGGCTTCGGCGCGGTGGAAAGCCCTTACGACTATGCGCCCATGGTGAAGTGGGCGCGCAAGCACGGGATGATCACGACGGTCCATACGGGCGGCTCGTCGATCCCCGGCTCCTCGGGCATCTGGTTCGACCATCTGAAGGCCATGCAGCCGCATGTTTCGTTCCATGTAAACGGCGGACCGGTGGCGATGCCGGACGAGGATTTCCCGCGCATCGTCAACGAAAGCGACATCGCCCTGCAGATCTGCACCGCGGGCAACCTGCGCACCGCGCTCTGGATCACCAAGCTGGCGCGGGAGGCGGACGCCTTCGACCGGCTGCTGATCGCCACCGACACGCCGACCGGCTCCGGCATCATGCCTTTGGGTATGATCTACACGATGACCCATCTCGCCAGCCTGGGCGATGTGCCCGTGGAGCACGCGATCGCGGCGGCCACCGGCAACAATGCGCGGGTCTATGGCCTTAACTCGGGCTTTATCGAGGTCGGCAAGGATGCGGATGTGGCGATTGTCGATGCCTGCGTCGGCGGGTCCAAGGACACTGCGTTCGACGCCATCCGCAACGGCGACATATGCGCCGTCGGCGCCGTGATCACCGACGGCGTGCCGCGCTTCGTCGGCCGCAGCCGTAATACGCCCGCGACGATGAAGACCGTTCGAACCGCCTCCAGCAAAATCATGATGGATTTCTCAGGCGCCGCGCACTAGACCGCCGCCTGACCAGCCATTCCACCACCACAGAACGGACGCAACCCGCCATGGAGCCGACCTTCGCCAGCTATCATATTCGCAAATGGTACGCCCAGATCGACGAGGCCCTGGCCAATGAGACCGGCAAGCCGGCCGACGGCGCGCCCGTCAGGAAATTCGTCATCGCCTGCGCCGTGCACAACCCCTATGCCGGACGCTTCAGCGAAGATCTGTCGCAATTGATCGACGCATCGGACAAGCTGGGCGAGGAGTTCGGCCGGAGACTGGTTGCGCTGTCGGGCGGCGAGGCAATCCAGAGCTACGGCAAATCCTGTATCGTTGGCACCAATGGTGAGTACGAGCACGGAAACGCGCTGCTCACCACGGCCTTTGCCAATCCGGTGCGGGAGGCCATTGGCGGCGCGATAGCCTGGATCCCGTCGACCGGCAAGCGCGGCGGTCCAGGGTCTGCGATCGACATCCCGCTTGCCCACAAAGACGCGCTATACGTCCGCTCCCACTACGACACGATCACCGCGTCCTTCGCCGATGCCCCGGAGCCGGACGAGATCCTCGTCATCATGGCCGCCGCCACACGCGGCCGGCTGCACGCGCGCCTTGGCGGCCTCAAGCTCGAGGACGTGAAAGGCGAAGACGGCCTGATGTAGGTTTGGGCTTGTGCGGGCCCACCGCCGGACGCGACCGATCCGGTGATGGACACGGCATTCGGCGATGTCCGGGATCAGCGAGCCGCCGCCGGCTGCGGCGGCTGGGTCGTCAGGTAACGCAGCAGCATCAACGCCTGGTCGGTGCAATCGACCAGCTCCGACATGATGCGCCGCAACGTGACGAAATCTTCGCGGCTCAAGCAGCCGAAATGGACATCGTTCACACGCGACTGGATCACGGAGAGTTCCTTGAATTTCTCCCAACCGGTGGCCGACACGGTCAGCAGCACACGCCTGCGGTCGCTTTCGTCCTGCGCTTTCTCGACCAGTGCGAGCTGGATCAACTTGCCGATCTCGTTGGTCACAAACGATCCACTCAAATGAAGATGCTCTGCCACCGAGCTGACGCTGACGTCGCCGGATCGGTTGAGGTGCGCAATCGAAATCAAGATGGTGTATTGCGGTCCGGTAATGCCCATGATCGATCCATAGCCGTCCCGGATCGCCACCAGGCGCGCCGCGAAGGCGAGCGAATCGTGAACCAGCTTACGAAATTCGTTGTCGTCGCCCTGCGACAACAACTCTGCCCGGGTGACCGTCAAATGCGCTGATGCTTTGTTCGTGCGCCGCTTTTTGCCTGCAGGCGGCTCAGCGGCGCTCTTGGGCCGGGCGCGACTTTTAGTTTTCGGTTTCGCCGAAGCCATTCGTTGACCTGCCTCCTTGGAGAACCCCATGCCGGCCGGGCCTTGATGCGTGGGCCCGGCCGTTCCGGTTCGACGATTCGCTACTCTGCGGCGGCGCCCGCCCTGCCCGATCTTGCAGCAGGAGCAGCTTTGCCTGGTTCAATTTTCGAGCCATAGCTGGAGAGCGCGGAGTCCAATAGATCGTCGCATTCCTTCCACCCGAAGGTTCGGAAACTGTGACCGCACGTGACAAATCGCGCGCCCGCATAGAACATCTCATACTGCGTATGGCGTCCGGCATATTCCGAACCGATGATGTCCCAGGCAAGCTTCAGGAACTTCACCCGGTCGTGCGCGGTTTCACCGTCCCGGGAGGAAATCTGTGTTCTCTCGATGACCTTCGCCAGCTCAGGATTGTCGAAATCTTCTTCCGACGACGGCAGCATGATCAGGCTGCCTCCCGCCAGTTCCCTGATCTCGTTGACAAATTTCGGATAGAGGTCTTGCGTGTAGATCTGCGCCCCATAGACCAGGCTTGGGCGCGGGCTGAAGTATTCCCCTCGCTGAACGCCCGAGCTCTCCATGCCGTAGAGGAGACCTTCGACGGCACTCACCTCCGAGGCCATCCACCCGAGCTTTTCCGCGACCGAAGGAATGCCGACCGTGCCGATCGTCTCGGCGATCCGGCGCGCAACCCCAAGCATGAATTTCAGCTTCACAACCAGCCGCACTTGCGACTGATAGTTCTGATAGACATGACCCGGCGTGTCGTGGAACTGCGCCCGGCACATGTCCGTGTCCTTGTAGACGAAGATCCGGTCCCACGGCACCTTCACGTCGTCGAAATAGACCAGCGCGTCGTTTTCGTCGAAGTGGTAGGACATCGGATTGTCGAACTCCGACACGGCCGCGGCTTCGAAGCTCTTTCTCGAGATCACCTTCATGCCGCGCGTCGCCATCGGCATGGCGAACGAGATCGCGAACCGCTCCTCGTCCGCTCGCAGCGGCTGCAAATTGGCAACGAAGATCTCGTTGGCCATGATCGAACTCGTGCCGAGCATCTTCGCGCCGCGCACGGTGACGCCGGCCGGGTCCTCGTCGACGATTTTCAGCGTCAGATCGTCGCCGTGCTGCTCGCCCCACGCCTTCGACCGGTTGGCCTGCGGGTTGATGATGACGTAGGTGAGGAAGAGATCGTTGTCGCGCGCGTACTGGTGGTATTCGGCATACGCCTTGGCGAATTTGGCCCCGTGCTTCTCGAACACCTCGATGCCGATCACCTGGCCGGTAATCGCCGAGGCGACATGATCGGGGGACCGTCCCATGAAGCCGTAGTGTTGTTCGGCCCAGGCCGTCATCGCCTTCCGGCGCGACACGAGGTCGTCATACGACTTGGCCTTAAGCCACGACCGGTTGACCCGGGTCCCCTTCGCGGTCGGGCTCTCGAAGGTCATGACGTCCAGGTTCTTGGGGTCCGCCTGAAAATCATAGAGCCGCGCGGCGGAGGCTATCGCGTTCCGGTAGGCCGGATGCGTCGTGACGTCCTCGACCAGCTTGCCATCGAGGTAGACCTCTCTGCCGTCCCGGAGGCTCGTGATGTGCGCGGCACCATCCTTGACGTTCATCTCCATCCTCCTGTTGGTGACATCCTGCCCTTCGGATGCCTCACTGAATTTTCTGATGCTCCCCGGCGAAGAAAATCAATGGGTTGCCGCCCCGACATGTGCACGCCCTGATCTCACCGATCGCAATCGGCTGATCGTCGGCGTCCCCCTGCTGACCATCGCGGCGCCGGGCGCAGATAGTCGGGGCGCCCTCCTCCGTTCACGCGCATCGATCAGTCGATATCCCCAGAGCGGCGCGGCGGCAAATCGCGACTTCGTGCTGCCTCCCCATCTGGCGCTTTCCTAACGCCAGCCCATTCGAATTTAGCTTTGTAACTTCGGTTTTTAAATGAGTCAATAATTGAGACGGATTGCGCAACGATCCGCCGGGCGCTTTGGTCTCGTTCGCTGCACTGCGTCACGCCGGCATGTCCGCGTCTCGCGCAAAGGTCCACCTCGGCGCCACCGCAACGTTCCGTTGATCGCTGGCCTTCGCGCGGGCTATTCAGCCAGCACCCCCATGGCTCCTGCGATAAAGCCGGATGGCGGCCCGGTCTGAACTCCCCTAGGCTGCTGCCATCTGACCGCGCCTGGGAAAACAACCTAAACCATGCCAAAGCATGCTTATGACCAATGAGTCCAATGACCAGTGAGCGCCATGACGTGATCGTCGTCGGCGCCGGGAACGCGGCTTTCTGCGCCGCGCTTGCCGCGCGCGAGACCGGGGCGAGCGTCCTCATGCTGGAACGCGCGCCCAAGGCGGAAAACGGCGGCAACTCGCGCTTCACCGCCGGCGCCATTCGCTTCGCCTATGACGGGCTCGACGATATCCGCCGCATCGTCCCGGACCTCGGCGAGGACGAGATTGCCCGCACCGACTTCGGCACCTACACGACCGATCAGTTCTACGACGACATGTTCCGGGTCACGCGCTATCGGACCGATCCGGCGCTGTGCGAGGCGCTCGTCACGAAGTCGTTCCAGACCATGGCCTGGCTGCGCGACAAGGGCGTGCGCTTCCAGCCGATCTATGGACGCCAGGCCTTCAAAGTCGACGGCGTATTCAAGTTCTGGGGCGGCCTCACCATCGAGGCCTGGGGCGGCGGGCCGGGGCTGGTCGACCGGCAGACCGAGCTGGCGCTGGCGGCCGGTATCGATATCCGCTACGGCGCGCGGGTGATCGCCTTCGACCATGACGGCCACGCCGTTGCCGGCGTTCGGGTGCGGTCGGGCGGCGAAATTTACGATCTTGCCGCCAAAGCCGTGATCGTCGCCAGCGGCGGCTTCGAGGCCAACACCGAGTGGCGCACACGTTACTTGGGGCCGGGCTGGGAGATGGCGAAAGTGCGCGGCAGCCGCTTCAATACCGGCGACGGCATCCGCATGGCCCTCGACATCGGCGCCAGCCCCTTCGGCAACTGGTCGGGCTGCCATGCGGTCGGCTGGGATTACAATGCGCCCGAGTTCGGCGACCTGGCAGTGGGCGACGGCTTCCAGAAGCACTCCTATCCCTTCGGCATCATGGTCAACGCCCATGGCCGGCGCTTCGTCGACGAGGGCGCCGATTTCCGCAATTACACTTACGCGAAGTATGGCCGCGTGGTGCTCGAACAGCCCGACCAGCTTGCCTGGCAGGTGTTCGACCAGAAGGTCGTCCATCTGCTGCGCGACGAATACCGGATCAAGCAGGTGACCAAGGTGAGCGCGGACACGCTTGGGGATCTCGCCGGCAAGCTCGAGGGCGTCGAGCCGGGCGCGTTCCTGGAAGAGATTGCCGCCTACAACGCCGCGGTCAACACCGACACGCCGTTCAATCCCAACGTCAAGGACGGGCGCTCGACCGAAGGTCTGGCGGTGGCCAAATCCAACTGGGCCAACACGATCGATGCGCCGCCCTTCGAGGCTTATCAGATCGGCTGCGGCATTACCTTTACGTTTGGCGGCCTGCGCATCGTGCCGACGACGGGGCAGGTGATCGACACCGACCTTGAGCCCATTCCCGGCCTCTACGCGGCCGGCGAGCTCGTCGGCGGCATCTTCTATTTCAACTATCCGGGCGGAACCGGCCTCATCTCCGGCGCCGTCTTCGGCCGCCAGGCGGGAACGGCAGCGGCACTGGCCGCCGGGTAACGGGCGGGGCCGCCGTTCGGCCATCGGCGGGCACTGGGGCACGATCGCGTCACAGTGATCTGGTGCGATGCGTGACCCGTTTTCTAAATATATGGTTAGATCAAGGGCCACGTCTCAGATTGCTGCAATCTGAGACGATTTTGATCTGGGCCTGCCGTCCTGACAAAGCTCTCCGGGTTGGATACCGGCTGCCGCACAGCCAGATGTCCCGGTGGCAAGGCCGTATCGACCCGGAGCGGACCTCTACCAAGGGCAGCACCCGCACCTCTCTAATTATTTGATGTTCCAAATGAGGGTCGCCCATGAGGCTCCCCGGCGCATCGCGCAATCCGGTCAGTGGCCAGCCGCTGCGTAGCCGCCATCGACATCGATAATGGCGCCGGTGACCCAGCCGGCACGATCTGACAGCAGAAACTCCACCATATGCGCAACATCGGCAGGATCGCCCGCCCGGCCCAACGGATAGCCGGCGCCGCGGTCCTCGATCAGTTTCGCGTATGCCTCCGGGGCCATGCCCGCGTTTGTCATGATCTCGCTGCGCACCACGGACGGTCGGATGCAGTTGACCCGAATATTCGAGCTTGGCCCGAGTTCGACCGCGAGCGCGCGGGTCAGAGATTCAATGGCGCCCTTCGATGCGGCATAGGCGGCGGTACCCGGCTGACATCGGTCGGCGAGGGTCGAGCCGATATTGAGAATGCTGCCGCCCTGACGCTCCAGCAGCGGGATCGCACGCTGGGTGATCCGCATGGTCCCGATCAGATTGACGTCGATCAGCCGTTCCAGATCCTTCAGATCGGCGTCCTTGAAGAGACCGAGCACGGTTTGCCCGGCATTGTTCACCAGCGCGTCGAGACGGCCGTACCGCTCCTCAACGGCTTGCAGCAACGCCTCCACGGAGCCCGGATCGATGATATCGGCGACGACCACGGCAACGTTCTCGGCCGCGCCCCGCTCCAGCGCGGCGGCACGGCGACCGGCGCTCACCACCTGCCATCCTGCTGCCGCCAGGCAGGCCACGATCCCGGCGCCGATGCCGGAGCCGCCGCCTGTCACCAAGACCACGGGTTTCGTCATGCCGATATGCCTCTTTCGGTATTCGGCCGAATTTCCATCCGGCCGGTTGACGCCGATTGCCAAGCGGACAAAATAAAAATATAAGTGTATCCACTTTAGGGTCTGGCCGCCGGCGATTCAATTCCTCGCTCGCCGAACGAACGCCGCCGCAGGGAGTATCCAGGCATGCGCAACGAACCCGACTATGTCTGGCCGCGCGCGGATTTCACCCGCATCCCCTTTGGCATCTACCACGATGCCGATGTTTACGTTCAGGAACAGTTCCGGGTCTTTCGCGGACCGACGTGGAGCTATTTGTGCTTTGACGTGGAGATCCCCAATCCCGGCGACTTCAAATGCGTGTATGTGGGCGATACGCCGGTCGTCGTGAACCGCGATCAGGACGGCGCCCTGCATGCCTTCATCAATCGGTGCGCTCACCGGGGCGCGACCGTACGCCGCGAGGAATTCGGTAACGCCAAGGACCACACTTGCGTCTACCACCAGTGGTGCTACAGCCTTAAGGGCGAGCTCATGGGCGTGCCGTTTCGACGGGGCGTCAAGGGCAAGGGCGGCATGCCCAAGGACTTTCGGGTAACCGACCACAGCCTGCACACCCTCAGGGTCGAGAGCTTCAATGGGGTCATCTTCGCCAGCTTCTCCGATGATGCCCCGTCGCTTGTGGATTTCCTCGACGAGCCGATCTGCAAGCACCTCAAACGGCTGACACACAAGACGGTAAAAATCCTCGGCTATCAGCGGCAGTTCATTCACGGCAACTGGAAGCTCTACACCGACAACACGCGCGACCCCAACCATGGCGGCCTGCTGCATCCATTCCAGGTGACGTTCGGCATTGCCCGGTTGACCCATGGCGGCGGCGCGGTGCTGGACAAGCGCGGCTGCCACAACATCTCGATGGTCGAGGGCGACAGCGATTCGGACGAGGACGCCTCGAAAGCCTACGAGGATTCGGGCTCCGGCGCCTATATGGCCGACTACCGTCTCAACGACGCATCCATGTTGGCGACGCAGAAGGAATTCGGCGACGAGATTACCCTGTCGATCATGTCGATCTTCCCGAACGTCGTGTTTCAGCAAATCGGCAACTGCCTGGCGACACGGCAGATCCGCTGCAAAGGCGTCGATGCGTTCGAGCTCTACTGGACCTATTACGGTTACGAGGATGACGACGAAGCAATGACGGCCCACCGTCTGCGCCAGGCAAACATGGCCGGCCCGGGCGGGCTCATCTCGATGGAGGACGGCGAAGCGATCGAAATCGTGCATCGCGCCATCAAGCGCGAAGCGGACCAGCACTCGGTCGTAGAGTATGGCGGCCGCGGCGAAATCAAGACCCAGGACACGCTCATCACCGAGGTGCCGATGCGGGGTTTCTGGGCCTATTACTGCCAACTGATGGGCATTGAGGCGAACGGGGCCGCGGCATGACGGCGGCTGACGCCAAGGAAGCCTGCAGCGATCTTCTGGCGGAGTACGCCTATCTGATCGACGCGGACCGCCTGGAAGTCTGGCTGGACCTGTTTGCCGATGAGTGCACCTACCAGATCGTGCCGCGGGAGAACTATGTCCGCGGCCTGCCGCTGCAGCTGATGCTGTGCGAGAACAAGAACATGCTGCGCGACCGGGTCATCTCGCTGCGCCAGGCCAACATCTACAACATTCACGTCGACCGACACCTGATCAGCGCCATTCGCTATCGCGGCGAGGACAATGGCGTTCACACGGTCGAGGCTAACTATGCGGTGTTCCAGACCAACCAGGACGGCCAATCGCGCCTGTTCAGCGTCGGCCGGTACCTCGACACCGTCGTGGATGACGATGGAACCTTCAAGTTCAAGGACAAGCTCGTGATCGCCGACACGGCATCGGTGCCAACTTTGCTCGCGACCCCGTTGTAAGAGGCTGTGACGATGAGCAGCCGCCAACGCTTTCTCGGATCCACTCAGCAGCACGCCTATCTTTTCCTGCGCGACATGATTCTGACCGGCGCTTACGTCGGCGGCCAGAAGATCAATCCAGCAAAGGTCGCCGACGAACTCGAGATCAGTCGAATGCCCGTGCGCGAGGCGCTTCGCCAACTCGACAGTGAGGGCCTGATCACCATTCGCCCGAACCGCGGCGCCGTAGTGACCATTCTGACCGCGTCGGAGGTGCTGGAGATCTTCGAGATTCGGGGGGTCCTGGAAGGATTGGCCGTGCGCTGCGCACTGCCTGGTCTGACCGATGAGGACATCGACGATCTGGACCACCGCCGGCGACGCATGGATCGGGTGCGGGACGAGCCGAAACGCTGGATATCCCGACACGACGAGTTCCACGATCATCTGTGCTCGCGCTCCGGCCGGCCGCTCCTGACGCAGGAGATCGCGCGCCTGCGAGCATCCGTTCAGCCCTATTTGCAAATCTACATCGCCCATCACACCAGTCCCGAGATGACCGGCTTTGAGCACGATGGATTGATGGAGCTGGTCCGCCGGCGCGACGAGGCCCGCGCCGAGGAATACATGCGCGATCACATCATGAGCGCGGCCCGCGGGGTCATCGACTATCTGAAGCAACCCGAGCAGGAGCGCGCCGCCGGGTCGGCCCGCCCGGGCGCCGAGGCGGCCTGAACAATCCGCCACCTCCGGGGGGCAGTAAATGCAACGGCTGGACAACGGCACACAAGCTAGGCCAGCCAATTGGGAGGATCATTTGGAAGGTGCAAGCACCATGCACCCGACCGATAGTCGGACGCAGGACCGCTCCCGCGTCGTGGTCGAACGCATCAGCAAGACCTTCCACGAGGAAGCGACGGGCTCGTCGGTACTGGCGGTCGACGATGTCTCCCTCGGTGTCGCCAAATCGGAATTCGTCACCATCGTCGGGCCGAGCGGCTGCGGCAAGAGCACGCTGCTGAACATCATCGCAGGGCTGGAGCAAGCCAGCGAGGGCCGCATCCTGATCGACGGCGTTGAGGAAAGCGTCCGGCACCGGCACTTCGGCTACATGTTCCAGAAGGACCTGCTGTTTCCGTGGCGCCGGGTACGCGACAACGTGGCAATCGGTCTTGAGGTGCTCGGCACGCCCCGCCGCGAGGCCCGCGAGCGGGCGCAGGCAATCCTGCGACGCTTCGACCTCGATGGCTTTGCCGACAAATATCCGGGGCAGCTCTCGGGCGGGATGCGCCAGCGGGTGGCGTTGATGCGCACGCTGTTATGCGATCGGGAAATTCTGCTGCTTGACGAGCCATTCGGCGCGCTCGACGCGCTGACCCGCTCGGTCATGCAGGAATGGCTGCTCGGCATCTGGGAAAAAGACCACCGAACGATCCTCTTCATTACCCACGATATCGAAGAGGCGATCTTCCTGTCCGACCGGGTGCTGATGATGTCCGCCCGCCCGGGGCGCATAAAGGGCGAGATCGAAGTCGACCTGCCGCGACCACGCAACCACACCATCGTCACGACACCAAGATTTACGGGACTTAAGAAAGCCGTCCTCGACCAGATCTACGAGGAAAGCTTGAAAGCGGCACGGCCGGACGAACCGTGACCCAAAACAACGGCGCTAACCGAGGAGGAGTAATCATGACGACGAGCCTTAGAAGCCTAACGACCGCGACGGCGATTGGCTGTTTGGCCATTGCCCTGCCGACCGCTGCCAATGCCTTAACCTGCGGCGGGGCGGCTGAAACAAAGGATCTGACGATCATGGCCGATTGGCTGCCATGGGCGTCGCAGGGACCGATGATGGCGGCGCAACTCGCCGGCCACTACAAGGCCGAAGGCATCAATGTGAAGATCATTGCTCCGGCCAACCCGGCGGACCCGATCAAGCTGGTCGCCCGGCAGCGGGTGACGTTCAGCCTGACCTACGTTCCCGAAGTGATGATTTCGCAAGAGCGGGGTATTCCGGTGGTTGCCGTGGCCGCATCCATGCGCGTCCTGGGGTCCGGGCTGTTCTACCTTGCCAAGTCGCCGATCAAGTCGCCGAAGGATCTAAAAGGCATGACCGTCGGCGTTGGCCCGAAGCTCGATGCCCAAGCGTTTCTATCGACATTGCTTGAATCGGGCGGCTTGACGAAGAAGGACGTCAAGGTCGTCGATCCGGGCTACGCCCACGTGCCCATGGTTCTCAAGAACAAGGTACAGGCGGCGCATGGCCTGACCTTCGGCGAAGGCGTGGTCGCCGACCTGATCCTGCAGAAGCAGGGCCAGAAGAAGGTTCAGTGGCTACTCTACCGCGACCACGGCGTGCCGAATTTTTACTACCAGCTGTTCGTCGGCAACACGGACTGGGTCGCCAAGAACCCGAACACCACGTGCCGCTTCCTGCGCGCCACAGCGAAGGGTACCGAAACCTGGGTGAAGACCCCCGACGCGGCGTTGGCGGTGATCTCAAAGAAAAACAAGGCGTTCAAACCGGATCAGCATCGGGGCATTTACGTCGCCACGAAGGCTCACTGGAGGGAAAAGGACGGCACGATCTTCAAGCAAGATCTCGCCATCTGGCAGCGCGCGCAGGATTGGGCGATGAAGAAGGGCTTGCTCAAGAAGAAAGCTGACGCGCAAGGCTATTTCACCAACGCGCATCTGCCCAAATAAGACACCCAAATCTGGCGGGGGGCCCGGCTCGCCCAGGGCCCTCCGCCTCTTTGTTCATTTGATACGCAATCAATTGCAGGAGGGATCAATGGCACGCAGCGGCCGCGAAGAATACCGAGTCGAGGGCCTGAATGAACCCATCAGCCACTACACGGACGCGGTTCGCTTCGGCGATTTGCTGTTCATCTCCGGCTGCGCGCCGATCGATGGCGACATGAACCTGGTCGGCGGCGACGACGTCGCCGCACAGGCGCGCAAGACATTGGAGAATATCGGCGCCATCCTCAAAACAGCTGGTGCTTCTTTCGCCGACATTCTCAAGGTCACCGTCTACCTGCTCGACGTCGACGACCGCCATGCCATCAACCCTGTGCGCCAGGAGTTCTTCGGCGACGCCAAGCCGGCCAGCACGCTGATCGGGATCAAACAACTCGCCATCCCGGGCATGAAGATCGAAATCGAGGCGGTGGCCGGGATTCCCGGGTAGCGTTCGCACATATGCCCCCCCGACAACCCTCGCAACGGATAGCGAAGAAGACCGTGGCAACGAGCAATCGCAGACGAAACCGCTTTATCAAGGCAGTGCTTGCCGGGGTCCCGGCCGCGGTCGCGATCGGCTTCATCGTCGTCTTCTGGGAGCTCTTTCTCGTGATTACGGGCGAGGAGGAATATGTCCTGCCGCCGCTCTCGAAAATTCTTACTGTATTTGTTTCCCAGGCCAAGGAGCAGTTCCTGCCCAATGCCTGGGTCACGCTTCAGGAAATGCTGATCGGCTTCGGCATCGGCGTCTCCACGGGGTTGATACTGGGTTCGCTGATCTTTCACTTCAAACTGATCCGCCAGGCTTTGCTTCCGCTGGTCATCAGCTCCCAGGCCATCCCGGTCATCGCCATCGCGCCGATCTTGATTATCTGGTTCGGTTTCGGCGCCACACCCAAGATCATCGTGGTTGCTCTGATCACCTTTTTCCCAGTGGCGGTGAACACGATTGCAGGCTTTGAGTCGGTGGAGCGGGATGCGATCAACCTGATGAACTCGTTCGGCGCCAGCGGTTGGCAGATTTTCACCAAAGTCCGGCTGCCGGCGGCGCTGCCCTACATCTTTGCCGGCGTGCGCAATGCGGCGGCGATCAGCGCCATTGGAGCCATCGTCGGAGAATGGGTCGGCGCCCATGAGGGGTTGGGCCCGGTTATCATTGCGGCCAATTCCGGCTTCAATACCGATGTGGTGTTCGCGGCAATCTTCTATCTCGCGATCATGGCGGTGGGCATGTTCCTGATCGTCGGTCTGATCGCGCGGCTGGCGATGCCCTGGTACTACCTGTCGCGCACCAAACGGCGGGTCTGACCGGTCGGCGCCATAATGGTCAGGAGGAGGTCTGGATGGTTCTGGAATATCCCATAGGCGTCAGCGGCACCCTGACCCGCGTGTTGGAAACCGGTGCCGGCAGCAGCACCGCCGTGTTCCTGCATGGCCTCGGTGCCCGGGCCGACCGCTGGCGCCGGAACCTCGAAGCCATCGCCGATGCCGGCTACCGCTGCCTGGCGCTGGACCTGCCCGGCCATGGCTTCGCCAGCAAAACTCCGGATTTCGACTATAGCGTGCCCGGCTTTGCCGATTTCGTGCTGGCCATCCTAAAAGCGCTGGAGGTCGACCGGTTTCACCTGATCGGGACCTCGCTGGGCGGCCACGTCTCCGGCTGGATCGCCGCGCACCATCCGGGCCAAGTCGCTTCGCTGGCAATGGTCGGGACGCTCGGCCTTGTCCCCATCGGCCGCGAGGCCGGCGCGGCCATTCGCGACAGCGTCCGCGCCACCGGCCGGGCCGACATCGAAAACAAGCTGAAATTTGTGCTCCACGACCCCGCGGAGGTCACGTCTGGATGGATCGAGGAGGAATACCGGATCAACAACTCTCCAGGCGCCGACGGTGCCTTCGAGCGATTGGGGGATTATATCGCCGAAGAGGTCGACCAGCACAATGTCGGCGAAAAACTGGCCGGACTTAAGGAGCGGCCTCCGATCATGCTGGTCTGGGGCCGTCAGGACGGCGCCGTGCCGCCGTCGGTCGGCGAAAAGGGACGCGCGCTCCTGGGCGATGTTCCGTTGCTGATGATCGATCCTGCCGGCCACGCGCCTTATTTCGAGCAGCCGGGGCAGTTCAACGGCCCGGTGATCGATTTTCTGCAGCAGGCCGGTTGATCCGGCCGGCGGCATACTACCAGTTGCGACCGTCCAGTTCGGTGACCCGCTCGCGCGTGTAGAGATCGTTCCACATATTGTAGGAGAAGTCGCTGATCAGGCGTGGGTCGGGCTCGGCCGGATCCACGTCGACGATCTTGCCGCCCAGCCAGACCACATCGATCGCGTCCGGATCCTGCAGCACCGCCACATTCGCCAATGGATCGCCGTTCACGATCACCATATCCGCCCAGCGGCCGACCTCGATCGCGCCCAGCTTGCTGCCGTTGCGCAGGAACTTGGCCGCATGGAAGGTTGCACAACGCAACGCCTCGCCCGGTGAGAAACCCAGATGCTTGACGAAGATCTCGATCTCACGGGCATGCCATTCGCCGTAAGGGGTGATGGCAAATCCTGAATCCGTGCCGGTCATGAAGGTCGCGCCGGCCTTGCGTGCTTTGGTCAGGACCTCGCAGGCGATTTCAAACTCCTCCCGGTTCGCATCCACATAACCAGGCCAGGCGCCATCGCCCGGACGCGAGAACTCGATGTTGTTGTAAAGCAGCGTCAGCGTCGGGCAGAGCGCGCAGTCATTCGCCAAGACCGCGTCGAGGCCTTCGTCGTTCATCCATGAGGTGTGGAAGATGAGGTCCGCCGAGGCGCGGGCAGAGGAAAGCGTCGCCTCGGCGCCGCGCGCGTGAACCGCCACCCGTTTGCCCAGACGGTGCGCCTCGGTAAACATCGCCATCGTCTCGTCCTGATTGAAGGCCGCCATCAGCCCGCCGAATTCGGTGACGCCGGTGGGGTCGAGCGCCTTGTCGCCATCCATGGCGAACTTGATGAAATCCACCCCGTCCTTGACCTGAACCCGGATCTCCTCAATCGCCTCGGACGGGCTGTGCACCAGATGGCCAATCGAGGTGACGGGCTGGCCGATCCAGGTCGGATACCAGTCGGTCAGCCCCTGGCGGCTGGTCACATAAGGCCCTGCCGTGGTGATGCGGGGGCCGACGAAAAGCCCGGCGTCGATTGCATTGCGGATCGACAGCGTCACCCGCGAGGCGTCACCGGGATTGGCCAGCGAGGTATAGCCGTTGCGCAGGCAGCGCTGGGCGAAATTCAGCCCGCGGATCGCCTTGAATTCCACCGCACCGTAAATGTCGATGTCTTCTTCGGTCTTGGCGTTGCCGTAGGCCAGATGCGTGTGAACGTCGATCAGCCCCGGCATGACGAAGCGGTCGCTGTAGTCGACAACCTCATCGTCCTGGGCGGCGGCCGGCGCGCCGTCGGTTGGGCCGACATAGCTGAAGGCACCGTCTTCGATCACCACGGTGTGGTTTGAGCGCGCCTCTACGTCCAGCGCCGTAAACAGCATTCCACACCTAAGATGCGTGCTCATCGAACTCTCCATCGGGCTGTCGAACATGAAATGGTTATGTCGCGCGAAATTGTCCGGTGCCAGCGACCCGGCGTCAACAACTGCTGACCCCGAATGCTGGCATTGAGGATTGATTATCGATGCGGATGGTCAGCCGGCCCGCTCGGCGATTGCATCGACGCCAGCGCCGAAGAGACCGCGCCGCGGCTGGCGCTCGAAGCGACGATGGCGCTTGAGGTGAGCGCGGGCCGCTCAGCCGCCCTCGACGATCACCTGCTCGACTTCGCCCGCGCCATTGCGCCGGTATTCGGCCGCTGCCTGGTATTCGGGCGAGCGATGGCACGCCACTGCCCGCTCCATCGACGCGAACTCGATAACGACGAAGCGCTCGAAGTGTTCCGGGCCCTCCATGATCTGGTATTCGCCGCCTCGGGCCAGCACCTTGCCGCCATATTTCGCAAGAATGTCAGGGACTTGGTCGGTATATTTCTTGTATTCGACGGGATCGGTGATCTTCGCCCGCGCCATCCAATAGGCTGCCATTACACCCCTCCTTCGCATTCGATCGCCCCAACCGCCGGCCGGTGGCGGGACCTGATCGATCCTGTGGTCTCGCCCCCGCGACTGGAATATTCTCTAATCCGGCTCGCAAACGGTGCAGGAACCCGATGGGACCACGACACCGCTTGAAAGCAGAACCTGCACGAAAGAGGAGCGCGCCGCCATGATACTTTCAGACCGCATCGAATATAGTGCGATGGTCGACCGCAAGCCACTGACGCTGCCCGAGGGCGGCCGCGTTGTGGTCTGGCCGATTGTGACGGTGGAGGTGTGGGACCCTGAAAAGCCGCTTGCCCGCACGGTGCTGACGCCGCCGGGCGGCAAGATTTTCGTGCCCGACGTGCCCAATTGGAGTTGGGCAGAGTATGGCATGCGCGTTGGCTTCTGGCGCATCATGGAGGTGCTGCGGCGTAACGGCGTCACCCCGACGCTCTCGTTGAACGCGATGGTCTGCGACCGCTATCCGCGCGTGGCGGGGGCGGCGCTGGAAGCGGGCTGGGAGTTTATGGCGCACAGCTTCAAGCAGGAGCCAATGCACACGCTCGACGATGAGCGCGAGGCCATCATAAGCACGGTCGAGCGCATCGCCGCCTTCACAGGATCAAAGCCGCGCGGCTGGATGGGCCCCGGCCTCACCCAAACCCATGACACGCCCGAACTCCTGGTCGAGGCCGGGATCGAATACGTGACCGACTGGGTGCTCGACGACCAGCCTTGCGAGATCAAGACCGCGAACGGCCCGCTCTACACCATTCCCTACACGGTCGAGCTCAACGACATACCGATCATGTCACTGCAGAACCACCGCTCGGCGGAACTCTTCGACCGCGCGATGGATCAGTTCGAAACGCTCTACGCCGAGGGCGAAACCAATGCCCGTATCATGGCCATTGCGATCCATCCGTATATTCACGGCGTGCCCCACCGGGTCGGCCACTATGCGCGGCTGATCGAAACGCTGAAAGGCAAGCCGGGCGTGCTGTTCTGGACCGGCGATCAGATCATCGATTGGTGGAAGGACGCGCGCTAGATCACCGTGACGCGATCGTGCTTCAGCGTTCCGGCAATCAAGCAGACAAAAAGGAAGCGGCCGATTGCGCGGCCGCTCCCCAACTCTTTGATACATATATCGTTTTTTAGTTCTTGATTGCGTAGTCGACCGGGAATTTGTGACCGGCCTCCTTCATGTATTTGATGTAGGCCCGCATGATCTTGGGCATGTCGATGCCCTTCTTGGCCTTGACCGCCTGGGCGCGCTGGTTGGGCCAGTCCTTGAGTGCCACCGCCCATGCTCTCTTGGCGGCCGGGCTTATGGTCTTGATCGTCACACCAGCCTTCTTCAGCTGGGCGATGCCCCAATCGTGGTCCTTCATCGAGGTCGCCATCGAGTGCGTCTCCCACTCGCGCGCCACCTCGTCGATGATCTTGACGACGTCCTTGGGCATGCGCTTGCGCGCGCGTTGGTTCATGACCAACACGATCTGAACCGTGGCGCCGAAATCGGTGATGGTGTAGACGCCGCCCTTCATCGTCTCGTGGAGCTTCAGCTTGAAGTCGGTGTCGGGGAAAAGGATGATGCCCTCGCCGACGCCAGTCTGAAGTTGCTGGGCGGCCGTGGGAATGGTCGTGCGCACGGGAATGCCACCCTTGACCCAGGGAAGGTTCGGGCCGGCGGCGAGGATCTTGCGGCCTTTCAGATCTTCAAATTTGTTCCAGTCGAACTTGGTCAGAAGCCCGTAGTTGTTGAAGCCGGAGAGGGCCAGGAGCTTCTGGTTGTAGCGCTTCTCGAAGTCCTGTTGGATCTCGGGGAACTCGTCGACGATGCGGCGGAAGACCTTGACCGACTTATTGCCGTTGGGTTCGGAGAACGGCACGAAATAGCCAAGGTTCATCGCCATCGCCTTGTCGTCGTCAAAGCAGACGCAGAAGCCGCCAATATCTAGCCGGCCGTCCTGCACGCCTTCCAGCGTGTCGAACACTTTGACCACCGTGCCTGAATAGTGCTCGCGGAACTTGATCTTCCACTTGGTCTCCTTCTCCACCCGCGCCTTGACCCGAGGCGCGAAGAACTTCGACATCTCCTTCACATAGGTGATGAACGGTGGATGGCCCGAGCCCATGCGCAGGGTGATCTCATTGTCCTTGATCGAGACCGCGCCGGCGGAACCGGCAATGCCCGCCGCGGCGATTGCCGCAAGACCGACGAGCGCAGCCTTGTTGATGAATTTCGTCACGTCGCTTCCTCCCGTATGTTACCCGGCCCAGGAGCCCCAGAACCTGAGTGCCTGAGCGCTTGAGTATCTGAGCGCCTGGGTACCTTGGCGCCAAATTTCGGCCGGGGCGTTGGTTCTTTGCCCTTCTGCCCGCCCGGCGTTGCGTCCACGGCGCGCCAATTTGAGGCATCGCGAGCCGCAATTCGCTGAAAATAACGGTCAATCCCCCGACTTTATCCCGTTATTCGTTGCCTTGAGAAGGTCGAAGTGTCGCCCGGCGCCCGGTGCGGGCGCGCTTGGGACCCGCTCGCCTACCTCACAACATGTTCGACGGCAGCCATGTCGCCACCTTCGGGAACGTCCAGATCAGCGCCATCACCACCAGCATCAACAGCCAGTACGGCACCGAGCCGCGGAAGATCTCGGAGAGTGTGACGGACGGATCCTCCACCGATCCCTTGACGGTGTAGACCAGCAGCCCGAAGGGCGGCGTCAACAATCCTGCCTCGATCGCCAGGATAGCGAAGATCCCGAAGGCGATCGGATCGAAGAAGCCGACAGTGATCGGCGCGAAAATCGGCGCCGTGATCAAAATGATCGAGATCGAATCGAGGATCATGCCAAGCAGCAGCCAGATCGCGACGATCACCAGCACGATGCCAACCGGCCCAAAATTGTTGGAAGCGAAGGTCTCGCGGATCAGCTCCGACATGCCCGCCGATTCCATGAACTTGGCGTACATGTTGGCGGTCAGCAGCAAGAACATGATCGGCGCGATCGCCTTGCCGACCTGCACCACCGTGTCGGCCATATCGCGAATGCGCATCCCCTTGACGATGCCGAGGATCGCGGCCCCCGCTGCGCCCACACCGCCAGCTTCGGTCGGGCTGAACAACCCGCCCCAGATGCCGCCCATCACCAACACGATCAGGAGTGCGATGCCCAGCCCGCTGATCACTTCGCGCAGACTAAGCGGCTCCTCTCCGCCCTCGCTTATCGACGGCGCCAGCGTGGGCTTCAGCACTGCGGCGAAGCCGATATAGGTCATGAACAGGAAAGCCAGGATGAAACCTGGCACTGCCCCCGCCATGAAGAGCTGTGCGATCGAGGTCTCGGTGATGATCCCCCAGACGATCAGCAGTACGCTCGGCGGGATGATCATGCCAAGACAGGCACTGCCGGCCACCGAGCCGAGGGCGAATTTTCGGTCATAGCCGTGATGGCGCATCTGGGGATAGGCGATCCGGCTGAAGGCGGCGGCGGCGGCGATGCTGACCCCGGTCACGGCGGCGAAGACCGCGTTGCCGGCAACGGTCGCCACGGCGAGCCGGCCGGGGATCACCTTCAGGCCGCGGTTCATCAGCGTATAGAGGTCGCGCGCCGCGCCCGACCGCTTGACGAAGTCGCCCAGCAGCATGAAGAGCGGGATGGTCGCGAAGACCTCGCTGCGCAGATACTCGTAAGCGACGCTGCCGACCCCGCGCAGCGAGATCTGCAGCCCGTAATACCAGTCGTCCTCGGCGATCCCGAGCAGCAGGATGTTGCCGACGAGCGCGGTTATGCCGAAGGCAAAGCCGATGTGAATGCCGACGAGAATGCCAACCAGCATCAGCACGGACATCAAAAGAAGAATGGTGGTCTGGTCGATCTCCCCCTCCGTGCGCCTATGCCGCTGGCCCTGGCGGACTGCCGTCGTCCCTTGAAAGGCCCTTGCGTCTAGTCTCCCTCGAAGCCGGGCCCGAGATAGGCCGCCCGGCCGCGCCGTGAGGCAGCGCGGTAGATCATCAGCGTGCAGACCGCGACCCCGACCACGCAAACCAGCACGACCAGCGTGCGGATCAGATAGACCGGGATCTGGATGTTGCCCGAGCCCTCCATTTCACGGATCGCCCAGCCCTCGATCATATTCGGCAAGCTGCCCACCGCGATCACCGCGAAGAGCGTGAGCGCCAGCGTGTAGGACAGCCCGTCGATGAAGCGCTTACCGCGCAGCCGCACCTTGCCGTAGAGGATCGTAGTGCGCAGCGAGCCACGCGTCAGGATCGAGAGCGGCAATTGCAGCAGCAGGATCGACAGCACCGAGTTCGAAACGATCTCGTTGGTGCCTTGGAAGGGTGCCAGGAAAAACTCGCGGCCGACCACGTCATAGACGATCAAGAGCGCCACCGAGGCGAGCCAAACCGCGGACAGGATGTTGAGCGCGCGCGCGAAGAGCGCCACGATGCGCTCGGGGGCGGGCACTGTCATGGGCTCCTTCTGGGGCTCGCTCGCCATATCTGCCTTGCGCTCCCTTGCAAGCTCGAATCTGCGGTCTGCTCAGCCGTCTGCTGCTTGGATGCTAAGCGACCGGGTCGATAATCTGCTCGCCGATGACGCCCCCAACGACGCCGAGTTCCGCGCCAAGGAGAGCAAACTCGGCGTCGTCCGGCCGCGTCTCGGAGCGGCCGCAGCCGGGCGGGGAATGCGATATGGTGAGAAAGCCGAGCTTCATGGAAATGCGCCTCGCTCGCCGCCGGTTTTGGAATTCGGCCACCTGCAATCCATGGTGCCCTGCCGACTTGACTGTGGCAAGCGCGGCGGACTGGGCGGCGGAGCTGGTCGCTTGCGGGGATCGTGTCAGCACAAACTGGCTTGAGCGCGGCGCGGGGGATCGGCAGCGCCGAGATCGCCACGTCGACTATGAACGAGCTGGCCTGACAACGCCGGCTAAAGGGCCGATCGAGCAATGCCAGCACCACCACAACCCGGGTCCGGCCGCACGGTGCGCTCGGCTACAGGCCATCCGCGCCGCAGACAATCATCGCCCAGCGGGCCGATCCGCCAGAAACCTACGAAATGTAAATTAGCGAATGGTACCGACACAAGCGACGGGTCAAATGTCATCTGAATTCATCATCGCCACGCCGATCGACTAACGTGACAAGCGCCGTGACAGGATGGAATGAGCGATCAACGCAGTGCCGATTGTGACCCCGGCAAGGTTTACCGCCAGGCCGTACGCCACGGCCGATGGCGGCACGAGCAGCGCCAGACCAGCAAGGGCAAAGCCGGCGCGGACCAGCAATCCGAGGCGGCTTCGAAAATAGCCCACCAGCCCGAAAGAGACGCATGCGACGCCGGCGACCGCCGTGATCCCGGCTGACGCCACCTCCCACACCGTGCCCTTCATCAAGAGCGACGGCGAACCGATAAGCAGAAACGGCACGATGAAAGCCGGCCACGCAAACTTGACGGATTTCAGCGCAACCGTCACGCCGCCGGTGTTCGCGATGCTGGCGGCGGCGTATGCAGCGATTGCCACCGGCGGTGTGATCATCGACAGCATTCCAAAATAGAAGACAAAAAAGTGCGCGCTGAGTGGTTCGATCCCGACACGAACGAGCGCCGGTGCCACCAGGACCGAAACCAGCACATAGACGCCGGTGGTCGGCATCCCCATGCCCAATACGATGCAAATGATCGCTGCCATGATCAGCAACAGGACAATGTTGCTGCCGCCGAGTTGTGCCAGGATCAATGTCAGCGAAAAGCCGAACCCCGATAGATTGATGACGCCGATGATGATGCCGGCCAATGCCCCGATCAGAACGATGTCCAGGGATACAACGCCGGTTCGCTGTATCGCCGTGAGAACGGAAGAAACCGTCATGCGCTTGCCGTGATAGCCCAGAAACAGCGCGATCACGATCAGCGTGGCCGACGCATATATCGCCGCCGTCTCTGGGTTCCAGTTCAGCCAAAACAACCCTCCGATGAGAACCGCGAATGGTATCGGAAAATACCAGCCGCCAGCGAAGGTCTCGCGAAACCGTGGCAACTCGCCGGGGTCAATGCGCGGGATGTTGAGTTTCGAGGCTTCCAAATCGGACTGTATGAACAGAGCGCTGTAAAAAAGTATGGCCGGCAAGATCGAAGCGACCACTATCTCCGAATAGGGAACCCGCAGGAACTCGGCCATGAGGAAGGCGGCTGCCCCGAGTATCGGCGGCATCAACTGCCCGCCCGTGGATGCCGTCGCCTCGACGGCCGCCGCGAAGCTCGGATTGAAACCGCTCTTCCGCATGAGCGGAATGGTGATTATGCCGGTCGACACGACGTTCGAAACCGCGCTTCCGGAGACCGCGCCGAACAGGCTCGACGCCACGATCGAGATCTTTGCGGCCCCGCCCCGATAGCGCCCCATGGCAGCCATCGAGATGTCGGTAAAGAAGTTAGATCCTCCCGAGCGAAAGAGGATCTGCCCGAAGAATATGAATGTAACGACAACTGTGGTCACGATGACGAGCGCTCTTCCCAGAACGCCTTCGTCCTTGCCCAGCGAGATGACCAAGTCGCTATAGGCAATATTTCGGCCGGAAAGCTGACCCGGGATGAGGTAGCCGTATAATCCGAACAGAATGAAGCCGATAGCCATAATGGCGAGGGTTCGCCCGCCGGTCCGGCGTACGCCTTCGATGACCAGCGCCAGCACGATCGTACTGACAACGATGTTCATGAGCGACGGATCGGCGACCTCGTCGACGAGCCGCGGATAGCGGATGACGAGATAGAGGCAAGACGCCATGCCCGAAGCCGACAAGCACCAGTCGATCCAATGCGGCCTGGCGTTTGGGCTCTTGGATGCCGGATGGACGAGAAACACCGCCCCAAGCGCCAGTGCGAGCACGAGCGCCAGGAACTGCTCGGTATAAAAGGAAAGACCGAATATGTAGCTGACCTGGACGGCCCAACAAATCGGCAGCAGCGCAATCGATGAACTGAGCGCCGAAATCACGACCCGTCTGATTCGACCTTTCCGGTCATCTCCTTGCTGTGACGTGCCGCGTTGTGTCGTATCGCTCTCGCGCAATGTGGCCATCTAGCGAATTCTGGCCGCGTCGGAATTGGACCAATTCCGCCTGCATTCGAATGCGGCTACTTTTTGCCCCACAATCCGGCTTCTTTGTAAAACTTAATGGCGCCGGGATGATAGATGGCGGCGAGATTCTTGGCGACCATTCGGTTGCGGTCAAATCCCCGGAGCGGGCGCGCCGCCGCGGCAAGCGCCTTCTTGTTGGCGCTCAGCGCCTTGACGGCCCGGTAGACCACGTCGTCGGGCACTTTTGCGTTAGCGACCAACAGATAATCGTATCCGAGCATGATCGTTGGCGCATCGACGCCTGCAAGGTGCCGCGCCGGCTTCACCGTGGCCAGATAGGTCCCGGGCAGCCTCCGCTGCAATATTTCGAGGGCCTTGGGCGTGTCCGGCAAGGAAATGTAATGGACCGGCCTCGCGGCGTTGCCTTCTCTCACCTTGGCCGAGCCCGGTGCGACCGCCCCGCCGACCACCTTGCCGGCCTTGTAATAATCGATGCCCCGCGCAAAATTCGGTGTCGGTACGCCCTTCAGGTCCTTGACGGTCATTCCCGCCATCTGGAGCCATGTCCCGAGCATCAGGGAAATGATGCGCTGGCTGGTAAAGCCGGTCGGGAACGCCTGTCCCTTCAGCCCCTGTATCGATTTGATCCCGGTATCCTTGCCCACCATCAGGCCGACCCGGAACGGTGTCAGGACCGTGACGACACGAATATTCGGGCGCGGCTTGCCTTTGAAGATGCCCTTGCCGGCCCGCGCCCAGAGCACGCTGATGACATCCTGAGCGGCCATCTCAAGGCTGCCCGCGTCCACGCGCGGCAAGGTCGCACTTGATCCGCCATAGCCGATCGCGCGCGCATTGAGCTTGGAGTGTTCGCTGATCACCTTGGCGACTGCCGAGCCGATGGCATACCCAACAGACCCTTGAGGATTGGCGCCAATGCTAACGGTTTGGCTGTGCGCCGTGCCGCCTATGAGCGCAGCTGCGCAGACACCCGCCAGTATGCCGAAAGATCGAACCATTTCCGCCTCCCATCGGTAATTGTTATTATTGAGAACCATTGCCGAAACCACGCCCAAATCGGCAGGTTCACGACCGTCGTTCCAATATTACTTCGGTTACCTTTGTAACAAATCCGCCGAGATAGCGTCAAGCAGCATGCCGATGACGGCAGCGTTCGGCGCGCGTCGAGACACTACCCGCGAGGCTCGAAAGCACCCACGAGCCGCGTGCCAGCGAAGCGGTCCAGGACCGTTTGAACCGAAGCGAGCGAACCCTCGCCCGCCAGTCGAACGACATAATCGTATTCAAACAGAGTCTGGCCGCTCGCCTGCCCGTAGATCGTCTGAAGGGTGAAGCCCTGCTGGCCGAGCGCCACGATCAGCTCACCCAACGCCCCGTCGTCGCGGAACCGGCCGGCGACCACCAGCCGCCTCGGCGTGTCGCTGAACATCGGATCCGGCGAGATGACCCAGTAGGAGCCAACACTGCCGCCATCGATGTCTTTTGCGAGCTCCTCGAGGCCGAACTGCGCGCCCATACCGGGCGTGCCCACCGACGCCGTCGATCCGTCGCCGTCGGTAACGGCCTGGGCGGCGCCCAATGTACTGGTGTGCAGGTTGACGATCTCCGCTTTCGCCAGGTTTTTCTTGAGCCAGTCCTGGCTTTGCGAGAGCGAGCCCGTATGGCCGAGCACGCGCGTGATCTGTTCCAACCGCGTGCCCGGCTTGACCAGAAGGGAGCAATGATAGGCGTGGGTCGCCTCGGCAATCACATGGAGCCTGGACCGCGGGGGTGCGACGAGCCCCTGAATGCCCGGATGACAACCCGTGCGGGCCATTTGCTGCGGCGCGACGACGGCGTCGGCCGCCCCGTCGGAAAAAGTGAACGCTTCGTCCACCGTCGGGAAGAACACCGCTTCCGAAAATTCCGGGTAGAGCTCACGGATTTGACGCGCCGCATCCCCTCCAAATGTATTTGGTCCGCCTAAGGCCCCCAGCTTCATTCCTGTGCGCATGCGGCTCCCCCCATATCGGTGCCGATTCTTGATCGGCGTTCACGCAACAATGCTTTGGCGGCGCTGGACGGACGAGCCCGGCGCGCGGCTAGAGCATTTTCCGTCCAATTGGCATCACCGGCCCGCTCCCCCGCAAGTGGAAAATGCTCTAGTCATCGGACGGCGCCTTCGCGGCCGGTCCGGCATCCAGCACCGGCAAACCCGGGTTCCAGCGCCAGTATCGGGCGACCGCGCCACCGTCGACCCGGAGGTCGATGCCCGTGATCATCTTCGCGTCGTCGGAGGCAAGAAAAACCGCCGCGCGCCCGTAATCGGACGGGCTGGGGCGTTTGCCCAGCGGCACGCCCAGATCCCCGACCGTGTAGCCGGGGCGTGGTCCGACGACCGGCGCCTGCCAATCGACGCCCCATTCCGCAACCCGGGCGTCGCCCTCGCTCGGGTCGGTCGCCGTTGGGGTCAAACTGTTCACCCGAATTCCGTGCGGCGCCAGTTCCATCGCCGCAGCCCGCGTGAAGTTCAACAATCCAGCCTTGGCCGTGCCGTAGCCAATGTTGCCCGGATTTCCCTGATGACCCTCGGTCGAGATGAGGTTGATGATCGTGCCGCGTCGGCGCTGTTGAACCATCGCCGCGGCCACCTGTTTCGAGAACAGAAAAGTACCCAGAAGGATCACATCCATCTGACGCCGAAACTGCTCGCCGGTAAGCTCCAGAAGGCCATGCCTGATCTGAAGCACCGCGCCGTTAATCAAGATATCGATGGCGCCGAGATCCGCCTCGCATTTGCGCAGCGCCGCCTCGATCTGGGTCTCTTCGGTGATGTCTACCTCTACCGCCAGAGCCTTTCGCCCAAGCTGCTCGACGGCTTTCGCGCAGGCTTCCGCAAAGTCGAGGCGGATGTCCGCGCAAGCGACATTCGCCCCGTCCTTTGCCAGCTCCAGCGCAATGCCCGCGTTGATATTCGGGCTGCAGCCGACGAGCAGGGCCGTCTTTCCTTCCAGCTTCATGGCATTGCCGTGCGCTGAGATCTTCGCCTAGGCCCGCTCAAGCGTCCTGTCGGCTTCGGGGCGCTCGGCGGCTTGCAACGCAACCCCGCTAGCCGGCCGCAGGGGATATTTGCTCACCAATTCGACCCAGCGTTGCCCGCAAAGGCGCGCCGCCTGCTCGTAGGCCTCGGGAATGACATCATAGGGTGGGCGGATCGGGCCGGCCTTGCAGTATCCGGCCTCGTCGATCCGGATCTTCTCGATCTGGATGTTGTATGACGCAAACTCCTCCGGCACCGCGACGATCGACATCACCGGTTCGTTCGCCCAGTTCAGGTCCTCGTTGATCTTCTCCGCCGCCGCGCTATCCCCGGCCATGATGGCCTTCATGATCGCCAGCGCCGGCGACGGGCCCATCGAGGCGGCGGTCGACCAGCACGCGGTCGTCGTCTCGGGCGAAAGCTGCATGAAATCGTGCACCGCATTTTCGTGCGGCAGGAAATTGATGCGCCCATCGCTGACCGCCAAAGCGTTGAGCAAACGTTTCGGCGCGGAGAACTTGGCGCTCATCACAGTGGGCGCGCGCTTGGCGACGGCACCCCAGAAGTCGTCGTTGAAATCGAAGCGGAACGCCCGCTGGTTGGCGTAGACCATCATCGCCAGACCGGGAAAGGCTTGCGACGCCGTCTCATAGAAACGCACGGCCATGTCGGTCGTCGCCGGCTGCCACATCGGCAGTCCCAGCAGCGCGCCGTCGCCGCCATTGTCGGCGACAAACCGCAACCGGCGCACGACCTCGTGGGTGCCGAGCGCCGAAGCACCGATGAAGGCCGGCACGCGGCCCGCGACGGTGGTCAAAATGCAGTCCACGAACGCGTCGTAGTCCGCATTGATCAAGGTCGCGCATTCGCCAGTGGTGCCGAGCGCGATGAGCCCATCGACGCCGTCGACGATCAGTTGCTCGACGACGCGCGCGGTCTCGTCCAGGTCGACGGTATCGGTCGCGTCCCAGCGGTTCGCATCCGGTTTTGCCGGCGTCGGAATGATCGCATAGACGCCGCGCAGATCTGCTGCCTTGAGCATTTTCAATCACCTCATTGCGTGCCGAAACTGGCTATGACTTTGTTCGAATTCATCACGCTGCTTTCGATGAAAACGGCGTCGTCGGTCCGCAGCCCCAATTCCGCCACGGCCCCGGCCAGGCAGAACCAGTTGAGCAGCTCTTGCTGCCCGCTGTCCTCGACTTCGTCGAGCGAGCGGCTGCGCCACTGATCGTAATCGCCGGCAACCAGCGCGCTATACAAGGCCCGGTCCGCCTCGTGGTCCGGATAGAGAAAGTGATGCTTTTCGGTCAGGAACGCGTGCGACCAACTCGACGACGCGACGAACGCAACGCGCCAAGATGTGTCCGCAAGGGCTCGCGCACAGGCCGCGCCGAAATCGAAGCAGCGGGCCGGCGACGGCGACGGCGGGTCGAAGTCTGCCGGGTCGGGCGGATCGCCCATGTTGGCCAAATATCCCTGCTGAACGATCAACCGGCGGCCATAGCAGTTAACGGAGATGGGCACGACGCAGTGGTCAAATCCGCTTCTGTCCCAGTCCAGATAAAGCACGGAATTGGAAAAGGCGTGGCCTAGGTCCTTGTGCAGCGGCTGGTACGCATACGCGACATCGAAGCCTTGCCGGATAACCCCTGTGGCAAGATGCTTTGCCGCCGCCCGGTGGCCGCGAAGCTTGAAGGATTTGTCCTTTGGCTCGTGCCAATAGTTGTCGCCCTTTTGCGTGACCCAGGGCGAGAACTCGACCGCGTCGTATGCCAGAATGCAAAAAGCCGGCACGACGTCCTCGCGAAAATTCTCGTACTGGTCGTCGCCCCAGATAACGACCACGTCCGGATCGAACGCGTCGAGCACCCCGCGCACCCGGCGCAATTCGGCGACGATCGCATCCCGGTGTTCGCCGCCATGGCGCGCGCCCTCATCGTCGGCCCATTCCCGGCGCATGGCGTCCGGCCATCCCGACGGGACGCGCAAGTGCTCGGGCAGGCCGGGATCCTTCAAAGTCAGGTGCAGCGATCGCGGACCCATCGACGCCGCCGCGAGCGGAGGCTGGTGCGTTATGCCAAGACCCAGGAATTCAGCCATTGATGCGCATCCAACACACAGCCAGGTCGATGAAGTTAATTGGCGCCATTTTTTCTAGATAATGATGCTCACGGCGCCATGATTGCGGAGCGTCTCCAGATCCAGGGTCGCGCGCCGATGCTTGATCCTGATCTGATCGTCCGCCCTGATGATCTGGTAGGAATACTGGCCCACGAAGGGGTCCGTGCTGCCGGATCGATACCGGTAGACCAGGAACGACGCCTCGACCACGGCAACGCCTGCGGTGCAATCGGTGATACGCACGTTGCTGATGAACCGCCGGGTGCGAGACCTGGGGTGCTCACGGTGGGCGTGACGGCTTTTCAGTCGATCGACGCGTCCGCGCAGCTGCACCACGTCATCATTGATGAAGACCAAATCCTTGCTGGGGTCGCCATCGGGCAGATCTGTCGTGGGTACGATGTAAACCGCGTCCTCGGTAAAAAGGCTCAACCAGTCATCGAGGCGCCACTCATCGAGCAGGGCAGCTTCATAGTACAGAAAATCCTCGACTTCGCTTCGAGTGAACACCGGCTCGATTGACGTGACTTTTTCGGCCATCGAGATCATTGCGCAACCACCTTGACAGTTCGGCCAGCCACAGCGGTCACCTGCCTAGGAAAGCGCCGACTGCGGAATGACATTTTCGTTCTCGCCATCTGCCGCTCCCAGATCCAGGAACAACGATCCGTCGCGCCGCCGATCGTCGGTCAGCACAATCTCCTTCTTCTTTTGCATCAATGCATGCCACTGCCGCCAGAAGGAGCGCATCTGCAGCTCGTCGGTCATCTTGGGCTCGCGCTGCATGCCGCGCGAAATATCCGACCATTCGTCGCCGGCGGCGAACCCCTCTTGACAGGATTCGAGTGCCTCGACGTCATCCGGGGTGGCCAGCCCGCCGGGCCCCAGAAAAGCCAGCGAGTTCTCCATTCTCGAGGCGCGGAGATCGGCGCGCTCGTTCCGGGGGACCAGATCCCACTGCGTGACATCCATCAGCTCGTGCGTCACCGGGAAGAACTGCCGCAACCGGAAACCGGTTTGACTGTCCTGGAAGGCGAGGTTCGGGAAGATCATGACGTGGCGGGACACCTCGCTCATCTGGCGTCCTCTCAGCTCGCCGAAGCGCTTGATGTTCTCCGCCCGGATGCGCACGACCTCGTCGTTGACTTCCTGCGTCCACAAGGGGCTTGGGTTGGCGATCGCCCGGCCCGGCGCCTGATGCAACATTCCGCCGTGGCCATGGGGGACGGCGAACGACCGCGACACGAGCGGCGCGCCGCTGTCTGCGACTTTATCGCCGGTCAGCCCGCGGCGCCACGAGACGTAGTCGAGGAAGGTCTTGTGGACGGGCAGCAGGTGGTAGCCATCGTAGCTGTTTTCGACGAGCAGCTTCCAATTGGCCTTGATGGAGTATTTCGCGGTTCCCCGAATGACGTACCAGCCACCCAATGCCTCGGCGGAGTCCATTGTCAGGTCGATGACCTCGCGCACTGGCCCCAGATAGGTGCCAATGTCGGCGATGTCTTCATCGAAGCTCACGAAGTATAAGCCGCGATACTCCTCGACCCGGGGCGGCGACTTGAGACCGTATTGCCGTTTGTCAAAGCCCGATGCGTAACCCTCTTCGTCGGGCAGCGCGACGAGGTCCCCTTTATTGTCGTACGTCCAAGCGTGATAGAAGCATTGGAACGATTTTGCCTGGCCTTGATCGAGCCGGCAGACCTGCGCGCCACGGTGCCTGCAGCTGTTGTTCAGCACGCGCACCTTGCCATCGCTGCCGCGGATGAAAATCAGCGGCCGGCCGTTGACCGTCCGGCGTCGATAATCGCCGGGCTCAGCGAGCTCCGTCTCATGTCCGACATAGAGCCAGCTCCGGTCGAATACGAGCCGCCGCTCTAGATCGAATATCTCCTGGGAAGTCATGGCCGATCGGTGCACGCGGAATACGCCGTCACCGGGCCGATCATCAATAAGATTGCTTAGTTCCATTGAACGACACCCAGCTCACTGTCCACCGTCGACCGACCGCCGACCAACCCAATCCCGGATCGAGACGCTTTTGCTCGGCATAACGCCTGATCTCGCGCGGATTTGCCTATCCAGATTAGCCCGGAATCCCATCGGTCCCGAACCGTTGATCAGAGCAGCCGACGAACGGCATCTTGTTCTGTACCGCTGATCCGTCCTAGCACACAGATCCTACGCACCAAATCGATTCAATGGGCAATACGAAAATACTTCGGTTACCTTTGTATTTGCGCGGTCTTCGGTAGTCAATTGAAAATCGATTGGCTGGGTCACGTGTTCCGCCGGGCTACCGCCGAACGCGCGACGGAGCACCGTCGGCCAGGCGCCATCCCCTCGCCGACAGTTTAATCGGCAGTCGCTCAAGCAAGAAGATCGCGGCGCAATTGCCGCAAAATCCTGGTCATTGTCCTGACCTCGGCAGGCGTTCCGGCCTGCAGGATCAACTCGTTGACCTGAAGCGCCATCGGCAGGAGCTGTTCGAGCAACGTCCAGCCATTCTGTGTCAGGCGCACCGCGATCTTGCGCCGATCATCGGGGTTGCGTGTACGCGTGATCAGCCCCTGATCTTCCATGGTTCGCAGCGTTTCCACCGCCGAAGGCTCCATGATCCCCAATCGCTTGCTGATCTCGCGCTGCGTCAGCCCTTCGTTCTCCGACAGCAATCGCAGGAGAAACCAGATCGGAACGCTGGCACCATAGGGCTCGATACGCTGGGCCAACGCCTTGCCCACAGTGCGGCCGACGTCCCGCAACAAAAAGCCCAGGCTGCTTTCAAGTGGGAACTCGAAAAGATCTTCTGCGGACAGTTCCGCGGCAGTTTTTTTATTCGCCACTATTCTTCCACGCGAACTATGGGAGGCCGCCAATTGTCGGATGGCCTGGCGGCACAGCCATGAAGGGTCGGATCCTGATTATGCCACCGATCTCCCGGCCAAAGACTCGATACCATAGGGCACCTCGGATGTCTCGCCGGCGAGAAGCCGCCATGGCTTGACCTAATCGCAGATGTTGCCTTGAGCTTCACCGACCGCCTCATTGGCGCCCGGAAAGGCCCGTAGCATCAATTGGTTCTGTCTGATGGCGTGGGCTCTGAAGGGTTCCACCATCAGCGGTTCCCGGCTTTGACCGATCCACCCTCAGATTCCGTCGAGATTCGCACGGGCGCACCAATAGTCCCAGGTGCGCTCGGATACGAGCGGTAAGGCAGTCATCGTGGCGGTGTGCTCGATCTCTCCCGGTGAGAGCGCGACAAGGTTGCCGCCAAGCCGCAAGGAGTCGAGCAGGATCCGGGCGTTCGCCTCGAGATAGATGGCGAGAAGCACGGCGCGCTTCAGATTCTCCGCTGCGACCACGCAGCCATGCCCACGCATCAGCGCGACATTGCCGCCGCCGAGCGCAGCGGCCAGATCAAGGCCCTGTTCGCGCGTGACCACCAGCAGATTGGTCTCTCCAAACTTGCTGCGGATGTCCCATACCGGCACCTCCGCGCCGACGCCGCCTGCGACGTGGACAACCTGGCGCAGCGGCACTCCGGTGAGACCGAACGGAATCACCGAGAATGAATGGTTGTGGATGACCGACATTGCATCCGGCCGGGATTCGTAAATCCCGCCATGGATCGGCCGCTCTGCGTATATCGGCCGGTCGCGCTGGTCGACGGGCTCGTTGTCGAGGGTGAACTCCATCAGGTCTGCGCGGCTCACGATGCCCGGGCTGCGCGACTGCGAGAGGAAGTAGCGATCGGGGTTGCCAGGATGCCGCGCGCTGGCATGGCCAAAGGCGTCGACGACGCCCTCGCGCTCAAGAATGCGGTTCGCGACCGCAAGGTCCCACAGTGTCTGTTCCAATCTGTCGTTCATTGACTGTCCTATTTGGTCCGAGCAGGGCTTGGGATCATCGAAGCTACCTTGATACGGCCGGGTGACAAACCTGTCGCTTTGTAGGATCCCGATCGTACACCACGCCGGGAACCGTCTCGTCGGCATCGACCCGTCAACGGCTGACGAATAGCTGGCTTGGTTTGTGTCACGGGGGCATGTGGATGCGGCGCGGCTGGCTGCCTGAACGCCTCAGACGGGCACCCTTCGCAGGTCAGTTTTGGTTTGTCCGACAATGCCGGTAATAGTGCACCGATCAGAAAGGCACCCTCGAATTTCGTCGTAGGAACAATTCGGGCGCCCACAACTACCTTCATTGAACGATCTTGCTTTGGCGCGGACAACCGGCGCATTGGGCCCACCCTTTGGAAAATGTGCCGGGACACGCTTTGTTGGCCCGACCATGACCGGTCGAGCGTCAACGCCTCATACTTTCGCGGTCAGAAATGCAGAGATGTCGGAAACGCATTCCGAGGCCCGGTCTACCATCCGGCTCATCCCGAAGAACAGATGCGTCATGCCAGGATAGACCTTGAAGGCATGGTCACGGCCGGCCGCGTCGAGCCTCGCCGACATTCGGCGCGCGCCATCGACGAAGACGTCGGCCTCGGCGGCGGCGATAAAGAGCGGCGGCAACATCGCGGGATCGGCGCGCAGGGGCTGTGCGCGTGGGTCGTCCCGGTCGACCGGGTCCGGCAAATACGCCTCGTGAATTTCGATTGCCGATGCCCGGGTCGGATAAAACCCCTCGCCGCCGAAGCGGTACATCGAACCCGACTCGGGGTCGTGATCGAAGACGGCGCAAATCATCGCGCCGGCCTTCAGGAATGAGGATTTGACACCGCCCAGATGGATCACGGCGCCGAGGGCGACATTGGCCCCGGCCGACGAGCCGCCAAAGGCGATGCGCCCGCCATCTATGCTCCACCTCTGAGCATTATCGGCAAGCCAGGTCAGGAGTGATGCGGTCTCTTCGACGGCGTCGGGAAAGACATGCTCGGGCATGTGGACATAGTCGGCGCTGATCACGGCGCCGCCCCAGCGATCGACCAGCTCACGCATCTGACGATCGTTCGACTGCGGCGCGCCGAGCCGATAGCCCCCGCCATGGAGATAAACGAAGACCGGATGGGTGCCTTCCGCCTTCGGTCGGTAGAGCCGGATGGGGGTTTCGCGGAACGGGCCGGGCACCGTCAGGTCGACGACCTCGCCGATTTCCGGGCCGCCCTCGTTCCACCAGGCCCGTGCCCGCATGGAATGATCGCGAAGCGCGGTGATCCCATCGCCCGGCGGACCGAGCGCCGAGACAATCTCGGCCTGTCGTTGTTGAGCTTTGACGATCTGGGGGTCCAGAAGATCGAGCGGCGCATCGCGAACAGAAGTGGTTTTCATCAGGCCGTCCTTGAGCCGGTCGGCATTCGCTCGCCGCCCATTTTTCCCGGAGCACGATCGTGTCACTGTGATCCGGTGTGACGCGTGGAACGTGCTCCAAACATATGCGTTGGATCAAGATCACGCACAGAATTGCCAGCGATACGCTGTCCTTGGCGGCGGAGCCTATATAGGCGGCCGACAGGGTCTCGGCGAGGCCGAGCAGCAGGCCGCCGACCTCAACCACTTGGCCGCCCCGTGCCGATTGCTTTGACAACACCGTATCGACCCTTCGCGGAGATTGCTTGTGTATCGCGAAACCACGTCGGTGAACCGTGGACCGGTGTCGAATGTCGACCTCGGCAGACCCCGGGAATAGCCGCTATTTGCTTTTCGCCACCTGCCTGCGTCCATTTGAGACCACCTTCTGACCTTTGATAAAGACGTCGTCGACCAGATTTGTTCCAAAGCGATGGATCACCATGCCGTGCTCCGGTACGCGCCAGATGACGATGTCGGCGCGTTTGCCCGGCTCCAGGCTGCCGCGATCGCGGCCCCGGCCGAGCGACGCAGCCGCATTGAGGGTCGACATGTGCCATATCTCCGCATAGCCCAGACGGTATAGACGCGCCGCCGTCTGCATCGCGGCCTGCATGGACAGGGTCGGGCAGCTGCCTGGGTTGTAGTCGGTCGATAACGCCACGATGCATCCTGCGTTCACGGCGCGCCTGGCGACCTGGGGCATGAACGGCTTCTCCGCAGGCACCAACGTGTCTCCGTCCAGGGCCGGTGTCATTTCCAGCATGTGGTAGGTGACGCCCGGAAACAGGATGGCGGCCGTTCCCGCCTCGGCCATGGCCCGAAAGCCTTCGTCGGTCGTGTAGTCGGCGTGATCGGCGCTGGCGGCATTGAGTTCCGCGGCCAGGAGCCCGCCCTCGGCGTCGCCGGTCTGGTCCGAGTGGACACGAATTCCAAGACCCAGTTCCTTGGCGCGTTCGCCGATCCGGCGGCACTGGGCGCGGGTAAAACCGATCGGATCGCAGCACACATCGCAATACTCGGCCAGTTCAGCGGCCTCCGGCAGCATCTCGATCACCAGGTCGACATAGGCGTCCGTGTCATCGAGATATTCCGGCGGCGGCACATGGGCGCCCAGGAACGTCGGGATGATATCGATCGGGTGGTCCAACCCGGCGGTCAGGCGGAGCAGACGGAGTTCGGTCTCGCGTTCCAGGCCGTAGCCGGTCTTGGCCTCCAATGTGGTCGTGCCGTGGGCTGCCATCTCGTCGAGGTCGCCGAGGGCCTGCGATGTCATTGCCTCGTTCGATGCCGCGCGGGTCCACCCAACCGAACGGTGAATGCCGCCCTGGAGGCCGGCGGCTGCCGCGCGGCCTGTGACTTTGGATTCCCACTCATCGTGGCGCGATCCGGAATAGACAAGATGTGAATGGGGGTCGACGAGCCCGGGCGTGACCAGCCGCCCGGCGGCGTCGATGCGGTTTGCGCCATCGAAGGATGCGGCGATTTCCCGGCTGCTGCCGACGCCTGAAATCAGCCCGTTGGTAACCGCGACCGCGCCGTCGGTGATGATTTCCAGTTTCTGGAGCGCATCACCCCGGCGACCTTCCGCCGGCCCGGCGCAGGTGACGAGCTCGCCGATATTCTCGATGATGAAATCCGCTGTTTGCTTCTCCACCAATACCTCCCGGATAGGCGTCGCCTTGACTCAATTTACCGTATAGCGGTACTTAATACCGTACAATGGTATTTTGAAACCTTGGAAGCCATGGCGCAGGTCGAAACTAAAAGCCAAGACGCCGGTCCACCGCCCCATAACCCACAACCGCATGGTGAGACGGCCGGGCGCGATGAATTGTTGGGCCAACGTGAGTTGGTGGAAAGCACCGGCGGGGTCCGTTCGGTCCAGCGGGCCTTTTTGCTGCTTCAATGCCTGACGCAGGACCGGCCGGAAACAACGCTGACAGAGTTCGCCCAAAAAACCGGCCTTGCCACGAGCACCGTGCAGCGTTTGCTGAATACGTTGGAAGCGGGCGGGGTTTTGCGCCGTTTGCCCGGCGCCACATACACCTTCGGCAATGCCTTGCTGCAGATCGCCGTGATCGCCCTGGGGTCTTTGGAATTGCACCGTTTGGTGGAGCCGCATCTGGATCGCCTGTCCAAGCAAACCGGCGAAACGGCAAACTTCGCCGTGCACAACGAAGACGGCGACGTGCTCTATCTTCGCCAAACGCTGAGTGACCGGTCTTTGCGTCACGCGGGCTGGCTGGGACGCGCGTTTCCCGGGAAAGGCACAGCCATCGGCGCCGCGCTGGCCGGACAGGTGGATGGCGACGGGGTGATCAGCTCCCGAGACACACTTGAGCCCAATGTGACCGCGGTTGCCGCGCCGATTTACGGTCCGGCAGAGGACGGCGCGATGACAATCGTTGGGGCCATTAACGTGACCGGCCCCAGCTTTCGGATCGACGACGACATGTTGCGCCGCTATCGCGCGCTGGTCGCGACCGAGGCGCGGGAGTTGACCGCCAGTATCGGCGGGCGATGGCCCGATGGCGCAGCGGCTCCGGCGTCAGACGATAAGCGGGGGAGCGCCCGGCCATGACCGAAGCACGACCCAACGAGGTCCGCGCAGCCGAGGGAACGGAGATACGGTGTCGGGGCTGGCGTCAGGAGGGCATCCTGCGCATGCTCGAGAACACCATCGCCAATGGCGAGCGCCCGGAAGACCTGATCATTTATGGCAGCACCGGCCAGGCCGCGCGTAATTGGGAAAGCTATCACGCCATCGTCCGGCTGCTGAAGGATCTCAAGGACGACGAAACGCTGGTGATGCAGTCGGGCAAGCCGGTTGCCGTATTCGCATCTCATCCCGGCGCGCCTCGGGTGGTTGCGGCCACGAGCAATCTGGTGCCGCGCTACGCAAACCGGGAAGACTTCGATCGCCTTCGCGAAGCAGGTCTGACCATCCACGGTCAGTATACCGCCGCCTCCTGGGCTTATATCGGCAGCCAGGGGATCATGCAGGGGACCTACGAGACCTTTGCCGCCTGTGCAAAGCGCTTCATGGACGGCCAGTTCCAGGGCAAGATCGCGCTGACCGGCGGCTTGGGCGGAATGGGGTCGGCTCAACCGCCAGCGGTTTCGATGAATGGCGGCGTTGCCCTGGTCGCCGAGATCGACCCGTCGCGCATCGCCCGGCGGTTGGATACAGGCCACCTGGACGGCGCCTTTGAGGATTTGGACGCGGCCTGGAAACAGTGCCGCGATCAGGCCGCCGCCGGAAAGCCGGGCGCCTATGCGGTCTGCGCGAACGCCGCCGATGTTTGCGAGCATTTTGTCCGATCCGACGACAAGCCAGATTGCGTCACCGACCAGACATCGGCGCATAATCTGCTGCACGGCTATATCCCGTCGGGACTGTCAATCGACGAGGCCCGAGACCTGCGGGCCTCCGATCCAGACGACTACCTAGAACGGTCCAAGGACACCGTACGACGTCATGTCCGCGCGCTGTTGGCGCTGCAGGAACAGGGCGTGCCGGTCTTCGAATATGGCAACGATCTGCGCGGCGCGGCCTTCGACAATGGTGTCGCCGAAGCCTTCGATATACCCAGCTTTATGCCGCTCTTTATTCGTCCGAGTTTCGCCATCGGCCGCGGCCCGGTGCGCTGGGTTCTCCTGTCCGGCGATGTCAAAGACCAGCAGGCCGCCGACAAGGCCGCGATGGAGCTGTTTCCAGATGACGAGCGGCTGACCACTTGGCTGCGGATGGCGCCGGAGCGCGTGCCCATCGAAGGGCTGCCGGCCCGCACCTGCTGGCTCAAATACGGCGCGCGGCGGACAATGATGTTGAAGCTGAATGAGATGGTGGGCTCGGGTGAGATTTCCGCGCCGGTGGCGGTTACGCGCGACCATCTGGATTCCGGCGCTACTGCTTTTCCGCGGCGCGAAACCGAGGGCATGCCCGACGGCTCCGACGCCATCGGCGACTGGCCCTATTTGAATGCCATGCTGAATGTCGCGGGCGGCGCCGACATGGTGGCAATCCATCAAAATGGCGGCGACATCGGCGGCTCGATTTCCGCGGGCATGACCGTGATCCTCGACGGCACCAAGGAAACTGCGGTGAGGGTCGACCGGGTCTTCACAACCGATCCGGGGATCGGCGTTGTGCGCCATGCCGATGCGGGCGTGCCGGAAGCCGAAGCGTTTCTCGAGCAATCCGATATCCGTGGAGGGTTCGTGCGATGACCCCCCCCGAAGCCGGCACCCCGTCTGGCGCATCGTCGGAACTGGACGGCCCCCTGACGCATTTGCCGTCCGATCCGTTCACCAGCTTTATGGGCCAGCCGGTCGAGCCCAATCTCGATCGCCTGGACGCAGACTTTGCGATCCTCGGCGCGCCCTTCGGCTCGCCCTATCACATGCAAGGGGTGGCGTCTGACGCCGCAAATGCGCCGGCGGCGGTGCGCGCGCGTTCCCACCGGTTCGGGCGCATGATCGATCACCACGATTTTGATTTCGACGGCCGGCTGTTCGCCGACAAATCGGCCCCGGTCGTCGATTGCGGCGATGTCGTCGGCGATCCGCGCGATCTGGAGGGCAACAAGGCCCGGGTGATGGCCGCTGTCAGCGCGATCTTGGACAAAGGCGCAGTGCCCATCGTGCTGGGCGGCGACGATTCGGTGCCGCCCCTGGTTATCCGGGCTTACGAGGGACGCGGCCCGGTGACCGTGCTGCAGTTCGATGCGCATTTGGACTATCGCGACGAGGTCAACGGCATTCGCGACGGCTATTCCAGCCCGATGCGCCGTGCGGCAGAGATGCCCTGGGTCGACAAGATCGTTCATGTCGGCCTGCGCGGACTGGGCAGCGCGCGCGGCGTCGATGTCGCCGATTCCCGCGCACGGGGCAATGTCCTGATCCCGGCCAAGCAGGTGCGCGACGAAGGCGTCGGCTGCGTCCTCGATGCCTTCGATCCCGGCGCCAAGGTCTTTATCACCCTGGATTGCGACGGCTTCGATCCCGCGGTCATGCCGGGAACGAGCTGCCCCATGCCCGGCGGGCTCGATTACTGGGAAGGCGCGGATATCATTTCAGGCGTCGCCAAAAAATGTGACGTCGTCGGCATGGACTATGCCGAACACTTCCCCTCACTCGATTTTCAGGGGATCACGAGCCTGACGCTGGCACGATTAATCGCGACGCTGATCGGCACAATCATCCGCAAGGAGGATTGAGGCCTTGAACCGCGACCGCCACTTGTATATACATCTTGGCGTTCCGGGCAAGCCTATGAATTCATGGATAAAAACGAAAAAGACTTCCCATTCCGGGCGTTTGCATAAATGAAGTGCCGCATCGGCGGCGCATAACGGGTCGATTGGACACTTGAAGGAGGCATCGAATGAAGACTTGGAAACTTTCCCTGATCGCAGGCGCAGGGGCATTGGCCCTCGCTGGGACGGCGGCAGCGGCAGACGACATCAAGATTGGTTTTCATGCGCCCCTCACCGGATTTGCCGCCGCAGATGGTAAATCCGCGGTGACTGGCGCGCAGCTCGCCATCGAGCAGATCAACGCCAAAGGCGGGATCAACGGCAAAAAGCTGAAGCTCGTCATTTATGACGACCAGGCATCGCCGAAGAATTCCGCGCCGATCGCCAACAAGCTGATCGGACAAGACAAGGTGCGGATTGCCATCTCGGGCAGCTATTCCGGCGCGACGCGGGCCGCCGCCGGCGTGTTTCAGAAGGCCAAGATCCCCTATATCTCCGCCTACGCCGTTCACCCGTCGATCACCAAAGCCGGTGACTATGTTTTCCGCACATCCTTTGTCGGCGACGTGCAGGGCCGCGCCGGCGCAAAGCTGGTGGGAGACATCCTGAAAAAGAAACGTGTCGTGCTGATCACCTTGAAGAACGATTTCGGCCGGTCTCTGGTGCGCGGCTTCAAGGAAAAAGCCGGCGCCTACGGCATCACGATCGTCTCCGAGTATGAATACTCGATCAAGAACCGCCAGTTCGGCCCGATCATCGCCAAGGTCAAGGCGGATAAGCCCGACGCGATCTATGCGACCGGCTATTTCTTCACCGCCGGTCCGCTGGTGCGCCAGTTGCGCGCGGCCGGCGTCAATACGGTGGTTATCGGCCAAGAAGGGTACGATTCGCAGAATTTCATCAAGATCGCGGGCAAGGCGGCGGAGGGTGTCGTCATCACCACGTCCCTCGACCGGGATTCCAAGCGTGCCGTGACCCGCAGCTTCATCAGCGCCTTTGAGAAAAAGGCCGGCTACAAAGCCGACATGGTCGCCGCAACGACGCACACGGCCGTATATGTGGTTGCGGCCGCTCTAAAGGCGGCGGGCAATATGAATCCGGCGGACATTCGAGCCGCCATTGCCAAGACCAGCGTGAATGCTTCAACTGGCCGTATCTCCTTCAACTCGCTGGGCGAGGTGCAGAAATCGGTGTTGGTGCAGGTCGTGCGCGACGGAAACTGGCACTTCCATTCCAAGATCGACGACAAGATGCTCCTGGCGCCGCCGACCAAATAGGCGGACGTCAAGGCGCATTCGGAACCGCAACGCATGACCGCCGGGAGGGCAAGCCTCTCCCGGCGGTCATTGGGTTGGGTCTCGCACTCCTGGAAATAGGCCCGTGACTGAAATTGCTCTTCTGGTTCAGGGGCTGTTGGACGGCAGCATTTATGCCCTAATCGCGGTCGGCCTGACCCTGGTCTACGGGCTGCTTCGTATCCTGCACGTTGCCCATGCGGGCCTTTTTACGCTGGGTGGTTACGTCGGCGTCGTGGTGACAAACCAGACCGGCAGCTTTGTGCTGGCGCTTGTGGTCGCGATGGTCGTGGCCGGGATCGTCGGCATGATCATCTACCGGCTGGTCTACCAGCCAATATTGCATCTGCCGCCCTATGTCGCGCTGATCGCCTCCATCGGCCTGTTCATCGCAATGCAAGAGGGCTTTCGGTTCTACGATGAGCAGGGCGTGTCCTTCGTTGACGCGCCGTTGCAGGGCACCGTGGCGTTCGCCGGCCAGAATCTGCAGATCGCAAAAATCGTGACGTTCTTCGGAGCGATCATTTTGATCGGCGGTCTGGGATTTTTGGCCGCGCGCACCCGAACCGGGGTCGCCTGGCGGGCCACAGTCACCAAGCCCAAAATGGCCGAATCCTTCGGCATCAACATCGTTCGGGTTCGTTATCTGAACTTCTTCATCGGCTCCGCACTGGCCGCGGTCGCCGGTGTGATGGTGTCGCTGACCACCAATCTGGTTGAACCGACCAGCGGCGATGTCTGGAGCTACAAGGCGCTGGCGATCATCGTTCTGGGCGGCCTGGGCAGCATGCGGGGCACGCTGATCGCCTGTTTTGCCCTGGGCGTCATCGAGGCGTACGGAACGACAAGCTTCCTGGGCGCGATCATGAACCGCGACGCTATCGCGTTTGCCTTTTTGGTGGTCGTCCTGATGATCCGGCCCCAGGGCCTCTTTGTGAGGACCTGAGCGCATGGAAAGCCTGCTCAACGCCTACGATATGAGCTTGATCCGCACGGCCGCGATCATGGTCATCATGGCGCTCAGCTTGAACATGATCACCGGATTTTGCGGTCAGATCAGTTTGGGACATGCGGCGTTCATGGGTATCGGCGCCTATACCTCCGTCAAGCTGTCCATCAATGGAATCGATTTTATCTATGGAACCTTTGCCGGAATGGCGCTGGCTGGTTTGCTTGGCCTCATCGTCGGGCTGACATCGCTGCGGGTTCGCCACGATTTCCTGGCAATCACCACGATGGGGATCGTCTTCTTGTTTAGCGGCATCGTCGAACAGTCCAAATACCTCGGCGACACCGATGGCCTGTCCGGCTATCCCCATCCGGCTTACAGCGATTTCACATATATGATGCTGACCATCCTGCTTGCGATCGCGGTCGTCGCGCTCAGCTTCTACATCAAGCGGTCGTGGATGGGAGCTGCCTTCAAATCGATTGGCGACGACGAGGATACCGCGCGTGTTCTTGGGATCAACGTGCCGCTCTACAAGCTTTCGGCGTTCGTTTTGGGCACCGCGATCGCCGGCTTGGCGGGGTCTTTGTACGCGCACCAAACGACCATTATCCAGGCGGAGAATTTCGGCTTCATCGAATCGATTACGGTGTTGTCGATGGTTGTGTTCGGCGGGGTGGGCTCGATCGCCGGGGTCACGATCGCGGCCGTCATTCTGACGCTTTTGCCGCTTTGGTCTCAAGCCATCGGCGAATACAAGCTGCTGTTCTATGGCGGGCTGTTGTTCGCGATGATGCGGTTTGCGCCCTATGGCCTGGCCGGCCTGGCACAACGAGCCCGACTGCTCCTCACGCGCCGGGCGGGAACGGCCCGGTGAGCCCCATTCTCAAGGTTCGAGATCTTCGGGTCGTCTTTGGCGGCGTCACGGCGGTTGACGGGGTTTCATTCGATGTGGCGCCGGGCCAATTGCTCGGATTGATCGGCCCGAATGGCGCCGGCAAGACCACTGTCATGCGGTCGATCACCGGCATTGTGCCGCCGAATTCGGGTGTCATTGAACTGGACGGTCAGCGCCTGTCGGGATTGCCCATCCATCAGCGCATGCGCCGCGGCCTTGCGCTGTCCCAACAGCTCGTTCGGCCGTTTCGCGAAATGACGGTCATCGAAAACGTCGCCTTCGCCGCCGGACATCAGAAGACCGACAATCCGCTGCGGGCATTTGTCACGTTTTCGCAAACCAATGAGCAGGCTCGCGCGAAGGAATTGCTGGATATGGTCGGTATCGCCGAGCACGCCGACGCGGATACCGGCTCGGTGCCGCTCGGCGTGTTGAAGCGGCTTGAGGTTGCCCGCGCTTTGGCGCTGGGCCCCAAGGTGCTGCTTCTGGATGAACCTTTGGCAGGGCTCAATACGGGTGAGGCCGCAACCCTGGCAGAGACGATCAGGAACCTCCGGCAAGGCGGGCTCACGATCGTGCTGATCGAACACAATCTGCGCGAGGTCATGCGCGTTTGCCCGCATCTGGTGGTGCTCGACAATGGCAAAAAGATTGGCGATGGACCGGCGGAGGAAGTGATGGCCGACCCGATTGTGCGCGCGGCCTATCTCGGGGCAACGACGGGAGATGCCGGTGCTGCAGCTTGAGAAAATGAGCTGCGGCTATGGCGCCTTCCGCGCGGTGAGCGAGCTCTCACTCACAGTACGCCAGGGCAGCGTATTTGCGCTGATCGGCGCCAATGGTGCGGGCAAATCCTCCACCATCAACGCCGTAGCCGGTCACGTCGCTCTGCAAGGGGGATCGATCGCGCTCGATGGCGAGGACATCTCCGGCCTGCCCGTCCGGCGCCGCGTTCATCTGGGGATTGCGATTGCACCGGAAGGGCGCGAGCTATTCCCGGATTTGACCGTGCGCGAGAATTTGACCGTCGGCGGGATGATCCACGACCGGCGCTCCGAAACGCAGAATATCGAGCGCGTGTTGAGCTTGTTCCCGCGCCTTGGCGAGCGGATGACCCAGCTGGCCGGCTCCTTGTCCGGCGGCGAGCAGCAGATGCTCGCCATCGGCCGGGCGCTCATGGCGCAGCCGCGATTTTTGATGATCGACGAGGTCTCGCTGGGGCTGATGCCGGCACTGGTCGATGTCTGTTACCGGGCGATCGCAGCGCTAAAGCAGGAGGGCATGACAATCCTGCTGGTGGAGCAGAGCACGCAGCGCGCTTTTGAGATCGCCGATGACGTCTGCGTTCTGGAATCCGGCCGTGCGGTCTGGCGTGGCACCGCAAGCGATGCGCGGGACGATCCCGACTTGACTGCTGCCTATTTGGGGCTGGACGCCTGAATAGCGCGTTGTCAGAGTTAGGCGATTAGAGCATTTTCCACTTTCGTGGAATCGACTCCAGACTACGGACCGCCCGTGACTGTCACAAGACGATTTTATCTGACAGCGCCTCTGCAGAGGCTACCCGGCCGGCTAAATAAAGCGCATCAGTTTCTCTTTATCCGCTTGGGTCGGAACCACCGCCGGCTCGGCCTGCGGTAGTTTTTCGGCTTCCGCCGGCGGTTCGGCCGACACGGTCGCTACCGGCGTTGCCACCGCCTCTTCGGTGGTCTGAGATAATGGGACCTCGACCTCCGGCAAATAGATTGTGAATGTCGCGCCCTCGCCAGGCGTGCTTTCGACATGGATGGCGCCGCCTTGGTTTTTCGCCATTCCGAAAACCATCGATAGCCCCAGCCCGGTACCGGCACCGACTTCGCGCGTGGTGAAGAACGGATCGAAAATGTGGGTCAGTACTTCCGAGTCGATGCCGCGCCCGGTATCGCTGACGGTGATGCTGACGTAGCGGCCTGGAGCCAGCTTGTCGCCGTGACTGGTCGCGAAATACTCGCTCGGCGCAACCGCGTCGCAGGTAATGGTAATCGTGCCGCCATCGGGCATCGCCTGGCGGCTGTTCATCACAAGGTTACTGACACATTGGGTCAGTAGCGCCGGGTCGATGCTCGCGCGGGCCTGCGTCCTGATATCGAACCTGACCTCGAGATTGGCCTGAACGAAGACCCGAAGAAGCGGCTCCATGCTGCGGATGGTCTCGCCAATATCGACGACGATCGGCGCCAGGACCTGCTTGTTGCTGAAGGTCAGCATTTGCTGCGTTATGTCGGTGGCGCGGCCGGACGCCTCGACGATCTCCTGAAGCGATTCGCGCACCCGATCCTGGTCATTGAACTTTCTCAAGGCCATGCGGGCAAACCCCAGGATCGATGTCAGTAGGTTGTTGTATTCATGGGCAACCCCGCCGGCCAATTCGCCAAGCGCTTCGAGCTTGTGGCTCTGGCGTGCCCGACTCTCGGTGAGCTGCGCAAGTGTAACGTCGGCGACCGTGAACACCGCGCCGACCTCTGGAATGGGGTTGGCCTGCACTGCCAGCGTTTTACCTGTATTAAAGATGAACTTGACCGGTTGGTTTGCGCCATCGCGTACGAACGCACGCATGCCATCCACGCTCAGCGCCGCTCGATATGGCTTATCGACGAGGACGTTGCTCAAATGTTGCAGCACAGGTTCGAAGGAACTGCCGTGCTGGATAAGCTCTGGCGATACTTCCAGTAATTCGGAAAAGCGCTTGTTGGCGGCCAGGATGATCAGGTCCGGGGTCAGGGCGACAAGGCCCTCGGCCATGTTCTCGAAACCTGCTTCCATCAGCGCCGATTTTTCTTCCAGTTCCCGCTGTTTCTTTAAGACCTGCTCGCGCTCGGTGTTGAGACCGTCTTGCGTGCGCTTCTGCTCGATCCCGACGCTCAGCGCCTTGGCGACGTCGGTAAAAAAGTTATCGTGCTCGGCTATGTACTGGTTGCCGCCAGGAGCCGTGAATACAAGTGCTCCCAACAGCCCGGCCTGGCCGACGAGCGGTATGGCGATGTGGTCCCATTGGGCGATTTCGGCGCTCGTCCCGGCGCCCTGATGAAGTGTGCATTTGGTCGCTTGGATCGTTCGGCTGGATGCGACTTGGTTACAAATGCAGGCTCCAAAGCACGCCGGTTGCGATGCGTTCGCGTTTGCCGGTTCCAGGTCTCGCCAGACTGCCGGCGACATTTGCCTGCTGTCGGAATCTTCGAGGTAAACGGCGCTGCGCGTCACCGGTGCGAGCCAGGAAACCAGGCTCAGTACTTCCAGTGCACCCTCCAGCATCCTTTCGATCCGTATGTCCGACAAGGCGATCGCAAGGATGCGCCGGATCGCGGATTCTTTCTGGCGGATGCTTTCCAGGTCCTCCTTAGCTGTTACCAACTCGGTCACGTCGGCGCGCAGGTTGATCAGATGCGTGACCACGCCGGCTTCGTTCTTGATCGGCTTGATAACGGTGTCGACCCAATAGCAAGAGCCGTCCTTTGCGCGGTTCTTGATCCGTCCGCGCCATATCGAGCCTGTTTGGATCGTCTCCACAATATCCTGAAAGAACGATGCCGGGTGTTGGCCCAGATCGGCAATGGTGCAAGGCTCGCCGGTGAGCTCGTCGAGATTGTATTTCGAGATCTTGCAGAAGGCGTCGTTCGCATAGATGAACCGTCCGTTTGGATCGGTTATGGCGATGATCGCATGCTCATTGACCGTTTCGACGAACCCCGGAAGGTTCAGCGCTTCTGCGTGCGCCGCGGTTTTGGGCAGGGGGGCGTGCTCGTCCATTCCAGTGATCTTTCGCCGTTTGCATCGTGTTGTCGCGCATACTGGTATATGCGTATTGCATACGATATTACTCGAATGGTTGCTGAATAAGATAGTATATATATCATTACGAGATAATATTGTTATCAAAACACTCTTAAATGTTTATTAGTGCTCTTCACGTTACCTATATTTGAGAATTGAAGCGAGGGAGGTTTGGGGGGGGGAGAACGTCCGCAGGTGGGTGTCGGTCCGATGCCGTCTAACCTGAGCTGGCAAACCGTCGACCCTCCACAACCTCTTGCGTGGCCAGTTCCGTGCCGCACGGCAATGGCATTGGACATTCGGCAGGGCGCGCGCGACGCGCATCGGAGATACCGCGCATGGATCAGCGGCTGGAAAGCGAGCAGGACCAACAGGCCTCGCAAGCCCGTGGTCGGTCGGGCCCGGAAATGGAACCGGTCGATCGGCCGGGCGCGATCCTTGAAGCGCGTCCGCCGTCAGTCACGACCGACGCCGCACCCGCCGGTGGGGACGGTGCGCATGTCGGTGCCACGGCGGATGCGAACGCGTTGCTCGGCGCCGCCTTGGAGTCGATGGCGCAAGGGATCTTGATCGTTGACGCGGATTTCAAGATATCCGCGCTGAACGAGCGCGTATGGGATTTCGTGCCCGAATACCGCGAGCTTTATCAGATTGGCGCGGATATACGCGACGCGTGGCGCGAGAGCGCCAAGGCCGGCCGTTACGACATTGGCTCCGACGAAGCCGAGGATCTCGTCGCCCGTTGGACGAGTGTATTCTTGCGCCGGGAGCGGCTGGTCACCGAGCGCATCACAACCGACGGCAAGCTCATCCAGATCGATTTGCAGCCCGCTGGTTCGTATGCCGGTTGGGTGGCGACCTATACCGATCTTTCTGAGCGCCGGAAGACGGAGGCCGCGCTTGTGCAGTCTGCCGACAACTTGCGCACGATATTGGAGAATGTCGCCGATGGCCTGTTCGCCCTGGACGAAGCTGGCACCGTGCAGCTGTTCAACGTGAAGGCGGAGGAGATCTTTGGATTTAGTGCCGATGAGATTATCGGCCAGAGCGCTTCGCTTCTGGTGCCCGATGCCATCGCAGCGAAATATGCCGCAACAATCAGGGCGTTCTTGAGCACCGACAGATCCGGCGCCGTCGATATCAGCGGCGAGTCAGTGGGTCGCCGCAAGGACGGCTCGGAATTTCCGTTGGGGATCGGCGTCGGTTACGTGCCCCAGGGCGAAAAGCACACATTCATCGCCTCGGTTCGCGACATCGGCGAGGCGAAGGCGGCCGCAGAGCGGGTGCAACATGGTAAGCGACTGGAATCGCTGGGCCAATTGGTTGGCGGTATCGCCCACGAGTTCAACAATCTATTGACCTCGATCTCCGGCTTTACCGAGATGGCGCTCAAGAAGGCGGGCGACGAGAAGCGCGTCGTGGAATACCTGACCGAGGTGGCCGATGTGTCGAAGCGCGCGGTCACGCTCACCGGCCAGATGCTCGCCTTTGGCCGCAAGCAGATCGTCGAAAAAGAGGTCGTGCGGGTTGGGCAAACTCTGCTTTCCCAGGAAAGCCTCATTCGCGTCTCGCTCGATGCGAGCACCGAGCTCAGTTTCGAGATAGACGAAGACGACAGCCATATCGAAATCGATAGCGGCCAGCTGAGCCAGTGCGTGATGAACCTGGTCAACAACGCCCGTCATGCCATGCCCGATGGCGGCAAGCTTTTCATCCGTTACATGACAGTGGACGTCGAGGCCGACAAGGAGACCAGCCACGGCAAGACCTTGCCGGCCGGACGTTATGCACTGATTTCGGTCAGCGACACCGGCACCGGGATGGGGCAGGAGGTGTTGGCGCGCCTGTTCGATCCGTTCTATTCCACCAAGGAGAAGGGCAAGGGCACGGGGCTCGGGCTCTCGCTTGTCTATGGAATGATTGCGAATTCGGACGGCGTTATCGATGTCACAACCGAGGTCGGCGTCGGCAGCACCTTCTCGATTTACCTGCCGGTTGTCGAAGCGGATTCCGCCGGGGCCGCGGCAGGCGTGCTGGGGGCGCCCGCCGCGGAGGCTGTCCTGCGCATACCCGTCCTTCTCGTCGTGGACGATGACGCCCATGTGCGGCGCTTTACCCAAGTCACCCTGGAGGATGAAGGCTACCAGGTGCTGGTGGCAAGGGATGGCGAGGAGGCCGTCGCTCGTCACAAGGCACAAGACGGCGGCATCGACCTCCTCGTATCCGATGTCGTCATGCCGCGTATGGGGGGTGTGGAGCTGGCCACCGTCCTGACAGACGCGCAGCCGGGCCTGAAGGTTGTGTTCATGTCGGGTTACACCGCCGAAACCTCCCAGAAGGTCAACGATTTCACGACAGACGGAAATTTTCTCCAGAAACCGTTTCAGTCCGAGGACCTGATCTATCTGGTGTCGAAAATTGTGCGGCCGCCCGAAGCCGGCGAAACCGAGCCTCCGAACACGCAACCCCCGGAAACGGGATTGAGTGAACCCGCGCCATAAGGCATTTGCGCGAAGGAGCGACTGCCATGTCTAATGCACTCGACCTGACCGACATGACGGTATTGATCGTTGATGACGAGCCTACGGTCACGCGGCTCGCCAAAACCATGCTGACCGACCTGGACGTCGCGCAGGTGTTCGTCGCGAATGACGGGCGCGAGGCGCTGGATTTCCTCGGTCTTTTCGAAGATGACATCGACGTCATCGTCTGCGACTGGAACATGCCCCGCATGTCGGGCTTTGAGCTTCTGCAGCAGATCCGGACGGTCGATCCCAGCATGCCCTTCGTGATGCTCACAGGCCGCAACGACATGGATTCGATCGTTGCCGCGCGTGACCAGAAGGTCTCCAGCTATCTGCTCAAGCCGTTTTCCCAGGAGCAACTCGCGCAACTGAGAACGGCGGCGCAATAATCCCCCATTGAAGCGGTCGGATTGTCTGACTGGGGCGGAGCAAAATGGGACCGCCCATGTAGCCTTTGGTCGGGATGGAGCTGACCGAAGGCGAAGGGGATGTACCGAGTGGAGTTGTACGCGCGGGTTCGGCGAGCCTGTCATGTCGAAGGGATGAGCATCCACGAGGCATCGCGGATGTTTGGGTTGGATCGCAAGACGGTGCGCAAGATGCTGGCGTATTCGGTGCCCCCGGGATACCGGCGCGGCGCGCCGGTGAGGCGGCCGAAGCTGGACGCGTTCACGGGCATCATCGACCGCATCCTGGAGGAGGATCAGGGCTCTCACCGCAAGCAGCGGCACACGGCGAAGCGTATCTTCGAGCGATTGCGCGACGAGTACGGCTTCGCCGGCGGCTACACGATCGTGAAGG
>Ga0307378_10000174_pt1 | contig 119371 bp, 95 predicted proteins | sample UN1MG_FD_202238 | JGI IMG/M metagenome (GOLD analysis project Ga0307378, IMG submission 202238) | Soil microbial communities from Risofladan, Vaasa, Finland - UN-1 | ecosystem: Environmental > Terrestrial > Soil > Coastal area > Acid sulfate soil | place: Finland: Risofladan, Vaasa | collected...
ATTTTGAGTGTAACCTTATTCGAGAAAGTGTCTATTTTACAAGTACTTATGGAAGCTGGTTACAAAACTGACAATACTGATTTTTGTAACCAGTTGATGTTATTCGACTTATAACCGGACAGTAGTGTAATAGGATAACAAATCAGAATTGAAGATGCCAGTATATTGCTCTCTGCTCAGCATGCTTTTCAGACAAGGTTATTTTGTGATCAAATCCACCATCAGATTCCAGAAGCGTTTCTCATCAATCGCCAGGAGGATGCGGGCCTTTTGAGTACCAGCGGGTCCTTGTTTGAGATAGCCGAGGCTTCGACCGTAGTCCAGGTTATAATCTGAATTGACATCGACCCAGCGAGTTTCTTCTTCAACAATTAACGTCGGATCAATGACAACCGCAGCAGTAATGGTATCCCAAACCAATCGAGTATAGTCAGGATTCTTTTCAAATCCCGGCCCATACTTTTCCTTGAACATCTTTGCAATCGGTGTGTCAACAGAGGTAATGCGCTCAAAGAGTTTCTTGTTGAAATGATATTTCTCACAGACATCTAATCCTACAATGAGCTGTTCGGCAAAGGGGGCCCGAACAGCCATTTTGGCCGCTTCCGGGTCAAACCACCAATTGAATTCGGCTGACGGGGTTGTATTGCCTGGAGTACCAAACGCTCCACCCATGTATACAACCCTCTTTATGAGGGGAATAATCTCCGGAGCCATTCTTATGGCGATTGCCAGGTTCGTACATGGACCTATTGGCATAACGGTAACTTCTCCCGGGTTGGCCTTGATAGTGTCAATCAGAAAGTCCACTGCGTACTTATCCACAGGCTTTATTGTTGGCTCGCTTCCAAATTCGGCGCGATACACGTCAAGATACGACGGGGGTTCAGCCCTGCTGAAACAGCCGATATAGCTTGAGCTATAACCAAACATCTTCCGCTCAATTTCCAAGGTTTCATATCGCCCTGCTCGAAGCGGGTAACGTATCCCCAAGGCTACCGGAATGTCCGTGCGCTTCAGCACCTCAAGCTGACGAAGAGCGTATGCTGTCCCCTCTGAAACCCAGGTGTTCCCGGGGACTATTGTCACGCCGAGCAGCTCTATGTCCGGATGCCTTGCGAGCATCATCATCGCCACACCATCGTCATACAAGAGGACCATATCAGTATCGAGAATGACCTTCTCTTTAGCTCCGGCGGCAGAGCACAGAGCTACAAGCAGCAGTACTGCTCCAACAAGCACAATACCCATGTGTTTCATTGTAAACATGGTCTTATCTCTCCTGTGAATCCTGAATCCAAGAGGTTCGGGAACATACATGAACTGAGATTTCCCATTTACACCACTTAGCAACACCGCTAAGCATTCTGATTGTAGAATGTTACCAAATAATCTTATAGATTGCAACTGCAGCCCTTTTTTCATTGACCTAAGGCAGCTCACAGAATCCCACATAAGCCGAAAATAATCTCTCAGAAATCATTTAACCGGCGAACTCGTTTTTTGAAGTGGTATCCATACAGGAATCGGCCCTTAAATCCGCTGAGAAAGCCCCTTGTAACGTTTTTTTTGCAGCATACGGGTCTTGAGCTGGTTAGCTCGATGGTGGAATTGCTGAAAAAAGCCTTACATACAGAAAAATCGTTACATGCAGAAAAAGCGTTACATTTGGCATCTACGATGGCACTTAACTATAGTCTTTATTGATTAGTTTCCCAAGGAGGGAGGTGTTATAGTGTATTTAATATACACTATCACTTAAGCCTCTGCTTTGTTCTACCCCCTCTCCTGCAAAGCAGGGGCCTTTTTCTTTCCAGCTTTTTTTCGCCGTTTACTTTTTCTCCAAAACCAAACAGAAGATTTTTATCGAGACCGTGGATAGACTCTTTCTGTATAACCCTGTTCGATGCAGCGCTGAACGCATGATTGACGTAACCTGGCGCCATTTACGCTCGTAGCAGATACCCATTTTATCACTTCCGGGTCACTTATCATGGCCCCACCAGGGACTTCATATTCAAGAAAAGCAATTTCAATGTCATCCGCGTCACCGCTTGCTTTACCATATACATAAGCTCTGACTCCCGCCGGATTGCCGTCCTCATCGGCGCCGGAGGGCGCATCTATGGGGGGACGCATAGTGCCGTCCCTGACAAACAATTCTCGAGTATTCAAGTCAAAATAGTAACCCAGCTCATTATCACCAGGTCGATTGTTAGACTTAAACAATCCTTTATAAAATATTGCCGCCAACACAAGAAGGATTATAGATATAGTTAAGCCAATGACATTCTTCTTATTCATATTTACGATAGCTATCTTCTACGGATTTAATTTGAGCACTGAATTGAGTGGTATGTTCTTCCATACTTTGTTGGAATCACCCGTGTAAATATCTATGTTGATCCCTGTTTCTGAGACATTAATGACAGCATATCCGGGAAAATCCGCATATTCAAAATAAGTTGTATATGGTTTCTCATCTTCAAGCAGCTTCTGCCGTTGTTCCTTTGTATCAGGCTGAAATTCAGGTTCGAGCTCAACGAGTCGGATGCTATAATTCTTAACACCTTCAAGATGATCTCTCACTGATATTTCAGGTGAGCTGATAACACTGTTCATACTGAACTGCACAAAAGTACCTCTTGGAGTCTTTCTTGCCAGAACAACGTACTTGTGCAGGTGGGCGGTCAGCAGTATTACTTTATTTGCGCCCAGTATATTTAAGAATCTTTCGCGAACATCTTTCTCTTTTGCTCTTGAAAAAAGATGCCACGTGGACCTTGCGTTATAAGGAACTGCAGGAGGGTGCATTACAACAAACACATGTCGATGCTTGTTCTGACTTAAAGTTTTTTCCAGCCAATCAAGACTGTTATTGTGATATGCGTCGAAGAACACAAATAAATCCGGCCCTTCCATAAAATAAAAAGATGCAGAATCTATTTGCTTTTTACATTCTTTTGATAACCATGGCAGCATAAAACTGTCAAAGGCCTCCCTTGCCCCGGGGCCGGTGATATCGTGATTGCCCTTGGTAGAAATGAATGTGGTCTCAGGTATATGATTACGAATACACTCTTTGACGTCTTTGAATTGAGTCTCTTGGAGTTCACGACTGCCGCAAAGTCCCTCGGTAAGATCTCCACCCTGGATAATCATTTTTATTCGGCCGTTACTGGATTCTATAGCAGTCTGAATTCGTTTTAGAAGACCGGGCGTATGGTTTTCCGTAATCCTGACGTAGTCATCTATCTGCCCAATATCATTTGGCTTATTGGCTTTTACCCACTCGAAATTATGATGGCTTCTTTTGTCGAAATGAATGTCACCAAGATACACAAATGAATATGCGGGACCAGGTTTCTTGCCCTGTGCATTGGCCGCCCCAAAGGTTAAAACGATAATTTGCACACATAGCACTACTGTAATCATTATAGTTTTTCTACTGAAGGATTGCATTCTGACCTCCAAAAAATGTTAATTCTGATTTTATAATTGCTATGGAAATTTATTAATACTATCTCATGTCAATAAGGATATTGTTTTTGTTGGTATCGAACTCTTTGAAAGTTGCATCGCCTATATGGCCATCCACAAATATTACATTCCCCTTTCCATTGTGCCTGCATGCAGGTTGCTCATTCGGATTGCCCGTTTTCCTGAGGTCAAAAGGCATAAGCGGGTATAGCTTGCACCATGTGCTGTAATTGAAAGTTCCATCGCCCATGGGCCTGCCGCAATCACCAACGAGAAACACGAAGGCGGCATTTTTTATACTACTCAGTTTGGGGCTTCCTCCCCTGGTTCCATAGTTTATAAACCATTGATTTACACCATAACCTCCGCCCCATGTTGCGCGTCCTGATTCTGCGTAAATCTGAGTTCTTTTTACCGTGGGGCATCTCCATATTCCCTCAGTGTAATTTACAAATGTCGGGGGAGAATCGCTCTTGACGCTTCCATCGGGTACCAGGCCTGTTTCCGCCAGCCTTTCGTACCAGTGCTTTCCAACATACCGTCTTGGGTCACTTCCTCCGCCGGCCAGCGGGTCGGTATCGCCGAGAGGGGGTAATTGCTCTGAGTTCTGCATTGCATAATCCATAAACGCAAGGCCGATATCCTTCAGATTGGACCTGCAAATAACCGTTTTTGCCTGTTCACGGGCACGGTTAAGACTCGGCAGAAGAATAGACATGAGTAAAGCGATGATTGAAATTACGACAAGAAGTTCAATAAGCGTAAAACCTTTTATCCTTACCTTGTTCCCAATACGGCCTCCATTTATTTTCACAGGAACCTCTTAACACTCTCACCAAGGAATCATAGAATAATTTGCTCGAAGCACCACCCAATATGGTCTATTCATATCCAATATGATTTTCACCTGATTAGGTGTCCGTTAGAACATCATTAGAAGACAATACTCCTAAAATAGTAATGATACCTGAAACGGTATATTATTGCAACCAAAAACTGCACAGACTTAACCAGCCGGCCGGCTGGGACAGGAAAATTTTGTCCGGACAAAATTACCGCCCCCATTGTATTGAAGCCCAAAAAAACTCGCTTGTTTTAGAACTAATAGTGCTGTTCTTGAAATGTGACACGGTATTATTCGAACGGTGACTTTTAGCTAAATTTCAGCCGTCCAAAGTTGACAGATATGAGCCGTAGCGTTATACTCTTTAGTGGTGCTGAGTGACCAAAAGCAACCGCAGGATTGCGCAGGAAAGTTTTTGCCCGTCTTGGCTCGCTTGGCGGAGCCGAGACGCGACAGGCAGTCTGTCTTCTACAATTGGGTGAGGACCCAATCTTCGGGAAGCCCGTATAGACAAGGCTGCAAATCCTTAAACAGTATTGTTCCACTAAGCTCGGGTTAGTGGCGCATTATGGAGAAAGATTTCGGGTGATCTTATGGCCAGGACCGTGAATCGTCGGGGATTTATTAAGGGGTCTTTAGCTGCTTCAGCCGGCCTAACATTGTCTACAAGTCATGAGGAACAGGCGCTTTTGGCTAAGACGCGACAGGCCCATCAGAAAACTGATGAACAAGTGGTAGCCCGACAGCAGAGAGCTCATCTCGATATGCCGATGGGCAAGATTAGACATGTCGAGATTAGTCGTCTGATTTGCGGTGGTAATCTAATCATAGGTAGTTCTCACGATCGTGACTTGATTTACGTTGCCTCGTTGATGAGGCACTACTTCACCGACCGAAAGATTATTGAGACATGGCAGTTATGCGAGGAGTGTGGTATCAACACGATGATAGGGCCCGTCAACAGTCCCTACGCATTCGGCGAGGACCCTACCATTCGAGTGTATAACCGTTATCGTAATGAATGGGGCGGACAGATTCAGTGGATTGCCCAGACTTATCCCAAAACTGGCGACCTTACCGGCTCGATTCAAACGGCAATTGACAACGGTGCCATCGGCGCCTTTGTACATGGTGGTATAGGCGACAATTGGGTCAGGTATAACCGCGTGGATCTGTTGGCCAAAGCCATTGAGTTCATCAGGAAAAACGGGCTGATAGCCGGTTGTGCGTGCCATTCCCTTGAAGTGCCAATGGCCCTGGAAAAGGCGGGTGTCGAGGTGGACTTCTATATGAAGACGCTGCACAGCGGTAACTATTGGTCGGCCACTCCAAAAGCCGAGCGTCCCGAGCGTGGGCTGCCGCCCCACGACAATATGTGGTGTACTAAGCCCGAGGAGACAATCGAGTTCATGAGAACCGTCAAGAAGCCGTGGATTGCCTTCAAGGTTTTGGCTGCCGGAGCCATCCATCCGCGAGAGGGCTTCAGATTCGCCTTTGAAAACGGAGCGGATTTTGCAAATGTGGGTATGTTTGACTTTCAGATCAGGGAAGATGCAATCATTGCGAAGGACATTTTGTCGGGAAAAATAAACAGAAAGCGTCCCTGGAGAGCGTGACGAGAACCTATCATATAGACTTGTGAGGCTAAGCAATATTCTACGGAGTAATAACTTGCCCGACATCCCGATATCCGTCCGGTTATTTCTTTACCTGTGTTTGGGGACAGTTTCAAGCAGAGCTATATATCATCTCATGCAAGGCTGCCCTGAGAGACGTAGGGGATTGTCTGGGGTCCTTCGGGCAGAACACAAATGGAGGCATCTTGTCCGTATTTATGCAGAAGCTCGTCGATGGTTTCTTCTACCCTTGAACACGGTTTGAGAAAGGCGCGCTCAATTTGCTCATCACTGAGATTGTGGCTGTGGAAGTACACATCCGCTTTCTGACATATCAAAGCATGTACCTGCGCCTGCCACATATCCTGCCTCGTAAAATCCTGCTTGCGAATTGTCTTCAGCAACGACTCGGGACTCTCAGCCTCCAGCAACAGCTCGCAGTACTCTCCGTGTTCTGGGATTCCGTCCCAGCAGTCGGCAACAGCTATTATAGCTCCACCTTCCTTGACAACCTGGGCGGCTGCACTCATACCCTTAATAGACTGATACAGATTCAAGTCCAGCGGGTATCCTGAATTGCTGGTGACAACTATGTCATATGGTTTTCTTACGGCAACCATTGCATTTTTCTTTACATAAGCACAACCCTGCTCGTGTGCTTTGCGAAAGTCACCGGCAAAGACGCTGGTAATCTTTTTGTCTCTGTTGAGCGTCACGTTCAATAGAAAACTCGGCGGCACCAGTGATGCGGCTTGTTGTATCTCTTCCCATATAGGGTTGCCGGACGTCACACCCCAGGTCGCCTTCGGGTGGTTTATGTTCTTGTCGCTGTGATTTTTGAGTATGCTCTCCAGCAGAGCAAGCCCGGGCATGACGGCTTTGCCGCCACCCGAAAAACCGGCGAATAGATGCGGCTCTATGAAACCGGTCAGAATTCGAATGTCACAGTCCAGATACTCCTTATGGAGCCAGATTTCATTTCCGCTTTTGGTGGTCCCAACGGACTTGTGTGAGCTGCGATCCTTGGAGTCATTCTGGATAATCCGATATCTGCTCAAGACCTCGTCTCCAAGCATCTCGCGAAGCTCCGCTTCCGTATTGGGCCTGTGAGTACCGGTGGCATTAAAGAGTAATATACGCTCGTCAGGTACACTGCAAAGCTGCCGCAGGAGAACCGGCAAAATAATCCTGTAGGGTGTTGGGCGAGTGATGTCGTTGACTACAATACCAACTGTATCCGATTGTTTGGCCAGGTCTCGCAGGGGCTTTGAGTCTATGGGTCTGAGTAAAGCATCTTCTATTGCCGCAGCCTGGTCCGGCAGACCTTCCCTGTACCTGGGCTCTACTACCTCGACGTTCAGAGAGTCCGGCAGGTTGATATTCAGACCTTCCTTGCCATAAGCTAACTTTATTTTCACAGCCAAAGATTCCTATTTCACGTTCTTAATCAGCGTAAGGTTTCCATCTCGTGCCGCCTCCAATATCGGCCCCATATAGTCGTCTATCATCTCAGCTGTGAGCGGCACGGGCATATTCTGGAGCTTCATCTTAAGCTGCGGATTCTTGGCGGCGGCCAGGGCTCGGTCAATGTGCTGTGGGCCGAATCCCTCAACTTCATTTAGGCGAGTGGGACAGCCAACCCTTTGAGCCATCTCAAACATAGCCTCGGCCACAGCGACTCCAAGGTCTCTTCCTTTTAGGGCTTCAATATCGGCCCTTGTCAGCCCCGCCTCCTGATAGATTTTTCCGACAACGCGCAATGGCCGTTCAATGGCCGGGGCAAAAAAGACGGTGTAGTACGGATTCATAATAGCACAGGCCCTACCGTGTGGCAGTATGTCCACCAGAGAGAAACTGGTCAGGTGTCCCCCGTTGGTTCCGCCTATCATAATGGAATATCCGCCCAGGTCTGTGGCCAAGCAGAGTGCTTCCCGCGCCTCTTTATCCTTCGGGCGCTCAATTGCCCTCGGCAAATAATTGACCGCAAGGCGAATACAAACGCCGGCGACTTCTTCGAGCTTGTCATAGTAAGGCTTGCCGATAGCTCCATAAAGGACCTCCAGCGAGTGCGAGATGCCGTCGAGCGCTCCGTCGGCGGTCAGGTCCGGAGGTGTACGATATGTCACCTCGTAGTCGAAGACCGGAAGAGCAGGAATAATTGCGTCATCGACAATCAGCTTCTTCTGGCCTGTTGAAACTTCTGTAATATTCGAGTACTTGGTCAGGTGGGCCGCCGAGCTGGCAACTGTCTGAATTGCCATGTGCGTAGTCAGGGACTTGCTACTGTCCTGCAATGCTTTGGTGACAAGTCCTGTCCCAAAATACTCGTCAATCTCACCATTGAGAGTGCGAAGGACTTCAGCGGCCTTTGCAGCATCAATTGTGCTGCCGCCGCCAAAGCTTAGTACCACATCCGCCTCGGACTCCTTCAGGTGGTCGGTAATTCGAAACAGGTCTTCCCGCGGACAGTTAGGCCTGGCACCTCTGATTTCTGTGACAAGCTCGACTCCTGATTCGGCCAGCGATTTGCGTATGACTCCTACATAATCATCGCTGCCGTTAAATGTGTCACGGACTAGCGCTGCTTTCTTCCCCGCGGCGGCAACTTCTTTACCTACTCTTGGCAGGACACCCGGGCCGAACAGATACGAGTCCCCTTTGAACTCATGTAACAGAGCCCGTGCTTTCTCAAAATCGGTCATGTTTTAGCTCTCCTCTACTTACATCGCAAGCCTGATTTTGGCAAACGTTCGTAACGCCCACACCTTCTGCTGGACATTTAGTCAATTCATTTCGAGTCCACCGTCCACATTCAGCGTCTGCCCGGTCATATAGTCGGAATCCGGCGAACAAAGAAAAGCAACAACACCGGCCACATCCTCGGGGCTACCGGCCCTTTTCAACGGTGTTCGTTCAATGAATGATTTTATCGACTCTCCCGGAGCAAGACCGGATACACGTCCCCGGTCTCGGTCGATCTGTTCCCACATTGGTGTGGGAATAACGCCGGGACACACAGCATTGACGTTGATGTTATACGGTGCAAAGGCCAGAGCCGCGGACTGTGTGATGCTGATAATGGCGGCTTTGCTCGCTGCGTACGGCACTTGTGCGGCTCTGCCGTGCCGACCGGAGATTGAGGAAAAGTTTACAATCTTCCCGTAGCTGCGATCTGCGTGCCCTGTTGTTTTTAACTTCCTCCGGCACTTGCCTTATCATCTGGCGGCCGACAGCCTGAATACAGAAGGTTGTCCCTTTCAGGTTGGTATCAACAACGTGGTCCCATTGCTGCTCGGTAAGGTCTAAGAAGAGCCCCGTTTGTGCCACGCCGGCGGCATTCACGAGAATGTCGATCCGTCCGAATTCAGCCACAGCATTATCAATCATCGCCTGAATCTCAGTTACGTTTGCAACATCGATGGAATAAGATAATGCGCGGCGATTGAGCGCTCGGATTTCCTCAGCGGTCCGTTCGGCAGTCTGCGAGTTAATGTCCACAGCAACCACATTTGCACCTTCTTCGGCCAGGCGCAACGCCACAGCCTTGCCGATTCCCTGCCCGGAGCCAGTGACGATTGCTATTTTTCCATCCAGTCGTTCTTTCATAACGTCGTGTCCTGTTTACACCATATCATACGAAAAGTAAGCCAGTTTCTCAAAACATCTCTGCATTTCTCGAGCGTCTTGTTCATTTGTGGTTGAAGACATCTGCCGCCGCTTCACACAGGTAGCTGCGGATACGCCTTTGATATTCGCGATAGAAATCCGCAGGCATATCATAGAATTTCTCGCGGTGAACGAACTGTCCGTTCCGGTCACGCTTGCCCACGGAGGCAAAGTTGTAGTAGTGGAAAACTGCGTGGTCGGGTGAACATTCCCTATTGTCACTGGCCTCATACCGGCATAAGCATTCCGCGGCAAAATCGGAACCTGCTGCCGCCTCGCGGCGCGCGTAGTCCAGCGTATCATCCCACCAGAAACGGAACCTCTCGGGTTCGACATCCTTCATCGTCTCGGCGAATATCACCTGCAGGACAGGGGACACCTTAAAATGGATATGGCCTTGCGTAGCACGGCCGATGGCCTGTCGGGTCACCGGTTTGAGGTCGTCACCCGAATGACAATCCAGCATAAGCCCGAACTGGCGAGAGATATCGCAAAGCCCCCGGATGCGTTTCTCCAGGCCGACAAGAGCATCCTGGCCCCTGTAGTCCGACCCCTTTTCTATTCCAAAATTTGGCGCGATATGTGTCACTGGTACTCCTCGCCTTTGTAGCTCGAGCGTGAGGAACATAAGTTCAATCTCCGAGGTCAGACAGGTAAATGCGTCTATGCCCGACGGTGTCTCGTCGATGCTAAGTTCGAGGTCGAAAGGGACCTCATTCCTTACGGTCCTGATATGATTGGATAACTCCTCGGCTGCGTTCAGGGCAGACCAGTATTTGCCTACCAGCCGACCTACAGTTGCCTTATCCAGTTGGTACTGCTCTTTAGTGAAGCATCTCTGGGAGTGATAAGCAACGACTTCGTTTTGCTGCTTCAACTGACGAATATGATTGGCCAGATACTCTTGGGCTGTAATTTCCGAGCTAATGTTCATCGCACCGTAGTCTAAGAGGTCGGATACATCCAGGGTGAAAAAAGTGTAAAGGTGAGCAGCCTCTATTACCTGCTTAGCATGATTGATCTCCTCAGCACCGCGTCTCACGGTTATGTGGTCTGCATCGGCACCGAACGCCGTGGACGAAGCGGCCTTGAGGGCTTCCAGCACGCCGGCCACCCAGAGCCCCTCGAAAGTACTGCCGGTATGTCCTTCCTCAACCCTGCCAAAATTGGCTAAATAATTAAAGCGTGGTGGTTGTCCGGCCAATATGTCCTCAAGCAGGTTGACCTCTCGGACTGAGTTCTGAATCGGGTTGGCGCGGAAATCGCATTTGTTCATTGCCTGCCACACCCCAGGCCAGGCGGCAGTTGACATTCTCGAACCAACGCCCAATCGCGGTATAGCGCCAAGTGCTTTAGGGCCTTTGTCCGGTCTTATTAGAGAGACATAGCGGTCAATAGTGACAGCATCTGCACGGTACAAAGCCAGACGAGTTCCGTCCTTAAGGGATCTGGTGCCAATCGGCTCTCCCAAGAGGATATCCTTATCATTGGTTCCGAGCTCGACGAATACGTGCTGACCGTCAGTGAGTCCGGCGAGGAAGAACAAGCTTGCTCGATATTCGGCACAAGAGCCGGCATACACAATACACCGTTCATCAATGGGCAATGGATGACCTTGCCTGACCGCCTTTGCCACAGAGCCCCAGTAGGATTCGTTAACGGCAGAAACTGTGCTCCACGCGCTTGCTGGTTCCCAGGTCGCGGTGTCCAATACTGCAGGATTCTTCCTCGGTTCTATTTCTATTTTTTCGAATCTCATTTCTTCTTTGCGGATATAGGCGAACTGGCCTGTGACGCATTGAGTCTTGAGTATAGTAGCCAATACGGTCTGCGGCGTCAACTATTTGAGTCAAACATAGTAATCAAGCTGTAGATGTATGGGCGGATTAGCACCTGATTCTGCAGCGAGTAGCTTAATCTTGACACCTATAACAGGGCGAATCCCATTAAGACTTTCGACAATTCGACTGCCGTGATTGCTCTTTTGCCAGTTAAGTGTATCCTGCATACGGGACATTAATCCCAAAAATCGCGAATCAAGCGCTTGACTGTGCTGGTATATCATATAAAATCAGCAACATAGATAGAACAGGCGTATCGCAAGAAGCGCAACCGGAATGCTCTGGGCTGTGTCAAGGTGACAGAAGACAGAGGATAGAAAACAGAAGACAGAGCACATAAGATAAACGAAAGAGGACAGACGAAAGATTCTGACTTATGATTTAGGCTTCTGACTTCTGACTTAAAGCCGAACAAGGGAGGATTGAATTATGGTTTTAAATGGTAAGATAGTCTTGGTCGCAGGTGGGGCGGGAGGCATTGGATTGGGAATCGCCAAGGCTCTTGCGGCCGAAGGCTGCAGAGTCGCACTTGCAGATGCCAACAAAGAGGCACTGGTAAACGCCGCTAAAGCTGGAGGCGGTGACTCCGCGTTTGTCTGGCGGGCCTGTGACATCACTCAGCGCGAGCAAGTCTCGCAGCTGTTTCAATGGCTTGGCGACGAGCTCGGGGCTATCGACATCCTCGTTAATAGTGCAGGTATCAATGTCGGGAATAGGATGATGTCTAATATCGACCCGGCAGACTTCGACCGCGTCATGGAGATTAATACAACAGGGACGTTCAATTGTATTTATGCCGCGCTTCCGGTTATGCGTCAGAGAGGTTCGGGACTTATCGTCAATATTGTGTCTCTGGCGGGCAAACGCGTGATGCTTTTGGCGGGTCTGCCGTATTGCGTGTCGAAGTTTGCCGCAAGTGCCCTTGGGACTTTTGTCAACCTGGAGGAATGCGGAAACGGTATCAAGGTAACGAACATCTATCCGGGTGAGACAAACACCCCGATCATAGACAAGCGTCCCTCGCCGCCGCCTCCTGAAAAACGCGCGAAGATGCTCCAGCCGGAGGACATTGCCGCCTGTGTGGTGGCAGTCGCCAAGCTGCCGCCTCGTGCAGTCGTTCCGGAGCTAATAATTACGCCTCCACATATGATGATTGGCTGAGATATTACAGATAGCGGATGAAAAATGGCCGAGGTGGAGATTGTGCCCGGGACGCTGCGAAGCGCCTGCCGAGCCGTAGCTCTGGCAAGGCGGTCGCGGCGAGTAGGAGCCGGTACTGTGAATATTTATGGTGTCGAACACTTGGCGCTAAGAGAATTGTGAGGACTTTGCTATGACTAATTACCGGATTTGTCTCTGCGTAGTGCTGACGGCCGCCTGTTTCAACTGTGGAAAAGCCGTTGGCCAGCCATCCTGGAAAAGTCGGGCCGTTTTGGAGGTAGAACAGAAGTCGTTCGGTCAAATGCCGGACGGCCAGGAGGTGACTCTCTATGAGCTGATGAATGTAAAAGGGCTGCGTGCGAGGGTCATTGATTATGGAGCGATATTGGTGTCACTGAAAGTGCCGGATCGGGACGGCAAATTAGCCGACGTGGTGCTTGGATTCGATGACCTGGACTCCTACATCAAGAGAAACCCTCTATTTGGGGCCACTGTCGGTCGCTACGCCAATCGCATTGCTAACGCCAGGTTTACGCTCGACGGCACCGAATACAAGCTGACCGCCAATGCCGGCAAGAACCACATCCACGGCGGAAGAGACAAGAGATTCGATAAGGTTATGTGGAAAGGCCGTCCGTTCCAGAGCAGTGAAGAGGTCGGCGTACGATTTACATATCTCAGCAAGGACGGCGACGAGGGTTTTCCCGGTAATCTTGATTGCATTGTTACCTATACCCTAACGAACGACAATGAACTGAAGATAAGCTACGAGGCCACCACGGACAAGCCTACGATTGTTAACCTCACCAATCACGGCTATTTTAACCTTGCAGGGGCAGGCAGCGGTGACGTTCTGAACCATGAGATGATAATCAACGCCGATTACTATACGCCCTCGGACAAAGAACTGATCCCGACCGGCGAGATTCACAGTGTAAAAGACACTCCTCTTGATTTTACGAAGGCCAAGACAATCGGAGCAAGAATCAGCCAGCTTACTCAAACACGCGGGTACGACCATAACTACGTACTAAAAAATTCAGGAGGTGCGCTTGTCCCGGCCGCTCGGGTCTATGAACCTACAAGCGGGCGGATTATGGAAGTGCACACCACAGAGCCGGGTATGCAGTTCTATACGGCAAACGGTATGAAAGGAATCAAGGGCAAAGGTGACAAGATTTACGACAGGCATTATGGTTTCTGTCTTGAGACTGAGCATTTTCCTGATTCGCCCAACAAGCCGCATTTTCCATCTGCTGTGTTGCGGCCCTGCCAAAAGTACAGTACTATGACCGTATTCAAGTTTTCAACACGATAGGTAAAAGTCAAAACCGATGAGCAGACTCACTCGCAGAGACTTTATAAGGAACTTAACGGCTGCTGCCGCCTGTATCGGGTTCGGTTCAGCGCGGCATGCCAAGGCTTCATCAAAGGTCCTGGGGGCAAACAACGACATTCGCATCGCCATAGTGGGTCTTCGCAAAAAAGGCAAGGAGCACATCGACATATTCGGTAAAGTGCCGGGCGTTCGCATAGTCGCTTTTTGTGATGTTGACACTGAGTTCCTGGACTTCGAAGCCAAGAAATTCAAGGACCGCAACGAGAAAGTCACCACCTATATTGACTACCGCAGGTTGCTCGATGACAAGGATATCGACGCTATTGTTGTTGTCACACCGGACCACTGGCATGCTTTGATGACCATTTGGGCCTGCCAGGCAGGTAAGGATGTGTATGTAGAAAAGCCGCTCTCCCATAACATCTGGGAAGGTCGCAAGATGGTTCAGGCGGCCCGCAAGTACAATCGGATTGTGCAGGTCGGCTCACAAGACCGCTCCGATGTAGGGCTCCAGGCAGCTGTGGAGTATATTAAAAATGGTAACCTCGGTTCCATTAAACTCGTTCGGGCAATCAGCTACAACCTCCGTGAGAGTATTGGCAAAGTCAATGGCCCCCAGCCCATCCCGGCATCGGTGGACTATAACCTCTTCCAGGGGCCGGCTCCACTGGTGCCCTTGATGCGGAAGAACCTCCACTATGATTGGCACTGGTTTTGGGATACCGGTACCGGGGAGGTCGGCAATCTCGGTGCCCACAATATAGATGAGAGCAGATGGATGATCGGCCAGCAGAAAATTGCCCCCAAAGCAATCAGCATTGGCGGGCGGCTCAGTTTGGACGATGACGGGCAAACGGCTAACACGCAGATTACTTTCTTTGACTATAAGCCGGTTCCGATGGTTTATGAAGTTCGCGGCCTGCGACGGAGAAGAGGCCTACGCGCCAGCGACCACTATAGAGGGACCAACTTTGGCATGGTGGTCATTTGTGAGCACGGCTATTTTCGCGGCGGTAGAGGGGGCGGCTGGGCATACGACAACAACAACAAAAGACTCAAGCAGTTCCCCGGCGAAGGTGGTCTCGGTCATCAGGCCAATTTCATTCAGGCAATGCGAAGCCGAAAAGTCAGTGACCTTATAGCCGATGTTCTCGAAGGTCATATCTCTGCTGCACTGTGCCATATGGCCAACATATCTTATCGGCTTGGACGCAAACAACCCGTCGAGAAAATCAAGGAAGTAATCGCAGGGAACAGTATCCTGACGGAATCTTTTGAGAGTTGTCTTACCCATCTAAGAGCCAACGAAGTGGACCTTGGAAGGGAACCCTTGACCATAGGGCCTTCTCTGATGTTTGACCAGACAAGTGAGAAATTTGTTGGCGAGTTTAGTGACATGGCAAATATGTTCGTACGACGAAACTACCGCGAGCCATTCATAGTACCGAATGAAGTATGAAATTATCTTACTCGCCGCAATGCTTCGCAGCAGGTCAGTGGAAACGTCATGAGCGCCGCAACCGAATTTCTACAATAGACGCTTATTCAGGTCTAAAATTTTAATATAAATATTGCTGGCGGTGTAAGAAGTAGGAGATTGTAAAGGATGAATCGTCGAGAAGTGCTTTGTTCAATTGCCGGTGGCTTGGCGGCAGCTACAATCGGGGATCTGGGAAGAATATATGGCGCAGAGCAAGCCAAAAGATCGCGGCTTGGCATTGCAGATTTTTCCTACAACATTCGGCTAAGAGCAGAACGCACCGGGCGAATGAAGGGAAAACTTGCTGATCCGCTGAACTTTCTCGACCATTGTCATAAGGTTGGTGCCGGCGGCATCCAGATGAACATAGGGATTCGAGATGAAGACTATACTCGTAAGCTTCTGGAAAAGGCCCAAAACAACGACATGTTTATTGAAGGTTCTGCGTCTTTGCCCCGTGATATGTCCGGCGTCGAGAAATTCGATGCAACGGTGCGGACAGCTAAGCAGGCTGGAGCTAAGGTAGTCCGCATTGCAATAGGTGGGCGACGCTACGAGCAGTTCAGCAATGCCGAAGAATTCAAAGCGTTCACCGAGCGTACCTGGAAGTCGTTGCAATTGGCTGAGCCGGTCGCGGCACGACACCGTATGCGACTTGCGATTGAGAACCATAAAGACTGGCGCATCGGTCAAATGCTGGATATGCTCAGTCGCATCAGCAGCGAATACGTCGGTGTGTGCATCGACATGGGTAACAGCTTTGCTCTTCTGGAAGATCCAATGGCGGTTGTCAAGGCATACGCACCTTACGGCTTTGCAGTCCATCTAAAGGACATAGCCGTAGCCGAATACGATGAAGGTTTCCTGCTTGCCGATGTCCCACTGGGGCAAGGCCTGCTCAACCTGCCTCGAATGGTCCAGATGCTTCGCAAGGCGAGGCTTGAAATTCAATTCGGTCTGGAGATGGCAACCAGAGACCCGCTGAGAGTCCCTTGCCTGACAGATAAATACTGGGCGACGTTTGAGGATGTGCCGGGCTTTGATTTGGCTCGTACTCTCAGATATGTCCGCGCAAATGCATCGCCGGAGCTGTTGCCAAAGGTTAATCATCTGCCGCTGGATGAGCTGGTCGAGCTTGAAGATGCTAACATTAAAAAATGCCTTGCTTTCGCTAAGGAGCAATTGAATTTGTGAGTGACGGTATAGAGACAATATTTGGAGGTCTGTTATTATGAACCCGGTAGTGATATTGATTATTGGCGTTGCCCTGCTTATTGCGATGATCATAGTACTGCGTGTCAATGCGTTTGTTGCGTTGATAACTGCTGCAATAATCGTCAGCTTGCTGGCTCCCGGCGATCTCGCGGATAAGGTCTCTCGCGTGGCCGGGGCGTTTGGCTCGGTTGTCGGGGCTATCGGTATTGTGATTGCGCTGGCCGCTGTCATCGGCAAATGTCTTATGGATAGTGGCGCAGCCGACCGAATTGTACGGTCTTTTCTCAAAGCGCTGGGAGAGAAAAGAGCATCTACGGCACTTATGGCAAGCGGATTCGTACTCTCAGTTCCTGTGTTCTTCGACACTGTCTTCTACCTTCTGGTACCGCTGGCTCGTTCGCTCTATCGGCGAACACAAAAGAACTACGTCTTGTACCTTACAGCTATTGTCGCAGGTGCCGGAATCACTCATACATTAGTTCCGCCAACCCCGGGTCCTTTGTTCATGGCTAACTGCTTCGGCATAGACCTTGGAGTAATGATAGGGATGGGCCTCCTCGTGGGCCTGCCCACAGCAGCCCTTGGGCTACTCGTTTGTAAGCTGATTAATCGGTTTGTGGACATTCCGATGCGTCCTTACACTGGCGAGCCGGAGGCAGAGCCCCTGGACGACAGCCAGTTACCAGGCCTGTGGATTTCGCTCTTGCCGATTATACTTCCCGTCATCCTAATATCCGCCAATACGGTGACAAATGCGCTGGTCGAGGACTCGCTGATAGCTCAAATCACGGCTGTATTGGGCAATCCCAACCTGGCTCTGCTGCTCTCGGCGGCGATCGCGATGTTTGTGCTTGTTCGCAGTCGAGGTTTATCTCTCAAAGAGCTTTCCGGGAAGATGGACACAGCCCTTATGAGCGGTGGCATCATTATTCTCATAACGGCTGGTGGTGGTGCTTTCGGCGCAATGCTCCGAGCCGCCGGCGTCCAGGACGTGGTGAAGGGATTCGTCGATACAGGAGGCCAGGGCTTGGGACTTGCAATCCTGCTTTTGGCCTTTGCTGTCTCAACGATCATAAAATTTTCGCAGGGCTCAGGCACAGTAGCCATGATTACGACCGCTTCAATGTTTGCGGCTATGGGCATATCAGAAGAAATGCTCGGTTGCAATCTCGTGTACTTAGCCATGGCTATCGGCGGCGGCTCGCTTGTCGGAGATTGGATGAACAACAGTGGGTTCTGGATCTTCGCGCGGATGGGCGGCCTGACCGAAATCGAGACGCTCAAATCCTGGACTATCCTCACCGCAGCGCTGGGACTCATAACTCTGGCTTTTACGCTGCTATTTGCATTTATACTTCCGTTGGTCTAAGAGCGTCGGTTCTGTATTACTTTGTCTTCTGAAGTTCACTTTAGCTCACTTTATACTTAAAGTGCCTAAAGTTTGGAGTGCCTAAAGTTATGGATATCAGGAGAACAGAAAATCAGGATACAGGTTATCATCAGAACAGGATATCAGGAAAAACAATGCTACTTTGCAAAAGCTACGTAGCGCGAGCCTGACGTCCTGATAACCTGAATCTTTATCTCACAGCTCGCACTTCAACCTTGGCCAGCTTCTCATAGAACTGAATAATCCCACCGTGGTCGTCTGCGCCCTTGCCGTCCACTTTCAATGCCTGCATCACCTCCATAACGGCGCTGGACAGGGGAACAGGGACTCCTACCTCATGGGCGGTATCCAATGCGTTGGCCAGGTCTTTGATGTGCAGCTCGATGCGAAATCCCGGCTTGAAGTTGCCTTCCAGCACCAGCGGCATCTTGGCGTCCAGGACTGCGCTGCCGGCCAGTCCTCCGCGAATCGCCTGAAAGACCTTCTCTGCGTTGACGCCTGCCTTGGCTGCCAAGACCATTGCCTCGGACATTGCGGCAATGTTCAGGGCGACGATGATCTGATTGGCTAATTTTGTCATGTTGCCGCTGCCAATCTCGCCCACCCGTGTCACGGAAGCACCCATCACACTTAGAATATCTTCAACCTCATCGAATGTCTCTTGCGGCCCCCCGACCATTATTGCAAGCGTTCCTTCGATAGCCTTGGGCTCACCGCCGCTCACGGGAGCATCGAGCACAGTGACTCCCTTTTCTTTGGCCTTTTCTGCTACCTCCTTGCTCGCCAAAGGCGCGATGGAGCTCATATCTACGAGGATAGTGGCCGGCTTCGCCCCCTCCAGAACGCCATTCTTACCCAGCACTGCTTCCTTGACGTCCGGGGAGTTAGGCAGCATAGTGATTATCACCTCGCTCTTTTCGGCGACATCTTTGCTCGATGAGCCTGCCTTTGCACCGGCTTTGACCACATCCTCCATCCTCTCAGGTACAATGTCGTAAACAGTAAGCGAATAGCCTGCCTTGAGCAGATTCTTGGCCATAGGCTTGCCCATAATTCCCAATCCAATAAAGCCAATCTTCTTCATAGTCAAACCTTTCGTGTCTGGTTAATTAGTTAATTGGTTAATTGGTGAGTTGACTACTCACTACTCACCGCTCACTACTCACTACTTACCACTCAACGAGCTAAAAATTCTCCAACAGCTTCCAGCCGCCTTCGTGAAACTGTGCAAGTGTCTTTTGTGTCACTCCATACGTAATGAAATCCTTCAGCTCCATCCCCTCAGGTTCGTAAGCTCGAACAAACTCAGGCAATGTTGAGAGTCTCTCAATTACATCCTTTGGTATCTCGTGGTCTATGCGCTCCTCACAGGGCAATTTTTCAGACAGCAGCATTTCCTGATACGGCGGAGCAATAGACATAATGATTTCCGCGCCCGCTAATTCCGTCATATGATAAGTTCCCCTCAGGGCGGCAACTATCAACATCGCTTCATAGCTGCGCTGTTTGTAAATCGAATAAGCCCGTTTGGAAACAGCCAGACCCGCCTGACGAATATCGGATTCGCTAATGTCAGCTTCGCAGTCGTGCGCCATGTCTCTAAGATAATCATCCAGACGCCCGATCATAATGACGGCAAAGCACTTGCCTGGTTCGATACTATTCTGTTCGGCCCGTCGTATTCCCTGGCGATGTCTTTCGGCTATGGCAATTACCTGCGGCACAGTATAGCTTATGGTAAGTGTGGCCGTGATTCCTTCAGCCGTACAGTCCTCAAGCACATCCAGCCCTGCCTCCGTGGCGGGCAGCTTGACGGCAATATTAGGTGCCCAGGCGTGAAAACGCCTTGCCATCGAAAGCATACACTCTCTTTCTGCCGCGCGGGCGGGATTGACCTGTGCACAGACATAGCCCATCCGGCCTGTGCTTTTTTTATATTGCGGCTCGAGCTGATGGGCAGCGTGCGTTATTGCTATGCTCATGAGCTTTTCGGCCTTTCTTTCCGGCTCCAAGTGCTCTGACAGCACATTGTCTATCTCCTCGGCCCAGGCGTCTTTGTTCCTCGACAATGCAAGATTCGCGAGAAACGGATTCGTGGTAGCACCGATGGCGCCCCTGCGGATACCGCGCTCAAGCTCGCTTGGCTCCGCCGAGTCGTGCCACCATACTGTCTTGGTGTTTTCAATTGCCCACTGCAGGTAGCCTATCTTCTTCATAGTCAGCTCCCATGACTTTTTGCATACAAGGATATACGTTTAAGTCCCGCAGGGCAAGGTATTCTTTTTGTCTGCGGGATTGCTTTCTATCCCGCCCAGGGATTTAGGCAGTAATCACCATCTGGGCAGAATTCGCTTCCAGCTGGGGTCAACATGTTTGCGCATTTCGGCCTCATCATCCCGTTTGCGATATGGACATTTTTCATAACGTTCACGACCACGTGCCAGCTGGTCATAATCCAGCTCTACTCCCAATCCGGGCTTTTCAGGAATCTTGACGCATCCATTGACTAAAGAAACGCGTCCGCCTTCCACCACTTCATCTTGTTCTGACTGCCAGGGATAATGGGTGTCACAGGCATAAGTCAAATGAGGTGTCGCGGCGGCCACGTGCGCCATTCCCATCAGGGACACGCCCAAATGACTGTTCGAATGCATCGATAATCCGATACCAAAGACCTTACAGAGATTCGCCAAATGCTGTACCTGCCGCATACCGCCCCAATAATGATGGTCACACAGAATAATCTGCACGGCGTCCAATTCAATGGCCCGGGGGACATCCCCGAACGAAGTGACCGCCACATTGGTGGCCAGCGGTGTCATAATCCCTTCGGCGACTAAACATCCTCTTACCTCTGCCATATTTTCCAAGCCGGCGGTTGGGTCTTCCAAATATCCGCCGCCCGAAAGCTCCTCGGCCAACGCTTTACCTACTCGCAAGGATGTTTCAACTGTCCATGCAGAATTTGGGTCGATTCGCAATGGAACTTCAGGACCAAGCTCCTGACGGAGCAATTTGATGGTTTCAATTTCCAGGTCCGGTTCCAGCACACCGCCTTTGAATTTGATAGAGCCGAATCCGTATTTGGTCACCATTTGTTTGACTTGCTGCACCAGGGCTTCGGGCGTCAGGGCTTCTCCGTATTCATCTTCGCGAACATCGTCGCCTTCACCTCCCCCTCCGGCATGCTTGTAGAACGGATAAGCAGAAAACGGAACTTTATCCCTGAGGCGACCGCCAATCAGGTCACATACCGGCAGGCCGACAGATTTTCCGATTAAATCCAGACACCCAGCTTCAATGGCCGCGTACGTGCGGGTAGTTGCGTCAAGGGGATTCTCTCCAGGCACCAGATAAGTCTGAGAACGTTCGGAGCCTGCTCCCTGTCCTTCCACCATGGTCGAGAGGAAGCCGGTTAAACGGTACGAATCGGCACCAACAACTTGCGGCCGCAACTCTCTTAGAGCTTGAGCCGGAGTTTCCCCGCCGTACGTTTCGGAAATGCCAACAATACCGTCTTCGCTTTCAAGCTCCAGAATAGTCCGCAAGGCGTATGGGGCATGAAGGCCATACGAACTTCGCAACGGCGGGTCTGCAATAGCGACCGAGTGAATACGCATGTCGACAATTTTCATTTTGATTCCTTAGGACTTGTAAATAAATTATCTTCCATTTTTGGCTGGCTGCGGCTTCGGCTGGCGGTGTCAGCAAAACTCGGACTACCAACCAGTAGGCCTGCGTTTTGCTTCCTTGCCAGCCTTGTCCTCGCTCAACCAAAAACGAAACCTAATTTCTTTACCAGTCCTTACTTTCTATTTAGCGAGATTGTCAAACCAATGGGAAAAGTCGTGCTAAAATCATAATCACTAACAAACCAACAATTCCCATCAGCGTCATCATCGTCGAGCAGGTTTTCAGCGTTTCGCCCTCCGTCATACCGGACATCTTGCATATCACCCAGAAACCGCTGTCATTCATCCAGGGAATGAGTTTTGACCCACATCCAATGGCCAGTGCCAGATAGAGTGGATGGAATCCCATCTGTCCACTGCCGGCCAGACCACCGAGAATGCCGACCGCAGTTATCATGGCAACCGTTGCGGAACCCTGAGCCGTTCGGACAATGGCTGTCACAAAGAATGCCAGAGGAAGTACGGCTATGTGATAAGAAGTCGCCAGCTCCTGGATGCGATAACCGATGCCGGTCTGCTGCAGGATGCCGCCGAAGGCACCACCGGCAGATGTAATCAGAATGATTAGTCCGCCGCTCGAGAGCGCATTCTGAAGGAACGCTGTGATATTCTTCTTATGGTCTCGGTGCTGCCATGCAAAAGTAACCAGAGCAATAGCAGCCGAAATTGTGAGGGCCACGTTAGGATTACCCACATTGTCAATCAACACGGCGATGTTTCGCCACCATGGAGCCGTTGTTATGGGAGATTGTGTCTTCACCCAGGAATCGAAAAATGTCCCTCCGGCAATCAAAAGAACAGGCAGAACGATGGGTAGTACCGAAAGCCAAAAGGGCGGTAGGGTTGCTTCATCTTTTTCTGTCATACTTCTTAGATCGGCAACAGAAATATCGGCCGTGTCTCTGACGGGTATCGGCCATTTTCGGTTTGCCCATAGAGCGTAAAGATAACCGGCGCTTACAGTAAACATACCGACGACGATTCCCCCTATAATCATGAGTCCTATATTTACAGAAAGCTCACCTGCAACGAACAAGGGGCCGGGCGTCGGTGGTACGAGAGAATGGGTCATGGTTGCTCCTGCTACAATTGCCATAATATAGAGACCGTAATTCCGGCCCACCCTTATCCCCATGGCCTTACCTAAGGGTATCATCAGATAGAAAACCGTATCGAAAAAGACCGGCATTCCCAGCAGAAATCCGCTGCCTAAGAATGCGCCGGGCGCGCGTTTTTCCCCCAGCCATTTTAGCAGAGACCGAACGATTCGCTCTGCAGCGCCACTTTCAAGTAAGAACTTCCCGATGATGGAGGCCATGGCAATTAAAATCCCAATCTTCGTACACGTTCGCCCAAATGCGCCGGCAACACGCTCGCCCACGGATTGTTGGATTAAGGCTTCGGTTTCTGCTGCTGTCATGTTCTTGTCCTGGGCAAATTGCCTCAGCGCAGGTGTCGCTGTCAGAGAGCCCACGATGATGGCGCCAAGGATTAGCGCCAGAAATGCATGCAGCCGCAAAGCTAAAATACCACCGAGGACCACAATCATACCGATTAACATAAGCCACAACGGGTCAATCATTCTACTCTCCTTTCACCCATTTTACGCTGTGGTCCCCCGTAACCGCAATATTTTCAGGCGGAGAATCCAAACGGAAAACCGACCAGGGCCCCGGTATGAATGGATACTTCTCTATCACGCGTTCATCAACGTCGATTCCCAGGCCGGGCCCTTCGGGCACCACAAGATACCCCTGCTCAATTTCCAGTGGTTCGGTCAGAATTTCATCCGAAAGTGGAAACGGATACATCCCCGCACGCCCCTGGGCCGAGTAACACGGGTATTCCAGCCATTCAACCACATCTTCCGGCCGGCATATCCCCACATGTGCCGCAGCAAGCACTTCGAGCGTAGTTCCCCAGCTATGAAACGCAAACTTCAATCCGTGCCGCTGAACACCTTCGAAGATTCGCTGCGCCATGGCAAATCCCCCCTGGCAGAGCACATCCATCTGAATATAATCAACGGCTTCGGAATCAATCAAATCCTGAAAACCCAAGATATCGGGCTCATGCTCTCCGGAGGCTAACTTGATATTCAACTGACTTCGCAGTTTGCGATAAGCCTCATGCTTCTCCGGAGGCAGTGGCTCTTCCAGCCAAACCGGATTATACCTCGCCATATCATTCGCCAATTGTTCAATTTGTTCGAAGGAATAGCTGCGGTCGCCCATTCGCCACCAGGTATGTGCATCAACCATAAGGCCCATCTCCGGTCCTACAGCCTGCCGCATTAATTCCACAGTTTTTAAGTCATCTTCAGGGCCGCTCCCCGGCCGCATTTTATATCCCGGGAATCCCATAGCCGAAATAGCCGCCGCCTCTTCGGCGTACTTTTCAGGAGCCATATACATACCGGCACTGCCATAAAGTTTAATGCGGTCGCGCGAACGTCCACCCAACAGCTCGGAGATTGCACAGCCTTCGTATCGACCAACCAAATCAACCAGTGCGATTTCCACGGCATGATATGTCTTCACTGTTTCCGGATGGGATTGGAATGTAAAAGAATTCCATTGACGCGGGTCCTTGCCGGTGAGAAATAATCGTATTTCTGTATTAATTTCCTTCCGGGCGCGTTCATGTGCCGGACCGGGAGCGTAACCTGTCAAGCCGGTATCGGTTGATACGCGAATGAGCATAGCATCTCGCTTGAGGATAGTGCGTTCTCCACCCCAAAAGGGGAGTTTTTGGGGTTCAGGCATTTGATAAGACATTAAGAAAGATTCTACATTGGTGATTTTCATTTGCTACTGGCTTCCGATATTCGAGAGTTCCTGCAAAAAAAGCGCCAAGGCCGAATGGTCATTTCAGAGATGACCTCAAATTACTCAAAGTATCCACCATATTCCGGGCGCCGGAGTTTACGAATGCAGCATCAGCTCCACAGGCGATAAAGCGAAAGCCCAGGTCGTGATATTTATTAAATTCGTCCGGGCTGCCCACCAGGATCCCGGTTGCCTTACCAGCCTTTTTAGCTGCTGTGGCTGTGGTTTTCAAGGCGTCGATGAATCGAGGATGTTCAAATTGTCCGAAAATGCCCAATGCCGTCGATAAGTCAAATGGCCCTACAAAAAGCAAATCAATACCATCGACTGCTGCGATGTCATCGAGACTATTAAGAATTTCCTCGCTCTCCACCTGTACAATGCCGACGAGTGTATCTTTGCTGCTCGCGAAATATTCTTTAGAGTTCGCACCAAAATTCGTTGCTCGCACCATATACGCCACACCACGAACACCTTCCGGCTGATACCGCATGGCGTTAGCCGCCCTTTGCGCTTCTTCAAGGTTGTTGATCCGTGGACACATGATACCCTCGGCCCCTAAATCGAGGATGCGATGAAAACGCTGCCGTTCGTAAGACTCCACGCGAACCACCGGCGCCGCTGGAGTATGCTCCAGCGCCTGCAGCTGATGTAGCACATCTTTTTCTGTCCCGGCTCCATGTTCCAAATCGATGAGCACCCAATCGAAGCCGGCCATCCCAACAATTTCGGCAGTTACTGATGAGCCCAGGTTGAGCCAGCATCCGATCAGCGTTTCACCGTTACGAATTCTTTTTTTAAGATTTTTCATTTATTCTACCTCAAAAATTATTAATTACCGTTCCCGCCGGTAACTCTGAGTCGCCGATGCTCCATAGCCTACCTCGCCGAAGTGCTACGAAGGCTGGAAGCTTTGGCGGCGGAGCGCATGTTGCTATTCATACTTATCCGCCGTGTCGCAGCCACATCACGATAGGCCCGCCTGTTCAATAGCCGCAGCAATGCTTGCGCCCCGCTTAAAAGGGGTACCCTGGTCAGCCAAACACTTCTCCAGTGCCGACAGGCATAGCATCACGTTACTCAATGTGCAGGCCGAGCCCATCAAGCCGATACGCCATGCCTTTCCTTTGAACTTACCCAGACCGCCGCCGATTTCGATGTTGAACTCGTTGAGCAGCTGTTTTCGTACGGTGACATCGTCCACACCGGCGGGTATGGCAACCGCATTCAGCATGGGCAGCTCATAACCCGGCTGGGCCACGTAGTCGATTCCAATGGCCGACAGACCGGCACGAAGGATCTTGTGATTGGTCAGGTGGCGCGCCCATCGGCACTCCAGGCCCTCTTCCTTAATTATCCTCAACGATTCCAACAAGGCGTAGTTCATGTTGACCGGTGCGGTGTGATGATATAGGCGTTCGCTGCCCCAGTACTTGCGGATCATGCAAGTATCCAGATACCAGCTCTGAACCCTGGTTTTGCGATTATCGATTGCCGCAACCGCTGCAGCGCTGAAAGTCACCGGTGCCAGCCCCGGCGGACAGGACAGGCACTTCTGTGTGCCGGAATAGCAAGCATCGATTTGCCAGCCATCCACATCAACCTCCATGCCGCCCAAACTCGTGACCGTATCGGCCAGCAACAGAGCGCCGTGGTCGTGGACAACCCTGGATATCTCTTCAAGTGGCTGATGTGCGCCCGTGGAGGTCTCAGCATGTACTATACCGACAACCTTGGCGGATTTCTTTTGGAGCGCCTCAGCAATCTGTTCCGATGTAAACACCTTACCCCACTCGATCTCGAGGGTGGTTACATCGGCCCCACACCGTTGTGCAACATCGGCCATGCGCGTGCCAAATACGCCGTTGACGCAAATCAGTACAGGCTCACCCGGTTCCACAAGATTTACCACGCAGGTCTCCATGCCGGCACTACCTGTACCGGACACTGCAAAAGTCAGCTCGTTTTTAGTCCTAAATGTGTATTGGAGCAATTCGCGTATTTCATTCAATATTTCCAGGAAAGCAGGGTCCAGGTGTCCAATAGTCGGACGTGACATCGCTTCCAGCACTCTGGGGTCAACGTCTGAAGGCCCCGGCCCCATGAGAACGCGTTTGAGGGTCTTAGGCGTATTCACTCGGCATTTCTCCTCTTATTCAGTGGTTTCAATTTTGGGTTCGTGTGTTATCTTTTTCAGACTGCTCATTGCCTTGGTCACCAGTGTGATGGCTACACCAAGAAGCAGGAGCGACGTAACAATCAATGGGATGTTTTTGTCAACGAAGTTCCTATAAGCCAGCAAGACTAAAGCGGTTAAAGTGACACAGAACATAAAATACATAGGGTACTTTATAAACCTGTTACCTATTCCAAGCTTCGCAAGCCAAAGGGTAACAGCCAGCAGTGTCAACGATGCAAGTAACTGGTTGGCCGAGCCAAAGAGCGGCCACAGGGCGGCCCGCGTACCCGTGAAGGTAAAGAGCATGGCCACGGCAATCGTGACTACAGTGCCCACATAACGGTTTTTGCTCAATACGGTCTGTGTGCCTGTGCCTTCAAAAAATTCTTGAAACATGAACCGCCCCAGACGCGTGGCCGTATCCAGCGTTGTCAGAGCAAATGCTGAAATGGCAAGTGCAGCGAAGGTGATCCCTGCTTTTTCAGGGATGCCCAAATGAGAAACAAAACTACCAATGCCCGAAGAAAAGACGGCAATGGGCCCTCCCTCACCCATGAGGTTTGTATAGTCACTTTGAAGAATCGTCGTGGCCGTGATAAGTGCCATCACTGCCAGTAAACCCTCGATGAGCATGCTTCCATACGCAATCGGTTTGGCATCGGTTTCTTTATTAAGCTGCTTTGCAGTAGTGCCCGCTGAGACCAGGGAATGAAATCCTGAAATGGCACCGCAGGCAACCGTCACAAAAAGAATTGGGAACAGAAAGCCAATGCCCTCGACATTAAAGGCAGTGAAAGCTGGTGATGTCATTTTGGGATTGGCAGCGAAAATTCCCACAACGCCCGCTATCATAATCGCATACAATAAAAACGAGCACAGGTAGTCCCTTGGCTGTAAAAGAAACCAGACTGGAGCAACTGCTGCAAAGAATACATAGACGAAAAGAACCAACTTCCACGTGTTGTAGGACAGCAGGATAGGGAAACGCAATCCAACTGCAATACAACCTGCCAGCAGGCCCACGCCGATAATGGATGATAACCATAGTGGTGTATTGAATCGGTATATACTCAGTCCAAAGAGAATCGCAACGATAATAAACAAAAAGGACGCCGTGGCCGTAGATGGTTCTTTCACAAAGACATCGGCTACTGCGTGTGCGAATACCGCTATCAACAGGACGACCAGGAACCATGCAAAGGCCAGAAACAGGCGTTTACCTGCCTTACCTACATGCTCTTCAATCACTCCTCCAATAGTCTTTCCGCCGTGCCGGACAGATGCCACCAGGGCGGAAAAGTCATGAACTCCGCCTAAAAATATACTGCCGATCAGAATCCATAAAAGCACGGGGATCCATCCAAACGCAGCCGCGATAATCGGCCCAATAATAGGAGCGGCCCCTGCAATGGAGGCAAAATGGTGCCCCATAAGAACAGGCGCCTTGGTTGGAACATAATCTACCTCATCACGCTTTGTATGGGCTGGAGTCTTGCGGTTAGGATCCAGGCCGTATTTCCGCGCTATGAATCGGCCATATAGCAAATAACCAATCGACAAGGAAACGATTGAAACAATCATTATTACTGAAGCAGACATAGATTATTCCTTAAATTAGGTTATATTTCCCATTTACTTGATAGTTAAGGTTACCTTTCCCAGCGCCCCACAGTCCCCTTCAAAAACACCCTTTATCTCGCTGCCTTTGACTTTATAGGCTGGGGCTGCAGTACCGCATAGCACCACCATACCGGGCTCCAGAACGTGTCCGGACCTGGTAAGATTATTGGCACACCATAGCAGGGAATTCCATGGGCTGCCCATGACGTCTCGTGCCGGGCTTTCCCTGATTTTTTCACCATTTCTGACTAAGGATAAATTGATGGAATCGATATCAACCTTGCCGGGCTCCATCGCCGGGCCTAAAACAAATACATGTGCACCCGTACCGATAGCAATCATATCCTGAGGAGTGGGCTTTGCCTGGGCCGAGGTATACGGAAAATTGCCCGCATCGAATGCGGGATGCACCCACTTGACATAGGACTTCAGGACGGCAACGTCTTTGATAGGCTTATTAATACGTTTGCCGAGAGTAAAGGCGACTTCCGTCTCAAGCATGATTTCATTGAATGTCTCAACCGGCAGCGTAGAGCCGCTGGGCAATCGCTGCGTCATGAAAAAGGACCCCCTCGCCGGCTCATCCATGCCGAACTGCTTTTGTGCGGCCTTGCTCGCATAGGCGACTTTATAACCGCAGACAGGTCCCAATAGCCTGGCGACTTCTCGTGTCATTAAGTCCTGAATGTGATAGGCCTTTACCATAGAGAAGGAACCATGCTTTTGAGTCAGAGGGGGAATCTGAATCTGACGTTGACGTCCGTCAAGCATCTGCTCTATCATTGCTTCGACATCGAGTGTCTCCTTACTTTGTGTCGGCTGAATCACTATCAGAGCATTTACTATCACCAGCAGGATAATCAATAAAAAAAGTGTTCTCCTCTGTTTCATGCTGACACCTCTCTTTCTTCATTAAGATAATGCTTCGCTCTGTTGAAAAGCCGCAAAAACTGTCATTCTGAACGGAGCGCAGCGGAGTGAAGAATCTCTTTATGGATCAGGAAATGAGATTCTTTGGCTTCGCCTCAGAATGACAATCCATGTTTTCAATAGAGCAATAATGCTTCTGAAAACTAACTAATTGCCGTTGGGTATAAAAAATACTTGCGCCCATTGTAAATCATATACATAGCTCCTACAATAGATTTACCCTACACAATCGTTGTGGAATTGCTTATAATCACTACGGCCCGCATCGTGCTCTGGGATATATGAGTCCGGCAGCGTTTGTAGCAAGGCCTCCTGGGTCTGAATTCGCGGCGCTCCGTTAGACCCGAGTGACATATACGAGCGTAATACTCTCATGGAGGTTGGTACAAAAAATGGGGGGCAGGTCAGGTTGAGGACACCTTTGTGTCATCGTATGCTGAAAGGAGAATTCATGAATATGGAATGCCTGAATGTCTTTGGCGGAATTGGAAGAAGAATCTTTGTGGTCCTGTTCCTTTGCTCTTTTGCGGTTTCTGAACTGCATGCTGCATCGATTACCCTTTTGTTCGATGACAAGAGCCCTCAGGCCGTGTTTGCCTCTCAAGACATTCAAACGGCGTTACGGGCAAAAGGACATAGTGTAAGACAGTCCCGTCTTACACAACTGGGCCAGGTTACTGAAGGTGTGCGCATAGTTCTTTCTTTGCGCTCAGATACGGATGTCACACGCCGGATGATGTCGGAAGGAGCAAGCCCTCCGGGGACTCTAAGAAGCGAGGGCTATAGTATCCGCACCAGCTCCAAAGCAGGTCGAGCCACTTACTGGGTTGTTGGCGCCGACACAGCGGGTATTATGTACGGGGGGCTGGAACTGGCTGAAGTCATCCGATTGGACGGCCTTGACGGCATTAAAGACGTCGACCACAATCCTTACATGGTTATGCGCGGCACGAAATTCAACATTCCACTGGATGTGCGCACACCCAGCTACACGGATGTCTGTGACGCTGCGCAAAATAACATTATCGAGATGTGGAACTTTGATTTTTGGAAAGAGTATATCGATAATCTGGCACGTTACCGATACAACTATATTTCTTTGTGGAACCTCCATCCTTTTCCTTCCCTTGTTAAAGTCCCGGACTATCCTGATGTAGCATTGGATGATGTGAAACGTTCAAAGGTTCAATGGAAGGAATACTATCCGGGCAACGGGACAGGTTTTCAAAGTCCTGAGATTATGGAAAATCTTGAGATATTAAAGAAGATAACCATTGAAGAGAAGATTGATTTCTGGCGCAAGGTAATGCGTTACGGCAAGGACCGCAATATCGATTTCTATTTTGTTACCTGGAACATCTTTGACTATGGCATCGACGGAAAATATGGCATTACCGACAATATCAACAACGAAACCACCATTGACTATTTCCGCAAAAGCGTGAAGCAGATGTTCCTTACCTATCCGCTCTTGGCGGGCATCGGCCTGACGACAGGCGAAAATATTCCGAAAGCACCTTTCCAGCAAAAAGAGGACTGGGCGTTCAAAACCTATGCTCAGGGCGTTCTCGATGCAGTAAAGGCCCAGCCGGGACGCAAGATTACTTTCATCCACCGTCAGCACCAGACCGGCGCTAAAGATATAGCCCGACGATTCGCGCCTTTGATCGAGCACAAGGACATTGAGTTTATCTTCAGCTTCAAATATGCCAAAGCGCATGTGTACAGTTCGACCACGCAGCCTTATCACCCCGGCTTTGTCAAAGATATCCAGGAGCAAGGTGACCTCAAAACGATCTGGACACTGCGAAACGATGACGTGTACCACTTCCGCTGGGGTGCCCCCGATTTCGTCCGCGAGTTTATTCAAAACATCCCCTATGATGTGTCCAGAGGTTTCTATCTGGGCTCAGACCAGTACATCTGGGGACGTGAGTTTTTGAGCACAGAGCCTGAGTCACCGCGGCAAATCGAAATCGTGAAGCACTGGTACCATTGGATGATATGGGGCCGTCTCGGTTATGACCCGAATCTTAGTAATGAGCGTTTTGTCAAGATAATCCGGCAGCGGTATCCCAATATTTCCGGTCATGATTTGTTCACCGCTTGGCAGCAAGCGTCCATGATCTACCCCAAGACCACCGGTTTTCATTGGGGGTCCCTGGATTTTCAATGGTATATCGAGGCCTGCAGGAGCCGTCCGGGCCCGGCCGAAACACCAACCGGCTTTCACGATGTCAACCGCTTTATCTCTCTGCCGCCTCACCAAGGGACAGACTATGTTTCCATCCCTGACTACATAGACGCCCTTATAGCAGGCCAAGAGGTTTCTGGTACTACGCCGATCCAGGTGTCCGATCAAATTCACGGTCACGCTGATAAGGCTCTACAGATTCTGGACGGACTGGCCCATGGGGGCAATAAAGAGCTGCGATTGACACTGGGTGACATCAGGGCAATGGCTTATATGGGTAAATACTACGCGCACAAGATACGCGGCGCCACGGAACTGGCCTTCTTCCGCAAGGGCCAAAAGCAACGGCATCGCAATGCCGCCATCCAGGAGCTGACCAAGGCGGCACAGTACTGGCGCCTTTATGTCTCCACTGCACTGGGTCAATACAAAAATCCTTTGTGGACGAACCGTGTAGGCTACTGCGATTGGCGGGACTTGATGAAAGAAGTTTTGAACGATATCAAAACTGCCGGTGGCAGTGTACATCTATCGTCAATGTCTCCCACATCAGGCGGCACTATACTCGAGGCTGAGACTGCCATTTCTAATGGCCCTCAAAAGGCGGCCGGCATCAGCGGATACACGGGAACGGGCTATCTCGATTTCAATGGTGAAGAAAATGATAGCTGGGTGGAATGGACATTCGATGCGCATCAAGCAGGGACATATATCCTGGAGATACGCTATGCGCTGGAGCAGGGTCAGTATCCGGCCACGATGACAGTCAATGGAAAATCCGTAGGGGATATCGTCTTATGGAGCACGGGTGGAAAATCCACGTGGGCCTGGGACAGAAAGGCAGTCGTGCTCCGGAAGGGAACAAATACTATCAGGCTCACACCTGGAGGTATGCCGCTCATCGATCATTTAAATGTCCTCTACCGTGGTCCTGTTTCGAACTTTTAAATCTGGTATTTTAAGTTGGAAAGTGTATCCGGTTAAAAGAAAGCCTTAACAGAGGAATGTTGAACATGAATCGATCCAAAGACTTATTCAAGCAATCGAAGCCCGCCGAAGGCGGGTTTTATAAAAGCCGGCGATGCCGGCCTTCTAACATGAGAAAGTGGATGTGGGCAATTGTTTTGCCGATAATGGTGTGCCGGTTTTGGTCGTCAGCTTGGGCTGAGTCCTCCCAAGGCGGAAGTCAAGACAAGTGGTGGCTTGAAGCCAAGCGTATGCTCCAGACAAACTTGCGTGAAATCGACGCTACTATGGATATTGACAAGTATGTGCAGGAGATCAAAGACTTTGGGGCCAATGTGGTCTTATTCAACGCCGGAGGCATTGTCGCCAACTATCCTACGGACCTGGAGAACCATTGGCGTAACACCTTTATGGAGGGAGACTTTCTCGGTACTGTGCTGAGTCGCCTTCACGGAGAAGGCATTCGTGTCATCGGCCGTTTTGATTTCAGTAAAATCAACGAGAAGTTCGCAGCCAAACGCCCTGATTGGCTCTATGTCAGTGAAAAGGGTAGGAACGTCAACTACAACGGTCAGGTCCATACCTGTGTCAGCGGCGGCTATCAGCAGGAGTATATGTTCAAAATCCTGGGCGAAGCCCTCGACCGGTATCCGCTGGATGGTGTGTTCTTCAATATGATTGGCTACAGAACCAGCGACTACAGCGGGAACTATCATGGCTTGTGTCAATGCGATAACTGCAAACGGCTGTTCAGGGAATTCGCTGATATGGAGCTGCCAAGGACGGCGAACAGGAACAACCCTGCGTACAAAAAGTATGGTGAGTTTACTCGAATGATGACGGACAGACAGTTTAGACGGGTCAACGAGTTTCTCAAGGCTAAACGCCCGGACCTGGCAATCTGCACCTATACCTCGGCTGGCGTGGATGTCATTCGCAAGGAGTCGAATCGGCCTTTGGGCCAGGGGCCTTATCATGATACTGAATTAGCCAAGTGGACGCTACTGACCTGTGGTGAAAGGCAGCTTGCTTGTACAGCTGTCCATTTCATACGTATTCCTTATCGCCACGCTGCGGTCTCCCCCTACTTGACGGCCCGGCGGGTGTGGCAGCAAATGGTCAATGGTGCCTGGCTGGATTTCTACTGTATTGGCCCCTTGCAAAGGCAAGAGGACCGCACCGGACTGGATTTGGCTGCTGGTATCTACAATTTCCATAAGGACAATGAGCGGTGGCTGCTCCACACGAAGTCGGCCGCTCAAATTGCATTGGTACGACGTGGAGACTCGGAATGCCAGGGCCTGGTGCAGATTCTTTATGAGAATCAGGTGCCATTCGCGTTTACGCAAATCAATTCCGAGCAATTGGCCGATTATCATCTTGTCATTGTACCGGATGCAGGCCAGCTTGATTCGGATCAGTGCAAAGCGCTGGATAGTTATGTAAAGAATGGTGGTAAACTCTTAATTACTAAGAAAGTCCCGAAGGCCCTTCAGTGCATCGGTCCAGTGACGCTTGAATCGACGCGCCCCGCAGAAATGGGCTCCTACATCCGGATTCGTCCGGAAGACCGCAGGCGTTTTAATCGCCCTATACTGGACAAGCTTGATCTGGTCTTTCTTGCGGGAGATTTCAATGTGTATGAGACGCAAGGTCATGTCGAGGGGCTGCTGAGACTTATCCCGCAGGATATGTTTGGTCCGCCGGAGAAGTGCTATTATCGGCAAGTATCCGATCATCCTGCTTTGATATATAATAAGTATGGAAGGGGTGCGGTTGCATGTTTCACATTTGATATTGGCACACACTACCAAACACAGTGCCATCAAGGTCACGCCAACCTGGTTATGGGCGCTATCGACAATATACTCGACATCGAGCGCCGGTTGGAGGTCAAGACGTCACCGCTTGTGGAAGTGACACACCGGACCTCACGGGATGGCACGTTTGAGTGGGTTGGCTTATTTAATCATTCGGGACAACTCAATAATGCCCTGCACGCCCCCATCCCCGTTGACGACATCCGGGTAAACATCATACCTTTCAAACCGTTCAAAACCGCGCGTCTGCTCAGTAACGGTAAAAAGTTGAGAATATCCAAACGCAAGAATCGCATCTCCTTGACGGTTCCTACGCTCAAGCACTACGACATCGTGTTGTTCGAGTACGAATGAAAAGTAAATCAGCGACCACCGGCTCTGCCGGTGGTCGCTGATGTCAAGCTTAAGGTGCCGGTTCCGGCTCTTATGGTGGTGGATACAGCCGAATATCGTCAAAGTACATCGTACCTGAACCACCAGCCTGCGGGTTGTTCTTGTTACCAAGACCAAGGGAAATTGAATTGACATTAGTCAGATTCACGCCCTGGTCGGCAAAAGCCTGCAGGTCGATAGTCCATTCCGTCCAGGTAGTTACCTGTGCTGCATCAGGATTATCATTAGTAACTATCGCATTGCCGTTGAGAGCAACATATAAAGTCTCAGCAGCATTATCCGAGTTGCCTCTGAACCAGATCGTCAGTATGTTGACATATTTCTCCGTCCAGTCACGCGGGTAAGTCAAAGTCAATGTCGCCTCAGAGTAACCAACACTATTGTCGTAGTAAAGCGGCATCGACTGGTTGCCGCTGTGAACGATAGTTTGCTCGGCAAATGGAGGACTGTCATAACCAACTAAAGAACCGTTTGCTGGGTCGTCGTATCCGTCCAGCCACGCGTTAAATATTCTGTTGCTCTCGGGGTCAGCGGGGTCAAGGTCATTGTAGGACTCAAAATCGTCCACGACAAGGAAGTTGGCTGTCGTAAAGCTCCAGAGAATGCCTGTCCACGGACTGTCTGGGTTGGTGTTATTGACCTCGTCAACACGCCAGTAGTAGGTGGTATCCCACTCAAGCTTTTCAGGTTCATAGCTCTCGGAACCAAGGTCACCAGTGCCTTTATACTCGGGTGAACCGGTATCGGCATTTCGTACTGCCTCCTGGTCGTTGCCGAAGTAGACCTGATGCGAAGCGGCATAGACTCCCGGTGTCCAGGTAAGAATCGGTGTTTGCTTTATATCCACAGCGCCATTAGCCGGGTCCGGGCTGCCGACGGCGCCCTCAGTAGTAAAGCTCCAGACGTCGCCTTTATACGTGGCGATGGCATCAAACTCATCGACCCGCCAGTAGTAAGTCTTAGCCAATTTAAGTAGGCCGGGAGTATAGGTTGTGAGTCCCAGAGGGAGTCCCCCGGCGGCACTGTTGACATCGTCAAAATTATCACCGAAGTAGACATAGTGTAATTTTGTACCGAAACCTCCCGTCCAGCTAAGCTCCACATCTGGTTCTACAAGCTCGGCACCATCAACCGGGTCGGGTGCATAGGCGGTCCTGGGGGGAACCGAAAAGCTCCAGACATTACCTTTGTGTATTGTAGTGCCATCGGCTTCAACGTCATCGATCCGCCAGTAGTAAGTGGTGCCGGGAACAAGACCATCCGGATGAGGCATGCCGGGAAAGCCAACAACAAAAAACGTCGAGGCCTGGTTGCCACAGCACGTCTCGGCGGCGCCATCGTTCACATCGTCAAAATTGTCGCCGAAATATACATCATGCGAGACCGCAAAATCTCCCGGTGACCAGCTAAGGCTCGCCCATGTATCCTCATATAAGACACCGTCAGTCGGGCTCGGATTCCAGGTCTTTGAACGGACCGCAACGTTTTTTATCTCCGCTTCCGAGAGCGCCCGGTTGTAGATGCGGATGTCGTCGAGAATACCATCGAGTAAATCAGCTCCAGATCTGCCGCCTATGTAGAAAGGTCTCGTGTCTGTATCTATGGTGCCCCCACGTGAGTCAGGGGGGTCGTTATCAAGAACACCGTCGACATAGACTCTGACTGTCGTTCCATCCCACGTAGCTGCAACATGATACCATTGCCCCGTATTTAGGAGTGTATCGCCGCGATAACCACTACCATCGCCGTCGTCCAGGTACAAAGTGGCCAGGCCGTCAGCGATTGCCAACTGATAGTTGTTTGGGTTGTCTTCTCCTTTACGAGCGATGATATCAACGTCAGTGCCGGAGCCCCAGCTATCAGCTTTAATCCATCCGGCCATCGTTAACGCGCTGGTAAGCTGCAAACTCGAAGAGCTTGGGACCGAGACATAATCGTTCGTCCCGTCGAACTCCAAAGCACCACCCACTATCCCATTAGTCCACTCATTGCCGGTCATATCGGGCAAGGTGCCGTCGTTACCGAAGACACTGCTATCTGCTGCGGTTAAGCCTGAAGTTTCGTCAAGCTTCCACCAGCCAACAAGGTTGGGGTCAGCAGCATCTGCTATGCTCGTCAGAATTAGACCCAGCCCAAAAACAAAAGAAAATAAATAAATCAATTTCTTAAACATAATAATCCTCCTTAAAAAAAAAGTTAAAATAACTATGCCTTGGTCACACACCAAAACACTTGCTCCCGCAGAGGCGGGATATGAATTTTTCATTGAAATGTGAAAAACCTCCACTCGTGAAGCTCAAAGTCCTGACTTGAAATTCTATACCTCACATGAGGCATAATAATTCCTCCTCTATTCGGAAAACTACGAGAATTGCGCCCGCTGGATGACCTCAAAGCCACAGATGCCCGGCTGCACAGACACAAGCTTTACTATTTTCGTTTATACCACATCAGTCACCTTCCCGTCAAGGAAAATCTCTTGAATAATGCATGTCTTTTTGATAGAATTATACAAAAATCTGTAATGTTATCATTTGTAAGGCCGTAAAAGCATTTTATAAAACAAACTCTGCTGGCAACGTAATCTCAGAGGAAGGAGAAGGTGCAATATGGACGAACGAAAGGTGTGTCCGCCTTTGGAAATTACGATTGCTACACGGACAAACGGAAGAGTTTTAACGGGATTTACGTTAATAGAGCTTCTGGTGGTGATTGCAATCATAGCGCTCCTTATGGCGATATTGATGCCCGCACTGCAGCGAGTGAAGAGACAGGCCAGGACTGTTGCCTGCCAATCGAACCTGCACCAGTGGGCTCTCATCTGGTCCATGTACACGCAGGACAACAATGGACTCTTCCCCAAGGAAGTCCTAACCTGGCGAGGCCTGATAGAGGACTACCACAAAGAGAGAGAGATAACTCTATGCCCGACGGCTGCGAAACTCTACACTGATGGCGCCCGGCCCCCATTAGGTGCCTGGGAGCAAACCTGGGGTCAACCTGATACTGATGTTAGCGGCCGACCCTTTGCCAGCAGCTATGGTATAAACCAGTGGGTGTTGAACACACCGAATGTCGTAGGCGGACGGGTGCTTGAGGAGCTTTGGAGGACTCCTAATGTCAGTGGTGCAAATCAGGTGCTGCTTTTTGGAGATTGCGCCATCATCGGAGCTACCCCATTGGACACAGACCAGCCTCCGGAATATGACGGGGATTGCGCAAATGTGTGGGGTGCAGGTGGAAGCACCAACGAGATAAGGCGTTTCTGTATGAATCGACACAACGGTTTTATGAACGGCCTTTTCCTGGACTGGTCGGTCAAAAGGGTCGGACTAAAAGAGTTGTGGACATTGAAATGGCATCGCCAGTTCGACACGGCAGGGCCATGGACCAAAGCCGGCTTAGTCGAGTCGGCGGATTGGCCGCAATGGATGAGAAGCTTTAAGGACTATTAACGGTCCACTATTTTCTATAATCCAACGCCTGCTCTATATGCCCGTCTCCCGTATTCGTCGAGTTGACTGGCAGGGCTATAAGAGTAGTGCTTTTGACGGGTACTTTATCTGCTGCCTGACGTATCGTTCTATAAAAACTTAAGAAACATAATGTGGCAACTTGCCAACTCGGCTTGGAGGCTCGTCTCGGCGCTCGTCGGGGCCGAGCCCGCCGCAGCCCGGAAGGCCGAGGACGTAGCGGGGCCGAAGCAGGAAGCTACACCGGAGCAGGCAGGTCGTTCCATATCTGGGTGGTGGCTAAATATATCTTGTTTCTGCTCGCCTAACCCGGAAAACACTAAACAACCGGCCCCTTGACCTGCCGGCGCTAACATATAGATGGAAAACTTCTGAAGCATTTCTCTACCAATCTTTTTTGTTGTGTAAGTTTACCGTGATACGCGACTTATACGTATGCTATTTTGCATGGTCGCGTATAGATTGCAAATTGTGCTTGTGTAAGGTTTGTTTATGTGCTATCATTTAAAGGTATGAAAAGAAATGAACCTGAGATTTTGTCATCAGGTGTTTATCAGCTTTGAGCAAGACTAACAATGGAAGAGGGTTTCGTCATGAGCCTGAAATACAAGCTAATGGTAATTGTTATTCTTTGTTTGGCGAACTGCCTGATTTGTAACATCTATGCGTCCGATTCGTCAACCGTATCAAATGATTCACCGAATAGCCGGGCATCCATACAAATCGTCGATGAAGAACACCGTTCAATCGCTAATCTTCGTGTACAAATCGATCAGCAAGAAACTCTCCAACGTCCACTCAAAGAACAAAATAGGAACATTTTAGACACAATTCGCTTGGCTATTGGATTTGCTCCGCTGTTTCTCGTCGTCGTTCTTGGCCTGATTAGTTATCTCACTCATCGACAGTATGAAAAAGACAAATTCCTTCTAATCTGCATAATTAAGAGCGAAATCGCAAAAATAAAATCAGAAATCGAATCCCGATATTCTGGCCTCGAATCATCTGACGGCTTACAGCTGAAAACCAAATCGTTCGAACAATCAATCAGAAACATTGCAGAATCAATAACCTCTGAAGCAATAAAACCCATTGACGAGCGTACCAAGCTTTTAATGGGAAGCAGGCTCATGCTTCAGATGGACATCTCGACGCTCCAGGCCGAGCAGCACGTGGACAAAGGTCAGCTAACTAATGCCATAAGATGCTGGATTGACGTTGCACAAAAGGCCTGGGCTGTAGAATGGAATTGGCGGGTCGCGCATGCTCTTGACAGAATAAATTATCTTCTCAACAAGGGAGCCAAAATCACGCTCGCATCAAGTAAAACTGAGCTGAATGCTTTTCTGCAATCTTTACCTCCGCAGTTTGAACTGTTGGTCAAAGCAATTCAAAGCAAAATCTAAGTGTCCGACAAAATACCCTAATACATATTTATTCTGCCAGAAACATCTAAATCATCCTGATTCTCGGCCAGTTGTCATAAATGTTTGTCAATACTAATGTAACGTTCCACCCTCCGTAGCACAGCTACTGCGGAGGACGGGCAAATTTCATAAAACTTTGAAACTGCGACATCTGAACTATTTGTTAACGGGTCGTTATCTGTTGTTGAAAAATGGGAGAAGTTCGCTGTTATAATCGGCCTGTAACTTGTCAAGATTTATATGGTGGACGTTGCCGCGGTGGATAATGAGGCGATAACGCAGCACGAGCGGTTTTTCGCGGGACAGCAATATCGGGTGACGGCCGGGATAAACAGGATTCTGGGCACTTCCTTTCCTCCTAAGTATCCATCGCTGGGGATAGCCGGGTAAAGAATTGTGACAGAGTATTGCCAGGCCGCTTACCTTACTATTCTTGTGGAAATTGCCTGAGAAGTCCAGCCAGGGGCCGGCTTCTACGGACAATGTATTTGGTTCTACAGGGCCGTTGGACCCGGTGAACGAAAGGCCGTCGGGTAATCGTATTCTTGTTGTGAAACCGCCGTAACCCTTTTCATCTTCGGAACCTCCAATCCGGACGTTATCCTCAAGAGCAAGCAGACTAATTTGGAAATCTACCTTGCGGATGTCGTCCTGGGCACGATAAACTCGAATGGTTGTTGTCTCGTTTACAAACGCTTTTTGCTCTCCATTTGCATCGGTCCAGAGTGGTGACTTCCAGTGAACGTAAACCTGCAGAGCACACGATTGGGAATCGACCGTTAAGATTTTGGCATCGTAGATGTCCCAGAAAAAGTCTTCTGCAGCCCAGGAGTCTCCAAGTCTTTTATCACCGAGCCATACCTGGTGCCAGGCCCAGAAAATGCCGCGATGATGCAGGTGGTCGGCTGGGAAGTCTTCCGTCAAAATCTCGCCATCGAGGCCGTAGAGGGGATGGATGTAATTAGCGCGCGAGTATTTTCCATCCAGGCTTTTGTGCTGACGTTGATAGAACATTACTTTTGCTTTACCCTCTGTGATAACAAAGCCCTCGTCCGTTTCGACGATTTCTATCGGGTTCAGCGTGGCTGTGCCGGCCGGGTGATTAGCTGGATTGCAGACTGCAAGTGCCGGGATGGCTGCTAAAACCGCAAACATCGCTAAGAATTTATTCCTGTAATCTCTCATTCCTTTGTCCTTTCAGAAGATAACGATATATCTCTGTAACCTTACACTTGCTGCTATTGCTTCGGTAAGCAAGAAACGCTGGATTGATTGGTAAATTGTAACCTTTTTGGTCACAAGGTAAAGAGTTGTTCTCCATGCGCAGCCTGGAAGGGTGCGGCCGGATTTTTTGGTAAGTAGTTTTAAGCTCATTTTGGAATCCGCCTGCGGCGGACAAGATTGGGTTTGTTTTGGCTTTGTTTTTTTGGAGCCTGAAGGTGGTTCATTTTCATAATCCTTTTGTAAAAAAGCGTTTACGTTCATTTTGGGCCTTTAACGAAATTGGGTTTGTTTATTCGGACTGTAAAATCATCTTTTTTTCTGTAATCCTCTATAAAATATAAGTTTACGTTCATTTTGGCTTTTCGGAGATTGGGTTTGTTTTGGCTTTGTTTGGGTTTGTTTTGACCAAGTGTCCAATTGCTTTTATTTTCATAATACCTTGTATTATAGATATTTACGTTCATTTGCAATCCGCCTACGGCGGACAAGATTGGGTTTGTTTTGCATAAAAAGGGTTGATTTGTAGAGGATTCTCGACAGTTGTAGAGGTGCCGAGGACAGACAACAGACAACAGACGAAAGACGACAGACGAAAGACGACAGACGAAAGACGACAGACGAAAGACGACAGACGAAAGACGACAGACGAAAGACGACAGACGACAGTTGACAGACGACAGATGACAGATGACAGAATACAGATGATTAATGATAAGTATCTGTTGCATAAGGAGTTATCTGGTAGTTTGAAATCCGAAATCCTAATCCATTCTAATTAGCTCAGGACAATTTTAGTATTTGGCTTCTTTTTGCCGGAGGCGAAAAAAGTAGCCCCCGGCAGAAAGGCAAGTAAGCACACACCGGGGGTAAACTCAGGGAGTAAAAAAACACTCCCTCTATAATTAGAGCTATCTGCACTTTTGATGCGAAAAAAGTCCCCGAATATGGATTCGTAATTCTCGTAACTCAATGTGGGAAAGTAAGTTAAAAATTTTTTAAAAATTTCGATTTTTGTTCTGAGGTATCAGCGTTTTTGATTGAAAACTGGGGGAATTTTTACCTATTTTAAACCACGGATTTCACTGATTACACGGATTATGTTTTAGCCAGCTTGTTGTTCTCGGCAAGCTCTGTTCTGAAAGCGAGCTTTCGCCACAGAGACTTGCTTTCGTCCACAAGGCCATCGAAACGGCCTTTTTCAGAAGCTGGCTAAGAACGGTTCTTGTTAGACGAGGATTAGCACGGATTTACACGAATTTAACCAACGAAAAAATCCACGACAGAAAAGCAAGTAAGCTAACATCGAGGATAAACTCCAGGGCCAAAAAAGCACTTTTTTTGGTTCGCCTGAGTTCGTCGATTTGTACTGTGTTTACGTGCGGTTTTCGTGGTGGGATATAGGGGGGATTAGTTGTGCTGTTTGATTCTTTTGAATGTTGGCTATGCCGATTCACACTGGTAAATTATACGAGTAGCAGGGAACAACCATTTTTTAGGACTCTAGCTGTTGTGACTTCGTCTGAGGTACAAAGACTGCTGAGACGACCTTAGAATCTTCAAAGCTATAGTAAATCCAACCACGCCATACTCTCAAGATATGAACACGACCCAAATCTATCATTTCACACATCTCCATATCATCCAAAACTTTTGCAGTTACCTTTGTTGCTTTTGCGGCGTCTATAAATTCGTGCATTTTATCTCCTTTCGATTTTGGATTTTTTAGATCTTTGATTGTTGTGATTCTTATAAGGTATGTGTTTGCTGCTCCCTATCATCATCAGATTCCTCTGGTTGAAATTCAAAAGGGTGACCACAATTAGAACATATTGTCCGAGCTATACCATAATCATCTACTGTGGTATCTTCTGGGTCATATTCGCAATCAGACCCACATTTCGGGCATTCTACTTTTGCCATTTTTCTCTTTTCGACATAATAATCTGGAGACCAAATATAATCTCGCCATCTTTCTGTATATCCTACACTCAATCCCAATTCTTTTTCTGTATCACGAGTAGGCTCATCACAAGGAACAGCACCACAGCTATCTAAGAGAGACTTCATGGCCGGATGTGAATCACAGGCTGGAGTAAAATAAAAGTTGAAAGTGTCAGAATGAGAAAAACCGCTTGATAAAAGAGCCATATCCTTCGGGCCACGAAGGATAATAAATATCTTGAGAAATTTATCTTGGATTTTACCAAATTGATAGAAGTCCGGTTGATGAGCAGAAATTGTAACTTTATACCATGACATAAAGAAACCCTTTCATTATACCGCCGAAATGCCTAAGCCATTGCTCAAGTCGCTTAACAATACTCTAAAGACGATACATCTTTTTTGCAAGGGGAAAATCCTTTATTTATTGGGCTTTGATTGTTGAAATTACTGGTAGGCTAGAGACGTAAAATAACAGAAAGGAAGGGGGGAGGCAAGGGAAGAAAGGGGAAAGAACGGAAAAATCCTAAATTCTAAATCCTAAATCCTAAACAATATCAAATATCAAAAATTCCATTTTTCAAAACAAAATAAACGGCAAGAATTATTCGTTTGCAAACCATCCCCAAGCTTGTGCCCGCGAAAGCGGGTACTGCGCTTGAGGCTGCCACCCGGGGTGGGTAAAAAAGGACAAAAATGACCCCCACCGCGCTGGGTGGGTAAAAAGGGACAGAAGCAACCCCCACCTCGCGGGGTGGGGGCTATATAAAACTGCGCAGGAATGACCCCCTTATATGCACATAAGATCTAATTGTCTGCAAACACAATTAAGGTTATAATGCACATTGATAACTTCTATTCAATTTATTCGCAGTTGTAAAATAAATCTAATGGAAAGGGGAAAAAAGTGAAATGTACATTAACACGCCGGAATTTTTTACAGAAGACCTCTCTCGGATTTGGGCTGGCCGTTTTAGCCGGTGCCCGAAACGCATCAGCAGCAAACCCAAGGTTCAAACCCAGACCACGAGAGAATCGACTACCGCGGGAGGTGTGGATAGCCACCATATCGCAAAACCGTATGGAAGCAGAGAATTACGAACAAATGATTAGAAAAATGCTTGCTCGAATGGAAGAGGTGGTTTCCTATCAGCCGGATATAATTTGCCTTCCTGAAGCTTTTCCTTTCGCCGATCTTTCTTCAGGTCGAACACCGCTTTCAGAGGTGGCGGAAGTGCCGATAGGGGAGATTTCTCAGCCTTTCGCTGAGTTCGCCCGGAAAAACCGCTGTTATGTGGTTTGCCCGATTTATACAAAGGAGAATGGCCGTTATTATAACTCAGCGGTCTTTATCGACAATCAGGGCAAGCTGCTCGGCGAGTATCGTAAAATCCATCCGACCATCGGTGAGATAGATGACAGTATAACGCCCGGGCCGGTGCAGCCGCCGGTATTCAAAACCGATTTCGGCATCGTAGGTGCGCAGATATGTTTTGATATCGAATGGTACGATGGCTGGCGAAATCTACGTAAAGCCGGCGCCGAAGTGGTCTTCTGGCCTTCGGCGTTTGGCGGCGGTTCGGTAGTAAATACCAAGGCCTGGCAGAATAAATATGTTGTCGTCTCCAGCACCCGAAAGGACACCTCCAAAATATGTGACATCTCAGGCCGGGAGATTGCCGGCACAGGCCGCTGGAACGATTGGGTCTGCGCGCCGGTAAATTTGGAGAAGGCTTTCCTGCACACCTGGCCGTTCTGCCAAAGATTTAAGGAGGTCCAGGCTAAATACGGAAGGAAAATACGTATCAAGAATTTTCATGAAGAAGAGTGGACCATTATTGAAAGCCGCTCACCCGATGTCAAGGTTGCCGATGTGATGAAAGAATTTGAGTTCCAGACTCATGAAGAATTAATTCAAGCTGCTGACGAAAGGCAAAGAAAGGCAAGACTCTAAGAGCCTATCCCAATAACCCGCTCTATTGCCCCCCGACAGACAAGCAAGTGAGCTAACATCGGGGGTAAACTCGAGGCCGGCTGCAAAGATCGATGCCTGCGTTGTCGGTGAAAAAACGTTCTCAACGTGGAGAAAACCACGCCTGGCGAGCCTTTTTGGCCTGCCGCCTTGGCCTCGGACTTTTCGCTCGGCCTCATAACGAACCAGTTATTCGGATAAGCTCTAAGTGTTGCAGCAGTGATATTAGAAGGTTTAAGCGGACAAGGCTGCCAAACGTAAGTGTTTGACAGCCCTAACATTAACAAACGAGGCCGACGCGGCTCGAACGCGCAACCTTCGGATCGACAGTCCGATGCTCTATCCAGTTGAGCTACGGCCCCGTAATCTCACCTACAAAAATACAATATACCAGCATACCGGCTTTTACGTCAACTGTTTTTATACAAAACACCTCATCGCCAGCTAAAGTTTGACAAAGACACTTATAAATTGTGCACTTATCTTCTCATCTTCTTGAAGACCGTGAGCGTCTGACAACTGGGTGTGATTTGCTGTCCTTCTTAGGGTTTTGCTGCAGGATTTTCATTGCTTTTTTCACGTCGGCGACTTTTAAAACACCCGTAGTTCGGCCCCCTTTTGCGCCCGCAGTGCAATACGCGTACGAAATATTTATGTGGCTCTTGGCCAGTATTTCCGCAACATCCGCCAAGGCACCGGACTTATTGGTCAGTGTTACACACATAACCTCTGTTTCGTTATGGGGCATATTTATTTTTGCTAACACTTCTTTTGCCTTCATCGGCGAAGCAAAAACTATTCGCATGACCCCGTGCTCCACGGAATCCATCATTGTCATTGCTATGATGTTAATCTTAGCTCGTGCAAATTCGCCGAGCACCTGAGCTAACACCCCGGGTTTGTTGACCATGAAAATCGAAAATTGTGTTGCAATATACATAACACCAGCCTCTCAGATTAAATGTATGCCTGCTTTCGCCGGGCCTGGCCCTTACTTGATACGGACAACGGCATTTCACACCCACAAAAGTGGGAGTCAATCCGTACTCACTGCTTGTATGCCACTTTCTTTATCCGGGAAAAATCTGAAAACCTTATCAAGATTGGTTATCTTGAAAACCCTGTGCAATTGTGGATTTATCGCACTAATCACTACCTCGCCGCCGTACGTTTTCACCTTGGTCCGGATGTCCAGAAGCAGCCCCAACACCTGGGAAGAGAAAAACTTTACACTCCCAAAGTCAAATATCAGCCTGTTGGGTTGGTTTTCTTCGATAAATTTCTTTATCTGCTTGGAAGCGGCAGTAATTCTATCCACATCACTTACCGAAACAGATTTGAAAACCACTACTACAACATTGTCCTGACTTGTTATTTCTACGCCGCCTTCTTCATCCATGCTTGTCGACGCTCCTTCAAAATCAAAACTTTAAAAAGTTATCCCAAATTTAACAACTCTGTCCGAGTGCTTACTCATTTTTGCTTATTTTCACACTTTTATCAATAAACATTTGTCAATTATCAAATTTTTTTAGCATTTCCAGCAGGCAACAAAATGCCCGTCATAAGTGTTTTTTCCCCTTTTTAATGCCGGCATCTGCTCTAAACAATCATTCTGGCTCCGAGGACACCTCGGGTGAAAAGGGCAACCGGATGGTGGGACCCCGCCTTGCGGGAACCGATTCAAGACGCTCGGCACTTCCCCGCCCAATATGGTTCTCCGGCTGCGCCCGGACCGCTCAACTGCCGGGACAGCCGAGATAAGGCCACACGTATAAGGATGCAGAGGGTTTCGATAAAGCTCTTTTGCCGTGGCCTGCTCCACTATTCTGCCCATATACATCACCGCCACAACATCACAGAAAAACTCCACCACAGTCAAATCATGTGCGATAAATAAGAACGTCAGGCCAAATTCTTCCTGCAAATCTTTGAGAAGATTCAAAATCTGCGATTGAATCGAGACGTCAAGGGCGCTGACCGGCTCATCGCAGATAACCAATTTTGGTCTCAGCGTCAAGGCCCTGGCGATGCCGATTCGCTGCCGCTGTCCGCCTGAAAATTCGTGTGGATAACGGTTCATATAATCAGGTGATAAGCCCACCTTTGAGAGCAGCTCCGCAACTCGCTCAGCCAGTTCATTGTTGGTTATTTTCCTTTGAACCTTCAACGGCTCACCAACAATATTACCAATAGTCATCCTCGGATTCAATGAGCTGTAAGGGTCCTGAAAAATAAGGCTAATCTCTTTTCGAAGACGACGCAATTCGACCGCCTCAGCAGACAGGATATCTCTTTGTTCGAAAACGACCTTTCCCGCCGTTGCCGGCACCAATCGAACTATACTTCTGGCAACGGTTGTCTTGCCGCAGCCGCTTTCCCCGACGAGACCTAACGTCTGCCCCTTTTCGATACCGAAACTTATCCCGTCAACCGCTTTGACGTAACCAACAGTCCGACGCAACAGTCCTTTCCTTATCGGAAAGTACGTCTTTAGGTCGTCAACCTTCAGCAGATAATCATTTGTGCTTACCATATCTTGATAATGTCATTCTGAGCGAAGCGAAGAATCTCGTTTTTTGTTTTTCACTTTTTCTTCATAACCGTTTACATACCAGCAGGCAACGCACCGTCCCGGCTGGACTTCCCTCAATTCCGGCTCAATGGTTCGGCACCGCTTGTCTGTTTTACCTGTCGGGCAGCGAGGATGAAATTTGCACCCTCTCGGAAAATGCAACGGCTCAGGAACGTTACCTGAGATTGTCCGCAGCCGTTTATCTGAAAAACCCAATCGCGGCAGAGACTTTAACAGCCCCCGGGTATAAGGATGTAAAGGCTCCGTGAAGAGTCTGGGCGTCTCGGCCACTTCCACTATTCGCGATGCGTACATCACCGCGACGCCCTCGGCCCGCTCGGCCACAATGCCCAAATCGTGGGTTATCAACAAAATACTCATACCGTTTTGTTTTTGCAAATCATCTAACAAATCAAGTATCTGCGCCTGAATCGTTACGTCCAGAGCGGTTGTCGGCTCATCGGCTATGAGCAGCGCCGGCTCACAGCTTGCCGCCATTGCTATCATAACACGCTGCTGCATACCAACGGACATCTGATGTGGATATTCATGTGCCCGCCGGGCCTGGTCCGCAATGCCCACTTTCCGCAGCATCTCGACCGCATCCGCCCAGGCCTCTTTACGGCTTTTTTTCTGGTGAAGCCTGATAGCCTCGGCAATCTGGTTGCCCACTGTATAGACCGGATTAAGACTGGTCTGCGGCTCCTGAAAAATCATAGCAATTTTCTCCCCGCGAATTTGCCGCATCTGTTTTTCACTCAGCGCCGGCAGGTTCCGTCCCTCGAAAACAATTTCACCGCCGACGATTTTGCCCTGTGGAGCCGGAAGCAATCGCATAATCGATAGTGCTGTTACGCTCTTACCGCACCCGCTCTCACCAACAAGCCCAAACGTTCGACCCCTCTTTATCGAAAAGCTCACATCCTGCACCGCCTTTACCACGCCTTCTTCAGTAAAAAAGTGCGTCGAAAGATTCCTGACCGACAACAATGTTCCGTTATTACTCATATTCTGCCTATACACAAATGTCGAAATTTGATACAAGTTGGTTAATTGGTGAGTAGTTAATTGGTGAGTAGTTAATTGGTTAATTGATGAGCTAAATACTCACCACTCACCACTCACCACTCACTTCTCACCACTCACCACTCACTTCTCACTGCTCATCTCGTTCGTACTTCATGCTTTTCAAAGTTTCGTATTTCGCTTTACGCCTCATTGTATTCTGAGCTTCGGGTCGAGGGAGTCTCTCAAGGCGTCGCCGAAGATGTTCAAGGCCAGTGACAGGAAGAATATTGCCGCCGTAGCCGCCGCCATCTGCCACCATACACCTCGCGAAAGCTCAATCCTCGCATCATTTATCATCGCTCCCCAGCTCGGACGCTCCGTTTCTCCAAGCCCTAAAAAGCTCAGAATAACTTCCGCATGAATGAAGGCCACAAATCGGAGCGAAAAGTCGATTATCACAAGATGAAAAACATTGGGCAGCAGATGTCTGAAGATTATCTGCCGGCGACTGCACCCATAGCTAACCGCAGCCAGGATATATTCTCTGTCTTTATGCTTGATAACTTCACCGCGAATCAGCCGACAAATGCCGACCCAGCTCGTAAGGCCGATAGCTAAATAGACCGCCGTGATACCTGTCAGCTTGTAACCAAAAAGAGTCCTGTCCCGCAGCACAACGGCAAAAGCCAGTATCAGCAGAATATACGGGACCGAGCTTAAAGTTGAATAAATCCAGACGATTATTTCGTCAACGAAGCCGCGAAAATAGCCCGCGACAGCCCCTAAAGGGACACCAATGGCGACACTGATAAGCGAAGCACATAGCGCAACCGTTATCGATATCTTTGTTCCGTACAGTGTCTTTCGCAGAACTGACTGCCCAAAAATATCCGTGCCGAGAATATTTTCCGAGCTGGGCGGCGCATAAGATTGTCCGGCCTGTTCGGCCCACAGCGTCGGCCCAATTCGCCAATCGAAAAACTCCGCAAAATTGATAAAACCGGCAAGCAGAAAATATAATATTAGTACGCCGAAGCAAACCATCGCCGGCTTACGCCTGCGAAGCCTTCTGGCGCCGTCCTTCCACAGACCTGTGCCCTTCGGCAGCTCTTTCTTTATTAACTGCTGAGATTCACTCAAAAGAAATCCTCGGGTCAACAAGCGAGTAACAAATATCTGTTATAAGATTAAATACCACAAAAAGTATCGCACTTATGTAAGTCATAGCACTAATAACAAAATAGTCACGTGAGCCAATCGCCTCCACCATCAGGTAACCCAGACCCGGGATGCCAAAAAACCTTTCAAGCAGCAGCGACCCCAGGAACAAAAACGGTATTGCTAAAACCACCCGCGTAATAATCGGTATCATTGCATTTTTCAAAACGTGCTTGAACAGTACACGCCTGGTTGTAAGCCCTTTCGCAAAAGCGGTCCGAACGTAGTCGTTTCGCATCTCATCGAGCATAACTGTTCTAAAAAAGCGCAGATTCCTTCCAAGACCTGCTGCTATACCGATTAGCACGGGCAAGGCTACGTATTGGGCCGTCGTCAGCTCCGGTGAAAAGAATACCGGAAAAAGTCCCCACTTGTACGCAAGAAAGTACTGGCCGAAAAGAATAAAACCAAGATACGGAATACTCATTCCCGCAACACAAATAAACACTGCTAAAATGTCCCAAACAGTACCGCGAACAAATGCTACGACAAGTGCCAGGCTTACAGAAATTATTACGACCCCAAAGAATATCGGCACCGTCAACGCAAGAGAAGGTCCCAGACCCCGTTTGATTTTATCGATAACAGGTTCGCGGTCGCGGGCCCTGCCGAAATTGAATGTCAGCGCATTCTTGAAGTGGTTTATGAATTGGCTGTCCCACGACAAAAACAAAGGCTTGTTAAGGCCGTACTCTTCGCGGATTTCGTCTATTGTTTCCTGGGTGGCGCCTTTGCCGGCAATTTCTACGGATATGTCACCGCCAACGAGAGTGAACAACACAAAGGTCAGCATAAGCACGCCGAATACAATCGGTATGGTGTACAAAAGCCGCCTTATTATGTATGTGCTCATTTAATTGTCTTCAAAAGTTTTTTATACGCTGCGCGTTTGGCCAAATCGATTCTGCGATACTTGCTCAGCCCGTATGCGAAGGCGTGCGGCTTGTAATTCTTATACCAGTCATGATGCAGCACATACGCGACGCGATGGTTTAAGAAGGCCGCGGGACAATCTTCCAGAATTATAAGCTCCATTTTTCTATACAGCCGATGTTTTTCGGGGCCGTCGAGCATTGCTTGCGCTTTTTCATATAATTCGTCGAACTCCGGATTGGAATAGTTGAATTTATTTGGTCCAGGGGCATGGTATCTGCTGTAAAACATTGCTAAGAAATCCTGCGCATCCGGTATGCGTGCGCTGCTGCCGGAGGTGAACATCTGAACGCTTTTGGTATTGACCTTTTCCAGATAAGTAGGGCGGTCCATATATTCGGTTTCAACTTCGAGACCGACGGCAATCAAATTACGTTTGAGGAACTGGCCGTACTGACGGTACCACGTATTTGTGCCCGGCAGAGTTATTTTGAGCGTTGGCAGTTTTCCGCCGTGAATTTTCTCGGCCTCTTTCAATAGCTCCTGTGCCTTTTCCGGGTCATACTTGGCGTATCCCTTTTCTTTTATCTCGGGATTATAAGAGGGCATCACCGGTGGTATAAGGCCGTGGGCAATCAAATGTCGATTGTTGAAAAACAGCTCTATAAACTTCTCGCGGTCTATGGTGTAGCTTATTGCACTGCGAAGCGGTTTGTTTTTACCGAAGACAGGCTCTGCCATATTAAAACCAAGCCAGTAGGTCGAAGGGTCCTTAAAGGTTTTCAGGTGTATATTGCGTTGTTTCATTGCCGGCGTCAATTCACCGCTCCCGCCCATAACCTCGTCGAAGCTGTCTTTGGGGATTACGGTGGCATCGACTTTGCCCTGCAAAAATAAAAGCCAGGCCGGCTGGCGCTCTTCGATTACGGTCCAGACGACTCTGTCGGCAAAAGGCATTTGCTTTCCTGCATCATCCAGGTAGCCGGCCTCGGCATCGCCGGGTTCACCCCGGCTCGGATAAAGTTCGCCCCTGAAAGCCGGGTTCCGGACAAGCTCGATGTAGCTGCCGCGGCGCCATACATTCAACCGAAACGGCCCGGTACCTACGGGATGGCTTATAATGTCCCTGCCGTAATAATCGACAGCCTCTTTGGCTACGGGTGCTGTTGCTGTATCCGCCAGGGCCATGCACAATTGCGGCCAGGCTTTTTTGAGCTTGATAATTAGTGTGTAGTCATCGGGAGTTGTTAATCCTTGAACTTGCCGCGAATAATTGACGTCCGCCTCGTTTTTACACGTTTTTGTATATTCACGAAACTCATCGAGCCCGACAATTTTGTTATCAAAGATAGACCAGTTTTGGCTCAGATACTTGATATTGGCTACTCTTTTGAGCGAGAAAACAAAATCTTCAGCCTTCAGCTCGCGTCCTTTACCGTTTGGGAGGGACCCCGCAAGGCGGGAACCAAAACAAGGGTCGTCCTGAAAGTAAACGCCTTTTTTGATTTTTATGGTATAGGTGAGCAAATCGTCGCTGATTTGCGGCATATCTTCAGCTAATAGAGGCACAAGCTCGTACGGACGCTTCAGGAAGTGATATTGATACAGCGGCTCGAACATCTGGCTGGCGACTATGACGGAATAGACGTCTCGCATATTGCCGGGGTCGAGGCCTTTTATCTTGGCCGAAAGAACGTGATGCAGGACCATTTCGTTTGGCTCTTCAACCGGCCCTGAGCCGTCACATCCTGCAATAATCAATCCCGTACAAATTATCGTTACAAGAAGTGCCTGCCTTACTGACATACGAATACCGTAGTGTCTCTGCAATTGGTACGTGGCTGCGGCAGATATAATTCTTACAAACTTCAATGCAAAGTCCCTTTTGCTTTAAGCTGTTTATTGTATATTGTTTTTCCGTGTGCGGATTCGAATATCAATTATCAGTAATCAATCGTCAATAATCAATAATCATTTTTTTGTGGGCGGGTCGGGCAAAGGGAGTGGTGCGGTGCGTGTGCTGCTGCCGGTTGAGCCGTAGTCGAATTTCAGGGTCGCAGGTAATTGGCCTGGCGTTGTTGCTGTGCCGAGTAATCTGTCGTGCTCGTCCAAAAGGGCCTGTGCATTTTGCCGCTCGATAGCCCTTCTTATAGTCAGTTGCGGACTGCCCAGAAGCCGGCCGAGACACTTGTCTTCGGTCTCGACCAATACCGAAGCCAAATGGCTTTTCTGGGTATCGTTCAAAAGAGAAGCGCCCCTGATGTACCTTTGTATCGCGTAAGAATACAACTGCGCAAAGCGCCGAGCAATCTCGGGCTTTGTACTGGTTGTTGTCGGAAGTGTTATGCCGGGAGATTCGGAGGACAGGGTTATTTTGCTGCTGAGATATTTCAAGAGTGCACTATCATAAAGTTCATACTTCACAGTCCAGTCGGCGTATTGTTTAATTCGCAAATCAGCTATTTGGATTAGTAACTGTTCAGCTTCCGGGATGTCCACGCCGGCCGCAAATTGAGCTATCAAGGCTACTATCTCAGGCGTGCTGCTCTCGATAAGCCCTTTAAGCTGTGCTGCAATAGCCGATGTCTGGTTTGAGTTTGTCGCGGCGTTTAACTGTGTTATGATGTCGGTATTGGTAAGGCAATGGACGGCCCAGTAACGAATAACCATATTCTCATTTTTTAGCATCGCGATAGCCTGGTCTGCCAAACCCAGGTCATGCAGACCATCCATCAGGATCAAAAGATTAATCATTACTGTGGTTGTTCGCTCCGGTCGACTTAATTCCTGAGCCTGTTGAAAACCTGCGGCGATATGTCTGCGGGCCGACTCAGAAAACTGTTGGGCGTATTGGCCCTGAGTGCTCTGCCTGCTGAGGATTACTGTGCGAATCTTTGCTATGGAGGTCAAATCCCTCGTTTGGACCAATTCTTGTATCGCCTGAGCAAGAAAATCGTCGATAATTTTTAAATCGCTGTTATCGAGCACTGCCTTTTTACGTACGTCGTCAACCTCTCTGGTAGATACGGCTACAGTGCCCGAATTCATCAGCAAAACAAAAAACGCCACCAGAACAGCGAAAATCAGCCATTTTATCTTCATTTTATAAACATCCTATAAATTGCCGGTTTTGGATTAGACAATCCCCAGCTTATACCTACATCCAACACCACCCAGTTTAACTTTTAAACCAGGCTTTGTCAAGTGAATTCGTCCCCGAAGTAAAAGCCGATAAATATGGGCTTTGGCAGGGCGTCTTTTTCCTTGTTAACTTTTTCTATAAAAGCTGGTAAAATTGGCGTAATATCGTAAAAATCCATATTAAAGATGACAGAAGCCCGTAATTATAGGATTCTTTTGTAGAAAAAAAAAGCCGATGGATTATTTGATTTTTCCTTAACTAACGAATCCAGATATAACAGGGCGACAGTTTGTTTTTCAACCGGTGAGAGACGAGGTGCGCAGAATGCCCGAGTCATCCCCAAAACTTGTTCGCATCGACCCTTTTCGCCTGCGTATGGAGCGCCGCGGGCAGATGGTGACGGATGCAACCATTTTCGCCTCTGAGGCCGTCAACCTCGAACCAGATGCAGTCCGTCAGCTTTGTGATGCAGCGTCACTGCCGCCGGCTAAAAAGGTTCTGGCCACCGCTGATATCCACGTTGGCTTCGGCGTGCCTATCGGGGCCGTATTGGGACTGGACCGTGCAATTATGCCTCCTGCCGTCGGGTATGATATAAATTGTGGAATGCGGCTGCTTCGCACACCCTTTTCAAAAGGCGACATTGATACCGACAAAATCGCGGTCGATATAGCCCGCGACATTCCGCTCGGCGAGGGCAAGGAAAATTTGCAGTTAAACAAAACCGGAATCGAAGCCGTTATCAATAAAGGTGTTGCCGCCGTACCGGCCCTTGCGCAAAGAAGCAGCCACCGGGCCTGGGAGGCCTTTGACCCGGACCAGTTCGCAGATGACCTCCAAAGAATCGAGGAGAACGGCCATCTGCCTTCCGACCCGGGCGCGGTGCCAAGAAACGCAATACAAAAAAGCATTAATCAACTCGGCACACTCGGGGGCGGAAACCACTTTATTGAAATCCAGTACGTCCAGGAAGTTTTTGAGCCTGATTTAGCGAAAGGCTTCGGGCTTTTCAAAAACCAGCTCGTTGTAATGATACACTCCGGCTCGCGTCGGTTCGGCTATGAAATAGCCGATGAATATATGAATATCGCCGCCCGGAGACCGGAGAATGCCGGCCGCAAAAAAATGCTTTCATACCTGCCGACCGAGAGCAGTGCCGGTAAAAACTATATCGCTGCAATGGCCGCCGCCGCAAACTTCGCATTTACCAATCGACACATTATGGCCCTGCTTGTAAGACGTTGTTTTAACAGGATGTTTGGCCCAACGCCGCTGACGCTCGTTTACGATGTCGCTCACAATATGGCAAAGCTCGAGACACATAGCGGCGCCAGGCTTTGGGTCCATCGCAAAGGTGCCACGCGTGCCTTTGGTCCGAAGCAGATGGCCGCAAGTATTTTCGCCCAAACCGGCCAGCCTATAATAACCCCCGGCTCAATGGGGACCGCAAGTTTTCTGCTTGTCGGAACGGGTGATTCCGAGGAGTCTTTGAGCTCGGTCAACCACGGTGCAGGCAGAGTGATGAGCCGCACCGCCGCTCGTGGGAAGTCTCGTAAAGGCAGAATTATTACGCCGGCTTTGATTAGCGATGAGCAGTTCAAACGCAGTATGCAAGGCATAAAACTCATCGCCGGCGATAAACGCAAAATAAAAGAGGAAGCACCGGACGCCTACAAAGACATCGAAGAGGTCGTGCGAATTGTTGTCGAATGCGGATGGGCCAAAGCCGTCGCCCGAATGGTCCCTTTAGCCGTCTTAAAAGGCTAACATAGACGGGCCGGTAAAAGTTTTTTCGCTTGACAACGAGCAAGAATCTGTTACCATGTCACTATTGGCCTGTGATAAACTTTTTGGAGGAGATAGTATAAATGGCGTTTAATCAACGAGATTTTCGTAAAGACAAGCCTAAGGCGGTAAAAATTGCGCATAGTGAGGGGCGAGATAATAAACACCTTTTGAAAGGGTAATAAGATGAAAAAAACAATTTCACTCGTATTGGTTTTGGCATTCGGCCTGGCCTCCGCGAGTCTGGCAGAAGAGGACACATGGACATACAAAGCCGATATGCCTACCGCAAGAACATGGTTTGGTGGATGTGTCTTAGATGGGAAAATTTATATTATTGGTGGAGCCCTGACTGTATCATCCGTAACATCGGTTGTCGAGATGTATGATCCAATTGTTGATACATGGACCAGGAAGGCTAATATGCCATCAGCACGTTGTTTTCATGCAACTTGCACTTTTGGTGGCAAAATCTATGTATTTGGAGGAGTCAGCCCCGGTGTGTTTTCTACGGCCAAAAAGAACGTCTATGTATATGATCCACAAATAGATACCTGGACTCAGAAAGCTGATATGCCATCTGCAAATGCAAATCGTGGTATTGCTGTTGTAGATGGCACAATTTATCTCATAGGTAGGAGCAATCTGGCCTATAACCCTATTACGGAATCGTGGACACAGAAGGCCGATATGCCGACAACTCGAGGTAACTTATCTGCCTGTGTCGTGGATGGAAAAATCTATGCTATTGGAGGAAGCACAGAGAACTGGCGGGAGTTTTCTTATAAACACGTTGAAGTCTATGATCCGTCAACGAATACCTGGACTCGCAAATCAGACATGCCAACGGAACGCTGGAGTTTGGGCACTTGTGTTGTGGATGGAAAAATCTTTGCAATTGGTGGTAATTCAGCTGAGTCTGCTCACACTACAGCTAACGAGGTTTATGATCCCGTTACGGATACATGGACCATAAAATCTCCAATGCGGCAGAAACGAGCTGGACTCTTTGTAGGTTCGATCGGAGATAAGATATATGCAATTGGTGGTCATTATTATCCAAACCTAATTAAGGTTACTAAGACGGAAGAATATGACACCGGACTCGGCGTCCCATCACCTGACTTTAACGGCGACGGAATTGTCGATAGTGCCGACATATGCATGATGGTTGACTACTGGCACACAGACAACGCACTTTATGATATTGCCCCATCACCCTTCGGTGATGGAATAGTAGATATCCAGGACCTGAAAGTCCTTGCTGAGCATTTGTTTGAGGAAATTCCGCCAGTTGAATAGATTGCATGTTGTCAGCTTGACGCAATCGGCTTCTGGTCCGGCCTGATTAATGATGTTCGCATCTACAGCCGGACAGTGAGGCCATAGGAAATCGAAGCGTTAGAACGTTAGAGCACCGCAGAAAGCAGCGGTGTTTCTTAGGTTATTTTGCCCTAAGGAGCAGAAAGGAAGGTGTAAAATGAAATGGCTAAATGGTTATAAAATTAGGTTGGTGTTGCTTGGAGTTGGCCTTGTCGTAATGCTTACCGGAGGGAAAGCAAAAGCCGGCAGCGGAGCGATAGAAATCACCGTTCTCTATGACAACTATACTCTAACCGAAGGATGTACGACGCACTGGGGCTTTGCATGCATCATTGAAGGTACTGAGAAGTGTATTCTCTTCGATACCGGGGCAAACGGCAGCATTTTGTTGGGGAACATGGACAAGCTGCAGGTCTCAGCGGGTGACGTTGAATTAGTCGTTATCTCGCACAACCATGCGGACCATACCGGCGGTCTGTTATCATTCTTAGGCAGAAACAATAATGTCACGGCATACCTGCCGCTCACGGTTTCGTCAGGGTTCGTCCAAAACGTAAGATCGCGTGGTGCGACAGCTCAGTTGCCAACGGATACTGTGCAGATATGTGAAGGGGCTCACCTCACAGGGCTGATGGGCGGAATCGAACAATCCATGGTACTGGAAACGCCGAAGGGGCTCGTAGTCATCACTGGCTGTGCCCACCCCGGTATTGTTCAGATTGTTCAAAAAGCCAAAGAGATGCTCGAAAAGGATGTGTATTTCGTGTTTGGAGGATTTCATCTTGTGAACGATTCGGATTCTCAGGTCAGGAGCAAGATTGGGCAATTTCGATCAATGGGGGTCAAGAAGGTTGGGGCAAGTCATTGTACCGGCGACAGAGCTATCGCACTATTCGAACAGGAATACGGCAATGACTTCGTACCAATTGGTGTAGGCCGGCTCACTATCCCGGTCGAGTATGATTTGAACGGGGACGGCATTGTTGACAGTGCAGATATGGGCATTATGGTTGACCATTGGCAGACGAAAGAGCCATCCTGTGACATTGCTCCGGGCCTTTTTGGAGATGGCATTGTAGATGTCCAGGACCTGATCGTGCTTGCTGAGCACTTGTTCGAGGACGTAAACGACCCTACACTTGTGGCTCACTGGGCACTTGATGAGGCAGAAGGCGATATTGCCTACGACGGCGCGAATGGTAACAACGGTAGTGTGCATGGAGAACCGAGTTGGCAACCTGAGGGCGGGATGGTAGATGGTGCATTGCAGCTTGACGGCATCGATGATTATGTCAGCACTGATTTTGTGTTGAATCCAGCGGATGGTAGGTTCAGCGTATTTACCTGGATTAAAGGCGGTGCTCCAGGCCAAGCCGTTGTGTCGCAAATGGGCGGCGTGAATTGGCTTTGTTCGGATACATTGGAAGGTAACTTGATGACGGAGCTAAAGGGTGCTGGCCGGGGCGGCGCTGAACTGCTGTCACAAACAATCATCACTGATGGTAACTGGCACCGGATAGGTCTCGTGTGGGATGGCTCGCACAGAACGCTCTACGTTGATGACGTCGCCGTGACTGAAGACGAGCGGACTAATTTGGCGGGCTCAGAAAACAGCCTGTACATTGGTGCCGGCACGGCTATGGAACCAGGGTCCTTCTGGTCCGGCCTGATTGATGATGTTCGCATTTACAACCGGGTGATAATACCTTAGCGATACAGAAAGCACTTGCTTCAATCAAAATTATCTTGGTTAGATAACAGTTTCTTCATGGACCTTTCAACTATGTCTTTAGGATAATCAAGATATTCCAATAATCTAATAGCATTACTGGTAGAAGTAATACCCTCCCTGAGTTTAAAATCAAATTTCAAGCCGTGGTCATCAACGTCATCCGTGAAGTGGTAGCTTTTGAAGGCGAATTTAAGCTTTCCGGCGAGCTCCAAATCATGCGTCGCGACAACAACTAATGCATTGTGGTCAATCAGATAATTCAGGACTTCAAACGATGCGATAACACGTTCTGATGAGTTAGTTCCGGCCAATGGTTCATCTATAAGACATAAGGTTAGAATTTCTTTTTCAGAAGATTTTATCATTTTCAACAAGTGCTCTGCTTCTATAAGGTAATAACTTTTCCCTTCAATTAAGTTATCTGCTTCATTGATTAATGAAATTATTCTGAAGTAATTTCCGGTATAGGAGGCAGCGAGACACGTATAGATTGTCTGGGCTAAAATAGCGTTTACCCCCAGAGTTCTCAAAAACGTTGTTTTACCAGCCATATTTGAACCAGTTATGGTCACTCCTTTTTCCCGAATAGTTATTGAATTCGGAACCGGATTGGTCAATAGAGGGTGTCTTGCATCTTTAATCTCAAGCAAAAACTCCTTATCTGAAAAGTTCGGCTCAACGTATCCTGTTAATCCTTCTCGGTAAGAAGCTGCGGACTGCAAAGCATCTAATTCTCCAATCAAACGATAAATCAACCTAAGCTCCTCCTTATGTGCATGAATTTCATCGAGGACAGCATAGAAAATTCTGACCTCCCTCAGGAAATATATGTCTATGTGAGCATATAACAGCGTCCCGATATCAGAGCCAAAAGAGCTTTCTGGAAATAGCAGGAAAGTTTTTCTGGCAATTATTTCTGTTGCTGAGGTTGCTTTTTTCAGTTTTTCGCAGCAGTCCGCTAACTCCGGACACCTAAGGGCTGCAAGTTTTTTACTTAGACGAATCATTGCACCCAGATAGCGAATTGCGGATAATTGAAGAAGTAGCCGTGCTCTTATCTTGGATGTTACCAGTAAGTTGATAATATAAAGAGGAAGGATAACAATAATAATTCCGCGTGCACCCCATAAAAGTGGAACAGCAATAATTGAGACAAATGCCACCAAAGCCAGGAACGAAAACAAATACTTAAAAGCGGTTGAAGGAGGTAATTCTTCACAGACAAGGGCAGTGACTCCATTTCCCTTTTGCTTTCCCATACGGAGAAGCCTTATCTGGATCTGTTCTCTAATTTCTTTATTAGTTTGAAAGAGCCGAATGATTTCTTTTCTTTTCTTTAGTATTTTGTCAGATAACAATGGCGTCCTGAGAATGTTATAAAGGATACATTCTCCCGGATTAGTCATAGTTCTTTCAATCTTGGAATAAAGGTCATTCATGTTCAAATCAGACCAGGTCTGGTCGTCAATGAAAATATCGTTGTTATCGTGCTGCGAGGTGGAATATCTATAGAAAGTCTCTATTTCTGAAAAGTTTCGATTCTTGACTTTCTCCTTTCCCCATTCTTCTCTTATCTGGCAGAGCACCTTTTGAAGAGTATTCTTTTGATAGATTCTGATATTTAAGATTATTAACGGGAGCAGAATCAAAAGCCCCCAATAATAAAGTGGGTCAAACTTATGGCCCAGAAGAATAATGGCAAAAGCAAAACCTATGGAAAAAACAATCAAGATTTTCAACAATAAAGAAAGTTGCTTAATTGGTATCAGAGAAAGCTCAGATAGGATTTTCAATGATTTCATTTAAACATTCTCCGGATATAGAACATAGAACATGTAATGAATCATTCAAATTAATCAGGTACAAGGTCGTTTATATTCTGCATTTTAGTAGTCCTTAAACTTTCTCATCCATTGGGGCCAGTCTTGGGGCAGGACGCCGCCGGCTTTGGTCCAGGGGCCTGCCGTGTTAAACTCCTCGTGCCATTTCAACGTCCACAGCTCTTTGAGGCCTCTCTTCCTTACAGACCAATCTAAGAAAAGACCGTTGACGTGCCCGTTGTGCCGGTTAATGCAGAAGGGCCAGACCATAATTGTTCTTCCCTGAGAGTGTGGCGGCGGCCAGGGGTCCAAGCCTACACCCTCAGGCCTTGTAGAATCGAGAAGCACGGGGATGTTGGCCCTGCCCCTTAGCGAGAAAACGTGTGTGCCCCTCTGACGGTTTTCAGAGGAACTACCAACTCGCCCGTCCAGCAAGTCTTCGTTGAATCCATAACTGCTGCGAAACGTCACTTCTAAATACGTGCCCTCCCATGCTCTAAACGTATTATCGTACAATCTTAAATCGTTCGGATCTTCCTGTTCTTCCTGAGGTCTAACGGCCATCGGGCAGCAGAGTATGTCTTTTATGTCACGGCCTTTCAATACCGGCCTACGCTTTTCGCGCAACGAGAGGCCGAGAAGCCAGCTGCCAGGGGTGTTGGGAAAGCATCCCTGGTTATCCTCTACGTACAGGGCCAGTATTGTTCCCCACTTCCTTAGGTTGGCCTGACAGGTCACCGCCTTGGCCTGGCTTCTTACTCTTTGCAGGGTGGGCAGCAAGATCGCCATCAACATCGCTATAACGGAAATTACCACCAGCAGCTCTATTAACGTAAACCCGCTTCCTTTGCGCATAGCGGTTCTCCTTCTCTTCTTCAGGGAAGGTTCTTCCAAACCGAAACAATTTTCTTTCAGATATGATAGGGCTCGCTACCAAGCTTATCTATCATAATTATAGCACAATCGACCACGGTAATGCAACCACTTGGCAACAAGATTTATCAACAAAAATACCATAAAAACAACAATCCAGCACCAATCCCGTTGTGTCCAGGCTGTAATAAGATTTGCCGGTTTGGAGTCGGGATTGGTGCTGGACATTTATTGTCTGATGCCTTATGCTAATACAAATAAAATGGGTGGTTTTGTGACGAAATGATTTCGCAGTTGTTTGTCGGAAGGTGAAAATGGCTAAACGCCTTGTTGTTCTTATAACTTCGTTGACGGTACTGGTCTTTATTGCCGGTTGCACCCCGGTAGAGTCTGAACCTGTTGAGCCCTCGAAAACTGAAACCTTTAAGACCGAACCTGCTACGCCCGAACCTAATGAAACCGAGCCTGTCGGATTTGAGCTTGTTGAGGTTACACCTGCTCCGAGCGGGCCCAATCAAATCGAGCCGGATAAAGTTGAACCTGTATATATCGAACCTGATGAAATCGTTCCTGAGAAGGCCTGCCCTGAGCGTAGCCAAAGGGTCGAATCTTTAGAGCCTGAACCCAATGATGTCGAACTGGCCGGCGTTGAGCCTGAGCAGCCGGGAATTGGGCCTTATGATATTGTGCCTGCCGAGTCGGAACCCAATGATGTCGAGCCGGCCGGCGTCGAGCCTGAGCAGCCGGGAGTTGGGCCTGATGATATTGTGCCTGCTGAGCCGGAACCCAATGAGGTCGAGCCGGCCAATGTTGAGCCCAACAACGTCGAACCAAATGAACCAAAGCTTAGGCCAACCGTATCTTTTCATGACAAATGTGCCGAGGTCCTGAAAAACTTCGTCGATGATGAAGGAATGGTTGACTATTCAACGCTCAGGCGAAAAAGGCTCGATCTAAAGGCCCTACTTCAGGAATTTGATAATATTGACCCAAATGAATATAGAACCTGGCCTAAAGAGGACAAAATCGCCTTCTGGCTCAACGCATACAACATCCAGATGCTGAATATAATTACAGAAAATTATCCTATAGAATCATCGAGGTTTTTACGTCTTTTTCCTGGTTGGGGCCCAAAAAGCATTCTGCACATCAAGGGGATATGGAGGAATTACAAATTTCTTGTGATGGATGAGGAATTTACCCTTGCGGAGATTGACAAGCGGTTTTTCCGTAAAGAATTTGATGACCCCAGAATATTTTTTGCCATATCCAGGGCCAGTCTGTCGAGTCCGCCGCTGCGCAATGAGCCCTATTATGGGTATAAGCTCAACGAGCAGTTAGACGACCAGGCCAGGCGGTTTCTATCCAGCCCGCTGGCGTTCAGGACAGACAAAGAAAAGGGTAGAGTGTATTTATCTTCCCTTTTTCAATCATCCTCGTATGGCAGAGAGTTTATTAGTAAGTTCGCCATAGATAAAAAGTTCAAAGACCAGGAGCCGACAACTCGGGCCGTCTTGAATTTTATTACAAATTACGTTTCTGACGATAAGGTATCTTTCCTTGAAGTAGGGAAATATTCTGTTAAATTTATGAAATATGATTGGACGATTAACGATGGTTCATAGTCTGTGAACTACGAACTACCACTCTGTAACACTTGACTTGTAGAGTTGTCATTGCGAGGCCTTTTTCAAAGGCCGTGGCAATCTCATGGCACCAAACAATAGAGATTGCTTCGCGGAGTTTACCCTTGAGCGAAGCGAAGGGCTCGCAATGACAGCCATCAATTAAGTTGTTACAGAGTATTGCGAATTATGAAATATTGAAAGGACAAATTACAAATGGCAAAAAAATCAACTCACAGAAATCCTCATCTTGGCACCAACGAATACCTTTTCACCAGCGAGTCCGTAACGATGGGACATCCTGACAAAGTGGCTGACCACATATCCGATGCAATTCTTGATGCGATGCTCGCGCAGGACCCAGGAAGCAGGGTGGCCTGTGAAACGCTTGTAAAGGCCGACATGGTCGTTGTAGCCGGCGAGATTACTACAAAGGCCCTTGTTGACATCCCAACAATAGTACGGCAAACGATAAAGGAAATAGGATATGACAAGCCGGAACTCGGTTTTCATTACGATAATTGCGCCGTTCTGGTGTCAGTCACAAAGCAAAGCCCCGATATCTCACAGGGTGTAACCGAAGGTATGGGCCTGCACAAAGAACAGGGCGCCGGCGACCAGGGAATGATGTTCGGCTATGCCTGCAAGGAGACGCCTGCACTTATGCCGATGCCGATTCAATTGGCGCATGCAATAACGACCCGGCTGGAAAAAATGCGGCAGAGTAAAAAACTGCCCTGGCTGCGGCCCGACGGCAAAAGCCAGGTTACCATCAAATACCAAAATAACAAACCCGTACACATCGAGACGGTCGTTGTCTCCACTCACCATGCCCCGTCTGTTCCTGACCGGCAGTTGCGAGAACAAATAATGAAACAAGTCGTCCTGCATGTTCTGCCCAAGCGGCTCGTTGACAAAAGCACAATATTCCACATTAACCCGACCGGTAGATTCGTGGAGGGCGGCCCAAAAGCCGATTGTGGTCTTACTGGCCGAAAAATCATCGTCGATACCTACGGCGGAAGGGGCAGCCACGGAGGAGGTGCCTTTAGTGGAAAGGACCCCACAAAAGTCGACAGGACTGCAAGCTATACGGCCAGATATATAGCCAAGAACGTAGTTGCGGCCGGTCTGGCCGATGCCTGCGAAGTCCAGTTGTCCTACGCTATCGGAGTAGCCGAACCCATATCAATCCTTGTCGATACCGGAGGAACAGGAAAAATCAACGGGCAGAAGTTGAGCCAAATTGTAAGAAAGCTTTTCCCTTTGACCCCAAAGGCAATGATTAGACACCTAAAACTCGCTCGTCCAATCTTTGCCGAGACCTCTTACGGGGGCCACTTCGGACGGAATTTGCCAAACTTTACCTGGGAAAAAACCGATATGGCAAAAAAACTAAGAAAGGCCGCCGGATTGTAAGGGTGGCCGTATAATTGCCATAATCTGTATAATCGCGGGTATTTTTCTGGTTTTCCACGATTTTTTGTAAGTTTTCTGTGCCTCAGAGGTCTAATATAGAAGGTCATGGCCGATACGATTGATGACGAGCATCTCGTCAAACAGTTCAATCGGGGTGATGAATCTGCGTTTGACAGGATTGTCGAGCGATATTCGTCCGATATTGCAGCTCTGGCCAATCGATTGCTCGGTTGGTCCGGCGAGGTCGAAGATGTTACGCAAGACATCTTCCTCGCAGCATTTCTCGGCCTGAAAAAATTCCGCTGCGAATGCAGCCTTAAAACCTGGCTCTTTACCATAACAGTGAATAAGTGCCGCAGCTACCGATATAGGCGAATACTTCACCGGCTTCGAATTTTGCAGGCTGCCGATAAAGCATTTTTAACAACGGCCGGAGAAGTGGATAAGACGCCGATGGACAGTGAGGCCTTCAAGAGTGTTCGTCGTGCTATACAAGCTTTGCCCGCTAAATATCGCGAGCCCGTCGTACTAAGGTATCTGCAGGAGCTTCCGACTGACCAAATCAGCCGAATCCTTGGAATATCGAAAAACGCTTTGCAGGTCAGGCTCAACCGAGCCAGAGCGCATCTAAGAGAGGACCTGGCTGAACTAACAAAGGAATAGTTATGACAGAAGACAAAATAAAAATACTGCTTCAGGAAGCCGACCGTATGGCGGGCTTGCCCATCCCCGTTTCTGTCAATCTCTCCGCGGTTGTCCGCCGCCGTGCTCATCACAGGCACTTTGTGAATTTAGCTGCGCCACTGGCCGCGGCCGCTGTGGTTCTAATCGCTGCCGGCATCTGGAGTCTTGCAATCAGGACCACTGAAACAACACAGGAGAAGGAAAAAATCGCCTTGCTCGAAACCCAGCTCAAACAGCTCTATGTGAGAACTGATGCCGCACTAAATTTAATACAGGACGTGCTTGAAAAGGATCAAAAACAGCAATCGCTTGATGAGCTCGAAGCCCAGCTTGCGAGCATCCCGGACCCCCTCGAAGAAATCCAGAAACAGGTTGACAAAACCGCCTTTATCCTGGTCTATCAGGCCGACCGTTTATACCGCGAGCTAAACCGGACAGATTCCGCTGTCGAGGCTTACAACCGCGTCATCGAACTTTTCCCCAAAAATCGATGGGCACAAGTTGCCCGGCAGCGATTATCAGAGATCGAAAACAGAAAGTTCAACAAAAGAGATTCAAAAGGAGAGTTGAAATGGAAGCCACAAAACACATCGTTGTCTTGTTAGTTTTGTTACTTTTAATATCAGTTCCGGCGCAATCAGCCAACAATCCGGCAGCAGCGGATCTTTCAAATACGCACGTTGCAAGCTGTTTAGTCAAGATAACATTCGACCCGCTTGTTTTGCCGCTTGATGATATAACTATAGACTACCTGCTGCACAGTAGCAGCGTTGGTGGCAAGGTCGCTCGTGAAGTAGTCAATATTTCACCGGATCAGGTTTCTGATGTCTTTAAAATAGAGGCGTTGGCTGGCTCTGCCCGCCCATCGTGGCTCGGCCAAGCCGAGTCAGGCAGGATACTAACAGAGGATAGAAGACAGAAGACAGAAGGCAGAGGACAGAGGCCGGAACTTCTGTCTTCCGAACAGCTGAGGTCTGCTGCTGAGCAAACGATTCTTTTCCGTCTGTCGGTTGAGCTTCCCAACGATGTAAAGCCGGCAGCCGAGGAATTTATGAACGCTCTTGTTGACAGTCTTCGGAGCACTATTGTTAAAGTTTTTGAAGACTATAAGCTTAGATTCAATAACCAGCTCAAGCTCGCAGAGCAGGAAGCCACCAGTGCTGAAAACGACCTGCGTGAAAAGCAGAAAACACTCAGGGAAATTTCACGCTCCCGCGTTCTGGACCGCAACAGCATTCTCGCCGATATTTACCGCCTGCGTCAAGAGGTTCAGACTGCCAATATGAATCAGGCCTCCAACCAGGTCATTATCGATGCTACGACCAAGCGAATAGCTGATATTCAGACCAGGATAAAGAAACAGCTTGAGAACGACTCAATCACCATGGAACTCCAGAACATAGTCGAAATGAGCAACAAGTTTGTCGTTGAAGCAGAGAAGCAAGTTCAAGCAGGTAAGATTTCATCTCTTCAGCTTGACGAACTAAAGGAGAAACTCGCCAGAGCAAGAATAGAGATTGCCAGACGCCGCGAACAGCTCAGCAGCTCTGTAGGAGGTAACCTGATAGAGTCTCTGAATAAGGAATTAGCCGACCGTTCGATACAGGCAACTCAAGACGAGGCATCCATTCGGAGCCTGGAGCAGCAGCTGGTCGAGGCGGAATCACTGCTTGCCAAAGCCGACGACTATGAGTTGCTCTCACTCAAGGCTGACATCGCCAAACAAAACCTTCAGGAATCAATTCTTTGGCGTGATAGAATAAGCCGACAAATTCGTTTTCTACAGTCGCCGATGGTTTCCATCCTCGGCGGCGAATGACATCTGAGCAAAACGGTATGCCCGGTGGCCCGCTACTACTCTCCGGCGGGCCCCGGGCAAAAACCAGACATCAGCGAAATTAAATCCCGCCTCCACATCACGCGATACGCGAGACACAATACTCCGAAAAGCCGCAGGACTGTAGGGGCGAGCCTGTGTGGTCGCTATAATCCATAATCTGCTTAATGTTTAAAGTGTCGTTTGCCGGTAAAGACCATCGCGATGCTGTGCTTATCTGCGGCGGCGATGACTTCATCGTCTTTTTTCGAGCCGCCCGGCTGTACTATTGCAGTTACGCCTGCCTTGGCGGCGTTGTCAATATTATCCGGGAACGGGAAGAACGCATCCGATGCCATCGCACAACCGTTCGACTCGTCGCCGGCGTGCTTAAATGCAATCAGGCCGGACTCAACGCGATTCATTTGACCGGCCCCTACGCCTAAGACCTTCTTGTTTTTGACCAGCACGATTGTATTGCTCTTGGTATGCTTGGAGACAAGCCAGGCAACCTTCAAATCCTCAAGCTGGCCTTTAGTTGGCCTGGCCTTTGTCGGATACGTCAAAGCATCCGGTTCCCAGCCAACCAGGTCCCGTTTCTGCAAGAGCAGTCCGCCGATGACGCAGCGAACATCAAACTCACCGCAGTCAATCTTGGCTCTGTCAATCGGCCCTGTTTCCATCAGCCGGACTCTGCCGCCCCAGGCCTTGAGCGTCCTGATTATTTCGATCGCATCCTTATCAAATTTCGGTGCGATAATCACCTCTGCAAAGAAGCCTCCGGCCCCTAATGCCTTGCCGAATCGGCTGTAGGATTCCATAATCGTTCGGGCCAATTCAACGTCCACTTTCCTGTTCAAGGCGATAATACTGCCGAACGCACTGACCACATCGCCTTCGTAAGCCTTGCGATATGCCACGCAGATATCCTCGTCTATGGCACAACCGCACGGATTAAGATGCTTAACAACAACCGCAGCAGGCTCGGAAAATTCCTTTACCAGTTCGAACGCTGCATTAGTGTCCAGCAGGTTATTGAAGCTGATGCCTATGCCGCCCTCCAACAAAGTGCCGCTGCTGATTGAAGTTTCACCGCTCAGCGGCAGCTTATAGTATGCTGCGGTTTGATGAGGATTTTCGCCGTAGCGCAGAGACGCTGCTTTGCTCAGCGCAATTGAAACTTTCTCTGAATACTCCACGTTTGCCCTGGCGTTAAGATACTTTGCTATCACTGCATCATACGAAGCTGTCAGACTAAACGCAATCCGTGCACATTCACTCCGCAATCCCTCGCTCACAGCGCCGTTGTTTTTCTCCATTTCTTCGATGACCTTATCGTACTGCTCGGGTTGTGTTACGACCGTTACGAACTTATGATTTTTTGCAGCCGAGCGAAGCATACTCGGCCCGCCAATATCAATATTTTCAATCGCCTCGGCCAGAGTGCAATCCGGCTTGGCAATCGTCTGTTCAAACGGATACAGATTTACACAAACCAAATCAATCGGCTCGATATCATGTTTTTTCATGGCATCTTTATGTTCGCTCTTATCGCGAAGTCCCAACAGTGCGCCGTGTATCTTCGGGTGAAGCGTTTTCACTCTGCCGTCCATCATTTCCGGAAAGCCCGTAACCGACTCGATACCAACAACGTCCAGGCCTGCTTTGCTGAGTATTTTAGCAGTTCCGCCGGTACTGACTATCTTGACTCCCATCTCGCTGAGCTTCCTGGCAAAATCAACCACACCGCCCTTGTCAGAAACACTTATTAATGCCATCTTGATTTTCACGTCCATTTAGAACTCCTTTCTGTTGGAAAATTTCTTCATATTAGTTTTCTATTGGTCCCTCGCATTCCGTATTGCATCCAGCCGGCGCTGCATATCGATGCCATACTGTGGAACTACGAACTATTCAACCGGTTGTAAGCAGGCAATTCGGCCCTGTTCATCAGCGATATAGATTTTCGAGTCCGCTATATTGGCTGCGTATCTTGTGGCTTCTGCAAAATTAACCGAATACAGTTTCTTTGCACTGAGGTTGTCCATTACCACCAGCGTTCTGTTCTTTGTAATTATGTAGGCCTTGTCCATTGCCTCAGCTAACAAATCAGCACCTCCCGGCACCGACCACAACAGCGTGCCGCCTCCTTTGTCTATCGCCGTTACGCCTTTCCCGGGGACATACTGATAGACGACTCCTCTTGTAACACGAGGGGCATTTTCAAGTACTCCGGCCGTCTGATACTTCCAGGCAAGCTGTTTTCTCAAAGGTAAGCCAACGATATCAACTCTATAAACGTTTGTGTCCTTACTGGCAAAAAACAGCGATATTCCATCTTTGATGATGGGTCCTGCTATACCACCTGCTGCATCGAATTGCCACAGCCGTATGGGTCTGTTCGGCATAATGCTTATCACATTACCCGCCGCTGTGGCAAAGATGACAGAAGTCTCATCAGCGATGATAGAAGTAATCATCGACTCGTTATCAGCAGAAACCTCAAAAGTCTGGACCTTATCTTCGGCACGCAATACATGCAAACGTTTGTCAACTCCGCTCAGGTAAAAATACGAACTGTTGCGGGCGGCAGGACAAACTATACTAAATCCCACATCTACGGCCTTTCGATGAGCCCCCGAATCCGGGTCAATCTCAATCACTTTAGTGCCGGTTATTGATATAAGCTCATCGCCATAAAGCTTCAATCCCACAACCGGCAAGCCTTCCGGTGCAACGACTTTGCCGAATATCATATTTCCGTTTTCCCTGTTCAGACAGACCGTATAATTCCGGTCTGAAATTGCAAAGATACGGTTACCGAAGATAAGCAGCTGCTCCAAGCTCTCAGCCTTTTTAATCGGCAGCTTGTTTTCCCACAATATTTCCAACTTGGCGTGTTCGAGCAGTTTCGGTGAAACAAGCCATTGCGAACCGCCTTGGGCTGCAAAGCTGTTCTGCACAACACAAAAGACCAAAAGACTCGCCGGTAAAACATATTTGCTTTTCAATATTCTTGCCATTTTCATAAACCCTCACAAAAAAACCTTACTTTTACGGTAGTTCGACATAGTCAGCCAAATCGACATTATTTTCCTTTTCGAATTTCTGCATCTGGCCGATGCGCTCGATATCGTCATTTATTCGATTTACCAGCTTAAATATATACGGCTTACCCGCCAAGCGGTTTTCCAGGTCATCGAGCATCGGCTCCCAGGTTCCGCCGTACAATTGTGCCTTGAGAACGACCAGCATACGATGTTCATCGCTCAGGCCGGCGACAAAATCGCTCACGACCTTGCTGACGTTCGTTTCACAGCTTTTATCGCTATTTTCGCTCGGCTCGTCCATTCTGCACCTATTGCTCGAAGTTGACGAATCACTACACCAACAGAGCTATTGATACCTGCCTTGCTTCAATAAGTGCTGGATACTAACCGACATTGCCAAAAATTGCAACAAATTTTCACAAATACTTAGCCTGGGGTCCCAATTATTGGTTTTTCATCCCGAGCACCGGCAAAGGATATCAGATGTAAAAGTGAATTGGAAACCAAACTCTCCCTCATACACGGCGGAAGCAAGCCCATATCCAAAGTTATCGATGAACAAGCCGATATTTAAGCATTTCTTTTCAGAGTGTTAAATATGTCGAGCGTTAATGCTGGAAAACCCTAAACCTGTGTTAAAGCCCTTAAATATGCTTTTGTACTTTTATTTTGTGGGCCAAACGTTTTACTTGAAGAGAACGCGGTTCTACTTGCCTTTTCGAAATGGTCTGAATAATCCCAACAAACTCAAATCCCGCCAGCTTTTTCTGACCGGAAATATCCCCTTTTCCACAAGGTCCACTTCCCCGATAGAGTAAAATGCATGGGGATTGAATTTCTTGATTAGCTCGACCACACTACGAACCTCCCGGCGCGGCACAATTGTGTAAACTACCTTTACCTGCCCGCTGGTTCCGTGCCCGTCAACGCTCGTAACTCCATAATTTTCTGCTTTAAGAAAATCCACTAACGGCGCCGCATCCTTTTTAGTAATCACTCTTATCATCACCAATCCCAGGGATAGTTTTTCAGCTATGTGAATGCCGACAAAGTTACCCATGGCAAACCCGCCTGCATAGGCAATATAGCATGCGGGGTTGGAAAGGTTCTTCATTATCTGGCCGATAGCAAGAAGCCAGATTAGAATCTCAAAGAAACCGATCACAGGCGCGAGATATTTGAATCCTCTCGAAACGAATATAACCCGCACCGTCCCCAGACTCACATCAAATATCCTTGCCATGAATATCAAGGAAGGTATGGCAATCCAGGTATATACCCAAGAGTTGGCCAGTAAATCACCCATATTGTTTCATTCTCAAAGCTGTTCGATTAACATTCTGTCAATAAAGACTTGTCATTTCTTTATTATTACGGATTCATAGAAATCCTGTTTCTGATGTTCTCTAATTTACCGAAGCATATAAGCTCGTCACCGAGCAGAATTTTCATATTTGCCGGCGGATTGGGTATTGTCTCACTGCCCCTTACGGTCGCCAGTAACATAATATCCTGTTCCCTCAGTCCCGACCTGGCAAGCGTCTTGTTAAGAACAGGACTTCCGGCACTGACGGCAATCCGTGAAACACCATATCCGCCGGTTGCCAGCAGCAGCTCCTCAAAGGACACCTTTTGAAAGATTTCTTTTTTGATAATCTTTTTTCTGAGAATATTTGTCATTTTCCTGACAAATTTTTCATGTGTGAAAATCCGATAGATGCCGTACACCACAGCTATAATGATTGCCAAATTCACCCATTTAACCAAATCGGGCGGGATGTCAAACGGCAGAAACGATTCGGACAACCTGGACAGTATAGTTTTCTGGGGAACCAGAGAGCCGGCTAAAGTGGCAATCATAATTACCAAACCTGCGTTACCCAAAATTATCAGAACTGAAGCGATTTTGCGCCTTTGTTTGTTGCCGGTAACCAGCTCTGCCTCTTTTGTTGTGAATCCGGTTCCGGAAAAGCACGACAGCGCCTGGAATTTTGCTAAAGACCACTCAAGCCCCGTCAACTGAAACGCAATCGCACCAACTCTGACCGCAACAAAAGATACAATCAGCGTTAGAATAAATAAGATTAACATAAACTCTTCTCCTCAAACAGCTGAAAGCTAAAAATGCACCCCAAAAGTTTTATTTAAAGCCATTTCTTCCTTCTAAAATAAAACAGCATAATGACTGCAATTGTAATCATAACCAGCCAGATGGCACCGTAGGCCCAGCGCACTTTAAGCTCCGGCATATATTCGAAATTCATTCCGTAAACCCCCGCCACGAATGTAAGCGGAATAAATAAAGTGGCAATAATCGTCAGCACCTTCATAACGGCATTCATTTTATTGCTGAGACTGGATAGATATATGTCAAGTAATCCCGAAACCGTATCGCGGAAACTTTCTATAGTGTCTATAATCTGTATCGTATGGTCATAGACGTCCCGCATATAAATATCTGTTGTTTCATTGATAAGCGAAGATTCACTTTTCTGTATTCCTCCTATTAGTTCTCTTAAGGGCCAGATCGACTTACGAAGCGATATCATTTGCCTTTTAAGTGAGTGAATCTGCTGGACGGTCTTTTCGGTCGGGTCGCCAACAACCTCTTCTTCCATGGACTCAATCTTCTCACCGAACCTTTCCAGGATGGCAAAGTAGTTATCGACTACTGCGTCTATCAAAGAATAGGCCAGATAGTCAGGTCCCATTTTCCGGATACGTCCTTTTGCGTTTCTGATTCTATCTCTTACCTGGTCGAAAACATCTCCTACGCGTTCCTGAAAGGAAATGACATAATTCGGCCCTAATATCATGCTGACCTGCTCGGCTTCGACCGACTGGTTCTCCTCACTAAAGCTTAGCATCTTGAGCACGATAAAAATGTATTTTTCATAATCCTCGAACTTCGGCCTCTGGCCCGTGCTTAGGATATCTTCAAGAACAAGCGGATGCAGCTCGAATCCTTTGCCGAGCTTTTCGAGTAATTCAATGTCATGGAGGCCATCGATGTTTATCCAGCTAACTGTAGGGGTGTCCCTGAGTTTTAGACATTCTTCGATGTTCGGAACCTGTTTCTCCTGAAAGCTCTGCTCATCATAGTCGATGAAGGTAATTCTCACAGACTCAACTTTCTTTTCGCCGACATGAACCAGTGTTCCCGGCGGCAAACCCGCCTTACTCGAGCGTTTTTTGGTTGTTCTTTTTTTCACTGCCATTTTTATTACCTCCAAGAGTTCTGACTATCGTAAAAGGAAAACTGACCATTTGCCGCAGGCCCTCGACGGAAGAAAGTGTTCGAACCTGGCTTCTAACCTCTGTAAGAAGCTCTCCAAAGACAACTTTTCCTTCAACTTCTCCAACTTCTTTTATCATGGATAAACGATGAATTGAGTATAATCCAATTATAAACGCGATAGCAAAGAAAAAGTCCCACTGCTGCAGATTCAGAGTCGGCAGGCTGAATTCTCCCGCGGGGCCTTTATAATTAAGTACCCAGTCTAATTCCCGGTTTGCAAAGAAGTCCGCGAACTTACCACCTAAAATCGGGGCAATTCCGGCCGCTATTGAGTTGGCAATGGTATTAGCTGCAAGATAGGACGTTGCCTGTCCCTCCGGCGCCAGTTTCATGCTGATATTGCCGGAGGCCAGAGATACACCCGCTGAGGAAAGGCCCATTACAATATGTATAATTATCAACAACGGAATGGTTAGAAAGTACTTTTCAGGCATTGTGGTAAAAGTCCAGGCAAGAATCGAAATGATAAATAAAGGCCCACAGATGGCGAGTACCGATTTGTTACTGAAACTGTCTGTGAATTTGCCCCAGATTCTAAGAAAAGTGAAATTCATCACCTGGCTGAGAATGGAAAGCCCGATGATAAATGACATGCTCAGCCCTAATCTTTTGAGCATATAAACCATAAAGAAAGGTGCAGCCAGATTTACCGCAAAATTCCACGAGCACATAAAAACAATAAGCTTTCGAAAATTCTCATCTTTAAACGGTTTGGAAAGCAGCTTCAAAATACTTGATTTCTCCACAACGGCCGGCATACGTTTCTCGGGTGTTTTATATAGATAATAAAGCCCGAGAACTCCGACCGCAAAGCCGGCCAAAAACAGAATTGAATAGCCATGCACCTCATATTCGGCAAACAGCTTTTTCCAAAGGTCTAAATAGACCGCTGCGCATACGCTCAGTGCAATTCCCACACCCGTGGCGATTCTCATCCTTTTCGAGAAGAATGCTCCCAAAATGTTTTGTGGTATCAGGTCCCGCATCCACGAATTCCAGCCGCAGCCCGAAACGGCCCCAAGTGCCGAAGCCGCTATCATCGATACCAGCAAAACGGCAAGGCCGATTTTGGCCCCGAACAAGAAAGGACTCAGAGCAATAAACAGCCAGCACAACCTGCTTAGTCCTGCCGTCACAACAACAATCGCACGTCTGTTACGTATTTTCTCAACAAGAAAAATCGAAGGCAATTGAAGTAATTGAGCTAACGGCCCGATGGCAGCCAACAAGCCAATAACAAAATTAGATGCACCAAGTTTGACGGCAAAAGCGACTAAAAAAGCACCACCGGTCAATATGCCCATCGACTGCGATGCGATTCCATCCTTGATAACATAACTCAGACCCGATTGAACTTGCTCGTCCGTGAGAGTTTCTTCAGTTTTAAACCACATAACAGAACACCTCCTTTCTCTGTTCTCACCGGTTATAATTCCGCTGCCGCCCTTATTATACCGTAATCAGGAATTGGAAATCAAAAATTATTTAGGACTGGAATAGAAAATAAAAAATCCTCTCTTTGTCACACTCCACGCTCAAAAAGCCAGGTATTGTTTCGCTTTTTCCAGCCTGAGGCCTATCTTCCCCACATCTTCAATATGCCTTATTCTTCCGGCTTTTCGCTGCTCCAGAATACGTTTAACTGTTACCGGCCCAAGCCCGGGCACCCGCAAAAGCGCAAATCTCGATGCCAGATTTATGTTCATAGGAAACGCCTCAGGATGTCTCATCGCCCATGCTTCTTTTGGGTCGATAGTTAAAGACAAATTCTCATTCTCCTCAAAAACAATGTCTGATTCCGCAAAGCCGTATTTGCGAAGTAAAAAATCCACTTGATACAGCCGATGTTCCCGCATAAGAATATCCGTCGGCTTTTCCTCTCCAGTTTGTTCACTGGCTATAGACTCGTCGCCCAGTCCCTTTTGATAAGCGCTGAAATATACTCTGTGCATCTTCAGCCGCTCGTATAGGCCGTACATATACTTCACGATTTCAGCATCCGGTTCCCCGGCTGCCCCCACGATAAACTGCGTTGTCTGCTTGACCCTTTGGTATCTCGAACCGCGTCCGGTCAACCTGCTGATGAGTTTGATTGGCTCGATAATATCCTGAATATACCTTTTTTTCGTAGATACTTTCTCCAATCTCTTTGCGCCCGGCGTCTCAATATTCAGTGAGACTGCGCTGGACAATGAAACCGCCTCTTCTATAGCCGCATCGCTTGCCCCCGGAATAATCTTTAAGTGAATGTACCCTCTAAAGCCGTGCTTTTTTCGCAGTAATCTTGCAACGCCGTTGAGTCTGTCCATTGTCGCATCAGCCGAGCCTAAGACGCCCGAACTTAAAAACAGCCCAAAAACTTTTCGCTGATTATAATAATCCAGAAATACCTTTGCCGTCTCCTCCGGCCTAAGACTGCACCGGCGGACGTCCATTTGCTCTCGGAGCGGACAGTACTTACAGTCATTCGTGCACACATTTGAGAGCAGCGTCTTAAACAGGACACTCTTGCCCCCATTCGGAAGCGTTACCGGATATATCCATTTGCCGTCACTGCTGCGCTTTCGGCTTTCTTCCTTATTACAACTGCACGCACATGCCAAATCGTACTGTGCGTCCGCGCTGAGTATCTCTAATTTCTCCTGCGTATTAGGTTTGCAGATAACCCCAATCATATAGCCACCGTCCTTGTGCCTTTGATTAACTCCGATTATACATGGGATATCTAATCACTTTCTCGTGAATCTGTCAAACACTGTAATGACGGGCAAAGCATTACCGTCATCATCGAACATGCCTCTTCTTCGAAGACCGCCCGCTACGGCTGGCTCCCACCAGAAAACGCCCTTGCCTCTGTTGTCAGGAGTGTTCAGAACAACCCGATTCACCTCATCCAGAAACTGCCTCTGTCCTTCGGGAGTCTCCGGAAAAGGTGCCGGTTTGTTTCTGTATTCGGACGGCCTCCAGTTGTATGCTACCTCCACCAGGATAATGTCCTTCTGATACTCATTGGCCATAAAGATCATATTTTCCCGAAGGTCAAGCAGACTGCCGTGCCACCACGGGTAATAAGACTGCCCGATGACATCATAGCCAACTCCATACGAGTTCCACTTGTCGAAGAAAGCCTTCGTCCTTTTCTTATCGCCGCCTTTGTCGATATGAATCATAATTAGGGGACGTCGGGTATTACCCCGCCCCGCATCGACGCCGTTAATTCCGGCCTCCATCAGCTCGGCGAAATTGTCCCAATTATCCGGCAGTTTGCCGTCCGGCCAAAGCATACCGTTGATGATCTCGTTTCCGGGCTGAACCATGTCCGGCAAGACACCGGCATCTCGAAATGCAATGATAGTATCCCGGGTATATTCGAACACCGCCTGCACTAATTCCTCGTGTGACTTGCCCTCCCAGGCCTTTGGGATGTATTGTTTGCCCGGGTCGGCCCAGGTATCGGAGTAGTGGTAGTTCAGCAGAAACTTGAATCCGAGTTTCTTGGCATCTTGAGCGAGGGCGATGGTGTACTCGAGATTGTTCGGCAAGCGTGTGGGCGTGTGGAACAATCGCAGGCGAATCCAGTTGTAGCCGTGCTCTTTAAATATCTGCAAGCCCGGTTTAGCCTCGCCATTGTCCTTAAACACGGTACCCCCATCTTCGGCCTGCTTGAGAAAGGAAAGGTCGGCACCAATAGCATAATCCAAAGCGTTCACCGATTCGGCTATCCAAAGGTGCGCTGCGATAAAAAGTAGGGAAAACGGCAAAATCTTTTGAAGTCTTTTTCTGCTTCGCATAATGTCACAGCTCCTTTCTCCATTCACTCCCTTCGTGATTTGGCAAGTTCGCAGATAAACAGTTACCAACAAACAGATTCAGAACAACTCATATGTTTCCGCAGACAGTTTAATGACTGATGGCCGCAGTCGTAATGGCCGGTATGATGCAGCACACCATAATAGCCGCCTGCATAGCTTCGATGGCCTCTTTCGCAGCCTTTCCGGTTATCTCGCCGTCGCTAATTTCTTTAATCCGGCCTTTACGGCCTTTCAGTTCCTTTTTATCGAAGACTACTTTCAGAAGACCGGTACTATTGGCTAATGACACGAGAACAACGGTTCGGGGGTCAACATCCCTGCTGTCGGTAAAGATGGCCTGTCTGAGCCGTTCAATCAATTTCCTTTCCGGCTCCGGATTGATTTCAGGGTATATCTTTCGTGTGAATAGCAGCAAAATTGTGTCTTCCGCAGCCCTGAGAATACCGCGCTCGCACAATCCTTGAGCAACACGGTGCTTAAGGTTCTTTACGCCGACAAACCGTGATACCCAGCTCTGGAGCGATGCACGTCTTTTCGCATTGCAGATTTTTTCAAGGCATTCATCGATTAACGGCTCACCGAAAGGTTGTGAACTAATAAGGTCGACGAGCTTTTTCCTTCTCGATTCCCCTACGGCAATACGCTTGTTTAGCAACAGCTCAGCTAATACCGCTGCCCCGATTGCGTACTGGTACATAGTTCCCGATGCAATAGTACCTTCTTCGTCCCGCAAAGCCAGAAGCATTATCTCTTCGTGCAGGAATAGATTAGTCTGTATTGTCATTCAAATGCTTTCCTGAAAAGATTTAGATTGTCTCTTTTCCCGGCTCAACAATTCATTCTGTTTGGCTTTTAACTTCCGTCTGGTCTTTGATTACCGAGGCGGCCGCCTTAATCACCCCGGCGATGTCGGAAAGATTCGAAGGAATTATAATCGAGTTGTTGGTCTTTGCCAGTTTGCCGAATTCGTTCAGGTATTGTTCGGCGATGCGCAGGTTTACTGCGTTAACACCGCCTTTTTCATTTATCGCAGAGGCAATTTCTCTGATTCCATTGGCTGTCGCCTCGGCGACTTTCAGAATTTCGACGGCCCGGCCTTCGGCCTCGTTTATCCGTTTTTGTTTCTCACCCTCGGACTGCGCAATCATCCGTTGTTTTTCGCCCTCGGCCCGGTTTATCTTTGCCTGTCTGTCGCCTTCCGATTCGGCGATAGTCGCACGCTTTTCCCGCTCAGCCCGCATCTGCTTTTCCATTGCATCTTTGATGCTCTGGGGCGGCAGGATGTTCTTCACTTCATATCGTGTTACTTTCACCCCCCACGGGTCCGAGGCCTTGTCCACAGCATCGACAATCGCACTATTTATCGTCTCTCTTTCCTCGAAGGTCTTATCCAGCTCGAGTTTACCCATTACGCTCCTCATAGTTGTTTGGGCTAATTGCGCGGATGCAAACGCGTAATTGTTTATTCCGTAGGAGGCCTTCTTGGGGTCCACAACCTGCATATACAGGATGCCGTCAACTTCGACTGCGATATTGTCCTTTGTGATACACTGTTGCGGTGCAACATCAATGGCCTGCTCTTTTAAGGTGTGTTTGTATGAAACCTTGTCAAGAAACGGAAAAAGTATATGAAACCCCGCCTCGAGCGTGGTCGAATACTTGCCCAGCCGTTCGATGATAAACGCCATTTTCTGAGGCACAATCCTTATGGTCTTGAAAAATACGAGTAACGCAAAGACCAGTACCCCAACAAGAATAATTGTATATGCGTTTACTATTGCAGCTAACATAACTAACTCCTTTCCTCTAAAATGGTTTTACTTTAAGTGTTATATTTTCTTTACCAATAATCTCAACAACAGTTTCCTCTGCGATTTCCTCATCCGCTTCGGCCAACCAGTTTGTGCCGTGAAATTCCACCTTGCCGCCGGTCTTCGGCTTGATTGTCTCTTTAACAACTGCTTTCTGCCCTATAAATTCTTCAAGATTCTCGGCCAGGTTCTGTTTGGAAACAGTGTGCCCTAAGAATACTCCTTTAAGCCATCTCCGCAGGAACAACAGCGACAGCACCGAAGAGACTATGAATATTATCAATTGAGTATTTATCCCGATGTCCGTAATCAGGCAGACAAGCGCCACTATCCAGGCCCCGACACCGAAGAAAGCGATGATTAGCCCGGGCAATGCAAACTCCATAACGAGAAGTGCAAGCCCTATCAGGAACCATATTATTTCGGGCCTTAGAAAATCTTTAATCGTATCCATTTGGTCTCCCTTCAATTCTGCTTATCTTGGGTAACTCATTTGTTAGCTCGGCTGGTTTGCTTCAAAATCCACTGCGTAATTGCCTTAAGAGCAATCGGTGAGATGGTCTCTTCTATCTTGGCATATTCTGAGATTGCCCCGGTTTGAGCCCTCTGAAACAGATGATTGTGCTTCGGTAATTCCTGGATCGTATAGTTAGTATTGCCTCCGGTCTTCAGTGCCTCTTCAATAGCGGACAGGTTCTCTTTAGGTGGAACTTGAAGATCTAACTGGCCGTTTATTGCAAGCACCGGGCATTTGACTTTCATTAGAGCTGTTTTCGGGTCGTATGTCAGGAAGAAGCGGCACCACTGAGATAGTAACATCTTGAGCTGAATTTCGATGGTCGCCTCGGATGCGCCCAGCGCGTCTTTTTCCTCTTTGCTAAGTTTTCCAAGGATATCGGTCATTATTTTGCGGATTTTCTTCTCAGCGATTGTATTATCCTTCTCCTGTTTGAGTATCTCGAATATCTGTTCTGAGCTGGTGCGCTGTATAGTCAATACCTTATCACTTGCCCCAACAGTTTTTAGTATAAGGTCACTTTGTAAATAGATAATTTCCTCTCCGGTCAAGCCTGTCCCAGCCATCAACACGATGAAAGCAACATCAGATGCTCGAACAGCCGCTATTGGGGCAATAATCCCTCCCTCGCTATGGCCGATAAGACCTATCTTTTTAGGATTAACCTCCTTACGACTCTTGAGATAATTTACTCCGGTAAGCACATCGCCTGCGAAATCCTCACTTGTTGATTCCAAAAGATTTCCTGTTGAGCCTCCTACTCCGCGGTCATCAACGCGCAAAACAGCTATCCCCCTGCGCGTCAGATAATCAGCCAAAACCAGGAAGGGGCGATGACCACAGACTGTTTCATTCCGGTCCTGGCCGCCTGAGCCCGTGATAAGTATCACTGCTGGGAATGGGCCCTCAGAATGAGGAAGTGTAAGTGTGCCGGCCAGCTTAATACCAGCTTTCTCGTTTTCGTAAGTTACTTCTTCTTCAATGTAAGGATACGGTTTCTTTGGTTCCTGAGGACGATGCAGTGTGGGAGCTTCATCAATGCGTTTGAGCGAAAGCGGGAAAGAAATTCCACCTTGTTGCCATTTGCCTTCGATAGAACCATCCTCTTTTATCTGACCCTCATAGGTGCCCTGGATGACTTTCGACTCCAGATACAGTCTGCCATTCTCGAAGGTAACTTTGTTCACTGTTATGTTCTCGGCTCCCTGGTCAGGGCTGTCCAAAGTGGCAGCAAGTGTCCCATCTGCGTTTGCGTTAATCTTGAACACTATCCTCAACTCTACTACAGAGACCTTCAGAGTCCCCATCCAAATACCTTCGATATCTTCCGTTTCTGCGCCTTTGATAAGGGTCGATAGCGCGGTAATCAGTATCAGAGCCACAGAAATTGCAGTTCTAAGAGCGCTTTTATTTCTCATATCGCTTTGCTCCAAGACATAAGATGTAGCCGGGCGAATGTTATTCCACGACTACAGCCGTGCCGTAAGCTAAAATCTCCGATGCACCTCCCATGACCATCTGAGTCGAAAAACTCATTCGTACAATAGCGTTGGCACCTAATTTTTGAGCATCTTCTATCATCCTGTCAATGGCTTGTTCACGGGACTCGGCCATCATCTTGGTATAATCGGTTATTTCACCGCCGATTATGTGACGTATTATCGCCATTATGTCCCTGCCTATATGCCGTGCGCGAATCGTATTACCCCGCACAAGCCCCAGGTGCTTCACAATCTTCTTGCCATGAATTGTATCTGTTGTGGACAAAAGCATTGTCTTACCTCCTTACGTCTTTATAGCGGTCTCTTTGCCAGAAATAAAGTCTCTCACGCAACACCGAGACAAACAGGATTGCCAGTCCCACTATAAGTGCCAGCAGACCAGCTTTCAACAGCATACCAATTGTGGCGTCCATGATGAGCTCTTCTATCAGTTTGAATCCGCCGTAGATTGTCAGCAGGATAGCGGCCACTGATAAAACAATCCAGCCGATGCTGCGCTCGATTCGGTTATAGATGCCGTCCCAGTAGTCCTGCCATATCCTGTCCTCAGGCTCAACCAGCGATACCTCATCGGTGATTGCTTTAAGTTTTCTGAACTCCTCCAGTTCATCCGTACATTCAGAGCATCCGGCCAAATGCTCTTCGAATTGACGTTTCTGTTCGTCACTCAATTCATTGTCCAGGTAGCCCATCATCAGGTCTTTATAATCATGGCATGTCATTTATGCTACCTCCTTTCCCTGTACTTAATAATTCTTCCAGCTTCTTACGGGCGTAGTACAACCTGCTCGTAACAGTGCCTTTATTACAATAAAGGGCCTCGGCGATTTGATCGTATGACATGTTCTGAAAGTGTCGCAATATAATCACCTCGCGATGCTTATCATCCAGTTTGCCGATTGCCTGCCACACTTTGTCTTTGAGCTCGTTTCTTCCGGCCACAACCTCCGGCGAAAAGTAATCTGTAATAGCTGCCACTTCCGGGCAATTCTCGCCATCGAGAGAGCTTGTCTGCCTGTACCTTCTTTTTCTTAGATGGCTGATACACAGATTCTTTAATATTTGATAAAACCAGGGGAAGAACCTTCGGTCAGGCTTGAGGTGTTTGATATTCCGGTATGCTCGAATAAAGGCCTCCTGCGACAGGTCCATTGCATCTTCGCGATTGCCCACAAGCCCCAGCGCGATAAAATATGCGTTTTTCATATACCTGTTCACAAACACTTCAAACGCCTCTGGTGAGCCCCGCCGGCAACGCCGCATTGCTGTTATTTCTTCCTGGCACACGCTTGGCACTGGCTTCAGCTCCAAATGCAGACTCTTTTAATTCAAAGGAAAAAACTTTACTCTGTTTCCACAGTAATATACACTCTGAACCACGATTTTCTTCAAACTATTTTTTGATTTTCCCGCTAAATTTATCTGGTTATTTTTGTCCCCCTTTAGCCCCATAATATTTAATAACCAATAGAAAAGGGGCCTATACCAAATTGGTATAGGCCCCGAATTCGTGCAAGCCTATCTTCCTTTTGTCTGTCATCGTGGGCAACTAATTGCCACTTACAGCTTATGCTCCTGGAGCCTACCGATGCAGACGAATATCATCGAAGTACGCTGTACCAGAACCGCCGGGCTGCGGATTCTTCTTGTCACCGAAACCAACGGCAATCGTATTGACATTAGCCAGGTTTACGCCCTGGTCTGCGAACGCCTGCAGGTCTATATTCCATTGGGTCCAGGTGTCTATCAATGATGCATTTGGATTATCGTGAAAGACCACAACACTGCCATTAAGGGCAACGTACATCGGCTCAGGGTCGTTACTTGCCATAGGTACACCGATGGCCTCCTGCGTCCAGGTCGTTGGAGTAACCGTGCCGGTAGTCTGGACATTGGAGAATTCGGCCTTGCCGACTTCATCAGGAATGCTGCTGGTCAGTACCAAACCTATATAGACGTCCGAAGGCATCGATATCCTTTGTGGATTCCATGCCATCGCCTGCCAGCTAACACCATCGCTGGAGTAGTAGCCGTTGAAGTTACCGGCGGCGTCACGCTCTATTTTCACCCAGTAGGGTGCCTTGATTGCCATTTGCTCAGCCGTTGCTACTGGAGTATCGCTTGTGGCGCTTCCCGGAGTAAGCCTGCCCTGGAATCTGCATCCGTTACCGGGCGTGATATACACAGCGGCGAATTTCGAGCCCGTCTCAAGCGTCTGGCGAATCATCACGCCGCACTTGGCCCAGGGGTCCGTATTCTCAACGCTTAGCACCTGCGCCGAAATCGACCCGGCGCCGGACAGTTGCTTATAGGCGTAGCGGAACTCGTCGGCCTGGTCCCAAATATCTTCCCCGGTGGCGGTCATTGTGTAGGTGCCGGCCGGCCCTTCTATGAAGCCTGCAGGACGACCCCTGAACCACAGTGACAGTACTCCGACACCTTCTTCGGTCCAGTCACGCGGATAAGTCAATGTCAGCACCGCTTCAGAATAACCGACACTATTGTCATAGAAAAGCGGCATCGACTGCTTACCACCGTGGACGATAGTTTGCTCGGCGAAAGGAGGATTTTCATAACCAACGATAGAGCCGTTCGTTGGGCTGTCATAACCATCCAGCCATGCAATATATATTCTGTTGCTCTCGGGGTCTTCGGGTTCAAGGTCGTTGTAGGACTCAAAATCGTCCACAATGATATAGTCTAATATCGTAAAGCTCCAAACTCTGCCTTTGCTGATTGTCCCGTCGGTATTAGACTCGTCAATTCGCCAGTAATAGGTCTGGCCCCATTCAACGCCTTCGGTGGGAGTATAGCTGGTAGTACCCTGTTGGCCTCGATATATCTCGGCTGTTGATGTATCGGCATTGTCCACCGCGTCTTTTTCAGTGCCGAAGTAAACATCGTGCTGAGACGCAAAATCTCCCGGCGACCAGCTAACGGACCTGACCTCATTGATATTCGATTTTGACCCGTTAACCGGTTTTGGATTCCAGGCAAGACTTACGTCGCCTCTCATAATTATTGCAATCTCTTCAGGCGATAATACATAGTCGTACACCCGCACATCGTCTATCAGGCCGGAGTAGAAACTCTGGTGTGCATAAGGCCGGCCCAGCCGGATTCGGCTGGACAACACGAAGTCGTTGCCGGTGTGAGCAGCCGATACCGGCGTGCCGCCATCCACATACAGGTTCGCCACACCGTTGACCTCCCACGTAGCCGTAATATGATGCCAGGCATCATCATTCACCGCCAATGCCTCGGGGTTGACATCAGTGTCACCACCCTCGATGAAAAATTCGACCCCGCCGTTGCTCATCATATTGATGTGTAATTCGTCTTGGTCGCCGAAACCGTTGCCGCCGCTGCCTGATGAGCCGTAGAAGATCATGCCTGTTTCGGCCTGGGTTGTCTTAATCCACATACATACAGACCCTATGTCCGAGCCTATCAGCTCGGTTGACAGTTCAACGGAATTAGTACCGTCTAACTCAAGGCCATCGCCGTCAAAGCCATCTACCCGTTGAGGATTGCCTTGGAGCGTACCATGATTGCCGTGGCCTGAGTAGTCAAGAGTAGCAGCGCCGAATCCCTCATCTAACTTCCACCAGCCAACAAGATTGGGGTTGGTAATAGGTATCTCAGGCGTTGTTGTAAAGCTCCAGACATCACCTGTATACGTATTAGGAATAGCGAACTCATCGACACGCCAGTAATAAACCTTGTCTAATGCAAGGGTGCCGGGAGAATAAGTAGTATCTGCGATGGGCCCTTTGTAGGTCTCGGGCGTGCCGGCATTCACATCGTCGAAATTGTCGCCAAAGTACACATGGTGCAATTTCGAGCCTAAACCTGCAGACCAGCTCAGATCTGTATTTGGGTCAATAAATTGAGTATTATCTGCGGGAATCGGGTTGTAGGCGGTCCTGGAGGGAATCGTAAAATCCCAGACATCGCCTTTGTGTTTCGTCGTTCCGTCGGCCTCAACCTCATCGACCCGCCAGTAATATGTCGTACCCGTCACAAGGCCGTCCGGAAAAGGAAATCCGGGAAAACCGACAACATAAAATGCCCCACCCTGGTTGCCCTGGAACGTGTCCCCCGTACCGTCGTTTACATCGTTAAAATTCTCACCGAAGTATATATCATGTGAGGCGGCAGTCTCTCCTGCCGACCAGCTAAGACTCACCCAGGTATCCTTATACAGGATGCTATCTTCCGGGCTTGGATTATAAGCCTTCAGAATTAAACCACGGTGGCTTTCTGGAGGGCCTATGCCGGTCGGTGTGTAATTCGGGTTGCTGGTTAGAACAATTTTGTCAACAGTGAGTCCGTCCTCACGCGGCCAGATGTTAAGGACGTGCAGGCCGGGTGTAGTTATTTCGATCTGCGCCCGCTCCGGCCTTTCGTACCTGTCGTTGTCCCAGCTGTAACTGTTATTCCAGCCGCTTATTCGGTTAGAAAGGGGTGTTTCCTCGCCGTCCAGACCAGCATGGCCGGAATCTGAATTTCCGTCCATGGCGTAAGCGAGAATCCAGACATAGTATGTTCCGGTCTTTGCGAAATTGATCTTATAATCCAATCTCGGAGCGTTCTCTCCATAACCAGTATCCCAGGAGCTACCACCCACCAGCGTCGCAGGCATTGACTGCATCGCACCGCCGCCGCTGAATCCATCCGGTGGCGTGAATACATCCGTTGATGTGACGAATTCCCAGGTGCTGGGTGGCCTCGGAATGTTATCATCGAAGTTTTCGGCTTCTATTGATACAATGCCGTCCGGCCCGGGGTCCTGCTCGAATGGGTCTGCACTCTCAACGCCTGTGGCTAAGCCCAGCACCAAAACAAAAGAGATTAAATAAGTCATTTTTTTGCACATAATCGTATCCTCCTTCATAAAAAATCAAAATAGTTATGTATTATGTTTTAGTCACACGCCAAAACACGTTTTGTTTTCAACAGGGATTTGTGAGAATTGTCGAATTTCGATTGCCAATTGACGATTGGATACGAAGAAATGAAAATCGCGAACCACAGTTCGAAACTCGGAAATCCAAAATCGAAATACTACCTCCTTCCTTTCCGTCGTAGCTCGGCCACGCCGAAACAGGCAATGGCCCAATATTAGCCGTTATTTGAAATGTATAAGTTTTACTCTGGAGCGCAACAACTGCTGCAACGACATTATGCCCTGCTCATTAAGCCTTGGGCCAGGCTAATTAGCTGCAAATTACAAGAGCTTTGTCCCCGGAAGACCAAAACTCACACATTTAATCAATCTTATTTATACCAGATTATCTACCTGAATATCAAGAAAAAACTCGTAAGAAACTATCACTTGAGCGCTTATTTTTATACCAATAAAAGTTGAAAATTGCTGAAAATATTGCACATTCTACTTACTGAGAGAGACTGGATTCCTGCTTCTTCGACCCATTCGGCCATGCTCAGGACAGGTTTCGCAGGAATGACAAGGTCAGGTAAATTGCCGCGATGCGTCGCCGCGGGTCGGCAATCAATAAAGCGAATTGCTATAACCTGTGTATTTTGATGATTAGGAATTGTTTTCGAAAACGACATCGGGGCCCGAACAAAGGCTGTGATGCCGAAGTGTCGAATTTGGAATTTTCATAGGGTTATTAGAAATCCGTCCTCGACGGATGTCTATAATTGATTGTTCTTCTATCTGTTAAAAGCTGTTACATCTACACCGTCAGGTTTTGTGCTGCCGTCTGGCGTCTTTTCTTTCTGCGGTTTATCGTTCTTTGTTCACCTTGCGTAACCGGGTTATCATTAGAAGCTACCTGGAGGGCTTCAAGGGCTGTTTCTGCGAATAAATCGGCCTCCATTTCCAGCCAGAGTCCTTCGGCCCTGTTGAACAGACCGCCTGATACCATTATACGCATATTCGGCCAGGCGTTGACAGACTTAATTGTATCTATCAAGCGTCGTACACCAGGTGCCTGTTTTGGACCGGTACCATAAATTAAGAGAATGTCCGGACTATATTCGTTTGTGAAAGAAAGGATATCGTCGTTTGTAAGTCCACCGCCAAGAAATCTTACGTCCCATCCATTGCTCTCGAACAGGTCTGTCATCATTTGGGCACCGAGCTCCTGCAATTCGTCTGGTGCACAACATACCGCTATTTTTTTATTCTTGCTTGGTCTGCGAGGCAATTTGTTATGAAGCTGGTCCACAATAGTGCGGTTAACTCGCGTGGCCAAATGTTCCTGGATGGGTGTAATTCTGTCTGCTCGCAACAGTTTTTCGATTTCTACCATAACCGGCCATATTATGTCGACATATACCGAATTAGCCGGTATGCCACTCTGAAGAGTTTCTTCTATAACGGCTCGACAAGCCTTTCTATCACCGCGCAATAAGGGTTCCAAATAGCGGGCTAAAATGCTTTGTTTTATCATGTTTTATCTCCATTAAACCTTCTAATCTGCCATTAATACCCATATTACCATCTCGACTCTTTGTAATGACCTGAATGTTAATATAGGAAATATATGTCAACAGGCAATATAAGTATCGGAGGGTGGCGAGAAAAAACTTTAGTTAAAATGGGTAAGATGAGCAGGAATGCAAAGAATTCGCTATAGCGCCATAATGCTGTAAGTCCTATATTTAGCTTTATATACTGATAGTAAGAGTTTGCTTTATAGTAGGTAGTAAATAGAAAGACATTTACTTTTTGGCTTGATCTGTTGAAAAGCCACAAAAACTGTCATTCTGAACGGAGCGCAGCGGAGTGAAGAATCTCTTTATTTCTAAAGAAATGAGATTCTTCGGCTTCGCCTCAGAATGACAGTCCACATTTTCAACAGAGCTTTTTTGGCTAAAAAATGGATTATTGGAGGAAAGGGTTATGTGATTTTTCGTGGGCTATTGTGGTAATTGGGCCGTGACCGGGATAGACTTTCGTTTCGTCGGGCAGGGTAAAAAGTTTTTCCCTTATGCTATTTAATAGTTGATCCATGCTGCCGCACGGAAAATCTGTTCGTCCAATCGAGTCGGCAAACAGCGCATCGTCCGTGAAAACAATCGCCTCATCCTTTGAATACAAACAGATGCCGCCCGGCGTATGGCCAGGGGTATGAAGCACGCTGAGCTTTACGCCGACATGCTCGATACAGCTTTGCTCTTCTACGGAGAAATCTGCCGGCTCTATGCTAAAGGCGCCTCCTGTCATAGCGGATAGATTAGTCTGGGGATCTGCGAGCATTTCGTCATCGAGCTTATGGATATAAACCTTTATATCAGGGAACCGGCCCCGAAGTGAAGCTACACCTGCAATGTGGTCTATATGCCCGTGGGTAAGGACCAACGCAACAGGATTCAATTTATGATTCTCTAAAAACTTGATTAGCTTACCTGCCCCAAGGCCCGCGTCAACAATCAGACAGTCCTTGGTGGCTTCGTTGCTGCGAAGGACATAGCAATTGGTTTCATAAACGCCTAAAATTAAACGGTCGATTTTCATTGTCGGTATCCTTTTTGTCATTGCCGGCGTGGCCAGGCAATCTTAAATATAACGACGAGATTGTTGCGGCTTGCTCCGCAGGCCTTGCAATGACGAGCAAAAAGCCGTTTTCCTTAAAGAGCGGGCAGGATAACAAAAATGGTACCGGGAGTCAACAGTCTTTGGACTTGACCGGCAGGCCAAGGTTTGTTAGGGTGTTTCGGTTTTAATGAATAGCGGACAGCGTGTAGAAAAGGAAAACTATACGTTATATTGGAGAAATCTGTTAAATGAAGGATTTTAGGCGTGTATTCAAGTATATCTGGCCGCAATGGCCCAGACTCGTGACGATTATATGCAGTGCTCTGCTTATCGGCATACTTTTTTCGTTCAGCTTCGCAACGATTTTGCCTCTCTTAAAAGTTATGATGGGCGAAGAGGGAATTCACGGCTGGATCAACAGGGAGATTAGTGAAAGTCGCTATGGGCTTAGTTTTTATGTGCCCGACAGTGTTGAGTTATCAGATCCGAATACTTCCGATATAGCGTTTTTTTTGAGAATTTCGAGTGTAAAGAGAAACGGCTTTGCCGAACAGGCCGGGCTCAGAAAAGATGACCAGATTGTAGGAGCCGCCAGCAGCATAATCAGCACAAACGAAAAGATATCATCGAGTAAACTACTTGAGGAACTTGCCACCATATCAAATGTCAAGTCCATACGCATTCAATACCGCAGGTTCGACGAATACGGACAGTTGAAACCAGAACTCGAAGAACAGGTGCTTCAGTGCGGCAAAAAACCTTTCTATGCCGATTATGCACAAAAGCTTCTTCGGTTCTTACCAAAAGAGCGATCCAGAGAGAGTAAAAGAAAAGCTGTGATATTTATCATACTCATGATGATGGTCGTTACAATAGTGCGATGTACTGCCCGGTTCTACCAGGATTACACTGTACAAAAGCTTATGCATACTTCACTGGCCCATTTACGAAGAGATGCTTTTCGACACTCTCTGGATATTCCAGTCAGCTTTTTTGCCGATGAAGGTTCCAGCAATACCGTCAGCAGACTGTATGGAGACATAATGATAATCGGCAACGGGATTAAGGTATTATTAGGCAAAACCCTGCGCGAGCCTTTGAAAGCAATCGGGCTGATTACATTGGCGATGTGGATAGACCGTAATCTCACATTAGTATTTTTATGTGGGGCACCCTTTTCCCTTTACTTCATCAGTAAGCTTGGCAGGAAAATAAAACGGGCAACTAAAAAATCGCTTGCCGTCTGGGCGGAAATGCTCGGTAAGCTGAAAGAGGCGCTGGGGGCCATCAAGGTAATAAAGGTCTATAATCAGCAGGAATACGAAGGTGAGAATTTCACAGCAATCAATCGTAAGCTTTTAAAACGCCAGTTTCGAATCGCAAAAGTAGACTCCGCCACAGACCCTTTAATGGAGACTCTCGGGATGATAGCCGGTTCTGTCGGATTGGTTTTCGGAGCACACTGGGTTTACAAGGGTACGATGCTGCCGGGCGACTTCTTTGCACTGCTTATCGCGCTTGGTGCTACGGCAGATTCGATTCGCAGGATGAGCGATGTATGGAACAGAATTCAACAGGCCAACGCCGCTGCTGAACGGGTATATGCGATCATTGACAAAGAGCCGGAAGTTGAAAGCCCGGATGCTTTTGATCTTGAGCCTCTGAAAAATAAAATCGAGTTCAGGGGCATCGTGTTTACCTATCCGAGCTCCCAGACCCCTGTATTAAAGGATGTCAACCTTTCAGTGGAGGCTGGACACAATGTTGCTATAGTAGGGCCGAACGGCTCGGGAAAGACTACACTGGCAAATCTGATACCGAGATTTTATGACCCGGATGCCGGCCAGATATTGTTTGACGGCAAAGACATTCGAGATGCAACACTATTTAGTCTGCGAAGCCAGATTGGAATGGTTACGCAAAATGTCGTAACATTCAATGATACTATAGCGGCAAATATCGCGTATGGTAAGCCAAACGCAACCGAAGAAGAAATAATTGCCGCGTCCAGGCGTGCGTTTGCCCACGAATTTATTTCTCCTCTGCCCGACGGTTATAACACAGTCATCGGCGAGCAGGGCGCCGGCCTTAGTGGCGGACAGCTCCAGAGAATTGTCATAGCAAGAGCGATTTTGAGAAATCCCGCAATCCTGATTTTCGACGAGGCAACAAGTCAGGTTGATGCCGATAGTGAAGCGAAAATTCACAAAGCCATCGAGGAAATTATGCAGGACAGAACCAGCTTCATAATAGCCCACAGGTTCAGCACGGTTATTACAGCGGATGTGATAGTGGTAATGGATGATGGCAGAGTTATCGCTCAGGGCCAGCATGATGAGCTTGTACAAAACTGCCCGTTGTATCAAAGCTTATACGAAACACAGTTGGTAAAAGCATAGTATAAAAAGTGCGAATGGGCAGTTGTGTCTTATACCTGCAGAGAAGAGGGGCAACCCGCAAGATATGTCGTCATTATTTAGATATATACGGCGAGCTAAAAAATATTATACTGTTGTATCTAAAATTCGTACTTTGACTTACAGAAAATTGGCCATCTTGCCGATTAGATTAGGTAAGGTTTGCCAGGGGCTTGAAGCTGAACCTTTTGAATTTCAAATTATGGTTTTTCGCCCTTGGTTTTAAGTATAGAAAAGTTCTTTGATGTTTTGAGGTCGAAACTATGCCCGAGCTTGCACGGCAAAAAAAAGCATACGAGCTTTTTACAAGATACCGGGGCAATCCCATAATGACGCCGGAGGATTGGCCTTATCCGACAAACGCCGTCTTTAATCCCGCGGCTGCCAAGTTAAATTCAGAAGTCTTGCTGTTGGTTCGCGTCGAGGATATGCGCGGCTTTTCGCATTTGACCGTTGCTCGCAGTGCCGATGGATTCACGAACTGGGAAATTGACTCCACACCCACCCTCGAAGCTGATCAAAGCTCTCGTGAGGAAAGGTGGGGGCTGGAAGACGCGCGTATTGTCTGGCTCGAAGAGCAGAAGCAATTCGCTGTTACCTATGTTTCCTTCAGTGAAGGTGGTCCTGTAGTATCGCTGGCGATTACCAAGAATTTTAAGGCGTTTGCCCGGCTGGGCTCTTTGCTGCCGCCGGAAGACAAAGATGCATGTTTGTTTCCACGCAGGTTTAACGGACGTTTTGCACTGATTCACCGTCCCATTGTCCGAGGCGAGGCTCATATGTGGATAAGTTTCTCACCCGATCTCAAGCACTGGGGCGACCATAGGCCGTTGATTAGAACAAGGCATGCTTATTGGGATTGTCACAGAGTCGGGCTGGCTTGTCAGCCAATAGAAACAACGCACGGCTGGATGTTGTTTTACCACGGCGTCCGAAGTACCACCGCAGGAGAAATATACCGTGTCGGGCTGGCGCTTTTAGATTTGAATTCACCATGGAAGGTCTTACGCCGCAGTGACGAGTGGGTCCTGGGGCCAAGCGCACCTTATGAACGTATTGGTGATGTTGGTGATGTCGTATTTCCCAGCGGAGCCATTGTTCATAAAGAAACCGACCAGCTAAATCTTTATTACGGTGCGGCCGACTCCACCGTCGCTGTTGCAACAACTAAGTTCAGTGATTGCATAGACTATCTTATGTCCAGTCCGGAAGCTGAGGAATAAACTTCTCGGCACGTTCAGCACCGCAACTCCAACTATTCGGCGCGGCGATATGCTTCCTGGCTGCGCTATTTAGAGCCTGTCCGAATAATCCTTCATCCTTTGTCATTCTGAGGCGAAGCCCAAGCCTGTCCGGCGGCCAGGCGGGAATCAAGCCAACGAAGAGTCCCGATACATCGGGATTCACTTCTCTGCGCTCCTTCAGACCTGTCCTTGAGCAAAGAGAAGGAATGACAGGCGAGAGCGAATAGTTATTCGGACAGGCTCTTAATATTGCTTTGCGGCACAATCGGTTCCCATTGTACCTTCGCAGCGCCCAGCAGAGTGCCGGTCGCATAGGCCAGATCGACAAGTGCTATTTGATACTCGCCCAGCGCCAGGATTTCGGCGCTCTGGGAGTTAGCAAAATTCGTCTGAGCCTCAAGTACGTCCGTAGATGTCCCCAGGCCGAGTTCAAACTGACGTTTCTCAGCCTCAAACAGCCGACCATCCAGAATCACACTTTGTCTGCTGGCCAAAATGCGCTGCCAGTTCGCCTCGAGCTGATCGATAGCGTTCAGCACCTCATATTCAATAAGTGCTTCGCGATTGTCACGCGTTGCCAGTCGCTGCCTGCGCTGGTAAAACGCCTGAAGCAGTCGACTCTTTGCCGCCTCATTTCCCAGCGGTACCAGCAGCCGTAAACCGACGCTATGGTCCTCAAACTTCTTGTCGAAAAGCAAATCAAACGAGTCGTTTCTCGATTCTCCCAGGCCGTTCATATTATATGTGTAATCCATTGTAACCAAAGGCATTGCCTGGTTGTGCATATAATCGATGGTACTGATATCCTCAGCGATTTTCAGCTCCAGTTCGAGCATTTCCATGCGACTGTCAATCGCCGTTGCCACTAATCGCTGCTTTTCCAGTTCATAACGAACCGGGTCCGGCTCGGTAGCGGGTACTAATACGGTAGGTGTCTGCATTTCCAGACCGGCCTTATTAAGCGTCCGCTTAAGTTCGCGTTCCCGGTCACGTACACTATTTTCGGCTATGATGATAGCCTCGAGCCGTTGCGCGAGACCGGCCTCTGTGCGGATTACCTCTACCTGTGCCTTATCCCCGGCAGCGACGAACCGGCGAGCCTGCTCAAGCAGGGCCTCGGCAAGGTCATACTGTTGTTTCCGAACTTCCAATTCTTTTCTGGCCGCATAAAGACGCCAGTACACACGGTCAACAGCAGAAATAATCCGTATCACTTCGAGTTTCGTCCTGGCATCGATTACCTGTCTTTCATACTCGGCGATACGAATGGCGTGGGTATTAGCACGATTGCCGGCGCCTCGAAGAAGCGGATGACTAATCGAAGCTGAAAAATCCGAGACAAAAAAAGGATTAAATGTCGTTTGAGCATCTGTTTTAATGCGGCTGTCAGCTAAGTCAAATGTTACCGTTCCGCCGGTTCGCAAAGGAACCTCGACGCCAAGACCCGTACGGAAATAATCAACTTTTGAGCCTGAAATTTCATCAAGATACGTGGCTGAGGGAGTATCCGTCTTGGAAAATCTCAGATCAGTGGAAAAAGCTGCCTCAAAGGCGGCCTGCTCTTCATCGACCCGCTCAGCGGCAATAGCGGGACTGATGAGCTGTACCTTAAGGTCAAGATTATTCTCCAACGTCAGGGCACGACATTGCTCCAGGTTAAGTTTAAGCTCTTTGGGCGGCGCTTCATTAACATCTGGTCGAGCACTTTCTTCAACCTTGGCCTCCTTAAGCTCAAGCGTTTCCACTTGTCGCAATTTTTCAGGTGCAATCTTGATTTCGTAGAATTTCTCATCACCCGGAAACGGTTCACAGCCGGTTAATAAAACCAGCTCAAACCCAACAAAAACAACAAACCAATACCATTTGGGTGAAAATCTTTTACTCATGTCTAAGTGCCTCAATAGGGTCAAGTCTGGCGGCCTTAATCGCCGGAAACATTCCAAAAAATATACCCACCGTGCCTGCGAAAGCAAATGAAAGTCCTATTGCCCACAAAGGAATATACGCCAAATCAAGTACACTTTTTAGGATACTGGCTAATGCTTTGGTCAGAAGATGGCCAAAACCAACTCCCACAAGCCCCCCGAAAAAGCACAGGACTATCGCTTCAATCAAAAACTGGGTCAAAATCGCAGATTTTTTAGCTCCGACCGCCTTGCGGAGACCGATTTCCCTGGTACGCTCCGACACCGAAACAAGCATGATATTCATAATACCCACACCGCCGACCAGCAGGGAGATGCCCACAATGCCGCCTGCCACCATCGTAGTGTAAAGTGCTATCTTGTTAAAAGCCTCCAGCGCGTTTTGGAGCGACATTACTTGAAATGTGTCTGGTTCGCCGGGCTTTATATTCCGTGTCCGGCGAAGGAAGAAGCTTATCTCGGCCAGGGCGTCATCCGAAACCTCAGAGGATTTGCTTTCAGCAAGGGCCATTATGAACGGATAACGCTGCATCTTGAGGCTGGTCTTATAAGGAATAAATATCTCAGAATTTTCCTGGTCACCTCCGCCAAATAAGTTTTCGGGGCGAGCTTCGAGCACGCCGGCAATATAAAATGTGTTGTGACTTATAAGAATCGGCTGGCCTATACAGTCTCGGTCAAGGCGAAGGTCGTTACGCAGCTTGGGATCAATCAGGCAAACCTGTCGGACTTGCATTTCATCAATAACAGAAAGCTGTCTTCCGATTGTAACCGGACGGCTTTCGATTTTATGGCATGCAGGCTCGACACCGCGTACAGTAACACCTTCGACGGACTTATCACGGTGGCTGACGGTGTACCTTCCGACCCAGGTCTGACGGCCAAACCGCGCCACCGAGGGGCAGTGTTCGAGAAGGTTCTCAAAATGTTCAGGCTTAAACCGAATACTCCACCATGAGGCATGTTGTAGAGGACCTGTTTTAGGAGTTCTTGGTTGAATAAATATGCTGTTTGTTCCTAAAGTCTCTACCTGGGTCAGCACTTTTGCTTTCAGACCGGTAAGAGCAGCAATAACGGCGGTTACCGAAGCGACACCAATTACAATGCCGATAGTTGTGAGTATCGACCTGGTCTTATTGGCCCAGATTTGACCCAGCGCAAGATACACACTCTGATAGGAAAGCCGAACAAAAGCCATAGGTGCCCGTATCACAAATCTCATGTCTTCTCCTCCTGTTCGCTGTCTTGTGTTACGGTCTTATTTCGTGGGTCCCGGTCATTCTGCAGATCGCTGCTAATTATCCCGTCTTTCATGTGAATGATTCGCTTGGCATGATGCGCGACAAAGTCTTCATGGGTTACTAAAATAATGGTCTGGCCTTCTCTATGAAGCTGGTCAAACAGCTTCAGGATGCCCTCGCTGGTTTTGCTGTCGAGATTGCCGGTCGGTTCATCGGCAAGCAGAATACTCGGATTACAGACAAGTGCACGGGCGATAGCCACTCGCTGTTTCTCACCTCCGGAAAGCTGGTTGGGTTTATGCTTTATCCGGTCTCCCAATCCAACCCGCTCAAGGACGTTTTTGGCACGTTTGTGCCGAGACCACCAGCCATTTTTTGAATAAATCAACGGAATCTCAACATTCTTAAGCGCGCTTAACTGTCCAAGCAGTTCAAACGACTGAAAAACAAAGCCGATTCGTTCATTGCGAACACGGGCTAATGTTGCGTCGGTCATTTTCGTTGTATCCTCACCATCCAGCTCATAGCATCCAGAAGTAGCTTTGTCCAGACAACCCAAGACATTCATCAGTGTGCTCTTGCCTGAGCCGGAAGAACCCATCACGGCAACATACTCGTTTTCGAATAATTCCAGGTCAATGCCGTCAAGCGCATGGATACGCTCCACGCCGACTTTGTAAATCCGCATAACGTTCTGAAGCCGAATTATTAGTTTTTCAGTTTTCTTTGACATTGTTTGCGTCACTGGCATCATTTGCATCGGCCCCGGCTTCGGAGCCGTCCGCCTTCTTTTTCTTCTTTTTTTCTGCCTCTACTTCGCGCTCGTCGCGTATCTTCTGGTCATGCTTAATACCCTCGAGCACCTTGTATGGTCCAACCACTATATTGTCCTCTTCCGTAATGCCCGACTTTATTATGGTATTGGTCAGGTTGCTGGGTCCTATCTTGACGGGTGTTACCACTGCCTTGCCGTCGATGTAGCGATAGACCACGGGCGTGAATGTCTTCTCTTTATCGACCTCCGGATTGTTCTCACGAATCTTCAAAGGCAGGTCATCGATAGCCCGGCCCAACACAGCCTGGCTTGGTACATTAAGAACGTCTTCGTGCTTGATGGTCTCAATATCCACGTGCGCCGTCAGGCCCGAAAACAGCTTTTTCACATCTCCCTCAAGCAGTATCTCGGTCCTGAAGTATTTCGTAGCGGTTGACGGTGAGATCCTGTGTGTCAACGCAATCGTATCAACCACTCCTTTGAATTCATCGTCGGGAAAGGTCTGGACGTAAACCGTGGCTTTTTGACCAACTCTCAGTTTGCCTACATCGGCTTCATCCACCTGCGCGACGAGCAGCATCGTAGAGAGGTCCGCCACTTCCATGATTACAGTACCTGGATTATTCATTGTTCCATAAATCACAACCTCGCCGACTTCCGCATTAATCCGTGTTACCACACCATCAATAGGCGAGGTTATTGTCGTATAGCTAAGAGCTTCCTTCGCTTGGGTGACGTTGGCACCGGCAGCTTCGAGGTTGTGCTGCAATACAACGAGGTTCAGCTTCGCTGCGTCGAGCGTATGCTTGGCGGATTCATATTGTGAATTGAGCTCGTCAAACTTTAATTTAGACTGGTCGTAAGTGGCCTGGCTGATGTCCTGCGATTCCAGCAATCCTTTTTGTCGCTCCAGATCGCGCTGGGCCTGTGTTAACGAAGCTTCAAGGCCGATAAGATTTGATTGCTGACTGGAAATCCTTGCATTTTCAACTTCGAGCTGGGCCTCCTGGGCGGAGTAATTGGCTTCGGCTGAAAGCAACCGGCTCTCTAAATCCTTCGCATCAAGGCGTAACAGCACCGAAGCCGGCACCGGTGGGTTCGTTTCCGTGCTGCCGCAGGTTACTATATCTCCTTCCTCATAGGGCAGCTCTATAATCCTTGCTGAAACTTTTGCGCTTATTTCCACATTTATCCTGGGTTCGATTTCGCCGGGAGCACTGACAAACTCTATCAGCTCTCCGCGCTGTGCCTTTTCGATGCGAACTATCGTTGGTTTACTTGAGGCACCGGTTTTGACTTTATACACTATCGCGGCCGCGGAAACAACCACCAGCGTTATAATGACACTGATAATAACTATGCGGGACTTTTTCACTTTCAGACCTTTCCTGAAAATAAATTACTATCGATTACAAGATTCAATTACCGTCTATATAAATATAACGCCTGACTCAGGGATTTGTTACGTGATTTCTTTAAAAAAATCAAGTTTAAATGCTGATAAGGCCTCAGATAGGCCTGTCAGTACCGTCAGAAACGGTGTTCCTTTCAAATCGAATAACAAAAAACGATTACTTTAACACATGAGAGATTATGCCGAACAAATGTTACCGTTTTGTTACGGTTTTGTACTTTTTTCGATATTTTTTGCGATTTTTTTTTATTCTCAATCTGCTCAATGCTGAATGGACAAGTGCAGCTCCAGCTTATCGGACGCTTTCTCATTTACCTTAATGGTATGAGGCTCTGTTAGGTAATATGCGCGCAAATGGTATATTACTCACACTTTTTTATTATTACTAAGAGGATTCTGAAAGAAGAATTACATCATATCGCTGGTAAAAGAAGGTTGCTTACCTACGCGCAGATGGCAGAATGTCACTTGCGAAAATCAAGATACGAACGAAGTAATACCAATTGTAATTAAAAGCTGCGCTTTATATAAAGAGCAGCGAGCCATCCCCAAGCTTCGCTTGAGGCTGCCACCCTTTTGTACTAAACACAAGGAGCTCAGTAATTAAATGCAATTGGTATAAGTATATTATTTTTAAGATGGTTTCTTAAGATGTGCTATGGCGCCCACATTGCTCCCCAAATTAACACAAGCCGAATTCTTGTATATTACCTAACTTGACTGCCATGGGGATAAATAAAGCCAGATCCTTATGAAAACAGAATCTGGCTTCGGAGGAGGGTGATGAAAAGCTGATAATGATAATAGCTTTCCGAAAAATCCTTTTTTCTAACTCTTCTAATACTCCTCTTTATCTATTAATCGATTAAATGCCAGGAATTTCTTTAACGAAAAGGAAGAAAACTGTAAGGAATTTACACTTTTCTTATCAGGAATCAAGATTTTAATTGAAAAAAAGTAAAAATATTTTCGTTTTTTCGCAAATAGCCGTATTTTGCTCTAAATCTCCAATACTTTACGCTTGATAAATTGATTTTGTTCTCATATTTTAACTGATAGGTTGTTATTTCTTTTTTTCTTTTTCAGATAGGAAGTTATGGATACCAAAATTACGATAGCAGACTTGCTGGATGCCAGGCACCAAAATCGCAAGATTGCTGCGATCAGTTGCTACGATTATACCACCGCTCAGCTCATCTCGCAAACGGATGTCCAGATGATATTGGTGGGTGATTCTGCTGCCCAGGTAGTTCTCGGCTTTGATTCAACTCTACCGGCGACAATGGATTTTATGGTCACTATAACTGCAGCGGTCAGGCGGGGGGCGCCGAATGTATTTCTGGTTGCCGATATGCCGTTTCTGTCTTACCAGATTGGGCAAGCCGAGGCGGTCAAAAATGCCGGACGATTCGTTGCCGAGGCAGGGGCACAAATGGTAAAAATCGAAGCGACCGGTGCGTATCTTAATGTAATTAAAGCGGTTAGCGATGCCGGCATAGCTGTTATGGCTCATATCGGCATAAGGCCGCAGAGCATCGGTAAGATTGGACGATTCAAGGCTGAGGCAACCACGGCAGAGATAGCTGCCGAGCTGGTAAGTCTTGCTCGACAAATGGTCGATAGCGGTGCCGGCTCGCTGCTGATTGAAGGGACCGCGGCGGAGGTGACCGAGATTATCACAAAACGCTGCGAAGTGCCGGTGATTGGCTGTGGTTCCGGGCCGGGCTGCGACGGGCAGATATTAATTGCACCTGATATTCTTGGCCTGACGCAAGGCACAAGTCCAAAGTTCGCAAAGAGTTACGGCAATCTGGCCAAAGAGACTATTGAGGCGTTCAATGCCTACGCCAAGGAAGTACAAAGCAGCCAATACCCCGATACAAAGCATAGTTACCATATGAAATCCGGTGAGCTGGAGAGACTCCGGCAATTGCTAAAAGATAAAACTTAGAGCCTCTAATGCTCTGTTGAAAACGTAGACTGTCATTCTGAGGCGAAGCCGAAGAATCTCATCACTTTGTCCATAAAGAGATTCTTCACTTCGCTGCGCTACGTTCAGAATGACAGTTTTTATAACTTTTCAATAGGACAAAGCTTTTAGTAAGAAAGATTTGGTCGGTTTGAGGCCTAAAGTTCGAACCCTGCAATCTCCGTCCCGCAATCGGGACATTTCGAATCTTCTATATTATTTACAGCAATCCTATAGCCGATGCGTTCAATCAACATTCGCTCGCAATTATAACAGAAAGTGCTTTCGGATGTCGACCCCGGCACATTACCAAGATAAACATAATGCAGCCCGGCCGATTGGCCTATCTCGAAAGCCCGCTCCATACTGCTCATAGACGTGGGCATCGAATCCAGATATTTATACTGCGGATGGAACCGGCTGATATGCCACGGGACATCAGGCCCGGCGTCTGAAACAATAAAATCGGCAAGTTTTTTCAGCTCATCGTCGGAATCGTTTTCGCCCGGCACCAGCAGGGTGGTAATCTCCAGCCAGATATTCGTCTGTTTCGCGATATAGCTAATCGTATCAAGCACCGGTTGCAATCGTGCCTTGCATAATCTTTTGTAATAATCCTCGCTGAACGCTTTCAGGTCAACGTTAATTCCGTCAAGCCAGTCGTTGGCAAAGTCAATCGCCTCGGTCGTCATATAGCCGTTACTGACAAAAACATTCGTCAGGCCGCGCTCTTTGCCTAATCGGCCACAGTCGTTACACAGCTCCATAAAAACCGTCGGCTCGGTATAAGTATAGGCAATACTCTTGCACCTGTTGCGAACAGCACCCTCGACAATTTGCTCCGGCGTTATTGGCTCTCCATTGATACGTCCTCTTTCTATCGCCGCTTGGCTTATCTGCCAGTTCTGGCAAAACTCGCAGCGAAAATTGCAACCCATCGTAGCGATGGAAAAACTGCTCGTCCCGGGCTGAAAATGAAACAACGGCTTTTTCTCGATTGGGTCCGGATTAGCAGAGCAGACTTTATCATAAGTTAGCGAATACAGCACACCATCTATATTCTTGCGCACACAGCACCGACCTAATTTACCATCATCAATCGCGCACCGATGGTTGCACAGCCGGCACTGAATTTTCTTGCCCTCGATTGATTCCCAGAGTACAGCCTTCTTGAGATTTTCCATTTCTACTTCCATTGTAAATTTTTTTCGATAAATGAGTTTTATTTTCTGCAACCTAATATATAGAATAGGTAAAGTGAAATCAACAAATATGCTAACTCTGCAAAAAATGAAGTATATCAGTCATATAAAGGAGATGTTGGCTTATGGCAAATCGTATAAAACTGGACGATATAATCGAAGGCCTGGAATTCCAGTCGGATGAGAGGCACTCATTTCTGGACAAGAGGACCGGAGAAGTGGTATCTATTAGTGACGAAGAAATGCAGGCCGCTGAAGACGATGACCCGATCGAAGATTTCCCGGATTGGCAGCATGACCTGGTTAGAATCGCTAAAGAAATAGTAGATGAGACAGGAGATTACATTGACTTGCCCACAAAATTCGACATCGATGAATACAGCATAATGGAGAAGTTCTGCCTGTCCCTTAATGATTCTGAAATGAGTGATGATCTTTATAGCGCAATAAAAGGCAGTGGTGCCTTTGGTCGTTTCAAAAATGCTATACACGAATATGACATTGCCGACGACTGGTACAAGTACCACAACGATGCGCTAAAGGAAATCGCCATCGAATGGTGCCAGGAAAAAGGTATTGAGTTTGACAAGCAGTAGCATTAGAGGTTTTATTCTCTTGTTGTATCATGCATTCTTATTTTGTCATTCCCGCGAAAGGGCCTGTTGCCAAAGTTTAAAATGTACGTTTTGAGATTGCCGCGCGATTCTTCGAATCGCTCGCAATGACCTGAAAAAACACTTTGCGTCATTGCGAGGAATGTAATGACGAAGCAATCTCGACTTTTTCAACAGACCCGAAAGCGGGAATCCATTCAGTATCTTTTCTGTGTCCTCTGTGGAGAAATCGGTCTTGAGTCTGTTAAACACCATAACTCTGCGCTAAAATCTTAACCGGATGCCTAACTATTCTCTCACTTATATGCTCTATTTGCATTTTGCAGGCGGCGCATTCGGTTAAGACGTTTTTGGTAGGCGATTTTTCCAGCGCTTCTTTTAAGCTCGCGGATATCTGAGAGGAAAGTTCGTAATTTTTCTTCTGCATTCCGAATGTCCCGCTCAGGCCGCAGCAGCCGGCCGCCAGGTCAACGACATTGACGCCGCAAAGCTCGCCCAACAGTTTTATACTCGCCCCCTCGTCGCCTACAGCGCACAAATGACACGGCAAATGATAAACAAACTGGACCGCTGTGTCATTGCGAGGAGCGTAGCGACGAAGCAATCTCAATTTTCCCGATTCATCTATAGCTTTCAACTTATTCTGTGCAAGCAGGCCAAATAAATAATTCATCAATTCATAAGTATTCTCCGAGACAAGCTTCGCATCCGGCCCGGCAACAAAATGCCGCAGCTCTTGCTTCAAACACAGCGCGGCACTCGGCTCGGAACAAATTATCTTGTAACCTTCGCGCACCGCCTTAGCCAAATGTTTTACACTGTATGCCAAATCCTTGCGGGCGGTCTTGACGTCACCATAAACAATCGCCGGCAGCGGTGCAGGTAACTGCTTCGGCAAAATCACCTCGATTCCGTTAGTTCGCAGAACATCCAGAACAGCAAAGCCCAATTCGTGGTCGTTATAATTTGCATACGTATCCACAAAATACGCCACTTTATCAATCGGCTTCTCTATCGGCTCGCAGGCAGCTAAATATTTACGTCCCGCCTTTATGAAGGACCTGTGCCTGAACTTAGGCATACTTCTTCGCTTATCTATGCCGGTAAATTTCTCTAATAGCAACTTGAACACCGGCAGCCGCATCACAAAATTTGATACAGGCGAAAAAACGCTGCCTGAGATACTAAGGTAGCGATTATGACTGAGAACCAGCTCTGTCCGTCGCAGGCCCCTGCGTTTGACATACTGGGCCCTAACTGCTGTCATCAGCTCGGAAACATCAACTCCCGACGGACACTGCATCAGGCAGGCCTTGCAATTAACGCACAAATCCAGAAACTTTCTAAACTCCGGCGATTCAAAATCTTGTTCATCTAACTGTCCTGTCGCCCACAAATGCAGTATATTAATCTTTGCTCGCGAGCTGCCCAATTCCTCACCCATCGCCCGAAACACCGGACACATCCGCAAATCCGGCTCGCAGCTTCGGCAAAGACCACAACCGTAACACTGCTCGAGTTTGGCGGCAAGCTCACCTTCTTCAAAAAGCAAATCTGTTTTAACTCTTTCCGGCAAAACCTTATATTCAGCCCGCAGGTTCTTGACCATAATGTCAGCATCGGGGTTGATTATCTTGCCAGGATTCATCAGACCGTCAGGGTCGAATATGTTCTTGATTTTGCACAGTAATTCATAATACTCATCGCCGTATTGCCCTCGCACAAAGGCCGCTCTTATCAGGCCCTCTCCGTGTTCGCCGCTTATCGTGCCGCCTAACGACCAGGCCAGCGAAAAAACGTCATTCGCAATCGCCCGCATCTTTTCTACTTCAGCCGGGTCGCTCAAATCCAAATACGGCCGCACGTGCAGCAGACCGTCACCGGCATGACCATAAAAACACATCTCGATATCATAACGCTTTCCGATTTCCTGCAGTCCCGAAATATACTCCACAAGCCGAGTGTTTTCAACGGAGGTATCTTCTATAAATTCAGTCGGATGTTTATTGCCCCTTATCCTGTGAACCAACGGCCCTGCGTCCTTGCGGGACTTCCACAATCGTTCCTGTGCCTTAGGCTCCAAAAAAATACTTCGTCCGCTTGCTGTTGCTCCGACAGACGAATCGGTTTTTTCTATTTTCTCTCTAACCTGTTCTTGTGTTTGGCCGGTATGCTCAACCAAAAGAACGGCAGCCGCACCTGCCGGTAAAACATCACGATATTCCGGCAAGGCCTCAAACGCCATGTCGATTAAGTTCTTATCCATCAGCTCGCATGCCGATGCGCCGTTATCAACTATAATCGGCACCGCTTGTGCCATTTTCTCAAGACAGTCGAACTCAAGCTGCAGCAGACCTTTCGCCGCAGGCACTGCGACAGTCCTGAGCGTAATCTTTGTAAAAATAGCCAACGTCCCTTCAGAGCCTGTCAAAAGCCGGGCCAAATCTATCCTGCCGTTATGACAAATCCCCGCAATATTATAGCCGCTTCGGTTTCGCCTGGATTTAGGTTGTGCTTTTTTGATGACCGCTTCTTTGTCCGAGAGGACGGACAGACACTCACTCGCAATCCAGGCGACCCTGTCGTCCGGTGCCTGTTCCGGGTCAAAGTCATTTTTGAATTCAACCACACTGCCGTCAGCCAGGACCGCTTCGATGCTTTCCACGTAGTCGGCGATAAAACCGTATTCAAGCGAATGGGCACCGGTTGAATTATTGGCAACGCATCCTCCTACTACCGCCCGATTGGCGCTCGACGGATCAGGCCCGATTTTCCTGCCGAACTCAGCCAGACGCTTATTCAAATCGTCTAATACAACTCCCGGCTCGCATACTACCGTCTTCCCTCCGTCTCTGACATCGATAATCTTGTTCATATACCAGGTCATATCGAAGACTATACCGCTGCACAGCGACTCTCCCGCCAGTCCGGTGCCTGCTCCGCGAGCAACAATTGGTACATCTTTGGCGCCGGCATATTTGACAACGGCAGCCACGTCGCCGCTGTCATGCGGAGCAATAATGCACGCGGGAACTATCCTGTAAATGCTCGCATCGGTACTATATGCAACCCTGTGCAGTATATCAGCAAAAACATCCCCCCGCACAACTTTAGCCAAATCGGATGCAATCTGTTCCGGTCCTGCGTTCATCACTTCTTTTATGTCCTTACGCACTTGTGTTCTTTCTGACTATTACTCAAAATCCCGAGGCAGGAACTGGGCTTGGGAAATGGTTCCGCTCATCCGCAGGACTGAAAGGTCGTCTTCGCTGACCTGTCCGTTGATGAACTGTTGAACAATAGGATGGGGATGGTTACGAATATGGTCGGCATCGCCATCGGCAACAATTTTGCCGTTATGCAGCATAATGATACGGTCTGCTATTTTATAGGCGCTTCTCATATCATGGGTAACAACGATGGATGTTATACCAAGCTCTTTTTGCAGTTTCAAAACGAGCTCGTTGATAACATCTGAACGGATAGGGTCCAGCCCCGTTGTCGGTTCATCATATAAAATTATCTCCGGATTTAGCGCAATTGCCCTTGCCAATGCCACTCTCTTTCGCTGGCCTCCGGAGAGATTCGCCGGGTAAAATTGTTGAAAACCGTCAAGGCCCACCATAGCTAATTTGGCCTTTACAAGCTCTTCGACCTCTCTCCAATTGATTATCTTACAGTGCTGTCTTATCGGAAATATTATATTTTCAGTAACGCTGAGACTGTCAAACAATGCCCCTCCCTGGAAAAGAAAACCGTAATGTGTACGGATTTTGTTTAATTCATTCTCACTCAGATTATTGATTTGTTGGTCCTTAAAATAAACCTCACCGGAGTTCGGCCTCAATAACACTATCAAATGTTTTATTAAAACAGTTTTGCCGCATCCGCTCGGGCCAATCACAACGGTCGTCTTGCCTTTCTCGAATGTCAGAGAAATATTATCCAGAACGACATTACTGCCGAACCTTTTAGTAAGGTTCTTAACCACAAGCACGCCGTTGGAGCTTGTCTCCTTGTCGAAATTATTTTTGTATTTCTTTTTCACTTGCTGTTCTTTTTTGTTCGCTGCCTGGCCCCGCTTGTTACCGGCGGGGGAACGTTGTTATTAAACCAGACTTTTGAGCTGCCAAAATGTATTGTAAATCGCTTTGAAAATCACCGCCAGTGCAAAATCCAGTGCTAATATGGAAATAAAACTGGCAACAAATGCTTCCGTGCACGCCTGCCCTACGCCCTGTGCGCCTTCCCTGCAGGTAAAGCCCTTATAACAGCTAATAACTGCAATCGCTACACCAAAGAACAAACCTTTTATAACACCGATAGATATATCCCACAGCTCTACGCCGTTGGCACTATGGAGCCAATACGCCCGACTGTTTATGTCCAATTGGATAACGCTTACAAAATATCCGCCGATGATGCCCATCAAGTCCGCATAAATAATCAGAAATGGGGTAAGCAGCAGGCATGCCAGAACTCTCGGTGCAACCAGATATCGTATCGGGTCCGTCCCCATACTCCTGACCGCGTCAATTTGTTCGGTAACATTCATCGTTCCCAGCTCAGCGGTCAAAGCTCCCCCGATACGCCCGGCCAACATAACCGCCGCGAGCACAGGCCCTAATTCCTTCACTACTGAGATATTAATCAGAACGCCTAAGTGCTCTTCCAGTCCCATACCCGCAAGCTGGTCGTACGCCTGGACCGCCAATGTCATTCCCACAAACGCACCCGTTATCATAACAACCGGGACACTGCGAACACCGATGATATTCATTTGTGTCCATATCAACGGGTACGTGCGAGGGCTCAGACAACACCGCAAAGACACAATCGTTGACTGCCAGACAAACCGTGCGAACCGCCCCATATTGTTTACGCCGCCTATTGTTTTAGCACCTATTATGCCAATCATGGTATTTTACTCCAAAGCCACGTCTCAGAACAAATCCCACAACTCATCCTTAATAATAAATTGTCAACAGTAATAATCAATTGTCAATTAAAAAAAGGGCCTATACCAAATTGGTATAGGCCCCGAAGTGACACGAATCTGTTATATCAACGAATCAATTTTAATTACCAGGCAAATACCGGCTTACGGTGCCGGAGGATACAATTGAATATCATCGAAGTACATTGTACCTGAACCACCGGCCTGCGGATTGTTCTTATCACCTAATCCAAGAGCAATCGTATTGACGTCGGCAAGGTTCACGCCCTGGTCTGCAAACGCCTGCAGGGGGATACTCCATTCTGTCCAGCTGCCTGTCTGTGCTGCATCAGGATTATCGTTATTGACCACCGCGCTGCCATTGAGAGCAACATATAACGTCTCAGCAGCGTTAGTTGAACTGCCTCTGAACCAAATCGTCAGCGTGTCGACACCTTTCTCGGTCCAGTCACGCGGGTAAGTCAACGTCAAAGTTGCCTCAGAGTACCCAACACTGTTGTCGTAGTAAAGCGGCATCGACTGGCTGCCTCCGTGAACGATAGTTTGCTCAGCAAAGGGAGGATTCTCATAACCAACGAGAGAGCCGTTTGTCGGGACGCCGTATCCGTCCAGCCACACATTAAATATCCTGTTGCTATCGGGGTCGGCGGGGTCAAGGTCATTGTAAGATTCAAAATCGTCCACGATAAGGAAGTTGGCTGTCGTAAAGCTCCAGACATTGCCCACCCACGGACTGTCGGTATTGGCGTTATTTACCTCATCAATACGCCAATAGTAGGTGGTATCCCACTCAAGCTTCCCGGGGTCATAGCTCTCAGAATCAAGGTCACTGGTGCCTTTATACTCCGGCGAGCCGCTATCGGCATTGCGTACGGTGTCTTTATCTGTGCCGAAGTATATTTGATGCGAAGCTGCAAAAACACTCGGTGACCACTTAATAATCTGTGTCTGTTTTACATCCACAGCGCCATTCACCGGGTCCAGACTTTCGACGGCACCCTGGGTAGTAAAGCTCCAGACATCGCCTTTATACGTGCCGATAACATCAAACTCATCGACCCGCCAGTAGTAAGTCTTAGCCATTTCAAGTGTGCCGGGAGTATAGGTTGCAGTTCCCTGTGGGAGACCTCCGGCGGCGTTGTTGACATCGTCAAAATTATCACCGAAGTATATATAGTGCAATTTCGAACCGAAGCCTGCCGTCCAGCTAAGCCTCACATCCAGGTCAACAAGCTCGGTGCCATCCGCCGGGTCGGGTAAATAGGAGGTCTTGGGTGGCACTGTAAAGCTCCAGACTTTTCCTGTCCAGGGACTATTCGGCTCGGTGTCATTGACCTCATCGATTCGCCAGTAGTATGTCGTGCCCGGAACCAGACCATCCGGATAAGGAAATCCGGGAAAGCCGACAATATAACTCGTCGCGGCCTGGTTGCCTTTGAATGTATCGCCGGTGCCGTTGGTTACATCGTTTAAATTCTCGCCTAAGTACACATCGTGCGAGAGGGCAAAATCTCCCGGCCTCCAGCTAAGGTTCACCCAGGTATCCTCAATGTAGTCACCATCGGCCGGGCTGGGACCCAAGGCGTACGGATATCCTACACCTTTCATAACAGCCTGAATCTCGTCATCTGTCAGAGCGCGGTCATAGACGTAAACGTCATCCACAGTCCCGGTTAAAAAGCCGCTCGGGCCGCCGCTGTCCCATTCCTGGCCTATTGACCACAGGTCATTAGCGCTAAAACTAAAACCGGCCGCATATGAATTTTCCTGAACTCCGTCGACATATATATATCCGGTGGCCCCGTTCCTGACGTAAGTCAGGAAATGCCACTCGCCGTCATCAATAGGAGTGGTGGAGTGTCCCTGTGGGTCGGATTCATCGATGACCAAGCTTCCACTGTCGACAGCCAGCCTCATCACGTTGCCGGCACCTGAGGTATTAATAGCGATTATTTCCGCGTCATTGCTGGAGGTTTTGAGCCATAGGCAAAGCGTAATATCGTTGACCGTCTTGTCATCTGCTACGGCATCGATTACAACATAATCGGAGCCGCCAAGCTGTAGAGCATTGCCTACTTTTCCTGCCACGAAAGTCGGATTGCCTTCAGGGACGCCATCGTTACCCTGACCGGAGGAATCCAGAAAGTCGTCGTCAAACCTCCACCAGCCGATAAGGTTTGCATTAGCTGCGCTTGTCAAAACCAGGCCCAGCACAAAAACAAAAGAGACCAGATAAATCAATTTCTTAGACATAATTGTCCTCCTTAAAAAAATAAAATAATTAGGAATTTTGCTTTGGCCACACACCAAAACACTCGAAAATAAAGAATCGCAAATCGTTTATATCTGCCCAGGATAACTTTTTTACGATTTGCTGTTACCTCCTTCCTTTCCGTCGTGGCTCGGCCACGCCGGGACAGGCAAAAGCCTAATCTTAGTTGTTAATTGGAATATAAGAATCTTTACTTGCGAAGAACACAGCCCCCATGCTAATTCTGTGTATCGCGTCATACACAATAACTCCTCCTCTATTCGGAAGCCATAAGGGCCACATACACCAAAGGACCAATAATAATCAGGCTCAGCTAAATTTATTTATACCATATTGGCAATCCTGTCGTCAAGAAAAAATCGGTGTTTTTTAAAGGAAAAATCGAGTGTCGCTTGTCTGCCGACTTGTCCGCCGTCCTGTCACGCCATAGCTGGTTCCTTCGTAGCCTTGGCGAAGAAGGATAGCGAAGGCGCAAGTTCCCAGTATCGAGAATACAGCATCGAGCACTTTCAATCACCTGTGCCTGCGTCACCCCTGTTCTTGCTTTCGCAAGAAAGCACAGGGGTACAGGCAAAAACGCTGGCAAAGATAGTGATTAGTGATTGGTGTCCCCGCTTTCCCGGGGATGACAATATTACTGATTATTCGCACGCCTGGCGTTCGGAATTAGGTGTTAAGATAGGTAAAATATCCGCGATTTCTCAATCAAAAACGCTGATACCTTAGAGCAAAAATCAAATTTTTATAAAATTTTTTAAGTCATTTCTAATTAAGCGCTTACGCTTCCGGCTCCGTTTCAAAATTCGTCAAATTTCGACACAAACACGCAGGTAGCTCTAATTATAGGCTTGTCCTTAATTAGCCGAAGCCCTGAGCGAAGTCGAAGGGGCAGTCGAAGGAAGCTTGTCCTGAGCTTGCCGAAGGGTCGAAGGGGCAGCCGAAGGAGCCAGGTCAATAACCAATTAACTAATTCTCTAATCACTAATTAACCAATTAACGACTCACTACTCACTACTCACCAGTTCGTGGGGGAGAGAATTATCAAGGTTGTTCTGTCTTTTACAATTCCGGGCTGGATAGGGCGGCCGATCGTTTGGATTGTGCTTGCCTACCGCCGTTTCCGATATGGCTACCCATTTCGCCGAATACCACTCACTCAGGGCAAATACGCCATCGTGGACCCGGAAGATTACGAGCGCTTGAGCAAACACAAATGGTATGTCAGCAAAGGCTCAAGCACCTTTTATGCTGCTCGTTGTATCTGGGACCCCGTAAACAAGAAAAAACGCACTATTAAGATGCACCGCGAAATCTTAAACCCGCCCCATCCTCTCGTCGTTGATCATATCAACCGTAACGGCCTCGACAATCGAAAGGCAAACCTAAGACCCGCCACCAAATCCCAGAACACCATCAACAAACCATGCATCAAGCAAAAGGGCGCTCACTCGAAATACCACGGCGTAACCTGGCAAAAAAGCAATAAAAAATGGCAGGCGCAGATACGGGCAGAGGGAAACCCCAGAGTCATCGGATACTTCGACGGTGAAATCGAAGCCGCCAAGGCCTATGATAGAGCAGCAAAGCTCTATCATAAGGAATTCGCGGTTTTGAATTTTTGAATCCCCACAGGTCGGAGCTTGTCCCCGGTGTGTGCTCACTTGCTTTTCTGCCGGGGATCTATGCTTTCTTTTCTGACAAAACGGCGGGGACGCGGTCCTAAATTTCAAATAAAAATAATTAGACCCAAAACCTCATGTTGTCCAATTTTCGATGTGCAGTTCATCACCCGCAACTTCACGAATGCGACTCAGTTTATCATCAGTAGCCAACGTCATATTTCGAACCATTGCTTGAGCTGCAATCCACAGATCGTTTTCCTGGATTCCAAGTTCTCTTGAAGTAACAGGATCAATTAGTTGTTCGGGACGAAGGCCAGGTTTTCTTATTTTAGGTGCATATTTTTCAAACAACAGTGCCCTTATCTCCCCGTACTTGTTGGCGGTATGTATGTCAATTTCAAAGGTCTTTGGACGTTTGGATTTAATGAACTGAATATATTCAGCCTGAATAGGTGTTTCATTTGGAGATTCCACTTTATGACCGTAGACTACTTCGCCCCAACTGATAATAGATATTCCCAAGATAGAATCAGATGGCAACTTTTGGATGTGGCTTTTAACTTTCAAATTCTTCTCTCTTTTCACATCAAACCAGTATGACCAAATACAAGTATCAAGAAGAAATACGTACATGTCAATCTTCTTTAAATGCCTCTTCCGCAGCTTTAAAAGCCTTAATAATTTCAGGTGATATCACCTCTTCTACCCATTTACTGACGAAAGATACGGTTGACCTCTGATATTCCTCAGAAAGATATTCATTTAACGGAATATATGACTCAAAGTCTCTCGGAAAGTATCGGGTAAACTTAAAGTCCACACCTTTTCGTGGCCATCCATAAAACAAATCCAATACCTGTCGTTCAAGTCTCGGAGGTAAATCGTAGAGACGCATGACTTCCGCATCAATGGCAAGTATCTTTTGCTTTGCTTCTTTAGTATCTATCTCCGGCTGGAGAATCCTACGTTTTAGGTGAAAGATTTTGAAATAATCTTGAACTAACTCACTTAAAAAATACAAATCATTCGCATTCATATTTGGTATCGGAAATGATAGAATTCTTCTGACGCCAACAAGCCGCTTCGTCCCATAGCAGTAAATATAAGCATTAGCCAAGGGAGAATTTAGTATCGCCCAAAGAACCTCAAGTGACCATCCTTTTTTCTTAGGTCGAATTACAATAAAGCTACTCGTAATGGGGTAGCCTTTGTTGTCTATTAACGCTTTCAAACGCCATGGTCCTCGGCTGACTGGAGCTGAGTTAAGTAAAATTTGGGGTATACCAGTTATTCTTCCATGACCTGAGCGTCGGATTACCTTATCAGCAAGATTAAGCCAGTATAGCTTAGGCGTTTCCGTAATCTTAATTTTTTCATCAAACTTAGCATAACCTCTAACCGACCCTTCAAATCTCTGTGTGCTTATTGTTTCTGCATTAACTGGTAAGTTTTCTTTGCGCTTGTACTCCAAGCCTTTTCCTGTTTTTCTTTCATCCACTACCATTCTCAGCCGGTTAAAGCTCTGGCAAAAACTCCAAACCTCATCAAGTTCAGGAATGCTTAAAACACAATCATCGGAAGCAATAAACTGATCTTGTTCTATGACCTCTGTTGGCGCGCTGTAACGATCTCTGAACTCATTTAGAGTTTTTTCTCTGACTCTCACGTATCTTGTTTTGTTTATGATTTTTCTGGAAGTTCGCTTTTGTCCCAATATAACGGCAGATTCATGATCTGCTGAGGGAAAAACATTATCAGGCAAAACACATATTTCGTATATTCGAAAGTCCTTTACCAACATTTCTCGCAATGGAATGGCATTTAAGCTTTCTAGAAAACTACGAGGGAGGATTACACCAAATACTGAACCAGGGGGTATATAAGGCAAAGTTCGACCAAGTACCTCTGCGGATTTGTTACCATACTGCAAGGTGATACCCTTTTCGGCGTAACTGCATTTTTCCTCGGGTGTAAAATTCTGGAACGGCGGGTTACATAACAAAATAGTGGCGTTGCTCGCTGCTTTTGAGAGAACCTGTCTTTTATAAACATCTGCAGGCAATAACTGCCAACCGTTTGGATTTGGAACATCAGCCAAAGTCAACGATAACCTCGCAATCTCCCTTGCAAAAGAATCCACCTCTACACCAATCAGATGATCTTTGAGGTAATCGTGGCGTTTCTTGGGGTCACTTTCGTCAATCATCTCTCGAAGCAGACGAGCAGCCGAGATCAAAAATGGAGCATGCCCACAAGTTGGTTCCAACACTACACGATTCTGCAGGGGAATGTCCTCAATCCATGGGGCAAGCTGCCATACTATATAATCTACCAAATAAGAGGGAGTAGCATGAATCCCTAATGCTTTTCTTATATCTTTCGTAATAAGGGTGTTTTCGTAAACATACGCAAGTGATTCAATGGTTAAGTGTCTTAAGCTGCCAATTTTTTTGAGAAGCTTTGCAGCTGCTTTCAGTCCAATTTCCTGCTTTGGAGTTACTTTATCTATTGGTTGCCCTGCATTGTAATGGTTATGGACTTTTCTTAATGTTTCAGATACATCGTCCATGTTTAGATCAGAGAACTCTGGAACTTTTTTGTCTGTTAGGATTTTTGCAGCCAATAACCGAAAAACTGACTGAAACAACCATCGTCCTAAATCCTCATCTATATCTGGCTTTCCAATTTCATTGTGAAGGGCATCGCACATCTTTCTTATTAGCTTCGACAGGTGGTCACCCATTTCATGTTCAAAAAGAGGCATCAGCCCAACATCTACAAAAGTGAGTTGATACTGAGGATCCAAGCGACCGAGAGTCTTAGCGCGGTAGATATTTCCTGGGGCAAATTCTTCACAGTGCTCCTTGAAAAAATTAGCAACTTTATCAGCCGATACCTTGTCTTCGAGCGTTGGTCTTTGAGTTGTGAAACTCCACCACTGAAGTTCTTCTCGGCAACATGTAAAAAGAATCGGAGCCCCAAATCCGCGGTAGTTCGTAACCAACTTTTCAACTGATTGTTCGGTCAACAAATCCGCATCCACTCCTGCAACGCATGCGCTTCGAGCATCGTAAGTTTGGTGTGCAAATCCAGCCAAATGGACCTGATGGGAGCCGGAAGCATCTACATAAGCATAGTTCTCTTGCAAAAGAGGGACGCGATAGCCGCACTTCTCCAAATACGGACGCAGTTCTCGAGTTGTAATAAGTCTCTCACTGATAATTGCTCATCTCCTTTAACGCCCGACTGTTATATCATGAAAAAACTAGACCACATAATCTTATTATCGTTAATGGTAGTTTTTCCACATTAATTTTCGTACATTACTAACTACAGTAATACAATACCCAACCCAGCAATTCCCGTCAATCAAAAGAATTCCGCACTAATCTGTGAAAATTGTTCCCGAGGAGGCGGGTATCCGTGTTTAGAAAATTAGCTAATTCGCGAGTTTTTTTTCTTGACCCATCTACGAAAATGCCGTATTATAATATACAGTAAGCAACTGTTGACGAATTAGATTGTGGGTTGTCCCGTATCTTCCTTGATGGTTTATTCTTACTTTGCAAAGGGGCATATAAAAGGGAAAAGTTTATAACTCTTTTCTCTAACGGTAGTTAAGTTGCAAAGACACTATTAGCGCCTGAGAGTAAAACCGAGGGCTAAAGTTTGAATTTGAGCTTTTGATGTGGCGCTGAGAAGTGAATTTAGCGTGAAACGAAATCTGCTTGATAAAGCGTTCGCTTACCGATGAGGGAGTGTTGGTATTGAGTATAAAATCAGCCAAATATAAGAAAAAAAATATATCTTCTAATGCCGAAGATGCCGCAATCAGAGGAGATTTTGGCACGAGGTAGCTGATTCTACGCTCTGGCGAAAAGGATTTCGTAACTCACAGCCATTTCTTTGAGGCTTTCCTGCCGGAAATCCCGCAATTTACCCCTTGAGTGATGTTTTTTAACTCTATGAAAAATGCGAGAGAAAGGTAGGAAATATGAATATTCTGATGCAAATAGGGCCGACGACGGTGTTCGGAGCGCTTGTTATTGGCCTTCTTCTGGGGGGCTGTCTGGTTGCCGTTGTTTACCAGATGCTTTCCAAAGCAAAGTCCAAAACCTTCGAGAGCGACCTGCAGCGGCAGATTGAGGGTGCTAAAAGGGAAGCGGAGAACATAATTAGGTCGGCCCAGATTGATGCTGCCGCCGAGACCATCAAGAAAAAAGAGGAATTTACATCTGAGGCCAATAAAATCCGTGCTGAGCAGCACGAAACCGAAATGAGGTTGTCCAAGCGCGAGGATGCACTTGACCGCCAGGCGGAACTGCTCCTGCAGCGCGAAAAGGCATTAAAACAGCAGCAAAAAGAGGTCGATAGAAGAACACACAATATCGGTCTAAAGGAAAAACAGCTTTCTATCCTGATGGCACAGCAGAAGAATCAGCTGCTCAAAATCACCGCGATGAACATTGAAGAAGCCAAGGATCTGCTCTTGAAACGCCTTGAAGACGAGTGCGAGTATGAGATGTCGGCTTTGATTCAACGCAAGGTTGAGGAATGCACCGAAACCGCCGACGAAAAAAGCAGGGAGATAATCAGCTCCGCCATTCAGCGCTATGCCGCCGAGCATACCTGCGAAGTAACTGTCTCGACCGTCGAGATTCCGAATGACGATATGAAAGGCAGAATTATCGGCAGAGAGGGCCGTAATATTCGTGCCTTTGAAAAAGCCACCGGCGTAGATGTCATTGTCGATGACACCCCCGGAATGATTGTTGTCAGCGGTTTCAGCCCCGCCAGGCGCGAGGTCGCCCGCCTTTCTATGGAAAGGCTTATTCAGGACGGCAGGATCCACCCGTCCCGGATCGAGGAGCTTGTTGCGCAGACCAAAAAAGATGTCAACCATAAACTCCTGCAGATCGGCAAGGACGCCGCCGTCGAGACGAACATCAGAGGACTGAGCAATAAGGTGCTGAGTTTGTTAGGTGCTTTGAGCTATAGAACAAGTTACGGCCAAAACGTTCTTCGCCATAGTGTTGAGGTTGCGTTTCTGTCACAGGTTATGGCTGACGAGCTCGGGCTGGACGGCTCAATAGCAAGACGGGCAGGACTGCTGCACGACATCGGCAAGGCCATAGACCATGACGTTGAGGGCAATCACCCCGCTATAGGGGCGAATTATCTCAAGCGCTTCAGCGAATCGCCCATTGTGCTGAATGCTGTGGCGGGACATCACGGCGATGTCCTGGCGGATAATCCTTATACACCGTTGATTGCCGCGGCCGATGCGGTGAGTGCGTCCCGTCCGGGTGCCCGAAGAGAGACGCTCGAAAGATATATTAAACGACTGGAAAAACTTGAGGAGATTGCGAACAGCTTCAAGGGAGTTGAAAACGCATACGCAATCCAGGCCGGCCGGGAAATCCGCGTCATTGTCAGCGCCGATCAGGTGGACGACGAGGCTGCTATGAAAATTGCACGTGACATTGCCAAAAAGGTCGAGGATGAGATGACTTATCCCGGCGAAATCCAGGTAACGCTGCTGCGTGAGGTCCGCTGCGTCGAATATGCGAAATAACTATCGTATATCTTATATCGTATGTGGTATGTGGTTTGTTATGAAAAGATTGCAAGAGAGATGGGCAAGAAAATAAAGACATACGGAGACCTGAATATCTGGAATGCGGGAGTCGAGTTGGTCAAAGATATATATAAGCCAACAAGCACGAAATAGTTAGCAGTTAATTAGCGAATTAGTTAATTAGAGATTGGTTAATAGGACATTAGGTTACCTGGAAATCAGGTTGTAGGATATCAGCAATCAGGATACCAGGAAAAACTGGAGTAGTAAAGTTTCTAATTAGTATCTGTTGCAGAAAATAAAAACCTACAATGTCACCCCTGCGAAAGCAGGGGTCCAGAGCGAAAAAGCTGGATTCCCGCTTTCGCGGAAATGACGAATACTCTATCCGCAACAGGAACTAATTAACTGTATTGTTTCGAGTTTCTGATTTCGATGTTTGACCCGTCATCGGCGGGTGTGGCTAAGAACCCAGCGTTGCCGGGCAGGATTTATAAAACCGACAACAGGAAGTATCTATACGAATGACACATTATGAAAGTGAACATTCTTTGTATTGGTGACATAGTAGGTCGGCCTGGCAGACGTATTATTGCCGATAAGCTAAAGCGGCTGGTTAGAGAGCTGGAGATTGACTGCGTAATAGCCAACGCTGAAAACGCGGCCGGCGGCTCCGGCCTGACACCGAAAATCTACGACAAGCTGCTGCGGTATGGTGTAAATCTGATTACTTTGGGCGACCATACTTACCGCAAACGAGAAATAATCAAAACATTAGAGACAACCGAGAATATTGTTCGGCCGGCAAATCTTTCCGAACACGCAGCCGGCAGGGGAGTAGCAGTTTATACAACCAATAAAGGGCCGACCGTGGCGGTGGTTGCGCTGATAGGGCGTCTTTTTATGAAAGGTGCCGACTGCCCTTATAATGCTATTGACAGAATCCTGCCGCAGCTTGAGCAGAAAGCCGAGATTATAATCGTTGACTTCCACGCCGAGGCCACAAGTGAAAAAATCGCGATGGGCTATCATCTTGACGGCAGGGCCAGCTTGTGCTTCGGCACGCACACCCACGTGGTGACAGCCGATGAAAGAATCCTGCCCAAAGGCACCGCGTATATCACAGATATCGGGATGACCGGAGCGCATGATTCGGTGCTCGGACGAAGCGTCGAGAACGTCTTAAAGTCGTTTAGGACGCAGATGCCGTTTCCGTTTGAAATAGCGACGGGCGATGTGAAAATGAACGCAATTTTAGTTACTGTTGACAGCAACACGAAAAAGGCTGAGGGCATCAAGCGAATCAGAATTGACGCCGAGACCAAAGAATCGACAGGTTACGATAGTGACGACGGCAAGCCGGAATACCTCAATAACAACTTCTAAATTCGTCTAACGTATTGCCTTAGGCGAGAATGCCGTTCATAATGGAATCAGCAGGGGCGGACATTTTTACATTGATTTACAAACATGGTTGTATCGGAAATAAATTGGTAGGTTTGAGTAACAAAAAGTGTTAGATAACTATGATACAGGTATTATTATATTGGCTACAGAGGAAATTATTTAATGTCAAAAGGACGAGAAATAATGAAAAAATGGGTGCTAGAAGCACTCCAAGCTCTCGGTGGACAAGCAAGAATACTCGATATCAGTAAAAAGGTCTGGGAATCACATGAACAAGACATCAGAGAATCTGATGACCTCCTCTTTGAATGGCAGTATGAGATTCGTTGGGCAGGTTCATTGCTTCGTGATGAAGGATTAATCCGTCCTGCGAGTTTATCACCACGAGGAATATGGGAGCTTGCATAAGTGAAGCTAACATAAGGCTTCATGAGAAGCCGATGGCGCGTAGCTAATGAGCAAGAGCGTTGATTGTTTTTAATCAGTTCGGTGATATAGAAAGGGCCCTTCGACAGGCTCAGGGTAAACTTTTATTCGCGAGGGTAATGTGTATAATGTAGCATAAAATCAGCCCTGATAGATGTCATCGGTATTTCGTGTTGTATATTATTAGCTTTTCGTTAGAGAAAAAGATTATGACAACTTACGAAATCATCAGTTTATTTTTCGCCAGTTTTGCGGTCGCGATCTCAGTTGTGTCGATGGTCCGAACACACAAGGTACAAGCGAGGCAGATCGAGTTCGAGGCGATCACTGCTGCACTCGCAAAGAAGCAGCTCGACCTTATCGAGAAGGAGGAGCAGACACAAGAAAAAGCATGCGTGACAGCGGAATTGGTCAAGGTTGGAAGAACAGACTACCGTTTCGTCATTATGAATCAAGGCAGCGCAGTAGCCTCGGATGTGACATTTGAGATCGACCACACGAGTCCCGACATTCCCCTCGCTGGAAACGAGTGCAAACGAAAGCTTCCGTACCCATCCCTCCAGCCCGGCCAGTCGTTCACTCTAATTGCCGCTCTCAACATGTATAGTGCCATGTCATACAAAACGCACCTCAAATGGAAGAATCCAGATGGTTCGCAGGGAGCCAATGATATCCACCTGTCGACATGAATTGCAGAACAAAGAAGTCTATGTGTGAAATATCGCGACCTACGTGAGCATCCTGAATCAAGAACGAGTTTTGGGATTTGGGTGAAAATTTATCGCCGCCGGTAGATTACGGGATCTGGATTCCCGCCTTCGCGGGAATGACAATTGGTGGGGCTACGGCTGCTTATTTCTTTACAAGAATTTTCCGTTGCTTCTTCCATACGCCATATAGCCGCTCAAGTAGAGAATATAATGTGTAGAGTTATTTGGTCATTAGTTTTCTTATAGCTTCTTCGTTGAAGCCAGGGACGGGTCTATGGAACCCTATTCTGTAGATTATGATTACTACTACAACAACAAGGACCGCCCACAAGAAGCATCTTCTAACAGGAAGAACTTTCATGCTATTACCTTTCCAAATGTAATTGTATTTATCATACAGAAGAACAATGATTATACAGTCTATTCGTATAAGAAGTTTCCGTTGCTTCTTCCGTTAATGAGCAGAATATGCGAACTGTAGGCCGAGGTCAAGCGCGAGTTTTGGAATTTGGGTGAAAATCTCTCCTCGCCGGTGAAGTACGGGATCTGGATTCCCGCTGGTGGGGCAAGCCCCACCCTACAAAGCTATCCCGTGACTAATTGGCTTTGCATCAGCCTCAACTCTGATCCTCTGATTCATTGGCACGGTTTGTGAACAAGCGTCCAGCTCGCTCCATTAATCGCCCGAAAATCTTCGGCTGGTAATTCATAACAAATCCCGCGAGGGACATTAACCCCGCAAGTTTCACGTACTGAATTTGTGTTGGTTCAGCGGGATTCTCGCCAAAGATCAAAACGCCTGCGATTAGCGTCAAATAGACGAGGAACCCTCGGAGTATGGCTGAGTTCTTTGGAGAGGTCGTGTCTTTTTCAGAATCCTTGTGTTCTTTGGTCCCGAGAATTGCTTTGACGCCGAGAGTTCCAAGTAGGCCAGCCAAGATGCAGAGGAATGCAACGTTAGTCAATGTGTATGCCAGCACTACTAACAAGCCGTTCTTTATTACTTCAATAACGCCTCCTTCAAGAGCTGCGAAGCGGCTTCGATAGGGTGCGGAGTTCACAAGTGTGCCGAAAAGAAATATCGCGAGCCACAATGTCAGTGTGAACCAAAGTAATGCTATGTCGAAGTAACTCAAACCTGGTTTTTGTTTCGTTTCCATAACGTATCTCCTATTAAAAACATAAAATTTGTATGCTCACCTACAGTTGCCATCCCGAATTTGCAGGATATTGTGATTACGAACTGTCAATCTTCCATATCTCAACCATTAGCATCAATCCGTCACTTTTAGGATTTATCTTTCGGAGCTAACAGCCTGATGCAAGCAAAAGCAAATAAACAAAGAGGGCTGTCTTTCTCATTTATCAGCCTCCTAATATGGTATCGTTCTTTCGCAACAAAATTACGTTGATTGTCTAAAACCTTTCGATATGAGCCGTAAATCAATGTTTTAACGCCTGCCGGTTTACACCCGGTTTGGCCATATCGAAAGGAGTTATTTATGGTTAAG
>Ga0307378_10000175_pt1 | contig 119061 bp, 111 predicted proteins | sample UN1MG_FD_202238 | JGI IMG/M metagenome (GOLD analysis project Ga0307378, IMG submission 202238) | Soil microbial communities from Risofladan, Vaasa, Finland - UN-1 | ecosystem: Environmental > Terrestrial > Soil > Coastal area > Acid sulfate soil | place: Finland: Risofladan, Vaasa...
CGCTTGCCCTCAATATTAAGTTTTTCCACTAACCCCCCTTTAAGAGACCAGGCGGTGGGCAATTCCGCCTTGCCTCCCTAGTAGTAAGCTAACCGCCTAGCTGCAACACGCTAGCCTAAACGGTGCTCCCACTTATATAAGCGATTTGGGGGGGTAAAAAGTAACGACTAAAATAGTTTTTTCGCCTCTTTCCGCCTAAACCGCCCTAGATACATCTTATCGCTAGGCTCTAGTGCAATACCGTTTACCCTCTTATGGGCAATCTGGGATAGCCTCTTTGGACAACCCATGAGCCATACCCTGGCGTCTATCCATGCCTCAACGTCTATCGCCTTATCATCGGCTATGGTGTCCAGCAACTCTACCGTGTTGCCCTCACCATCATCGCTCTCGGTGTTAAGGCTTATCTTTGCGTTACGCCTTAAGTCTCGGTAGTAGTCGGCAACGGTATGGCTTGCTATCCGCAGCATGGCAGGCTTGGTCAATGGATTATCGCCGTTTTGGCTATTCCTTATCCTCTGGTTGGCAAGCGCCAGGATGATGTTGTGCTTCAAATCTTCCCTATCCTGATACTGTGCCTTAAATTGAAAACGCTCCGCTACTGCGCTATACTTATCCCAGTCTAGCATTGGCGGGTGCTCCTTCCTTGCTAGATTGCCCTAGCTAGCTACAACTGGCTAGGGCTTTTAATTGGGGCAAGCGTTCAAGGCTCTGGCTTTATTCAATTGTTAAGGTGCTGTCGTTTACCATATTTAGCATTGCACAAAATGTCCTTTGGTTCATTATTAGAATGAACCTATATTTTCATGAAAATAAATTAAACAATATATATCAGTGATATTAAAAAAGAGGGGGCTTCCCCGCCCTGGGGGATACGGTCAGCTCTCACCGTAGAGGGCAAACAGGGGGTTTGACCAGGCGGCATCGGGGGCTTCACGACCAGCCCTGGTCAGGCGGAAATATTTGCGGGGTGGTCCCGGCGGATAATGATCCTGGAAGGCTGAGGTCTCCTCTTTTCCGGTAAACTCCACCCAGCCCAATCTCTGCAGGTTGGAGAAGTAGACGACGAAGGAGTGGTAGGTGCAGCTGCTGGTCTTATAGGGAATGTGGGCCGTGTATCTTTCGGTCAGTTTCTCGATCTCCTCGGGGCGAATAGCTCGCTTCTCGCGCTTGGCCCGCCGCTCTTCCTCCCTGGTAGCCTTATCCAGCGCCATATTCCGCAGGAGGGCCGTCTTGTATTGATAGAAGATTTCTGACTGCGGTGCGCCGATATCGGGGTCTATTTTGGGGGAATCACAGGGCCCGTGCCCCATGAGGAACTCCCGAATGAACCACCCACAGCCGAAGGGGCGCAGGAAACCACCCCTTCTGGGCCTCAGGGTGTCAACCACCGTCCTCTCCTTTTTCCCATAGCTTCTGGTACCACTCCCGATGTTCCTCTCCGGCTACCTTCCTGTATCTGGCAGTGGTGTTGAAGCTAGTATGGCCAAGGTGCTCCTGGAGTAGCCTCAGCCCATCACCCGAGTCATCCAGCTTGACCGCATGGACCGCAAACGCGTCCCGCAGGCGGTGGGGGCTTATGCCCTGCTTTTTACCGGTGGTCGGGTTCACCAGGTCTCCGAGGCCAGCCGTGTCGGCGCAGTCACGAACTACCTGCCACGCTCGGTGCCGGTTGATGCCGAATATCAAGCGCCTGCTATTTCGGGTTACAGGGCCGCCGCGTTTAATGTACTTCTTTAGTAGCTTGATAGTGTCATCATCCAGCGGCAGAGTTCTCACCCTGCGGTGCTCCTGCTCCTTCGCTACCACCTGCTCCACTTTCGCGCAGCACCCGGGGCAGAAGGTGTGGGTCCTACTGAGCCGGGCACCGCATTTGGGACAGGCAGCCTTGATCCGCAACTTTAGGTGCTGGATGGTTACCATGCCCTTTCCGAGGTCGATATCATCCACCGTGAGGGCAAGGGCCTCGCTGATGCGGCAGCCAAGATGGGCCAGGAGCCGGATAAGAAGCCTGTCCCTCAGGCACATTGCAGCTGCCTCAAGCCTTTCAACCTCCTCTATCGCTAAATAGGTTCTCATTGGCCACTCAACTCTTTTACTTTTATGAAGTTCTTCGACATACCAATTCTGCAATCGCAGCTTTGGCATCGTCCCACTTCAAGGAGTTCGGATCTATTCTTCCCTTAAAGTCAAGATACCACCCGCATCTAGGGCACTTCCAAGTCGAAATTATCAGCCGGTCCCCATCAGGCTCTATCTGATATCCCTCGGCAAGAAATAATTTGTAACCGCCATGCTTTATACATCGTGGGCAAGAGATCTCCAGATTGTTGTCTTCCAACGTAAACATAGCTTCCCAAATAACACTGTCAATTTGATCAAGCCGTTTTTCGATTACACCGAAGCGCTTCTTAACAAGGGCATTAACTCGCTCTTTAACCAAGGCCTCTTCCTTATCCAAGATGCTTTTCACAAAATCAGCGAAAGATTGCCCTGCAGCAGATAGATGCCTGATTAAACGTTCCTTAAGGGCTTTGGGGAGCCGAAAGCTTATAGTAGGATTCTCTTGTTCGTATTTCTGCCTGCTAGGCGGCTTTGTTTTTCCTTTACGTCCTTTCATTATCATTACCTCCTCCTTTGATAGATTCATCGAGCAGCCGATATAACACCCGCCGTGGCACCAGCAGCCGCCTGCCGAACCGTATGGTTGGTATCTTGCCGATGCGCGCCATGTCGTAGGCCAGCCCCCGGCTAATACCGAGAAGGCGGGCAGCTTCCTCCACTGTTATGGTCAATCTGGTCTCGTCCATTCTATGTCACCACATCTTGACAAAAGGCGTACTTTATGATATACTAAAGTTCGTATTAGATACGCTATTTATTTTTTATTATAATACCCAGATAATGGTGTGTCAAGGACTTTTTTAGCGTAAGGAGGCGTATGATGCAGAGATTTACCCTGCATGTGAAACTATATGCCTTGGATGAGCGGCGCTCAGGTAAACCTTGGAAAGAGGTGCAGAAGAGTATCAAGGAAAAATTCAATACAGACCCCCCCAGCATTAGAGCAATGGAGAAGTGGGAAAAGGGAATCGATCGTGACAAACTTAGTCAAATGATCATTGAGGAAAGCCGCAAGACACTACCTACAATTGAAGAGGCCTCTCTGCAGCAAATGGCCTCCGGGCTTATACCTGTCTTATGGAAAGCACGTGACGCCGGCGAGGACATGGAACTCGAGGCTTGGCTCTGGTTTTTCAAGATCATCGAGCGCCAACTGGGTGAAGCCAAATTTGAGTATTTTTTCTCGAAGTATCAGGGGCGCAAGTCGGCAGCAGGAGTTTAACTAAGTTCAAGCCTAGCTTGAGTAAAAACCCCGGCTTGGAATAACATATCTAACCATATGAAGGAGATAAGCAATGAGGGGACACATACGACAACGCACTAAAGGTTCATGGGCCATCGTGATTGACGTGGGTCGAGACCCTGAGACGGGAAAACGTTGCCAGCAGTGGCACACCGTCAGAGGCACCAAGAGGGACGCCGAGCAAGCGATGCGTGAGATGCTAGTCGGCCTGGACAAGGGCACATATGTGAAGCCCAATCGTTTAACAGTCGCAGAATATCTACAGCAGTGGCTTCAGGGCTATGTGGCCATAAATACCGCACCCAAGACCCGTGAGCGCTATGAGGAAATCGTGCGAGGGCACCTTATTCCAGCACTAGGATCGATCCCGCTACCGAATTTGCAGCCCCGACACATCCAAAAATACTACGCGGACGCCTTAGAGTCGGGAAGACGAGATGGTAAAGGAGGGCTTTCAGCACGAACAGTCCTCAAACATCACAGGATACTTTATGAGGCCTTGAAGCACGGCGTAAGGCAGGGTGTCCTTATTCGGAACGTAGCCGAGGCTGTTGACCCGCCTCGTCCAAGGAACAAGGAAGCGGCTGTACTGGGCCCAAGCGAAGCGCGCCTGCTAGTAGAAGCATCCAGAGGCACACCATATCATCCCATTTTCTTTACAGCCCTATATACTGGCCTACGCAGAGGTGAACTGCTAGGCCTACGCTGGTGTGACGTTTATTTGGACCTTGCCACGCTGTCTGTTGTACAAACGCTACAACAGCTTCGTACCGGAGAATATATATTTAGGGAACCTAAGACTAAACGGGGCCGCCGCCAGATAGCACTACCCCCATCGCTGGCAATCCTGCTTCGAGAACACAGGGCAACGCAAGAAAATGTTCAAAAATCACTTGGAAAAACCCTGGCACCAACAGACTTGGTGTTTTCACACCCGGATGGTAAACCTATTAGACCCAACAGTGTCACTAGAGCCTTGTCCTCAATAGCACGGCTAGTTGGACTATACGACATTAGGCTACACGACCTGCGGCATGCTCACGCTACAATCTTGCTGCGCCAGGGAATTCACCCCAAAATCGTCCAAGAACGATTGGGGCACAGCTCGATATCTATAACGCTTGACACATATTCCCACGTGCTACCTGGACTACAAGAAGCCGCAGCCCGCCGGTTCGAGGAGGGTCTGCAAGAAGCTCCAATTGAAGTATCATTAATCGGGATCCGTTAGCAAAATGTTAGCAAACTTGCCCAGACGGGTAGTTTTGAGGTAGAATCTGAAGCTAGGAGAGGTGTCCGAGTGGTTGATGGTGCCGCTCTCGAAAAGCGGTCTCGCTTTTAGCGAGCGTGGGTTCGAATCCCACCCTCTCCGCTTTTTCCGCACTAGCTACAGCAAGCGGTATTGCTCCTTTTTCGGAGAGGTGCTGGAGTGGCCGATCAGGCGCGCCTGGAGAGCGCGTGTCGCCTTTGGCGACCGTGGGTTCGAATCCCACCCTCTCCGCTGTTTTTTGACCTCTATAGCCGCTGAGATGAAACCAGAAGCTAATTCAAAACCACCGCGTTTCTTCATATGATTAAATTAGGCTATGCTCTTATATATCACAATGAAAGGTCGTTTGATTATGCCCCTATATATAATGAAGAGATATAACTGGCACAGCGTATCGAGCGGTATAAAAAGGGAATTTGCCTGCGAGTTAGTACTGTGTTATAATGCACCAATTCAGCAAAGAACCTGGAGGAAAATATGAAGATCTCCTTCATTGAGCCAAAGACCCCTTTCTACAATTTCTACAGCGCTTTTATTAAATACCTGCCACTGCTCGGACCCATATACCTCGGTACCATACTTAAAAACGAGGGTCACGACGTAACCGTCTACAACGAGAACATGAAGGAGATCGACTATTCCCGGATCAAAGACTCGGATGTCTTAGGATTATCAATGATAACGGCCACCGCCCCCCACGGCTATGAGATAGCCGAGAGATTCAGGCAGCTCAATCCCAGGGGAAGGGTGATCATCGGCGGCAGCCATGCTACGTTTGTCCCCGAGGAGGCAGCCCAATACGCTGATCACGTGGTAACCGGGGAAGCGGAGTCAGTAATATGTGATCTGGTCAGTAATGGCGGGGAGAAGATTATCACTGGCAGCCCGCTGGAGAATCTTGATACTCTGCCCTTTCCCGATTTCTCCATAGTTGACGGGATAAATACTAATAAGAAACGCATGCAGATCACCCCGGTTTCTACATCGAGGGGCTGTCCCTTTGACTGCACCTTCTGCTCCGTCACCGCTATGTTCGGCAGGAAATACCGCTACCGCTCTACGGATAGCGTTATTGAAGAGATATCACGGTTCGAGCACCGGCGCATTTTCTTTTACGATGACAATTTCGATGCAAATAAGGCCAGAACAAAGGACCTGCTAGAGAAGATGATCGAGAATAAGATAACCCCTAAGTGGATAGCGCAGGTCAGGGCAGATGTGGCCAAGGATGAGGAACTGGTGGAACTGATGGCCAGGGCAAACTGTAATCAACTGTGTATCGGCTTCGAGTCGGTAAACCCGGAGGTGCTGAAGAAATACAATAAGAAACAAACCCCGGAGGACATCAGTTTCTGCATCAAGATGCTACACAAGTATGGCATAAAAGTGCACGGTATGTTCATATCGGACGGCTATACCGACATCTACCATAGACTAGGAGTAGACAGCCTACAGCTTTGTATTCTGGTCCCCATTATAGGCAGCAAGCTTCATAACGCAGTAAAGAGCAGCGGTCGATTTATCACCGACAAGTTTCCCAGCGACTGGCAACTATTCGATGGCGGCCACGTGGTCCACTTGCCTGATAATCTATCGCCCGTGGAGATGCAGCGACAAACACTGCAAGCCCTAAAAAAGTACTATTCGCGGGTCAACATGACCAAACTGTTCCTCAGGGGGCGGTGGATGGATGTTGGCCTCAGGCATATGGGGCGCGACATAATCAAGAGGTGGGAGGCAGAAAACAAGGACTACTTCGCCAAACTGAAACAGACCTCGCGCCGGCCATTAGGCTATCTTCAATAAAACCCGTTATTATTCCCCACCAATAGCACTAACTACTCAAATACCCCTGCTTCGTATCGCAGGGGTATTTGGCTTGCTCCAATGACTGTGCTACAATAATCTAACTTATGAGCGATACAAAGTACTGGGTAGGTTTCACCCTGATTCCGGGGATCGGGCGGGTCAGGCTCTCACGACTTGAGCAGTATTTCGGTAAGCTTGAGCGTGCCTGGCAGGCAAGTGCCACCGAGCTCGAGACAGCCGGGCTGGACAGCCGCTCCATCGAGGCGGTCATATCAAATCGCCCCAAGATCTCCCTCGATGCCGAGATGGAGAAGCTGGAGCGTTACAAGGTAACTGTGCTCACCATTAAAGATGAGGCCTACCCCTCCAGACTGAAGGAGATATACGACCCTCCCCCGGTGCTCTATATTAGGGGAAACCTTGCCCCTGAGGATGATTGGTGCCTGGCAGTGGTAGGCACCCGCCGCCCTACTTACTACGGGAGGGAGGTTGCCGAACAGATCGTGGGTGATCTGGCGCGAAACAGGATCACCATCGTTAGCGGCCTGGCTAAAGGGATCGATGCCACCGCTCACCGCGCTGCCCTGGATTCCGGGGGGCGGAGCATCGCAGTCTTCGGCTGCAGCCTGGATATCGTCTATCCTAGAGAGCACGTGAAACTGGCACGCCAGATTATGGAGAACGGGGCGCTTATAAGCGAATTTCCCCTGGGCACCACTCCCAGGCGAGAGAACTTCCCCCTGAGAAACAGGATCATGAGCGGGCTAAGCCTTGGGGTTTTAGTAGTGGAGGCTGGGGAAGTAAGCGGCGCCCTGATCACCGCAGGCCACGCTCTTGAGCAAAACCGCGAGGTCTTCGCCATCCCCGGGAGCGTGCTATCCGCAGTGAGCCGGGGAACCAACCGATTGATACAGGAGGGGGCCAAGCTGGTGAGTGGGGCTAATGATATACTTGAGGAGCTCAACCTCACAATGGCAGTGCAACAAATTGAGGTGAAGGAGATCGTCCCCGCCACGGAGACCGAGTCCATAATTTTGCAGATATTGCGAAACCTCTCCCCGGAGCCAACCCATATCGATGAGGTGGGACACCAGTCACGCCTCCCTATCGCTACAGTCTCGAGCGCCTTGTCTATGATGGAGCTTAAAGGAATGGTAAAGCAGGTTGGCGGTATGAACTATATCATTGCCCGTGAGGCCAGGGCGGACTACCGGATTAGGGTGGAATAGTGGCGAAAAATTTAGTCATCGTCGAATCTCCAGCTAAAGCCAGGACGGTCAGCAAGATGCTGGGTAGCAGCTATAGCGTGAAAGCCTCGGTGGGACACGTGCGAGATCTGCCCAAGAAGAGTTTGGGGGTTGATGTAAAAAGGGGCTTCACCCCCAGGTATGAGGTTCCCCATGAGAAGAGAGCGGTGATAAAGGAAATAAAGGAGTCAGCAAAGGGGACTACTGCGATATTCCTCGCCACCGACCCCGATCGAGAGGGTGAGGCCATTTCCTGGCATCTGGTTCATGCAGCTAAGCTGGACAGTATGACAGTTAAGCGGGTGGTTTTCCATGAACTCACCGTGGATGCAGTGGCCGAAGCCTTTCGCCACCCCAGGGATATCGACATGGACATGGTTCATGCCCAGCAGGCGCGCCGCATCCTAGACAGACTGGTTGGCTATAAGATAAGCCCTCTCCTGGGGCAGAAGGTTAGACGCGGGCTTTCGGCAGGAAGGGTACAATCGGTGGCCTTGAGAATGATCGTTGACCGGGAACGGGAGATCGAGAGCTTCATACCACAGGAGTACTGGTCCATCGATGCCCAGCTTGAAAAGGTTGCCACAAAAGAGGGCTTTACCGCTACTCTTATCGGTTCTGTCGATGGCAAGAAGATCGATATTGGAAGCAGCGAGGAGGCGGAAAGGATTGTCTCCCAGCTCAAGCATGCAAGCTACACCGTGGCACAGGTGCGGAAAAAGGATGTGGCTCGCCATCCAGCGCCACCTTTCACCACCAGCACCCTGCAGCAGGAGGGGTGGCGCAAACTTCGTCTCAGCGCCAAGCGCACCATGGCTCTCGCTCAGCAGCTCTACGAAGGCCTGTCAATAGGTAAAGAGGGATCGGTAGGACTGATTACTTACATGCGCACCGATTCGGTCAGGGTGGCCCCCACAGCACTGGAGGAAACGCGCACATATATCAGGGGAAAATATGGCGCTAAGTTCATGCCAACCCGCCCTCGTATCTTCAGCAAGAAGGCGAAGGGCGCTCAGGAGGCCCACGAGGCTATCCGGCCTACCTCGATAGGGCGGGAACCTGAAGCGATTAAGGGCTATCTCACCAGGGATCAATTCAGGCTCTATGAGCTCATCTGGAAGCGGATGGTCTCTAGCCAGATGTCCCCCGCCATACTCGATACCACCGCGGTGGACATAGAGGCAATGGGTGGAAAAAGCCAAAAACCCTATCTGCTTAGGGCTACCAGTTCCACTATGAAGTTCCCCGGTTTTACTATCCTCTATAGTGAGGGAAAGGATGAAGCTGAGGTGGAAAAGGAGAAGTCTCCCCTCCCTGAGTTGGCCAGAGACGAGCCACTTAAGCTTCTGGGACTATTACCAGAGCAGCACTTTACCCAGCCACCGCACCGCTATACAGCGGCAACCCTGGTCAAGTCGCTGGAGGAGAAAGGAATCGGACGACCTTCAACCTACGCCCCCACAATTGCCACCGTTCAGGAGAGGGGTTACGTGGAGCAGGATAGTGGCAGATTCTACCCCACGGAACTCGGGCTTCTGGTGAGCGATATGCTTTGCCAGCATTTCCCCGACATCGTGGATTTTGGATTTACCGCTCAGATGGAAAAGGGGCTAGACCGGATCGCCCAAGGGGAGAGGGAGTGGGTCCCCTTCCTCGAGGAGTTTTATGACCCCTTTGAAAAGGCGCTGCAGGCGGCAAAAGAAAAAATGGAAAGGGTCAAGATAGCGGACCAACCCACAGACGAGATCTGCACACTATGCGGCAGACCTATGGTGATTAAGCTGGGACGCTACGGGAGGTTTATAGCCTGCTCAGGCTACCCGGAATGCAAGAACACAAAACCGCTCCTGGTAAAAATCGGCGTCGCCTGCCCCAAATGTGGCAGCGAATTGGTTGTGCGGCAGAGCAGGAAAAAGCGCACCTTCTACGGCTGCTCAGGCTATCCCGATTGCGATTTCACCTCGGGCGGCAGGCCTATCTCACAGCCCTGCCCTGAGTGCGGCGGGCTGCTGGTGATGCGAGGCAAGACGATGGCAAGATGCACAAAATGTGAGTTCAGCAGCAGAGCAGATGGGCTGGAGAGAGAGGCTCTCAAGGTATGATCCCGCTAATCCAAAGTAAGGAAAGCGTGGAGAAACTTCTTAATAACTACATACGCTACCTTGAGGTGGAGCGCCATGCCTCACCATACACGGTGCGTAATTATACCCATGACCTGCGCCACTTCCTGGAGTTCCTTAACATGGAGAATGTTGCCACTCTCGAGGATGTAGATCGAAAACTGCTGCGGCGCTACATCGCCTCACTACAAGAGCAGGGATTTGAGAAATCCAGCTTGTCCCGCAAACTGAGCGCACTACGTTCTTTTTACTTCTATTTGATGCAACGTAATTTCACATCCTCAAACCCACTGCTCACCGTCTCCTCTCCCAAGCTTGAAAAGAGATTGCCCTCCTTCCTATCTAGCAACGAGGTCGTCCGACTCCTGGAGACGCCCGTTACCACCACCCCCCAGGGGCAGCGAGACCGGGCGATGCTTGAGCTCCTCTATGCCTCCGGGATAAGGGTAAGCGAGATAGTGGGCCTTGACCTTGAAAACGTTAATATCGAAGCGCATGAGGTTCGCGTCTGGGGCAAGGGCTCCAAGGAGCGTATGGTGCTAATGGGCAAGCCGGCAGCCACCGCCCTCGATCGGTATATTCATAATGGCCGCCGTGAACTACAGGGTAATTCAAGTACTAACGCCCTGTTTATCAATCGATACGGCAAAAGGCTATCGGAGCGATTCTTGCAGAAGGCAATCTCAAGATATGCCCTAGCGGCAGGACTTGGTAAAAGGGTATTCCCCCACATGATGCGCCATAGCTTTGCCACCCACCTCCTTGACGGTGGCGCCGACCTGCGGGTTGTTCAGGAGCTCCTGGGCCATGCCAACCTCGCAACCACCCAGATCTATACCCATGTCACACAGAGCCAGGCGCGAAAGGTATATCTGGCAGCCCATCCCAGGGCACGGAAAGACGGGGAATAGTATGAAAATCCTGTTGATCCACGGGCCGAATCTGAACATGCTGGGCAAGAGAGACCCCGCCATTTATGGCGACCAGACTCTCTCTGAGCTGGAGTCCCTGGTGGTAAAAAAGGCCAAGGAACTTGGTGTAGAAATTTTGGCCTTCCAGTCGAACAGCGAGGGAGCACTCATCGACTTTATCCAGGCCAAAACACCAGAAGCAGCAGGCATCATCATCAACCCCGGGGCGCTCACCCATTACGGCCTCTCACTGAGGGATGCCCTCGAAGACAGCGCCCTCCCCGTGGTCGAGGTGCACCTATCGGATATCCACGCCAGAGAGGAGTGGCGGCATGAGTCGGTGATCGTGCCCATCGCCCAGAAGCAGATCACAGGCAAAGGCATACAGGGTTATATCGACGCCCTGGAGATACTGGTCACCAGATCGAAAGAGAGTAAATGAGCCATCGCCTGGAGAGGCTGCGCGAGCAGCTTTTTGTCAATGGAGAAGCGGGGTTTGATGCTAGCTTGATATCTCAGAAAGAGAATCGCCGCTACCTAAGCGGGTTCACCGGTTCGGCTGGATTCCTCCTTATATCAGAGAAGAGTGCCATACTGGCCACCGACTTCCGCTATATCGAGCAGGCGAAGAGCCAGGCTCCGGATTATAAAACTCTTCAAACCGAGGGAGACCCTTCGAGGTGGCTACCCGAACTCATATCCTCCCTCAAGGTAAAAAGAGTCGGCGTGGAGGCAAACGACCTCTCCATTGCCACATATAGAAGGCTGGTAGCAGCCACAGGCCCAAAAAGCGAAATAGTGCCCACAGAGGGAATCGTGGAATCTCTGCGTGCGGAGAAGGATGATGGGGAGAGGGAATTTATACTGAAGGCGGTGGAGATCTCAGATGATGCTTTTGAGGAGTTTACGTCGTTGCTACGTCCTGGGATGACCGAGAAAGAGGCAGCATGGCAAATAGAGAGGTTACTCAGGGAAAAGGGCAGCGAAGGTGTCCCCTTCGATGCCATCGTTGCCTCAGGCCCCAATTCTGCCCTCCCACATCACCATCCCACTGACCGCGCCATGCTTACCGGGGAGCCTGTGGTCATCGACATGGGTGCCCGCGTTGCTGGCTATTCCAGCGATCTCTCCAGAACCATCTGCCTTGGGAATGAGGATAAAAAATTCGGTAAAATTTATGACCTTGTCCTCGGTGCCCAGCTCACAGCCATCGCCACCATCGAGGCGGGGATGAATGGGGAGCAGGCGGACGGCCTGGCCAGAACAGTTATAGAACAGGGGGGCTATGGTGAGAATTTTGGGCATGGACTGGGGCACGGCATCGGGTTAGCCGCCCATGAAGCGCCACACCTGGGGAGAGGCTCCGAAGATGTGCTGGCCGAGGGCATGGTCTTCACCATAGAGCCCGGCATCTATATAAATGGCTGGGGCGGGGTGCGGATCGAGGACGTGGTAATCTTGGAGCAGGGGAGAGTTAAGGTGCTCTCCAGAGCCAGGAAGATAAACTGATGCCACAATAGCTTTCTAAATATCACAACTAATTATAAATAGTTCGGGAAAGGGTGAGAAAGAATGATCAGCACAGGCGAGCTTAAGAAAGGGATTACCATCGAGCTGGAGGGTGAGCTTTATCAGATCATTGACTGGCAGCATATCAAGATAGGGCGGGGCAGTGCTCAGGTCAGGCTGAAGCTTCGCGATATCCGCGGAGGTCACACCACCGAGCGCACATTCCAGGCGGGTGAGAAATTCCACCGAGCCAGGTTAGACCGCCACGTGGTACAATACCTTTATAGCGACGGCGACCTTTTTTACTTCATGGATACGGAAAGCTACGAGCAGACCCTACTCAATCGTGAGCAGCTCGGCGACGCCATAAACTATCTCAAGGAAGGGGTGTCACTGGAGTTGCTCTTTTACCAGGACCAACCGATAGACGTGGAACTACCCAACTCATTGGCGCTTGAGGTTGTGGAAACGGAACCCGGATTCAGGGGGGATACGGCAACCAATCTGAACAAGCCCGCCAGGCTAGAGACAGGCATCACCATCCAGGTTCCCCTTTTCGTAAATAGCGGTGATATCATTCGCGTGGATACGCGCACCGGAGAATACATAACAAGGGAAAGCTAGATGAAGGTCTATTCGGTAGCCGAGGTAACCGGGTACCTGCGGGAACTCCTGGAGTCCGATAGACTGCTTGTCGACCTCTGGATCAGCGGCGAGATCTCCAATCTGTTGGAGTCAGCAGCGGGGCACCTCTACTTTACACTTAAGGACGAGGCCAGCCAGTTGCGGTGTGTGTTCTTCAGGCCAAAACTAGCCGTCACTCTGGAAAATGGGTCGGCAGCGGTGGCGCACGGGCGCATTTCCATCTATGAAGTCTCCGGTGCCCTTCAGTTCTATGTTGATGTGGTGCAGCCGGAAGGGGTAGGCATGCTTCAGCTTGAGTTTGAGCGCCTCAAGGCAAAACTGGCGGATGAAGGGCTATTCGAGCAGGCGCGAAAGCGGGCTCTACCCTCCTTCCCCAGACGTATCGGAGTGATCACCTCGCCCGATAGCGCCGCACTCCATGATATCATCAATATAATAAGCAGGCGCTATCCCCTAGTTGAGCTCGTTCTTGCCCCAACCCAGGTGCAGGGGGATGCTGCAGCACCGGGCATCGTTCAGGCCTTCGATGCTATAAACCGTACCGAGGAAATCGACCTGGTGATCCTGGCACGCGGCGGGGGCTCCCTCGAGGAGCTATGGGCTTTCAATGAGGAAAAGGTGGCACGTGCTATATATGCCAGCAGGGCACCGGTGGTCAGCGGGATAGGCCATGACACCGATTTCACAATCGCCGATTTTGTCGCCGACAAGCGCGCGCCCACTCCTTCGGCGGCAGCGGAGCTTGCCGTTCCCCAGCGTGCCGAACTCGAAGCGCGCCTCCAATCCCTCAGCAGGACGCTGGTAGCCGCCCTTTCAAGGGAGTTCGGGCAGTATCGCCAGCGCATCGACGAGCTCACCAGGGTTACCTCAATACACCTTAGCAACTTCGCCAACATAAGCCGGGAGAAACTCCGTGGCCAAGAGCTGAAGCTCGGTTCGCTGAGTCCGCTCGCCACCCTGGGACGCGGCTACGCGCTGGTACAGCATTCCGCCACCAATGAGGTTATTTGCCACATCGACCAGGTTCACCGTGGCGATGCCATCCAGGTTAAAGTGAGCGATGGCCAATTTAGCAGCAGGGTCACCGGATTCAAGAAAGGACTCCAGGCATGGATGAACGGCTTTCCTTCGAAGAAGCGCTAAAGCGACTAGAGAAGATATCACAAACCATGGAGGGAGGCGGGCTGAGACTGGAGGAGGCCATCGGCCTCTTCGAGGAGGGAATGAGGCTTGCCAAGATATGCAATGAGCAACTGAATGCCGCCGAGCTCAAGATAAGCCAGATCCAAACTCTCCCTGAGCAAGGGCTAGAAGGCAAAGGCGAATCCCCTTGATAAGAGCCGACCTACACCTCCACACCGTTTACTCCGATGACTCCAATACATCGCTGGAGCAGGTTATCGCTCGCTGCCTCGAGATTGGAATCAACTGCATTGCCATAACCGACCACAATACCATAGCCGGTGCCGTTAAGCTGCAGCGGATCGCCCCATTCCAGGTTATCGTGGGCGATGAGATTCAAACCAGTTCTGGAGAGATCATTGGTTACTTTCTATCAGAGGAGATCCCCAAGGGGCTTCCCGCCGGGGACACGGCACGCAGGATCAAGGAGCAAGGCGGGCTGGTTGGCATCCCCCACCCCTTCGACCGCCTGCGGAACTCCACCATTCATCGTCAAACCCTGGAGGAAATACTGCCCTATATTGACATAATCGAGGTGCTCAATTCACGCCTCATGTTGCTCCGATACTCTGTTAGGGCTGAGCGCTTCGCTCAGGCGCACGGGCTTCTCGCTAGTGCCGGCAGCGACGCCCATACCCCTGGCGAGATTGGCAACGCCTATATGGAGATGCCAAGTTTCAACGACAGGGACCAGTTCCTAACCGCTCTTGCGCAGGGAAGGGTCATGGGGCATAGAACTGCCCCCTGGATTCACCTGCAGAGCACCAGGGTTAAATTGGTAAAGGCGCTTAGGATGACTAGGCCGAATTCAGCATGAGCTAATCTATGGCTGAAGAGCTAAAGGGCGACTATCGCATCGGATGGTTTTCCACCGGGAGTGATGAGGCAGCGCGCCACCTTCTTCGAGCAGTCTGGCACAGCATAGAGGAAGGCGAGATAAAGGCAGACATTACCTTTGTCTTCAGCAATCGCGAGCCTGGAGAGACAGCGGAAAGTGACCTCTTTTTCGAACTAGTCAAGAGCTACCGAATACCGCTCATCTGCCTATCGTCTAAAAGGTTAAAGAAAAGTAATGTGGAGAGGTGGAGAGGGGAATTCGAAAAAGAGGCGATACGGAAGCTTGAGGGTTCTCGTCCTGGCCCTGACCTTTGCGTCCTCGCCGGGTACATGCTCATCGTCGGCGAGGAGATGTGCCAACGCTACCCCATGATAAATCTTCACCCCGCCGCCCCCGGCGGTCCCAAAGGGACCTGGCAGGAGGTCATCTGGCAGCTCATAGAAAGCAAGGCGGAAGAAAGCGGCACGATGATGCACCTGGTCACCCCCCAGCTTGATGAGGGCCCGCCAGTTGCCTACTGCACTTTTTCGCTCCAGGGCCAGCCATTCGATAGATACTGGGATGAGCTAAAAGGGCGTTCTATATCGGAGGTGAAAAAGCAGGAAGGCGAGAGAAATCCCCTCTTCCAGGAGATCCGAAGGTATGGCCTGGCGCGAGAGTTCCCGCTAATCATTGCCACTATAAAAGCCTTTAGCGAGGGCAAGGTGAGGATAGCTGGGGGAAATGTGGTTAACAGTGATGGAAAGCCTATTACTGGATATAACCTGAGTGACGAAATAGACCAAGCTATTAAAGGAACTTTATAGGGGCAGGTCTCATGACACTCGAAATCATTCTTGGAGTCCTTATACTCGCAGGCACACTTGCTGGCACTGGTTTAGGTTATTATTTATCAATGCGTGGAAAAAGGGAGGAATGGGCAAAGGAATATAGAGAGAAACGTATTTTGCCTCTTGTTGAGCACGTGAATAGACATATGCAGCTATGCTTCCAGCTGAGAATTAAAAAGGAAATTGAGAGGGATCTCGAAAAGCAGTGTGAAGAAAGCAAGAGTAAGGCGAGAAAATTGGATAGGAAATATAAGGAAAGCAACAATAAGGAACACTTGGAAAAGCTTATAAAGGCAAATGAACAACTACTACAACTTAATCAGAAATCATTGAAAGTGCTTGAGGAAATTCGTTCCTATTCATGGCAATTGAGCGAATTAATTCAGTCTGACGCATGGTTAGGACTTGCTGCAATTGGTGGCCTAGATGAAGAGCTAGAGAAGCTCACACTTGAGTTGCTCCAATCTTCTATTGATTTCACGGAGGAAGTCTCTATAAAACGTTTCAGTAATGGACTGGAGTTGGGCAGTCGGATACTCAGTAGAGCACATAAAGTTATAATTGAAGGGGGGAAGCCTACGAAGGTAAAGTTATGAACCTCATCTTCTTCGATATGGAAGGACCCCTATCGATTCAGGATAACGCCTATGAGCTGATGAGGCTCTTTCCAAATGGTGGGGACATCTTCGAGGTCATAAGCCGCTATGATGACCTCCTCGCCATGGAAGGCAGGGAGGGCTACGAACCGGGAGATACCCTGGCACTCATCGTTCCCTTCCTGCTCCATCACGGCATCGCAGAGGAGGATATCAGCGGGCTTGCCGAGGGTGCAGCTATCGTTGAGGGTGCCACGGAGCTTATCGCCGGCCTGAAGCACTGGCAGGTTTTCTGCATTAGCACCAGCTACGAGCAATACGCCAATCGCATCATGCAGCGGGTAGGCATAGCCACTGAGAAACTTGCCTGTACTCGATTTCCTATCGACCGCTATCGGAGCCTGGCGAGTGAAGAGGATCTCACCATGATGGCAGAGATAGAGCAAGAAATCCTAGCACTTAAAGCCGGCGATGATAAAAGGATTAAAAAACGCCTCGACCGCTTCTTCTGGGAGGAACTGCCTAAAACCAGCCTGGGCCTTGCCCTTGGCGAGGTGAAGCCGATGGGAGGAAAGAGGAAAGCGGCAGCGCTACGAAGATTTGCTAGGGCCCGCGGTCAATTCCCCGAGCAGGTGGTGGTTGTTGGAGACAGCATCACCGATGCCAGGATGCTGGAGACGGTAAATCGCGCCGGCGGTCTGGCCATCGCCTTCAATGCCAATGAGTATGCTCTGCCCTACGCCACTATGGGCCTCGCCTCGAGTAACATCGGTGACCTCAAGATCGCTCTCGATGCCTGGGAAGAAGGGGGGAAGGAGGCAGTGAGACAGGCTATTGAGCAGTGGGACAGAGAGAGGAGAGATCAAAAAGGGGGAGAAGGAGAATTTCTGTGGCTTGAGGGGATAGACGACCTTGAGAAGGCAATCCAGATTCACAAGAGGATTCGACGGATGGTTCGGCAGGAAGCGGGCAGGCTTGGCTAGGAGGAGATGGTGGCTATTGAGATAATCGGCTTTGGAGCGTTGAATATAGACCAAATATATAGTGTGACGCGTATCCTGAGCGATGGCGAGGCTCCAGTGACCGACTTTCACCTGTCACCCGGGGGCTCGGCAGCAAACACCCTTTACGGCCTGGCCAAGCTCGGGGTTGGCGGTGGATTCGTTGGCGTAATAGGCGATGATGAAGCGGGTAGGTTAATCCTGAAAGACTTCGGTAAAGTCGGCATTAATACCGGGCAGATCAGGGTAAAACAGGCAAAAACAGGCACCACACTGTGTCTCACCGATAAGCGAGGTCGGCGAGCCATATATGTATCCCCTGACGCCAACAGCCTGCTGGAGAGCGATGATATAGAGCTTGACTACATTAGGAAAGCCCAGATACTTCACCTCTCGTCCTTCGCCGGGGAAAGGCAACTGGAGATTCAAAAGCAACTGATGGAACGGATACCCCCGTCGGTTAAAGTAAGCTTCGCACCGGGTTCGATGTATGCTGCCCGCGGGCTGGCTGATTTATCCACGATAATAAAGAGCACTCATATTCTTTTCCTCAATCGTATGGAGATAGAGGAGCTAACCGGCGAGGAGTTCCAGAAAGGAGCCCAAAGCTGCTTAAGGCTAGGTTGTCAGATCGTGGCCGTCACCCTGGGTGAGGGAATGACAAGGAAAGTGAGCAACGCCGCCTGTTATATAGCGACCGGCGACCGGGAATACATAATAGAAGCCAAAAGAGTAAAACGAGTAGCGGGAGACACCACCGGTGCCGGCGATGCCTTCGCCGCCGGCTTTCTCTTCGGTATTATGAAGGGGAAAAACCTGGAGGAATGTGGTTACTTGGGGCATATTGTCGCCCAACTCTCTCTCGCCCGCCCAGGGGCAAGGGCCGGTCTTCCTTCGTTGCGCAGGCTAAGTCAAAGATACGGAAAGCTGCAGGGAAAGACACTATGAGTCTTGTGTGCTTTTTACCTACTCTCCGCCTGGAAATGGCGGGCAATCGCTCCTTCTCCAGCATCCTCGCTATGTTCTAGCGTCCAGATAGCAGGGTGACATTTGGGCTTTTAGATTTCAACTCTGTGGTGATTGCCATGAGAATATAGATGTGGGCATTCCCCTCGGGAACAGGGACTCTCCGACCCGGGCCGAAGGGTCGGCCTCATAGCGGAAATACATCAGGCAGGTAGGTTTTGAAAGGTAAGCGTGCATTAAAACCTCGCCAGACAGGATCAATGATTTAAGTCTGCTGTCACCAATTCACTGGACCGGTATACGATATTGCGGGCGCTGGTTCGAGGATATATAATGCACCATGGTCAGGCTATTATCGTAAGGAGGTACACTGTTGAAATTAGCGGAGATTAAAAACGTTGCGGTTATAGGCGGAGGGACGATGGGCTCTCAGATAGCGGAGCTTCTCTCAAATGTTGGAGGGTACCCTGTTGTGCTGTGGTCACGAAAGGACGAAACGGTGAAGAGAGGGCTTGACGCCATCGAAGAGAGGCTCAAGAAGTTCTTTGTGGACAAGGAGAAAATGACCCCGGCCCAGATGGAAGAGATATTGGGCAGGATTAGGGGAACAACCGACATCTCCGAGGCGGCAAGGAATGCGGACTTGGTGATAGAATCCGTGGCCGAGAATCTGGAAATTAAGCGGGAGGTCTTCAAGAAGCTGGATGAGAATGCCCCAACGGGCGCGATCCTTGCCTCGAACACCTCTCAGATGAACATAACGGAGATAGCCAGCGCCACCGCCAGGCCGGACAAGGTGCTGGGCATACATTTCTTCAACCCGGTGGGGGTGATGAAGATGGTGGAGGTGGTCAGGGGCACGCTTAGCTCCGATGAAACGGTGGAGCTGGGCTGCGCCCTGGTCAAGAAGCTGGGCAAGGAGTTCGTGGTGTGCAAGGACTTCAGCTATGGCTTCATCGCCAACAGGGCCTATCGGGCACTGAGGTGGGAGAGCCTGCAAATGGTCTGGGAGCGGGTCGCCTCTCCACAGGATATCGATAAGGCGCTAAAGCTGGGATTCAACCTGCCCATGGGACCCCTGGAGCTGGGGGATTTCAGCGGCGCGTGGGGCACCTACGCTGTTTCCGAGGAAGACGCCATACGGGAATTGGGCTCGGAGAAAGGTCAACTACACCCCCTTATTCGGACTATGGTGAGGGCGGGGTATACCGGCGGGCGGCATGGAAAAGGCATCTATGCTTTCTGGGAAGATATGATGTCGAAATGGTAAAAAACGCTATCTTCCCTTGAACTCCGGCTTCCTCTTTTCGGCAAAGGCTCTTGGACCCTCCTTAGCATCCTCAGTATCCAGCAGTGAATCCACCAGGCTTAGTTCCAGTTCCATACCTTCATCGAGGGTCATGCTGGCGCCCCTTATCATGGCCTCTTTGGCCGCCCTGACCGCCAGGGGGCCGTTCTGCGCAATCCTGCTGGCCAGTGCCTCCACCGCAGTCATGAGCTCGGAGGCAGGAACCACCTTATTGACCAGACCCAGGCGGTAGGCCTCGTTGGCATCGATGCGATCGCCGGTGAGCAGCATCTCGGCAGCCTTAGCCCGTGGTATCATCCGCGGCAGCCTCTGGGTACCCCCCCAGCCCGGGATCAGATTCCACTTGACCTCGGGAACGCTGAAGGTGGCATTTTCGGCGGCGATCCTCAGGTCACAGGCAAGAGCCAGTTCCAGCCCGCCCCCCATGGCAACGCCGTTGATGGCTGCGATAAAGGGTTTCCAGATATAGAGCCCCCGCTGGATGAGCGGTGGCCCGCTGCCTGGAGATGGCAATTTATCCTGCCCCGGAATAAGCTCCTTAAGATCGAAACCGGCGGAGAACGCCTTATCGCCAGCCCCAGTGATTATTGCTACCCAGGCTTCATCATCATCACGAAATCTTAACGTGACCTCGCTGAATGTCCTCATGGTGGCAAAATCAAATGCGTTCATTGCCTCGGGGCGATTTATGGTAAAGTAGGCAATATGTCCCTTCTTCTCATAGATTATTGTTTCTGCCAACCAACTCCTCCTTTTCGATTAACCCTTGGACTCTTTGGGCTCTTCCTTGGCCAGTATCTCGTCCACCAGCCCGTACTCCACCGCCTGCTCTGCGCTCAAATAGAAATCGCGGTCGGTGTCCTTGGCCACCCTATCATAAGACTGACCGGTATGCTTGGCGATAATGATGCGCAGCTTCTCCTGCATCCTTATAATCTCCTTGGCAGCAATAGCTATGTCTGCAGCCTGCCCTTGGGCACCACCCATCGGCTGATGCATGTGGATGGTGGCGTTGGGTAGTGTGTAGCGCTTTCCCTTAGCACCGGAACACAGTAAGAGGGTCCCCATGCTTGCCGCCAGGCCAACGCAAATGGTGGATACATCACAGCGGATGAGCTGCATGGTATCGTAGATGGCAAAACCAGAGTTGATTATCCCGCCAGGGCAGTGGATATAGAGGCTGACATCCTTCTCCGGGTCGTCCCGCTCCAGGTATAGAAGCTGGGCAATGATAAGGTTCGCTACTTGGTCAGTGATAGGCGTGCCCAGAAAGACTATCCGCTCCTTTAAGAGCAGCGAGTAAATATCCAGAGTGCGCTCCCCTCGAGCACTGGTCTCCGTAACAAAAGGTATTACCCCTTTTAACTCCATTTTCTTAACTCCTTTCTCTACTATGCCTTTACATAACTTCCGATTGGCCTGATATTAATTCGGGCTCTCCCGATGTGGCCTTATCGTCGCCCGAAGTAGCTGCAGCAATCCCCGGTATAGATTCCGCCCCACCCGAGGCGATCTCCACCAGCCGCTCAATCGTCTTCCTGCTAACCAGCATCCTCTCCAGTGACTGACGGGCTTCCGCAGACTGGAAAAGCTTCTTCAATGCCTCCCCCTGCTCCCCCGCGCCCATAACCATCTCCGCCACCTCTCCATCGATCTCCTCATCGCTTACTGCTATATCCTCCGCCTCTGCTACCTTGGAGATTACGATAGATCGCGCCACCTGACCGCTGGCCACGGGCCGCAATTCCTCCCTGAACTCATCCCTGCTCTTCTTGCTAATCCTGAGGTAGTCCTCCAGGCTCATCCTATTTTGACTCAGATCCCTTTCCTGCTCCGCTATAAACCGGTCAATCTCCTGCTCCACAAAAATCGGCGGGAATTCCACATGGGAACCCTCCACCACCGCATCGATGACCTTCTCCTCATGGCGCCTCCTGGCGCTCTGCTCAGCCACAAGCCGGATATTTTCGGTTACGCTATCGGTAAGCGCATCGAGGGTCTCGAAGCCCTGCCCAATGCTCCTGGCAAATTCATCGTTGAGCTCAGGGAGCTTCTTCTCCTTTATCTCGCTAACCCGTACCTTAAAGTAGCATTCCTTTCCGGAAAGCTCGCTCACCCCGTAATCAGAGGGAAGAGAAATACTGAACTCCATATCCTCCCCCCGCTCCACTCCCTCCAATTTTTCGGCAAACCCGGGGACGGGGAAGGGTAATCCCCCCTGCACCTGAAATTCAAGGTCTTTTCTATCCAGTAGAGGTTTCCCCTCCACACTACCCATAATATCGATAATCACCAGGTCGCCAAACTTAACAGGGCGCTCCACCGGCTCCCAGGGGGCTTGCCGGTAGCGAGTCTGCTCGATAACCCTGTTTACATCCTCCTCGGAGGAGGTAACAGTCTCCGGCGCGATGTCAAGCTCCCGATAGCTCCCCAGCTTCACAGTGGGACGTAACGGTACGATAGCTTTAAAGGTCACGGGGTCAGCCTTGGTAATCTCGATCTCAGGATGAGCGATAACATCGATCCCCTGCTCCTCGATAGCCCGGCTCAGCAGTTGCGGAACCAGCTTCTCCAGTGCACTCTCCAGGAGTGCCCCCCTGCCCACATAGTTCTCCAGCATATCCCGGGGCGCCTTCCCGCGGCGAAAACCGGGTACTTCGGCCCGCTTTACCAGGCGATGATAGGCCTGTTCCAGAGAGCGCTCTACCTCCTCAGGCTCCGCCTCCACCTCAAGCACCATCTGGCTATTTTCTGTTCGCTCTGCCTTAACCTTCACCGCATCCCATTATAACATGAAAAAGAGACCTATCCAAGAAGCCGTATTCGTCCTGTACATTATGATACATCGCACACGAATCTTTTAGCCTATCACTGCGAGGTTCTGATACAATCTCACACTCCTAAGACCTGCCCACCCCGAGACTCATTTCTGCCGTGACGCCCACAGATTGCATATACCCTTTCCATATGGAAACCTCTAATGAGCTTCCCTCCACAATCCTACCCAGTGAAATCCAGAGCGTGGAATGGACGTCTTATACAAACCTGACATAAGGTTGCCTGATCCCTCAAGCCGGGATATCGTGGTCGTCACAATGATAACCGATGCAAATTCCTGATCCCCGGTATAAACCCCATTCAGTGAACGAAATAAGAGGCTCAATCCTCTATCCACACACCCTTGAGCACGGGGATGACCATAGGTGCCGGGGAGAAGCCTTTTACCTCGGGCTTCACCAGGTAGTAGCTTTGCCCGAACCAGAGAGGAAGCCAGGGGGCATCATCAACGATGATCTGCTCTACATCCTGATATATTACCAGCCTGGCTTCGATCTCGCTTTCCACGCGCGCTATCTCAAGCAACTCGTCCACCTTGTGATTGCTATAGCCGGTATGGTTCTCCTGGCTTTCGCTGTAAAACAGGAGGTCCAGAAAATCTTCGGGGTCGGGGTAGTCTGCGATCCAGCCAATCTCAAACGCCTGAAACCTCCCTTCCCTCATATCATCGAGAAAGGTCTCCAACTCCATCACCTCGATCGCCACCTCAACCCCCAGGTTCTCCTGCCACATCCAGGCAATGGCAGAATCCACAGCGGACACCCCGGCACAACTGCCTGACACGGAGAGAACAATGGGCGGCAGGTCGTCATGGTAGCTCGACTCAGCGATAAGCTGCTGTGCCTTCGCCACATCATAGCTTAAGCCCTTCAGTTCCTCACTGTAGCCCGGCATGCCCGGAGGGAGGATGCCGCCAGCAGGCGATACGGCATCCTTTAGCAGTACCTGGGTAATCTTGTCCTTGTCCACAGCATGGCAGAATGCCTGACGCACCTTCTCATCATCGAAGGGGGGCACTGCATTGTTGAAGCCAATATAGGAAACGGAAAGCTCGGGGACGACAACCAGCTCCCGGTTCAGCGGGTTGGTGGGATCGAGCACCCTCTCGATGTTAGTTGTACCCACCTGAGTTATCTGGATCTCATCATTCTCGTACATCGTCATCGAGTTGCCGCGCAGGTGGAAGGTTGCCCTATCCAGCTTGACCTCACCACCATAAAAATCCTCGTTCCGCTCCAGGACGATGTGCCGTCCTGCCTGCCACTCCTCCAGCTTGAAGGGCCCGGTCCCATTGGGGTGCCGCCACCAGTCGTCCCCAGACGCCACATTCTCCTCATCCACCACAAAGGCAGTGGGGTTGGTCAGCTTGGCCAGAAAGTATGCCCTTGGGGCATCAATGGTGATTTCAAGGGTTTCTTCATCCACCACGCGGACCCCACTGACCTCGTCTACCTCGCCCCCCAACTTCTCCTTAACGCCCACTATATCGCCGAGGTAGGCCTCCACCACCGGAGAGCCGGTCTCGGGGTTAGCGGCACGTTCTATTGAATACTTGAAATCGCTGGCCGTAACCTCCCCGCCGTCATGGAATATCACCCCTTCGCGTAAGTTAAAGGTATAGGTCATGCCATCGGTGCTAATTTCGTAGCTCTCAGCGATATCCTCTACCACATTAAGGTTACTATCGAGGGTGACCAGACCGCTGAATATCTCCACGATGTAGCCTGCCGAGAAGGCATCGGCGCAAAGAGCAGGGTCCAGAGTAGATGGAGAGGAGCCAGAGAGGTTAAAACCATCGCTCTCAGGCAAAAAGCGGCAACTGAAGGCCATTAATAAAAAGGCCATCGCCACCAGGGCAATGGCAGTTCTCCTGCTTCGCTCTCTCCCCCTGCCTCCCCAAACCGTGTGAATAAAGCGGCTCACCCTCGGTTTAAAATTCACTTCAATCGAGCCTTAATCTGAGATGAAGCTCCCTGAGTTGCTCCTCCGATATCTCGGAGGGGGCATCGAACATAACGTCCACGGCGCTCTTGTTCTTGGGGAAAGGGATAACGTCCCTGATGCTCTCTGCACCAGCGAGTAGCATCACCACCCGATCAATGCCCGGTGCTATGCCACCATGGGGCGGGGCACCGTACTCAAAGGCCTCAAGGAGGTATCCGAACCGCTTTTTGACCTCCTCTTTGCCATAACCCAACAGATTGAAAACCTTCTCCTGAAGCTCGCGGTTATGTATCCTGATGCTGCCACTGGAAAGCTCGCACCCATTGCATACCAGGTCATAGTGTTTGGCGTGCACCCTCTCCGGTGCACTGTCGATAAGGGGAATATCCTCGTCCCTGGGTGCAGTGAACGGGTGATGCATCGGCTCCCACCTGCTACCCTCCCCCTTCTCTAGAAGGGGATAATCCAGTATATAGCAGAAGACAAGGAGGTTGGCATCCAAAAGCCCCAGGCGACGTGCCATCTCGCCACGAAGTGCCCCCAGCGACCCCTCAACCATTTGGGTCTCCCCTGCAACCAGTAGTAGGAGATCCCCCTCCTTCGCCTCGAAACACCTCGCCATCTCCCCTATCTGGTCGGCGGTAAGGTGCTTGCCCAGAACCGATTTCGCCTCTTGCTCCCCGATGGGGAGGGTAATAAGCCCCTTTGCCCCATAGGTGCGGACAAACTCCGCCAGCTCATCCAGTTGGCGGCGGGAGTAATGGGCGCAACCGGGGGCACATATCCCCCTCACCACTCCCCCTGCATCCAGGGCGGAGCGAAACACGGTGAACTCGGAGCCGGCAACGATGTCCGAGATACCCCTGATCTCCAGACCGTAGCGCAGATCAGGCTTATCCGTCCCATAGCGCTCCATGGTATCGCGGTAGCTAAGGCGTGGAAAGGGCTTTAAAACCCGCATGTCGGGGGTAATATTCTCTACCAGTGAGATAAAAAGCTCCTCCATGAGAACCAGGATGTCCTCCTCATCGATAAAGCTCATCTCCAGGTCGAGCTGGGTGAACTCCGGCTGGCGGTCGGCACGCAGGTCTTCATCGCGGAAGCAGCGGGCAACCTGGAAATATTTCTCGAAGCCGGCCACCATGAGCAGTTGCTTCAGCTGCTGTGGGGACTGGGGCAGGGCATAGAACCTGCCTGGGTGAACCCGGCTGGGCACCAGATAGTCCCGTGCCCCTTCAGGGGTGCTCTTGATCAGTATCGGGGTCTCGATCTCGATAAAGCCCCGCTCGTCCAGGAAATCGCGCATGAACTTGATAACCCGATGCCGCAACAGAATGTTCTGCTTCACCCTCGGGCGGCGCAGGTCGAGATAGCGGTAGCGGAGGCGGAGATTCTCTTCCACCTCTATATCCTCATTAATGTAAAATGGCGGTGTCTTTGACGGATTGAGGATCTGCACCTGCTGTACAAGGACCTCCACCTCCCCGGTGGTGATATTCGGATTCTCCGTTCCCGGCGGGCGCTTCGCCACATCGCCGGTGACCTGAATCACATACTCATTGCGCAACCCGGTAGCAACCCCGTGTCCCGCCCCCGATACCTCAGGATTGAATACCACCTGTACCAGGCCAGCACCGTCTCTCAGGTCAATAAACACCAGCCCGCCGTGATCCCGCCGCCGATGCACCCATCCTGCAAGGGTTACCCGCTCGCCGATATGCTCTACGGTCAGCTCGCCACAACTATGAGTCCTAAACATAAAATCCCTTTAAATATCATGTCGATTATAGCCTATGAAGCTATGCTTTTCAATGTAAAGTTCTCATCCGCCCCCGCGAGATCCCGACATTGTGGCGAGTATTAATGCGTCATTGCGAGGCACGAAGTAACATGGCAATCTCCAGGTTTGACAGGTGTATATTCAGCCATGCCATAATCACCGATTCACTAACTCCCCAATGTAACGCGGAGATTGCCATGCCCCGACTTGGCAGGCTCGCAATAACCGAATACATTCAGCCGTTACTAATTACCAATCACCATAAACCATAAAGCGTGAACAGTGCCCAAACTGGCATAAGAGTAGTATGGCGATATCATATATTAGGAGTGAGACTGCTGAAATAGTCTCACTCAACCCCCTAATCCCCCAATCTTGGGGGACTTTTTAAAGCTGGGGGACACCCCCAGACCCCCGGCAGGAAGTATCCTGCACCTCTTTTATAACGGTCTCGGAGTGATGAACTGGTGAAAGCAACAGCGGGCGGGCTAAGCCAGAGAGCAAGCCTACCGATGGGCCGTTTCTACCTTGTAGAGGATTCGTCTGCCTGAACCACGGCGGGTGATTCGCTTGATGGTAACATCGGGGAGGCTTGAACAGGTGGTAACATACTTCTGAGCGGCCCTGCCTGCGGGCTGGGCAATGATGATCGCCCCGACTGCCGCCATAATGGCCAGTGGCAGCCGATGCCCCCGGTTATTACTCCCCAACGCAAGAAGGCAAGCTACCGCCGCTATAATCCCTGCTAGTACAATGTTGGTCCCGCAGAGGGGAGAAACCGCAAGCTCTCGCTCACCCCCCTGCAAGCGGACCAGCCCCTCTGTGGCTGCCTCACGAACCGCTTTGCTGGGAAGATTCCCATAGATATAAAAGCCGTCAAAAGTGGTCATCCCCATTATCCTAATGCTTGAGTCAAGCTTCCTGGTCAACAGGGAGATAGTGGCATGCTCCAGGGCATGATTCTGACGCAGCACCGTAATTATATCGCTATTCATACCTCCCACCCGTGTATAATTATACCATACCAATATAACCCTGTAACCACTTCGTAGTCATCCAGTAAATTAATGACAGGTCACCGCTTGCCTATTGTGGGTATAATTCAGAGCTATAGCAACTTACATTATCACTCTGAACTTGTTTCGGAATCTCAAGATTAATACTGGGATGACTTAATTAAATGGCCCTGCGGCAAGCTCACCAATCACCCGATTTTTGGGCCTATTTGACTCTTTCTAGCAAGTATCCAGTGAGAGAATGGCTGAACAGATTCCCTTGACTCCTCGGTTCAGTGGACTTAGGGGGAAATGTCAGTCTGCTAGTATGCTACCCCTTATTATCCACTCTCCTTCCCATTCTGGACGATACTCCGGGTCATGTTTTTGCAAATACAACAGGTGCTCTCCTTCGGGAAAGGGGCTGGTAATAAACCGAAGCTCCCTATACAAATCCCAATCAGTGGGTTCTTCAAAACTGGGGCTGAGGGTTACATTAATCGTTATCCACGCCCGCTGAACTTCATGGCCATAAAGTATTTTTATATCCGGCTCTATCAGCTCATCGAGTATCTCAACTCTTTGTATATTGCCCACCACCAGATAAGCCACCTCCATAAACTGGACATCTCCTACAAATTGTTCAGCCTGGGAAAGGTCCCCTTCGTTTACCGCCTGATAAAAATCTTCCACTATCGCTGACGGTGCCACTCCACCACGCCACCATCCATCATTAGCACAGCTAACCATTCCTGCCAGACCAACCAGAAGCATTACCACAGATACAGCAACAAGACATCTCTTCATAATTTTGACCCCGTCGGACTGAAGCCCCACCGCTCTTCAGACAGAGCTATGCGAGCCGGCTATGGTACCACCATATTCTACCGAATAAACCTATCATTTTTCAAGACCGTGTTCTAATCGTGCTGTTCGCCAGCCATACCTCACCGCAGCCTGCATCCGCCAAACCCTCATCTATTAGCCTTTTTCATTCATACTGCTACCTTAGATAGGCACAGCTACCATAACGCTTACCATTGATTGTTCTGTTGCTAAAGTGGAAGATGTCGTTGGTGAAGGCCTTGGCACTGTATTATGGGTTACGGAGGGCGATACCACCACCATAACAGTATCCACAGGAGCTTCGCCTAGTCCAACTAGTTCTGTCTTATTTGCCACTTTAAAATTACATAAGGGTACTAATCCAAGCGAATCAGCTTAGAAACGTTCTATGATGCCGCAACGCGCTTTTTGAATTTTATTAAAATGAGAATAATGAGAAAACCAAGCAAGCCCGAAATAACAACATGCACTATAGAATCCATGGTACTAGCTATATTGTCATAAAGGAGCCGCAATGCACCCAGCATCAAACCAATTAGAAAAGATATGGTAATGGATTCATATTTTCGTAATATATAGTTTAATACTCTGGAGAAAGCGAGAATACCAATGAGAGCACCGAAAATAAATACGAATATCTCCAAGAACTGTAAATTCTTGAGAACATTGATCATATAATCATACATGCCCAAGAACAGCAGCATGAATGCACCTGAGATCCCGGGCAGGATCATAGCGCATATGGCTATCATACCTGAAAGAAAAATAACGGGTAATGAGTGCCCGATTTGTAGCGTGGCTAAACCGGCTAAAAAGAAGCCAGCTAAAAATCCAGCGATTGAGAAAATAATGATCTTAACGGATAAGCCTTCTATCTTCTCGTAAAGCAGAACCGGCGATGCGAGTATTAAACCAAAGAAGAAAGCGTAAGTTGAGGCTTCAAAGTTCTGCAGAAGGTAATCCAGTAAATTTGACATAAGGAATATTGCTAAACCAATACCTGCAAGAAGTGGGATGAACAATTGGAAATCGATGTCCCCGATACTTTTTTTTGCCCCCTCGAAATCACCCTTAACCAAACGAGAGATAAACCTCAGATTTATTCCGCTAATCGCATGAACCAGCCTCATATATATACCTGTGATCAGTGCAATTGTTCCACCGGAAACACCAGGAATAATATCGGCTATTCCCATAAACAGCCCTTTTAGGAATATGATTAGAGTTTCCTTCGCTCTCATGTTATTGCCACGAAAATAGATCGATAGTGTCTGTCATTCTGAGCCAGAGCCCTGAGTCGAAGCCCTGAGTGAAGCGAAGGGGCTGCGGAGGGGCGGTGAAGAATCTCAGTCTTATAACGGATTCAAGAGATTCTTCAGTCCCCCAATACATCGGGGTTCCTCACAATGACATATTGTCACGCCTCATACTCACCGGTATAGATACCGTTTTACCGGAAAATGAGGATGGTAATTCTTGGTATAGCCCGGCGAATATTAAAAGCCCTGAGCGCATTCACCGCCACATCCTACTGTTTTTTGATGAGCGGTGTCAATCACAACCAATCAAACCGAACATGCTGAAGCAATAGGCACCACCTATCTAGCGCCGTTCGTGGTGAGGCCCTTCGGCTAACTCAGGACAGGTCTATCGAACCATGGAGGATATTGGAGGTGACCCTAGTGAGGAGTGGATCTCCTGCGATGCTGAGATGGGTGCCTGGTACCTGGGTTATTACGGTCTGGACACATACAAGCCATATGTTATGACACATCAAGATGGGATATGCAACGATTGGGAGTTGTGTCACCAGTGATGTTTCCGAGCACCCGGGCAGGATATGGGTGAACCGACATCAAATTGAAATACAGGCAATACTACCACCGGCCATTGGGCTAGATGACAATCAGTTTTATCTGGATGGCATAGTCTTATAGTAGGGGACGGAGGTTAATTCCGAAATATGAGCTGAGGGGGCAGAGGAGTGGATGAATATATACTGGCATTGCGAGCCCCGAGGCCGACACTTCGGCCCAAGTCGGGGCGTGGCAATCCCCACGTTACATTGGGGAATTGGGGAATTGGTGATTATGGCATGGCTGATAGCTGAATGCTGTTGGCTATTTTTTCGTGCTTCTCGTAACAATTCTTTGACTGTATATCCAGCCTCCCTATGTAGCCTGGCTTAAACCTTCGTAAAGGTAACCAGGCCATATCTTAAACACCTTCGGTTAAACTTCAGATTCTCCTATACCTCAACTTTTTTACTTGTTTATACTTGACAAATATGTAAATATGTGGTATATTACTTATTGGAACTTAATATAAGTTAATATAAGATAAGTATATATATTACAGGATAACATCGTCGGTGCATAAGGAGATGCCAGGGGGTCAATAATAAAAACCTAAGCGTGGCACCAAAGCGGATGCCAGAGAAAGGGGATAATGGAGATGGTCAGAGATACTTTGGAGAAACCGCATAACCTAAAAGAGCGGCAAAAAGTGGTCAGCTTCCAGTTCAATGTGCCAACCATTGACCTGAAACAAATAGAGGTTCAGCCCGGGGCTCTGGCACTGATTCCTTTATCGTTGGCTCTGGAGTATAGTGTTCTGCCCATAACCCTGGAGAACGGTACCCTGACCATTGCAACGGAGTCCCCCGATGACCTTCAGCTCATCGATACCCTCGCCGTGCTCACCAATAAGAAGATAAAGGCGGCAATGCCCGTGGGGGGTAATCTTCGTGATGTCATAAACCACCACTACAAGACAACTAGCCTTACAGAGGGAACGCTCAAGGACATGATAGCCTCTATCGACAAGACCACGTTGACGGAGGAGGTTACCGACCTTGCGGAGGCAGCCTCTGATGCCCCTATAGTCAGAGCGGTGGAATGGATGCTGAGCGAGGCGGTGAAGGAAAGAGCATCGGATATCCACATCGTGCCCGAAGAGCATGTTCTCAAAATCCGCTACCGGATCGATGGCGTCTTGCGTGATTCCGCTACCTTACCTATATCGATCCATTCGGCGATACTCACCAGAATCAAGGTGATGGCTGATATGAATATCGCGGAACGCAGGCGCCCACTGGACGGCTCGTTCACTGATACCCTAAATGGCAAAGAGATAGATTTTCGCGTTGCCACCATAGGCACCAGTTGGGGGGAATCAGCGGTGCTGCGCGTTCTGGACAAGTCCTTCAACCTCTTCGAGCTGGAGCAGATAGGGATGCCAGAATATCTCAGGGGGACTTATGAAGCAGCCCTCGCCTCCCCTTTTGGCATGATTATAATGAGCGGACCAACCGGCTCAGGGAAGACCACCACACTATATGGCTCTTTATTAAAGCTGAATGTCAAAGAGTTTAATATCATGAGCATTGAGGATCCCATCGAGTATAAGTTTGAAGGGGTTCGCCAGATTCAGGTTAATCATGCCGCTGCGATCACCTTTGCCAGCGGGTTGCGGGCCTGTATGCGGATGGACCCGGATGTCATCCTGGTGGGAGAGATCCGTGACAAGGAGACGGCACAGACGGCTATAACCGCCGCCCTGACCGGTCACCTGGTGCTGAGCTCGATCCACGCCAACGATGCTGTGGGAGCACTGATTCGCCTGATTGACCTGGGGGTGGAGCCCTTCCTGGTTACCTCCGGGGTGATTGCTACCGCTTCACAGCGCCTGGTGAGGAGGATCTGCCCCCACTGTGCCGAGCTTAAGCAGGCGCCCCCAGGCGACATAGAGGCTTACAAGCGAGTAACCGGAGAGGAAAAAAACGAGTTCTACTACGGCGCCGGCTGCAATCAGTGCTCCTCTACCGGCTATCACGGTCGGATCGGTGTGTTTGAGCTATTGCCGGTGACCGATTCAATAAAGAGCCTGGTCACAAAGCAGGCAGGTATCACCGAGCTAAAGGCACAGGCGCAGAAAAACGGGATGCTCCCCATGAGCTATCACGGCATGAGCCTAGTCAAGGAAGGGGTGACCACCCCGAGCGAAGTGACACGCAATGTCTTTACCATCGGCTGAGCCATAAGCGAATGCCATGATACGGAGGAAGGCACTACAACGACTGGTTCGTTTAGATAGAAGTAAGCTCTGAAAGAGCGAGGAGTAAGGAACGATGCAGTACACATACGTTGCTTATAAACCCAGCGGTGAAATGGTCAAGGGCACTGTGGAGGCCGATTCGGAACAAAGGGCAGAGGAGAAACTGTGGAAATCTGAGATGACCATTATCACCCTGAAGGAGAAGAAAGCCAGCGCTTCACTTAAGGAACAGTTGCCCAGCATGTTCGGAGTGAAGCGCCCGGACATTATCAATTTCAGCCGCGATTTGAACGCTCTGCTTGGCTCTGGCATCGGCATCTACCCCGCGTTGACGATGCTCTATGATCGAGCTATAAAGTCCAGCTTTAAGAACCTGATCCGTGAGCTTCTGTTATCCGTGGAGACAGGGGGGAAATTCTCCGATGCCTGCGCCGAGCACCCTGGCATATTCTCCCCCTTCTATATTCGCATGATGAAGGTGGGTGAGGAGGTAGGAAACCTGGAGAATATGCTTGATCAGGTCACCGTTCAGATGATAAAAGAGGATGAAATCAAGAAGAAGGTCAAGGGGGCCATGACCTATCCCGCTATTGTGCTTATTGTTGCTATCGGCGCTATCATTGCCCTGATCACCTTCGTCGTCCCCGCAATGAGCGGGCTTTTCGACCAGTTTGGAGGGGAGCTCCCCTTTACCACCAGGATGATGGTGTCTCTATCCGACTTCTTTAACGGCAACAAACTGATTCTATTCGCGAGCGCAGTTTTGCTGATCGGCGGCAGCATCATGTATTTCAGGACGCCGCGGGGGAAGAGGACCAAGGACACAATAGTGCTGAAGATCCCGGTAGTAAGTCGGGTGGTCATCATGGGGTACATGGCCAGAACCGCCAGGAACATGGCTCTTCTAATCAGTGGCGGCGTCACCATAACCGACATACTGGACCTGATAGTCGAAACCAGCGAGAATGTCCACTTTAAAAAGGCATTCGCCACGATTCATAGCGATGTCAGCAAGGGGCAATTACTTTCCCAGGCGATGAAGAACCAACCCCTGGTTCCGGCGATGATGTATCAGGTGATAGGAGTAGGCGAGCTAACCGGCAGGCTGGAACCCAATCTGGAATCGGCGGCCGATTTCTATGCGCGGGAGACGGATTCAGCGGTATCCAGGGCAACGGGTATGCTGACGCCGGTAATGACCATCGGGCTGGGAGGCATGGTCGCGCTTATCGCCCTTTCGGTGTATCAGCCGATATACGGTATCGCCGGGCAGATCCAGTAGGTGACCGGTATGAAAAAGAGAGGGTACAGTTTAATCGAGGTGCTAATCGCCATAGCTATAATAAGCATGGTGGTTGTTACATTCATGCAGGCGCTCGGTGTGGGTATTATGGGCACCCACCGGGTGGATACTGGCACTACAGCACTAAATTTAGCTCGCTCCCAAATGGAGTATGTCAAATCGCAGGATTATATAGTGTATAACACTTCGTGCAATCCTATCTATGGGATACCGTACATGACAATCGGGGAAACACCCTCAGGCTTTAGTGTAAATACTACAGTTTGTAAAGTCCAGGATGTGGATGTAGATATATTGCAGCATATAGCAGTTACGGCGACCTCTCAAGATGGAATCACTTCTGTGGAACTGGAGGGCTACAAAACAAATAGTGGGGCGCTACCTACTTTACGTGACCTTCCCTTTGTGGAAACTACTGACATATACGTCCCCGTTTTACCGGGAACCGATGCTAATGACGCCTCGCGAGATGGCACTTGTTACGATGGCAGGTTTTTATTGTTTTATGGATATCCCTATGTATTGGAGGTAACCAGACCAGGTGCGCTCGCTGTTACCTGGTTCATCGACGAAAATGAGTCATATGGAAGTGGGAACCAAATAGATCTATACCTTTATCGTAACGCCGATTTTCCCAACGGAGATGGTCGCCCTGACGGCCCCTTCTTCAGTGAGGATTACGATTATAGCTGGGATACAACCTTTTACAATGAGGAGCTGGATTATGGCTCCGATACTACTTGCGCGGAAGGTTCCGTCCCGCCTTCTAAGTGTGCCGATTGTACCAATGGTAAAAATTGGGATGATAATACTGATGAGGATTACCCCCGTGTAGTGTTAATGGATGATCCCCACTGTTATACGCAGGATGCTCGGTACTGTCATGATGAGGAAGTGCCAGGGTGGAGCACACCGTGGTTTTGTTGTAGTGAAAACCCGGGGGAGATAACCCCTGCTCCGGCAGAGCCAGGCTGGATCGCTCACGATGAGGTGCTATGGCCAGACCCCAACACCGGGAATGTCCTCACCACGGTACTGACGAGAGAAATAGGCACACTCAGTGGCACCGTGACATTCACGCTTGACAGCAAGGAGATTGCAGGCTCCGGCACCTCATTTACCACAGAACTAGAGGCGGGAAACTTAATAAAAAAGTCCAACGGACAAGAGTGGTACACGGTTGATTATATAACGTCGGATACCCTTATGTATCTGACTACACCTTCAAATAATAATGGCACGGATAGTCCCAATGCTACAATCTACGGAATTGAGATTATTCCTGCAGGGTGGTATACCATATTCTTCTATAATTCTAATCCTATTCATAATAATGGGGACTGTTTCTATGGGGCTCCGCAGTATTGTACAAATCCAAGGGTTTTCACGGTAGCGACCGAGTGGGCATCGTTTAGCTTCTATAGTGAGGCTCCGTAAGCACTATCTCTTTAATTTTAAAAGCAAGGCGAGATTGAATTGCTAAGAAAAAATCGAGGGTTCAATTTAATAGAGGTGCTTATTGCAATGGCAATCTCTGGACTGATGTTGCCTGCAATAGGAGGAGCCTTTTATATGCTTATGACAATACCCGATAACGAGAGAACTGAGCTTACTGCCACAAATGAGGTGCGCAGTGCGGCTGACTGGATCACCTGGGACGCAATGAGAGCAGCATACTTTACATACGGTGACGAACCGGTTTACTGTACCTTTTCCTGGGAGGACCGCACCGGGGCGATAATTTATTTCTATGAAGTAGACTACCGCTGGGACATTGGCAAACTGATCCGTGAGGAGACTGTAGAGCGCTGGGAAAATGAACAGTGGTTACTTGATTCCCAATATGGGATCGCCATAGCTCAAAATATAGAAAGCTATAGCGATGTTACATTTAACTCATCTGTGGGTGGGTATTCACATCTGGAGGTCCATATAAATTCAAATGTTGCCGATCAATCAAAGGAGCTAGAAATCTACGTAAATTCAAGAATCGTCTATATGGAAGATGAATAGTTAAATGTTTACCTAAGGATTATATAAGGTTATGGCAATATTTTACAAGGATTTATGAAAATGAGAAGAGAAAGAGGACACATCCTGCTAATGGCCCTGGCACTACTATTTATAGGGTCTATAGTAATTGGACCGCTGCTCGCCTATCTCGACATCAGCCTAGGTCTTACCGGAAAGGACGTCCGTGATACTGATGCCTACTATGCCGCAGAGGCAGGAGTTGACGCTGTCATAGCAGACATAATTGAGGGATATAATCTGTTTTCCGATGATTACCCGCCAGCCGACTCCCTGGTCGAGGGTGATGCTGGTTACTATTCATTAAAGGAGAGCGTTCGTGGATATCCAGTCGATATAGCAATTACTACTCCAGAAAATCCCATGAATATAGAGATGAAAACCTGGGACTACGTGGGCGTTGAAAACCCCTGCAATGATAACTGCGCATTCGACTGCGACGTTGATAATTGGGATCAGTCTCCAACAGGCTATAACCTTAACGCTAAGTATGAGGCCTCAGATCAAGACTATATAGATATATCTACGAGCAACGATGCAAGGTGGCGTACGCTCAACCCGGGCTATGGTGATGAGGTATTCCTGTGGCTTGACCAGACTATCGCTCAGGAGGGGCAGCAGATAACGAATATTGACCTGGTATTTGAAGGGAATTCCGCTGGCATTACTGCCACCTTCAGGATATGGGCATATAATGACGCCGCGTCTACCTGGGAATCGGTAGGATCCGATATGAGCATCCCAGGGGACTCGGACTCCACTATGACCCGCTCGATAACAACCGACTGCGACGACTATATATCAGCGAATGGGATGCTAACCTGGGGCGTGTCTTCGAGTTATACCTATCATTGGATGGAGGTTGACTATGTCAAACTTGTAGTTACCTATGGACCACCTGACCTTTTTCTTGACCCCGGCGTTATATTTAACATGCAAGACATATCTCCAGGCGAAGAGAGAAGTTGGAGCTTTGAATTCGATCTTCCTACGGGAATTGGAGGGCTGGCTGTAGACATTAACTGGGTCCTATTCCCAAATCCCCCTTCTGGAAGTTGTGATTGGGAGCTATCGCTTAAGAAAGATGGCATTCTCGTTGATCCTCCAGGGGAAGTATCTGGCACTGGCAGTCACGCCGTTTTGGAGGCCTCCGATCTCGGTGGTGGCAGTTATACTGCTAATTTTTGGGTTAAAAATAATGATTTAAGTAGGTATTTATATTCCATGCCCTTTTCTAGCAGTCATGCCGGTAACTCCGGTTATACATGGCTAAGGATATCACCAGGTTATCAGGAGTATATAATTACAGCTTTGTCAAAAGATAGCGACGGTACAGAGAATACCAAGATAACATGCTATATCATTCAGAGCCCGGGCGCCTCGGGATGGTGGAAGAAGCAAGCCATAGAGATAATATCCTGGCGGATTGATGAATATGATGGCGGCGAACCAATACCTACGCCTACACTGACGCCTACACTGACGCCAACGCCTACACCTACGCCTACACCGCATGAAGAGATTGCTTTCTCCGATGACTTTGAAAGCGATTTGAGCCAATGGGATGATAATGGCACTACCCAGTGGACGATTCAAAGTGGCCATGTACACGATGGCTCCTACAGCGCTGAGTGCGATAATTACGCTAATGGCTACCTGACATCGGACAATATAGACCTCTCGGATGCTATAGCGGCCGACCTCGATTTCTGGTTCAATAAGCAGTACCTCAACAATAATGAATTCGAGCTATACTTCTACGACGGTAGTTCCTATAACTTCATAGCTTCGCTAGATGCCCAAGGTAGTGATAGCACCTGGCTAAACTGGGACAATGTGCCCATCGACCTCGGTACCTACGGCATCTCCAATTTCAGGATAAGGTTTTATGGTTTATCTAACAGCGGCTTGGACTATGCAACGGTAGACGAACTGGTTTTAACCAAAACAGTGCCTTAATATTAATCCTGAGGAAGAATGAAGGGGATAAATAGCAGTGACGGGGAAAATCAGGCGAACGGTTTCGTATCACTAATATACGGTATAATTATAAAAGGTTGACTTTTGGTAACTGTCGTGGTACACTCCACCAACATATCTCGAAGGCAAATTGATGACATCCGAGCAGCTACCTGAGCGACGCCCCGCAAAGATAGACCTGGATCTACTTCCCCCCGAGTATAAGCCCCCCAAAACTTTAAGACTGAACTTCATACTGGTGCTGGTAGCTATCGTGCTGGCCGGCTTGATAGTGCCCTTCGTTATACTGGAGATGGATGCCTCTTCCGGGATAGACTCCCTTGAAGACAAGCTCAGCCTGCGCAACGCGGAGCTGAGCGAGCTATACGGCAAACAAGCAGAGGCTGTAGCGCTAGAAGCCCAGATCGATGCCGCCGATAACAAGCTGAACAGCATGGAACAGGATTACCAGACCTTCCGCGAGGACCTGGTATTGTGGTCTGAGATAATCGATGAGATCGATGACCTTCTCCCCGGCGCGATTACCCTGAGCAGCATTGCACAGTCAGGGTTCGAAATAACGCTCGTTGGCAGCACTGTAGATATTAAAACCGTTAATAATTATCGCCAGGAGCTGGAGGAGAGCGATTATTTTTCAAGTGCAGCGATTAAAGCAGTGACTTGTCCCGGTATAACAGACTGCGAATTTACCCTTGATATACAGTTGAGTGGGGCAGAAGACCTATGAAGACGCCTGATATTCTAAAGAAGATACCGCGACTTCAGCTCATTCTCGTTCCGGTTATCATAGCCCTCATAGTGGTGAACGTATTTGTTGTTATGGGATATTTCAGTACGTTAAGCACAAAGGCAGACCTGGAGAAAAATATCGAGCAGAAAGAGGCAGCTATTGCCAGCATGGAGGGCCGCTACAACATCGGGGAGCTGCAAAGGCAGCTAGCCGAGGCGGAGCGCAAACTTGCAGAGGAGTCGCCCTTCCCCGATGAGATCGACAACACAGAGATTATAGAGCTACTCATTAGAACAGAGCAAGAGGCCGGGCTCGTTGTCCCATACATTGAAACTGCCGACAGTTCGACAACTATCGGGGGGAACACTTATAGTGCTAAGATCCAACCCATTTCCATATGTGAAGCTGGGCAGCCGCTTTCAAAGCTAATCGACTTCCTGGAGATTCTGGAGAACGAGCAGTACGACACCCTCAAGAACGATAATATAGAGCTTACAGGCCCCGACGTATGGTCAGTTAATTTCAATATAATTATCGTATACCAATAGAATTAACTATTCAGTTTGTCCGGGAGCTATGAAATGACACCCCCAAAGAAACCACAGCAAGAGGATAGGGCGAAGGAAAAGGCCAGGGCTAAAGAGGCTGCTGAGGCAGAGAAGAAAGCCAGGGCGGAGGAAAAGGCTAAGGCCAGGAGAAGTGCCCGTGCAGAGAAGATAGCCAGGGCTGAAGAAATGGCCAGGGCCAAGGCCCAGGCCAAGGAAGCTGCCGAGGCTGAGAAGAGAGCCAGGGCAGAGGCTGAGGCTGAGACCAAAGCCCAGGCAAAGAAAGCTGCCCAGGCAGAGAAGAGAGCCAGGGCCGAGGAGGAGGTTAAGGCTAAAGAGGCTGCTGAGGCAGAGAAGAAAGCCAGGGCCGAAGAAACGGCCAGGGCCAAGGCCCAGGCCAGGGAAGCTGCCCGGGCGGAGAATAGAGCCAAGGCGGAGGAGAAGGTAAAAGCCAGGGAAGCTGCTAAAGCTGAAAAGAAAGCCAGGGCAGGGGCAGAGCCAAAGCCCAAAGCCAAAGAGGCTGCTGAGGCAAGGGCTAAGCCGCCAAAGAAAGCAGTGGCTAAGGCCAAAGCGAGAAGGAAGGCTAAGGCAAAAGAAGCCGCCGAGGCTGAGAAGAAAGCCAAAGCGGAGGAGAAGGCCAGAGCAAGGCAAGAGGCTGAAGCGCAGAAGAAGGCCAAAGCGGAGGAGAAGGTAAAAGCCAAGGAAGCTGCTAGAGCGGAAAAGAAAGCCAGGGCAGAGCAGAAGTCCAAAGCTAAAGAGGCTGCTGAGGCAAGGGCTAAGCCACCAAAGAAAGCGGTGGCTGAGGCCAAAGCGAAAAAAAAGGCAAAGGCTGCGCCAAGAAGAGCAAAAAAGCCAGCGCGAGGAATGCCCCGATTCCCCACCCTGCAGATCGGTGGCGGGAAGGGAGGGAAGCGTATTATTTCCTTGAGCGTCGAGGGCACTGACCTGAGGCTGGTCACTTTCTACAGGGACTCCATCGAGTCCTGGGACCGCGTACCACTTAATCCCCAGTTTCTACAGATGGGACATGTGGCTGATCCAGAAGGGCTGGGCAGCGCTATAAAGAACGCCCTGGAGGGAAAAGGGGTTAAAAACAGCCATGTGGTCTGTGCCCTCCCTGAGATGAGGGCGGTATCCCGGGTAATAAGTGTGCCAAACATGAGCAAGAAGGAAATGGAGAGTGCTTTCCCCCGCGAGATCAGGAGGCTGATGACGGTTTCGGAAGAGGACAATTACATTCACTGGCAAGCGCTACCTGCAGGGAAGGAACAAACACAGGTTTTTGTGTTGGTCGTCCCCAGGGAAGGGGTGCTTCAATTCCTGGAAGCGCTTCGCCTGGGCGGGGTAAAGCCCCACGCTCTCGACCTAAAACCGCTGGCCCTGATGAGGGCGGTGAACCAGAAGGATGCCATAATTGCCAATGGCGAGAGCCATAGCGTAGAACTAATAATAGTGGTTGACGATGTCCCCGTCCTGATACGAAGCATCTTCATCGGTGAAGGGGAGGTCGCTGAAGACTACGCCGTCGGTCGAATTAGCGATGAGATAAGGCGAACCATAGTTACCTACGATGAGACGAATAAGGAAAACCCCCTGGACCCGGATATACCTATCTATCTCAGCGGTGCTGCGGCTTCCAGTGTGCCCTTTGCTCTAAATGTAGCTGCGTTTATCGGGCGCACCGTCCAACCCCTGGAGCCCCCGATACATTGCCCTGAAGATTTCCCCCTGGCTGACTTCATGGTGAACGTGGGTCTGATCCTCAAAATCCTATGACCACTTCGCTATCAATCGCTATTTTCGCCCTCCTCGGCCTGGCTGTGGGCAGCTTTCTCAATGTTTGCATCGACCGTATGCCCATAGGCAAGTCCATAGTTAGACTGCCCTCACACTGCAACTCCTGCAACCGGCAGCTCAGCGCCGCGGATCTGGTGCCCCTACTCAGCTACCTGTGGCTGCGCGGTCGTTGCCGCTACTGTGGCGCCCGCATACCCCCCCGTCTGCCCATTGTGGAGCTGATAACCGGGCTCCTCTTCGCCCTGCTTACCTGGCACTACGGCCTGAGCCTCCAACTTTCCATCGCCCTCATCTATGTCTGCATCTTCCTGGTAATCTTCTTCATCGACCTGGAGCAGCAACTTATCCTGGACATCGTGGTCTACCCGGCGATGGTGCTGGCGCTCATTTTTTCCTTCTTCTGGAACGGTTTTTACCAGTGGCCTAGCACAGGCATTTTTAACGCCCTTCTTGGAGGAGCGGTAGGCCTCGCCTTCATGGGTTCAGTATATCTAATCGCACTGTGGCGTTATCGAAGCATGGGCGGCGGTATGGGACTCGGTGACGTAACCCTCGCAGTGCTCATCGGCTTGGTTGCCGGCTTCCCCCTGGTGTTCGTTGTCCTGATACTGGGCACCCTTAGCGGCGGACTGGTGGCTGTCTCACTGCTACTGCTGCGGCTGAGGCGGGGAAGGGACCCCATCCCCTTTGGCCCCTTTCTGGCCGCCGCAGCTATGGTGGTCCTTCTGTGGGGGCATGGAATCCTGGACTGGTACACCGGCTTAATGTAACAAATCAAGTATTAAATATCAAAAAGCCAAAATACCCCAACCACCAATTACTAATTTACCTAATTACCAATAACCAGTTGATAGTAGCTATCAGCCATTAGCAGTCAGCTACTATGAAGGGAAATCCCCTCTGGTGAGTGTTTGGGAATGTCCCCCAGTGCTCCATCTCAGGGAGTGTGGGAAAGCTAGGACTGCTATGCATTCGGCTCGCAACGACAGTAGTGGTTTTGACAGCCTTTTATCGGTCATTGCGAGGCACGAAGTGCCGTGGCAATCCCGGGGATGATGGTGAGACGCTGAGATTGCCACGCTTCGCTCGCAATGACAAAAGCGTTTGTGCCAACTTCGGCTGAAAATTACAATAGAGGTGGTTTCGCCATAGGCGAGTAATGACCATGGCATTTCAATGGCAATGACTGAGACAACATCAATGAATGCACAGTACTTCGTTTATATAATGACCAACAAGTGGAACACCGTACTTTATACAGGCGTTACCAATAATTTAATAAGAAGGGTATATGAGCATAAGGAAAAAATGATTGGTGGATTTACAAAGAGATATAATGTCACGAAGCTTGTATATTATGAAGTATTTGAAGATATAGAAAATGCCATTTTGAGAGAGAAGCAGATCAAAGACGTTTCGCGCCATAAGAAAATGGAGTTAATCAATAGTATGAATAATGAATGGCAGGAGTTATACGAAGAATTATAAAGGATTATTCTATTACTGTGAATTTTCCAGCTGTCATTGCGAGGAGCCCCTGGCGACGTGGCAATCCCGGGGATGATGGTGAGACAATGAGATTGCCACGCTTCGCTCGCAATGACGGTGGTAGAAGTCCACATACTCACCTGTCATTGCGAGGAGCCCCTGGTGCCGTGGCAATCCCCAGGGAAAATAGGGAAATAACGCGTAATAATGAGCCACACATATTCAGGTCAATTTGAATGATAGAATAATTATCGCAATCGCAATTCCCCACCACTTTATCATTTTACCGCAAAACGTCTTGACAAATTTACATTTTTATGTTATTTTAATATAAGGCTGGTAAAACGGATAATTGTGCATAAAATACTATAATAATATAGAAGGGAGGTGAGAAGAGATGCCAAGTTTGAGGAGATGGGGTTTCAAGCGCCTTGGAGGTAAAAAGGGCTTCACCCTTATCGAGTTGCTAATCGTCCTGGTGATCCTGGCAATCCTAGCCGGCGTTATCGTCATGGCAGTCGGCGGCGTTTTCGGTACCACCGAAGAGCAGGCCTATAATGCGGCTAGAGATCAACTTCAGACTGCGGCCGTTGGTTACGTGGCAACTAATACTTCTACCTCTGTAGACGACCTGCAAACAGGGGCTAATAACTCACTCAACATCTGCCTGCTATTGGGCAGTGTTACTAATGGACTGCTGCGAGAAGTGCCCGATGGTGCCAGGGCTGTAAACTGCAATAGTGGAGCTTGCTCAGGTTGCGCGGATACTAACCATTACGACTGGCGTATAGACGATAATGGAAACGTAGCTTCAGTTTGTGTAGGTGCAGAGTGTACTCTAGCTACTGACGGCTACCAGGACGTCTGGCCATAATTGCAGTTGATCGGTGAGAGGATCTTTAAAGAGACGCTCATATATAAAAGCGCTTGAGTTAACCCAAGATGCAAAATTCTAAAGGCCCCCCGATAAACCTGGGGGGCCACTTCTTTTATTATTCAGCATAACGCTAACCACCGACCGGCGTTTGCCCACCCACAGCCACTAACCCGGGAGCGGGCACAACATTTTTACGGGCAGGTTGTAGCATCCGCTCCAACAATGACTGGAGCCGATGCTCCAGGCTACCCGATTATTTATATACGCCAGAGGAGAGCATTAGCCCAAGAGCCAGCCTCTAAATATGTATAAATTAGAGCCTTTGCGATGACCCCGACAGCTCGGGGGACGTGTCAATCCCCAGGACTGAATGCAGATATGCAATGTGGAGATTACCACCCCCAAGGCAGACAGGTCGGCCGATGCTTCGGCCTAAATCGGGGTCGCAATGACAGTAGACATTCAGCCATCAGCAATCAGCAATCAGCCATCAACCAATAATCACCCCTGACCCTAATTCACTAATTACCAATTACCAATACCCCAATGTGTGCGCCAGCTTGACACTCCATGAGCCTGTATGTTAATCTAATCCCACCTGTCGATGCTTCTCTTTAGCGATGGAGTAACCCAATCTGAATCAACAATAATAGTGTGCGGTGGAGGAGAATAATTAATAATGTCACCTCAGGCTAGCACAACTCAGCTACGTAAATTGTGCCAGGAGCTTCTGGGTAAGCGGAAGCTCATCATTGCTAGCAACCGGGGTCCTATCGACTACCAGCTTACTGAAGCGGGTACTCTGAAAGGGCGCCGCGGTAAAAGTGCCATCCTCACCACCCTCAGCGAAATCAGTCGATACATGGACCTCACGTGGGTCGCCAGCGCCATGGGCAATGGTGATCGACGCGCTGCGGAAACGGCGCAGTGGCAGCGCTTTAAGGCACCCATACCCAGACACGAGCTATACATTAGGTTTATATTTTCCAGGGGAAGCACATACTATCAGTTCTACAGCGTCTTCTGTAATCCGCTGCTCTGGTTCCTGCAGCACTGCATGTGGAATTCCTCTCATACCCCCAACATCGACAATCGTATTCATGATGCCTGGGAAAATGGTTACAAACTGGTGAACCAGGCAATTGCCGAAGCGGTTATTGAAGAAGCTGCAGAGAGTGAGTTGCCCCCGCTGGTGATGCTCAATGACTATCACCTTTATCTTGCCGCAGGCTATATTCGAGAACGGATTCCAAATGCCCTCATCCAGCACTTCACCCACATCCCCTGGCCCGGAGCGCACTACTGGCAGCTTCTCCCCCGTTACATGTGCAGGGAGATCTGCAGTGGGCTTTGCGCCAGCGATATTGTAGGGCTGCAAACCGAGGAGTATGTCCACAACTTCCTGCATTCCTGTGAAGTCTTTGTTGAAGGGGCCGAGGTCGATTATAAAGACTGCACAATTCAGGTAAATGACCATCAAGTAAAGGTAAGGTCCTATCCGGTATCGGTTGATGTGTCCAACTTACGAAAGCAGTCACAGTCACCGTTATTGAGAGACTACGAGGAGAAGCTCGCCCCCTTTTTGGGGAGTAAAACCATAGTTCGAGTAGACCGGTTGGAACCCAGCAAGAACATCGTTCGCGGCTTCCGAGCCTTCGACAGGCTGCTAGATCGCTACCCCGATCTCCAGGGCAAGGTCAACTTCCTTGCCTTCATGGTTCCTACGCACCCTCGAATCAAGCAGTACCGGAGGTACGCTGAAGAGGTGAGTGAGGCAATCCAGGTAATAAACACCAAATACGGCAACGATAGCTGGCGGCCTATTACGGTATTCTCCGAGAATAACTACACTCAAGCCCTCGCTGCTTTGTGTCTATACGACGTCCTGCTGGTGAACCCGGTTATCGACGGGATGAATCTGGTTGCCAAAGAGGGGCCTGTGGTCAATCACAAAGATGGTGTCCTGATTTTGTCGGAGGCCGCCGGGGCCTGTGAACAGCTCAGGGAGAACGCCCTTCCGGTAACGCCCACTGACCTAGAAGGAACAGCAGAGGCGCTGTATCGAGCGCTCTCGATGTCCCCTGAAGAGAGGAACCAGCGCGCCGCTGCCCTGAGGAAATCCATCGAAGACGAGGATATTGACTGGTGGATTTGCCGGCAGCTCGGTGATGTTACTGCCCTGGCTCTGGAGCAGCACCAGCAAGCCACCTAATAAAGCGTGCCACATCGCCAAACCCCATTAAGGCCGAAGACCGCTTCCTGTGCCACCTCATATACTGCCTCGTCAGCGATAATCCTCAGGCAGTAGAAGTACCCCTATGGCAAGAAGCTCACCCCAGCTCCCCCAGTGCCGCTTCTCAGGGCACTTGAATGGCACCTATTCTCCCCTCTCCCCCTCTTCATCTGGAGTCACGATCTCGCCCCGTGGTTCTGGCGGCACTGGCGCCTCGGCGGGAGCCCGGGGCGGGGCATCCCCGAAATAGACCTTGGTATGGGGCCAGGGTATCTCGATACCCTCCTCATCGAAGGCCCTCTTTATCCGCTTTCTGAATTCCCCCATCACCTCCCACTGTCTTATTGGCTTGGTTTGTCCCAGCACCCTAATCTCAATCCCAGAATCCCCCAGGCTGTCCACTCGAAGCGCCTGTGGCGGTGATTTTATTAGCGAACGCCAATATTCTGCCTTGGCCATCTCCTCTCCCACCCGGTTGATGACCGCGATGGCATGGTCAAGGTCAGTGCCATATGCCACCGAGATATTCAGGTTAACTCGTGCCCATTCCTTGCTGTAGTTGCTAGCTGTCTTGATTTCGCCGTTGGGGATAACGTGCACCGCGCCATCGAAGTCCCTGAGCATGGTTCTCCTTATGTTTATCTCTTGTACACTGCCAGCTATGCCAGCTACTGATATCCAATCGCCGATATTGTACTGGTTCTCTACAAGGATAAAGAAACCTGCGATAAGATCACGAATGAGGTACTGGGCACCAAAGCCCAGAGCCACACCGATAACGCCGAACCCTGCAAGTAGCGGATAGATATTTATCCCCAGCTCAGAAAGGATCATGAATCCAGCAGCTATTGTAATGAGCACTACCCCTGTGCCCATAAATGTACGCGATAGGGTTTGTATCCTCTTTTCAGCTTCCCCTTCGGCCTTTTTGCCCTTTCCCCTTCTTCTTACAGTAATATTAAGCGCTGATGGAATCACCTTTCGCAACACATAATACAATACAGCGCAGATGAGGAGGATAATGAGAATCCGAGTGCCGTGGGAAACAAGCCAGTCAGTAACAGTGCTCCATTCCATGTCATTGCCTCCGTTAGTGGAGATTTACTTATTGTATCAGGCTCCTCGGCCGGTACTGAATCGCCTCGGCGATGTGGCTGGCACTAATGGCGGGGGAATCGGCGAGGTCGGCAATGGTGCGGGCGAGCTTGAGGATGCGGTGGAAGGCGCGGGCGGAAAGGGACAGTTGATTCATTGCTGACTTGAGCAGGCTCTGTACCTCCGGCCCCACCTGGCAGAACTTCCTCACCTCCACCGGGGTCATATCCGCATTGCAGGTGAGCCTGGAGCCCTGAAATCGCCCTCGCTGGATGGCGCGTGCCCCCTCGACTCTGGAGCGCACCCTTTCCGAACCCTCCGCCGGTCGATCGTCTACCAGCTTCTCATACTCGATGCGGGGAACCTGGACAAAGATATCGATTCGATCAAGGAGCGGGCCGCTTATACGCTTCTGATAGCGGGATATGGTGCTCATGGAGCAGGTGCATTCTTTAACCGGGTCGCCATAGTAGCCGCAGGGGCATGGGTTCATCGCTGCCACCATCATGAAGTTTGCCGGGAAGGTGATGCTTCCCTGGGAACGGCTGATGGTAACCACCTTGTCCTCGATGGGCTGGCGCAGCACCTCGAGCACGTTGTGCCCGAATTCAGGGAACTCATCCAGAAAAAGGACGCCGCGATGGCTGAGGCTGATCTCTCCCGGCCTGGGCCAGCGCCCGCCGCCGACCAGCCCGGCGTTGGAGATGGTGTAATGGGGGGCGCGGAACGGTCTTTGCCTGATTAGCGGGGTGTCTGAGGGTAGAAGGCCGCTCACGCTGTAGATCTTGGTAACCTCCAGCGCCTCTACCATGCTCATCTGGGGAAGTATAGTGGGGAGGGAGCGGGCAATCAGGGTCTTGCCGCTTCCCGGGGGACCACTCATAAGCAGGTTATGCCCCCCGGCAGCAGCCACCTCCAGCGCTCGCTTTACATGCTCCTGCCCCTTTATATGGGTCAGGTCCATCGCCGCCCAACCCTCAAGGGCGACACTCTCCTTATCACCGTCCGGGTGATAATCGGGGATGTGAGACTCGCCTTGAAGGTGTGTTACCAGTTCGGCTAATGAGCTAACCGGTATGACCTTAACTCCCTGGACCAGGGAGGCTTCCCTGGCATCGATGGCGGGGATAAATACGGTCGGCAGCCCCTTCTCCTGGGCCAGCGCCACCATAGGGAGAATGCCATGGGTGTGGCGCAGGCTGCCATCCAGAGAGAGTTCCCCCAGCAAGAACGTCTCCGATATATCTGTGGAGACCTGCTCCGAGCTCAGGAGAATTCCCACAGCGATGGGCAGGTCATAGGAAGGCCTCTCTTTCCTCAGGTCAGCCGGTGCCAGGTTCACTGTGATTCGCTTCATGGGGAAGGTGAGGCCGCTGTTCCTAATGGCAGCGCGCACCCGTTCCCTGGCCTCCTGCACCGCCGTGTCGGGAAGCCCCACGATATTAAAAGCGGGGAGCCCCGGGGAGATATCCACTTCCACCTCCACGATAGCTCCCTCAAGCCCCACCACCGCACAGCTCAGCACCTTAGCCAGCATCTTCTCGAACCATGTCCTCTACTATGCCAAATCGCGTTTCCGCCCGTTTATTTAGGCTCGATACTACCACATTGACTTGGAATCGATTATATCCCACCTTCTCATTGACCCTCGAAATTGGGCTGTCTCCACGTTTCGTATCTCCATACATACCCCGAGGATTGCCGCGGCACTTCGTGCCTCGCAATGACGATTTTATTGCGCGCCTCAGGCCGTTTCCTATCATGGCGAGCCCCCCAATGCCGAAATTTCGGACCACCCCGGGGCGTGGCAACGACAGTAAGGATGTGTCTGGCTTTGACCTATGTTACTATGGAGGTATGCCCTTGTCAATTTTATTATTGAAGACAGCGCTTCTCTTGTGGAGGAATTCAGATTGAGATGTTGTCCATAGTGAGAAGTACTTCCATATCTAGCAGCGCCTCAATCACACGATAAAACATCATAAATCAAATATCAAACATACCCCAATTACCAATTGCCATCAGCTATCAACTATCAGGCTTTACCTAATTATCCGAGCTATATAAATTTATGCATCCCAGACGTTCATTGACATACCACCCACGTATAAACTAAAATCGACAGGAAAGGCGTTAATTTTGAATAGCAACGACATTCGCGAGGCTTTTCTCCGTTTTTTCGAGGAGAAGGGACACGACAGGATTCCTGGCTCCTCACTTGTACCAAAGTCGGACCCCACCCTGTTGCTGACTACTGCGGGGATGGTGCAATTCAAGCGCTACTTCACCGGTGAAGCAACCCCTCCTCATTCCCGCATGACATCCTGCCAGAAGTGCTTCCGCGCCACGGATATCGACTCCGTGGGCAACGCCAAGCACCTCACCTTTTTCGAGATGCTGGGTAACTTCAGCGTGGGCGACTACTTTAAGAGAGAGGCCATCGAGTGGGCCTGGGAGTTTGTAACCCAGGGATTGAGTCTACCCCAAGAGCGTCTCTGGGTCACCATATTCCTCGATGACGATGAGGCTTTCGGCTACTGGCAGGAAGTGGGCTTCCCCAAAGAGAGGATCCTTCGCTTTGGGGAGGAGGACAACTTCTGGGGGCCCGCCGGCGAGACCGGTCCCTGCGGGCCGTGCAGTGAGCTTCACTATGACCTAGGTGAAGGAACTGGCTGTGGCAGGCCCGAGTGTGGCCCCAACTGCGAATGCGGCCGCTTTATCGAGATATGGAACCTGGTATTCACCCAGTATGACCAGCAAGGGGACGGCAGCCGCATCCCACTCCCCAAGCCAAACATCGATACAGGAATGGGTCTGGAGCGAACAGCAGCAGCGGTGCAAGGGGTGGCTTCGGTTTACCATACCGACCTGTTCCTCCCCCTGATAGAGCGCATAGTTGAACTTACCGGCAAACGCTACGGTGATGATGAAGCTATCGACAGGGCGATGAGGGTGGTTGCAGAGCACGCGCGTGCTATCACCTTCCTCATCAGCGATGGCGTGCTACCCTCCAATGAAGGAAGGGGCTATGTGCTGCGGCGGGTTCTACGGCGGGCTACCCTCTTCGGCAGGAAGCTGGGGCTGGAGGAGCAATTCCTGGGCACGCTGGCGGAGGCCGTTATTGGTAATATGAGCGATGTCTACCCCGAGCTAAAGCGAGAACGAAAATCCATCCTCAGCACCATCGCCGCCGAGGAAGCGAGGTTCGACCAGACCCTGAATGTAGGCCTCAATCTGCTCGATGGAATCATTGAGGAGGCCAGGAGCAGCGGGAAGGTTCGGATATCCGGTGAGGATGTCTTTCAACTATATGATACCTACGGCTTTCCCAAAGAGCTTACCGCTGAGATAGCCGCCGAGCATGGCCTCTCGGTAGACCTGGAGGGCTTTGAAAAGGAAATGGATCGCCAGAGGGAGAGAGCTCGAGCGGCGCATAGAAATACTGTAGGCAATAGAAGCGTTTATCCAAAGGGTGACACGTCCCCTGTCCATATTCCGGCAAGCACGCATTTTGTTGGCGATACAACGCTTAAACAAGAGTCTACTGTCCTGGTCCTGCTTCCTGATAATGAATGGCCAAAGAAGAGGGTAGATTCTATATCTCAAGGACAGGACGTTGGAGTCATTCTACGTGAGACGCCATTCTACGGTGAGATGGGAGGACAGGTCGGCGACACCGGAGAAATCCGTGGTAAAAAAGGAAGAATTGAAGTTACTAATACCGTCAGGCAAACAGTGAAGGGCAGCGAGTTCATAATTCACCAAGGCAAGGTAATCGAAGGGCAAATATCGGTTCATGATAATGTTAAAGCACAGGTAGACGAAAAACGCCGCCACGATATCGAGCGTAATCACACAGCGACACACCTCCTCCAGACGGCGCTGCGTGAAGTGCTTGGGGAGCACGTGCGACAGTCAGGCTCCCTGGTGGCACCGGACCACCTGCGTTTTGACTTTACCCATCCAAGCGCGCTTACCAGAGAGGAGCTATCACAGGTACAGCGCATGGTGAATGAGAGGATACGCCAGAACCTGAAGGTTAAGCACACCATGATGCCCTACCAGCAGGCTTTGGATAGGGGGGCACTTGCTTTCTTTGAGGAGCAGTATGGCGAGGAGGTACGGGTGCTGGAAATTGGGAAGCCACCGATCAGCACTGAGCTATGCGGGGGCACCCATGTCAGGGCAACGGGAGAGATCGGCTTCTTCCATATCCTTGACCAGAGCAGCATTGGAGCCGGGATTCGTCGAATCGAGGCGGTCACGGGAAGCAGTGCGGAGGGGTATATCGATGGGCAGCTTGCCATTATCGACGAGATAGTCGATGAGCTCAGGGCAACGCCTTCCGAGGTCATAAGCCGTATCTCCGCCCTCCACAGCGAAATTGATACGGAGCGAAAAAGAGCCCATGCCCTGGAGCGAGAGCTCCTAAAGATAACTGTCAGCTCGCTTCTCGGAGAGGTCGTCTCAATAAATGGAATCCCGGTGCTCAGTGCACGGGTGCCCGCCTCAAATATAGAAGCATTACGCCAAACTGGTGACCTGATAAAAGAGCGCCTGAACAGTGTATTGGTTGTCCTGGGAGCAGTCTATAACCACCAGGCCAACTTCGTGGCGATGCTCACCCCTGACCTGGCTCAAAGAGGGCTGCACGCCGGCGAGATTGTGAAGCAGGTCGCCCAGGTCACCGGTGGGCGCGGGGGCGGCAGGGTGGAGATGGGGCAGGCCGGGGGCAAGGATATCGACAAGCTCGATGACGCCCTGAGCCTAGTGAGGGATTTGGTGGCAAAATATGGCGATACTGGGACTTGATGTCGGCGAGAAGCGAATCGGGGTAGCCTTCGCCGATGGGCTCCTCGCTATCCCCCTCACTGTGCTCGATAGGGGAGGGGAAGAGTCAGACATGGAAAAGCTCCTCGCCCTGGCCAGGGAGCACGGGGCGGAGCGTATTGTGGTCGGGCTTCCCCGCTCAATGAACGGCAGTATCGGCCGGCAGGCGGAAGAGGTTCTCGCCTTCTCAGGAGCGCTTGCTCAGCATGTGGATATTCCGGTGGATACCTGGGATGAGCGCTTATCCACCGTCGCTGCAGAGCGCATGCTGCTGGATGCAGGAATGAAGCGGGAGAAGAGGAAAGGGAAGCGCGATGCGATGGCAGCGGCAATTATTTTACAGGCTTACCTTGATGGGACAAGCAAATGACGAAGTATGTGGGCCTCATCGGCTACCCTGTTGGGCATTCCGTATCCCCGGCAATGCACCGGTCTGCCTTCGACCACTACAGGCTCGATATTCGTTACGAGCTATGGGAGACGGAGCCATCGGAGCTGGGAACTGTGGTAGAGCGACTGCGCCGATCCGATACTTTGGGAGCCAATGTCACAGTACCCCATAAGGAAACGGTTATGCCCTTAATGGACGAGCTCGATGACCTCGCCCTGGAGGTGAGGGCGGTGAATACAATAGTGAATCGGGATGGCAGGCTCATGGGCTATAACACCGATGCCAGCGGCTTTCTGCAGGCTTTACGAAAAGAGGGGGGCTTTGACCCTGAGGGAAAGGGCGCGGTGCTTTTGGGCGCGGGAGGGGTAGCACGAGCGGCAGGTTTCGCCCTGGCAAGGGCAGGGGTGAAGTCGCTTATAATTACAGACATTATTGCCGAGCGGGCACACAGGTTGGCATCAGACCTGGAGCGGAGCCTGGCCCGTACCCAGGGACCACCGCCCAGGAGCTGTCTCGATGCCAAGGATGTGGGAGGAATTGCCTCGCTGGACTTCAAGATGCACCCCATCCCCGAAATAAGGGTGCTCCTTCCAGATGAGCCGCAGTTTAAGGAAGCACTATCGGGCTGCGACCTGGTGGTCAACTGCTCCCCGGTGGGGATGAAGCACAGCGATACTGAGGGCAAATCGCCGTTGGATGCAGGGCTCATCCCCAGGGAGACGCTGGTATATGATGTGGTATATAACCCACTTGAAACCAGACTGCTTGCGGATGCGAAAAAGGCCGGGGCGCGCACCCTGAGCGGGCTTTCCATGCTGGTATATCAGGGTGCGCTCTCCCTCGAGCTGTGGACCGGCAAGGAAGCGCCAGTTGACATAATGTATAGGGCAGCGAAAAAGGCGCTGTAGCAATGGTCTGTTTAAATCATCACGTGAAAGGGCAAGTGCTAGGAGTAAAAGTAGGGTGGGTGGAGTGCAACGAAACCCACCACCCCAAAATGCGGGTAAAAAGGAAAAGACTTGCCTGACTACCGTAGAGCTTGGCTAAGAGGAGGAACATTCTTCTTCACTGTTGTCACCTACAGAAGGTATCCCATCTTTGGGGAGGAAGCTGCCATTGATCTGTTGAAGAGATGTTTCCAAGTAGTGCTGGCTGAATATCCCTATAAGATGGAGGCCATAGTGATTTTACCAGACCATCTTCATTGTATCTGGACACTGCCCGATACCGATTTCGACTTCTCAACAAGGTGGAAGCAAGTCAAAGCAGCCTTCACCCGGAATTATTCTGGAGACAAAGCAGAAGGTATCTCAGAGTCAATGCGTAAGAAGCAGGAAAGAGGTGTCTGGCAGAGGAGGTTTTGGGAACACAGGATTCGAGATCAGGAGGACTTCAACCGACATTGTGATTACATTCACTACAATCCTGTTAAGCATGGATTCGTAAATTTGCCCGTAGAATGGAAGTACAGCAGCTTCAGGAAATTTGTTGAAAGAGGGTTTTATCCCCAAAGCTGGGGACACATGGTAAGAGAAGAACTCACGGTGATGGATTTGGAATAAGATAGTGGTGGGTTTCGCTACGCTACACCCACCCTACTGCTGTGGACCGGCAAGGAAGCGCCGTTTGACATAATGTTCGAGGCAGCGAAGGGAGAGTTGACATGAAACCCGTAGCTTGCTGGCATGTTTCGGACGAGGAGCGATTGCGTAATAATCTAGATTTGCATAGATGTGACCTTTATTCTCTAGAAGACAAAACAACAAGCGGGCATCCTAGAGCAAAATGGTGGTTCGAAGTTAAAATGCAACTGCAAATTGAAAACCAGGTTCAGTTCTGTTGTAAGGGCAAAAATTTGGCCATAGGTACTATTAAGAGTGGGCCATACACCCCAAGCAATCCAATAGATAAGAGGTGGGCTGGGGCTGTGGACATCGATGATATCGATTGGTTGCCCACCCCGCAGGACTGCCCATGTTATCGTGCCAATCGAAGGTTTGGTAGTCACCGTTTAGGCAGCGCGGGGCCTTGCTCGTGAACGCACGACTTACAGTATTTATATTTAAAGAATAACCTAAAAAGGATGAAAAAATGTTTCGATATCTGACCGCAGGGGAATCGCACGGTAGGGCACTGACCGCTATCGTAGAGGGGGTGCCGGCGGGCCTTGCCCTGGATGAGGAGTACATCGCCCGCGACCTTAAGCGGCGCCAGGGCGGGTACGGGCGCTCCTCCCGCATGGAGATCGAGCGGGACATGGCGGAAATCCTCTCCGGGGTGCGCCACGGGCTAACCATCGGCAGCCCCATCTCGCTGCTCATCTGGAACCGCGACTGGGATAACTGGCAGGATGTTATGTCAGTTTCACCTTCAAAGAAAGAGGTCGAAAAGATAACCCGCCTGAGGCCGGGTCACGCCGACCTGGCAGGGGCGATTAAATACGGCCTGGATGACATACGCCCCATCCTGGAGCGTGCCAGCGCCAGGGAGACTGCGGCGCGGGTCGCCGTCGGTGCGGTGGCAAGAAGGCTTCTCCAGGAGTTCGGTATTGAAATACACAGCCACACAATCGACATTGCAGGCATGTCGGTCAAGGGCACGAAGATCGAAAAAATAGATTGGGATAAGTTGGAGAGATCGCCTGTCCGCTGCTCCGAGGCAAAAGCGGAGAAGGAAATGATGGCGGCTATCGATAGGGCAAAGGAGGCTGGCGACACGGTGGGAGGGATCTTCGAGGTGGTCGCCATCGGTGTCCCCATCGGGCTGGGGAGCCATGTCCAGTGGGACCGCCGCCTCGACGGAAAGATCGCCCAGGCTATAATGAGCATCAACGCAGTGAAGGGGGTGGAGGTAGGGGCTGGCTTTTCTCTGGCAAACCTCCCAGGCTCTAAGTCCCATGACATAATTGAGAGAGCGGGTGGAAGATGGCGCCACGCTACCAATCGAGCAGGCGGCATCGAGGGCGGGATGACGAATGGCGAGCCTATCACGGTAAGCGCGGTGGTTAAACCCATCCCCACACTGGGAAAACCGCTTCCCTCGGTGGACCTCAAGACGGGCGAGACGGTCGAGGCACACTATGAGCGCAGCGATATCTGTGTGGTCCCTGCCGCCGGGGTTATCGGCGAGGCAATGCTCGCCATCATACTCGCCAATGCCATGCTGGAGAAGTTTGGCGGTGACCATATCACGGAGGCACTGCGTAACCATAAGAGCTATCTTGATGCATTGAATAGCGCGTAAAGTTCCAAATATTAATCACCGCGTAATTATCGAAGCCATCTGGATGTATTGACCAGGTGATGTGAAAGCGAGCTAGATGGTAGAAAAAGGTAAAAACGTCATTATAACCGGCTTCTCCTTCACCGGTAAATCAGTGGTAGGGAAAGAGGTAGCACGGCGACTGGGGTGGAATTTCATTGACAGCGACCAGGAGGTCGTCGCCCTGGCCCGAAAACCCATCCCCGATATATTCGCCCGGGACGGCGAGGAGCACTTCCGAAAACTGGAGCGGCAGGTCCTGGAGAAGGCGTGTGCCGGAAAAGGGGCAGTTATCGCCACCGGCGGCGGGGCGGTTGTTGACCAGCGCAACAGGGAGCTTTTCGCCCGGAGCGGGGCGGTAATCTGCCTTGAGGCAAGGCCTCAGACCATCTATAATCGCCTCCTCTCCTCACAGCAGGACAATGGCACCGTGGTGCGCCCGCTGCTCGCCGCTGCCGACCCACTGGAGCGCATTACACAACTGAAGGCGTCTCGCCAGCCCTACTATGCCACGGCCGACTGGTCGGTTTATACCGATATCCTCTCCCTTAACGAGGTCGTCGATGAGGTGGTTCGCGGCATGGGGCAGGCAAGCGCCCCCAATGGCAATGCCCCCTTCGTGGTCACCACGCCCACCGGGAGCTACCCGGTCTTCGTGGGCTGGGGTTTACTTGATGATATTGGCAGGAGGATGCTCCAGCTAGGTCTCAGCGATCGAGCCAGCATCATCAGTGACGAGAACGTATTTCACCACTATGGCCACCGAGCCTGCACAGCCCTGGAGCAGGCTGGCTTCGACGTGGAGTCATTCCTCGTGCCCACTGGAGAAACGACGAAGACCATCGATACTGCAGTGAAGCTCTACGACTGGCTGGTGGAGCGCCGTACCGAGCGGGTCCATGCCATCGTCGCCCTGGGAGGGGGCATGGTGGGCGACCTCGCCGGCTTCGCTGCCGCTACCTTCCTCCGCGGCCTGCCCCTGGTTCAGGTACCCACCTCACTCATCGCCATGGCCGATGCCGCCATTGGTGGGAAGGTAGCGGTAAATCACCCCAGGGCAAAAAACCTCATCGGCGCCTTCTATCAGCCCCGACTGGTCACCGCCGATGTGAGCACCCTGACCACACTTTCAGAGCGGGAGCTCGTCTCGGGATGGGCCGAGGTGATAAAACACGGCTTAATCCTGGATGCCGAGTTTGTCCAATTCCTGGAAGTTCATGCTACCGAACTTAAGGCTCTTGAGGCTGCACCGACCACAGAGGCAATAAGGCGAAGCGCTATGCTTAAAGCCACAGTGGTAAGCCAGGACGAGAAGGAGCAGGGGCGGCGCATGGTACTGAACTACGGGCACACCATCGCCCACGGGCTTGAGGCAGCCACCGAATATGAGCGCTTCCTCCACGGCGAGGCGGTCGCCATCGGCATGACCGGCGCTGCCATGCTCAGCGAGCGACTGGGGCTTATCCCGGCGGAAATCGTAACGCGACAGAAGCAGCTCATCGAGAGGTTTGGACTGCCTACCTCCTGCTCGGGTGTGAACCAGAACAGGGTGCTACAGGCTATGGCACTGGACAAGAAGGTGAGGGGGCGGGAGATAAAGTGGGTGCTGCTCGAGGGCATCGGCCGCACCACCTTCCGCAATGATGTTTCAGCGGAGGATGTGGCTAGTGTGCTCGAGGAGTTACTGACAGATTGATTTTTCAACTGGGAGCGAGGCTGCGACAGATCCCCGATTTCTGGCGCACCTCGGAGACGACCCGAGGGGTCACCCTGATCATCCTGGTAGGGTTTGCCTCGGGACTGGGGGCGGTGCTCTTCAGATGGTTGATCTTAGAATTTCATACGCTCTTCTTCGATGGCGGTGAGACCGCATTCGGCTTCCTGGGTAAATACTATGTGATCATACTCCCCGCATTAGGGGGGCTGGTAGTCGGGCTCCTGATCCGTTTCCTCGCCCGCGAGGCTAAAGGGCATGGCGTCCCCGAGGTGATGCTGGCAGTTGCCACGCAAAAGGGGCGCATCAGGCCGCGGGTAGCCGCAGTCAAGTCACTGGCCTCTGCCATCTGCATCGGGAGCGGTGGTTCCGCCGGGCGCGAGGGTCCCATTGTCCAGATCGGCTCCTCCATAGGCTCAGCCGTGGGTCAATGGTTCCGCCTGCCTGAGGACTGGGTCAGGTTGCTGGTTGCCTGTGGGGCTGCAGGTGGAATCGCCGCTACCTTCAATGCCCCCATCGCCGGGATATTCTTCGGGCTGGAGCTGATCCTGCGCCGCTTCACCGTCCGCAACTTCCTATTCGTCGGACTCAGTGCCATCATCGCCGCTGCGATCGCCACTGTCTTCCTGGGTCAGAGTCCCACCTTCACCCGGATACCGCCATACATCTGGAGCAGCGGCTGGGAACTACCCCTTTATATCCTGCTGGGTATTGCCGCTGCCGTCGTCGCCCTGGGCTTCGTTAAGACCCTTTACAAGTGCGAAGATATTTTCGAGGCATGGCGCTTCCCCGAGTATATAAAACCCGCTGTCGGTGGTCTCGCCGTGGGCCTGATCGGGCTTTACTACCCCCAGCTCTTCGGTGTCGGCTATGACGGGATGGAGAGTGCCATCCTGGGCGAGTTTGCCATTGGCTTGCTCGTAGCGCTGTGCGTTCTCAAGATAGTGGCTACCTCCTTCACTCTCGGGAGCGGCGGCAGTGGTGGCGTATTTGCCCCATCGCTATTCATCGGGGCCATGCTCGGGGAGGTCTTTGGCAGGGGAGCTAACGCATTGTTTCCCTCAATAGCTACCGAACCCGGGGCCTTCGGGCTTGTGGGCATGGGAGCGGTGTTTGCCGCCACTGCCCATGCCCCCATAACAGCCATCCTCATCATTTTCGAGATGACCCGCGACTATACGATTATCCTGCCCTTGATGCTGGCAGTAGTAATCAGCACCTATATCGCACGGCGCATGAGCCGTGAATCCATCTACACGTTAAAGGTACTGAGGAGGGGCGGTAGGATTATTGAGGGGGAGATGGACCCGCTGCAGTCTATCACCGTAGGGGAAATAATGACTCATGATTTCCCCACTGTCTCAACAGAGATGCCGGTTACCAAGCTGGTGCGCATGCTGGAAAGAACAGGGCATCACGGCTTCCCTGTTGTGGGCAAGGATGGAAGCCTCTATGGCTGTGTTACCCTGAGCGATGTGGAGGAGGGCCTGAAAAGGAATGTTCCCCACCAAAAGGTGGGCGATATTGCCACCAGCAATCCGGTTACCGCCTACCCTGACCAGAGCGTGCGTGATATCATGTTGAGGTTAGGGACTATGGATGTGGGGCGGATACCTGTAGTGTCCAGAGCCGACCCCTCCCAGATACTGGGTGTACTGCGCAGACATGATATTATTAGGGCATACAACAAAGCAGTGGCCGATGCCAGAAAGAGAGGGCCGGGTTAATCAAGTAATGCTGGCATAGAAAAGCATAAAGAGGCTGCCACCGCGACACGGGTGGCATGGCCGAAGAAGCTACTTTGGTGAAAGGAGCTTACCTAAGTGTTTATCCAGAGCATTCAATCAAGGGTGACATTCAAAACCATGCTTAACTATATCGAGGTGTTAAAGCCCCGCGAAACCGTCCTGCTCACCTTCATCGGCTTTTGCGCCGCGGTTATCGCTAGCGGGGGGCAACCACCAATAGATATACTCCTCCTCGCCACGCTGGCTATCCTCCTGGGGAGCAGCGGTGCCAACGGCATCACCAACTACCTCGACCGCGAGGTAGATGCCAGGATGCAGCGGGTCAGTCACCGCCCCCTCCCCTCAAAGAGGATATTCCCCGCCTGGAAGATGCTGCCACTGGCGATAGGTCTGTCGGTAGGCGCCCTGATTATAGCCTGGTTTCTCCACCCCCTCTGCTTTCTCTTCGGTTTATTAGGCATTACCGCCGCGTCAACATGGCGAAAGCGGATAACCTGCGCCTTTCCCCAGGGTGCAGTAGCCGGGTGCTCCCCGGTTCTAATCGGGTACGTGGCAATCAGCCACCAGCTGGATTTGACCATCCTGCTTCTCTGCATCCTGATCACGCTCTGGACCCCCCTTCACGTATGGAGCGTGATGATTGCCAATCGGGAGGACTATCGCCAGGCCGGGATCACCTACTTCCCCATCTCATGGGAGGTCAAGGATGCCATAAAGGTGCTCCTGCTACTCGCCGTGCTCCTCCTGGGGAGCTCCATCTCCCTCTACTACTTTAGCGATAGTGGTTTAGGCATGCCCTATCTGGTGGCGGCGAGCATCCTGGGGACACTGACGGTTTTTACCACCGCCCGCCTGGTGCTCACCGGCATTTCACACGATGCCTGGCGAGTCTATAAGCTAACCGCCTTCCCCTTTTTGGGCATCCTCTTCCTCACCATGGTCTTAGACCTCTGGCTACTATGAGGAGACCTTAATGATAACTAGAAAAGGGCTTCAACCTATTCCAGACTTAGTCAATACGAAAAACCTTCATTTAGGACGAAAAAATGGACTTTAATCTGGGCGAGCAAGAAAAAATGATCCAGGGCACTGCCAGGGACTTTGCCCATAAGTCGGTGAGGCCGGTGGCGATGGAGATCGATCGCAAGTGCGAGTTCCCCTTCGAGCTGGCCGGGGAGATGGGCAGCATGGGATACTTCGGGCTGCCCTATCCTCCCGGATACGGGGGCGCGGGCGCGGGGTACATCGGCTACGTACTGGTTATCGAGCAACTCTGCCGCATTGCCATGGTTGCCGGAGCCATTATCGGGGTAAACAGCCTGGCTGAGGAGAGCATCTTCCGCTACGGCAGCGAAGAGCAAAAGCAGAGATTCCTCGTTCCCCTTACTAAAGGAGAGAGGCTCTCCTCCTTCGCCTTCACCGAAGCGGCAACCGGCTCCGACCCCAGGGCCATCGAGACCCGGGCCCGACCCGATGGCGATGACTTCATCATCAGCGGTCAGAAGCAGTTTGTCGCTCTTGCCCCAGCGTCTCAGGTGGCGGTGGTCTTTGCCAGGAACGAAAAGGATGAAAAGGGGCGGTTGAGCGCCTTCATCGTAGATACTTCCTCCCCGGGATACAACATGCGACAACCCTGCGAGACCCTGGGGGTGAGGGGGCTCTCCCCTGCGGTGATTTACCTCGACGATGTTCGGGTGCCCAGGGGGAACCTGCTCGACGAGCCGGCCGCAGGTTATGGGATCATGCTGGAGGCGATAAGTGTGGGGAAACTGGCGGTGGCCGCCGAGGCGGTGGGGGTGGGACAGGGCGCCCTGGAGCTCGCCTTAAACTATGCGCAGGATAGGAAGGCCCATGGCAATCCCATAGCGGAGCTGCTCTCGATAAAGTGGCTGCTCGCCGAGATGACATCGCGAGTGGAGGCGTCACGGTGGCTGACCTATAGGGCAGCCTCTCTCCGCGACGGGGGAGGTAAAATAGCGAAGGAATCGGCAACAGCGAAGCTTTTCGCCTCTCAGGCAGCGGTCGAGGTTACCGGTATGGCGATGCAGGTCCATGGGGCTTACGGATACATGAAGGATATGGAGATCGAACGGCTGTATCGGGATGCCAAGCTTACCGAGATCTATGAAGGGGTCTCCGAGATACAGCGGGTAATCATTGCCGATCACCTCCTGCAGGAAAAGGGCTGAGAGTTGAGCTTTGAGTTAATAAAATCCTGCCCCCGTACCGGGGCGCGCGCCGGCATGCTCACCACCCACCACGGCTTGGTGCCGACCCCTGCTTTCATTCCGGTGGGCAGCCAGGCAACGGTTAAATCCCTTACCCCCCAGGAGTTCTCCGCCCTGGGTACAAATATAGTTCTGGGGAACACCTACCATCTCTACCTCAGGCCCGGCATCGCGGTCATCGAGAAGCTGGGGGGTCTGCATCGCTTCATGAGCTGGTCCGGCCCCCTGCTTACCGATAGCGGAGGCTACCAGGTCCTCAGCCTGGCCCACCTGCGCCGGGTAAGCGACGATGGGGTGCTCTTCCGCTCCCATATCGATGGCAGCGAGCACTTCATCACCCCGGAGCTCTCCATACAGTTCCAGGAGGCGCTGGGTGCCGATATTATCATGGCCTTCGATGAGTGCCCCCCTTATACCGACGACCACAACGCGGTACAGGAGGCGGTAGAAAGAACCCATCTCTGGGCAGAGAGGTGCCAGAGGAGCAGGCAAAGGGTAGACCAAGCCCTCTACGGGATAGTTCAGGGAGGCGCCTTCATGGAGCTTCGCCGCCATTCAGCGAACTTCCTTACCGCCTCAGGCTTTGATGGCTATGCCATCGGGGGGCTGAGCATTGGCGAGCCCAAGCAGGTAACCTACTCTATCGTGGAGGAGACAGTATCACTGCTCCCCGAGGACAAGCCTCGCTATCTAATGGGTGTAGGCTCACCTGAGGACCTCGTCGCTGGCGTCTCGATGGGGATCGACATCTTCGATAGCGCCCTGCCCACCCGCATCGCCAGAAACGGAGGGTTCTTCACCCGTAACGGCAGGAAAATCATAAGGAACGCTCACTTCAGGGATCGTGACATCCCTCTGGATGAGGGGTGCGACTGCTATACCTGCCAAAACTTCTCCACAGCCTACATTCATCACCTTTTCCGCTGCGAGGAGCTTCTGGCCTACCGGCTCGCCACCATCCACAACCTGCGCTTTATAATGAGGCTTATGGAAGAGATGCGGAGGAGCATAACTAACGGGAGCTTCCCCTCATTTAAGGATTCATTCCTCGCCAGCTACCGGCCTACCGATGAAGCGGTGAGGCTATCCCAAAGAGAGAAGGGAATGAAGTGGCGGGGCAAAAAGTCTGGTATTGACGCTAGCAATGGAGATGCTTAACTATGATCAATTCACTAATGGTGAGACTATATATAGATTACCCGCTCGGCAACCAGCTCCGGGGGAAGTTTAGTTTCACCTGCCGCTTCGCTATCTAACCTACCTATCACGCCTTCTCTGACACTACAGCGCCCCTGATATAGTCTACAATCTCCTGCGATGGCGTGCCGGGGCCGAAGACGGCACTAACTCCTATCTGCTCAAGCAAGGGGATATCATCCTCCGGGATTATTCCACCCGCAACCACGGTGACATCCAGCCCCCTCTCTTTGATCTGCTCCATAATGGCGGGGAGGAGGTCCCGGTGCGCACCGGAAAGAATGCTGAGGCCCACAACATCCACGTCCTCCTGCAGGGCGGTTTCAGCGATCATCTCCGGTGTCTGGCGAAGCCCACTATAGATAACCTCCATTCCTGCATCGCGCAGGATACGCACCACGTACTTGGCTCCCCGGTCGTGTCCATCCAGGCCCGGCTTGCTAATCAACACTCTGATGGTTTCTGCCATGATAATCCTTCCTATCTCAGACCTTCTCAACCAGCTCGATGAGCACCCCTTTGGTTGAACGGGGATGCAGGAAGCCGATCTTACCAGCTAGTCCATCTCTTGCATGCCTATCGATAAGCTCCACGCCCTTTGCCGCCAGTGACTTGAGCTCCTCATCGATGTTGTCCACCTCGATACAGATATGATGAATGCCCTCCCCCTTCCTCTCAATGAATTTAGCCACCCCCCCCTGGGGGTCAGTGGGCTCCAGAAACTCGATACTGGTGTCGCCCACATGGACAGTTGCCGCCTTAACCCCCTGGTCGGGGATATCCTCGATATGCTCCACCTTTAGCCCCAGGACGCTGTCAAAGACCCCCAGCGCCTCATAGAGACTCTTTACCGCAATCGCTATATGATCAACCTTCTTAAGCACCTTTTGCCTCCTCTTTTTCGCCTTTCTCGCGCTTAGGTTACCTGTATCCAGGATACTCGATTTGCTTTACTTGCATTATCCTTTTCATAAAGCAATCAAGTGAAATACTCCGCAGATTAGCGCCGACAACTTCCTCTCCTTCCAACGCTTTATTCATACGGCAAAACACCTAGAATGCAGCGATTTCCCGCTGCTCCCCGAAGACACCCCGCAGCACATCGCATATCTCGCCAATGGTAGCATAGGCTGCCACGCACTCCAGAAAGGCAGGCATGGTATTCTCAGTTCCGCGGGCAGCCCCTTCGAGCTTCTTCAGGGCAGCGCCCACTGCATCGCCGTTCCGTTCCTGTTTCACCCGGGCCAGGCGTTCCTTCTGCCGCTTCGCCACTTCGGGATCGAGACGAAGCAGACCGCTCGGCTTGGGATAGGAGGAGACGAACTTGTTAACCCCGACCACGACCCGCTTCTCGCTCTCGATATCCTTCTGATAGCGATATGAGCTTTCCTGAATCTCCCGTTGCGGGAATCCCTGCTCGATGGCCGCCAGCGCGCCGCCCATACTATCTATCCTCTCGATATACTCCATCGCCTCCGCCTCCAGCGTATCGGTCAGCGACTCCACAAAATACGAGCCCGCCAGCGGATCCACGCTATCGGCAACCCCGCTCTCATAGGCCAGCACCTGCTGAGTTCTCAGGGCAATGGTTACCGCCTCCTCGCTGGGCGTGGCATAGGCCTCGTCGCGGGAGTTGGTATGCAGCGACTGTGTCCCCCCCAGGACAGCGGCCAGCGCCTGCATCGTGGTGCGGATTACATTATTATCGGGCTGCTGTGCGGTGAGAGTGCAGCCACCGGTCTGGGTATGAAAACGCAACATCCAGGAGCGGGGATCCTTAGCGCCGAAGCGCTCCTTCATGATCCTGGCCCACAAGCGGCGAGCCGCCCGAAACTTGGCTACCTCCTCAAACAGGTTGTTGTGGCTGGCAAAGAAGAAGGAAAGCCTACCGGCGAAGTCATCCACGTCGAGCCCTACGTCAATGGCAGCCTGAACATAGGCGATGCCATTGGCCAGGGTGAAGGCCAGCTCTTGAGCTGCTGTAGCCCCCGCCTCCCTGATGTGGTATCCACTAATGCTGATGGTGTTCCAGCGCGGCACATACTCCCCGCAGTATTTGAATATATCGGTGATCAACCTCATAGAGGGGCGGGGCGGCAATATATAAGTACCGCGAGCGACATACTCCTTCAGTATATCGTTCTGAATGGTGCCATTGAGCTTCGCCGGGTCAACCCCCCGCTTTTGCGCCAGGGCAATATACATCGCCAGCAGGACAGGGGCAGTGGAATTTATCGTCATCGATGTGCTCACCCTATCCAGGGGGATCTGCTGAAACAGCACCTCCATATCACCCAGCGTGTCGATGGCAACACCGACCTTCCCGATCTCTCCCCGGGCAAGCGGATGGTCGGAATCATAGCCGATCTGGGTGGGAAGATCAAAGGCAATGCTCAGACCGGTTTGCCCCTGCTCCAGCAGATAGCGATATCGCTCGTTTGACTCCTCGGCGGAGGCAAACCCGGCGTACTGCCGCATTGTCCAAAGCCTTCCCCGATACATAGTAGGCTGGATGCCACGGGTGAAGGGGTACTCGCCAGGGTAGCCAATGCGCTCACTGTAGTCCTGCCCATCGAGGTCCTCAGGGGCGTACAGGGCCTTAACCTCTGTTCCCGATGTAAACTCGAATCGCTCCTGTCGCTCAGGGGCCTTTTGTAGCGCCTTTGCCAGCGCCGTATCCTGCCATTCATGCTTGCTTTTGCTCGGCATAGCACCTCCCACTTATAGATTGTGAACGAATTAACTAGCTTGAGTTTATCCTATCTTTAGATAGGTGTCAATCGGGGAATATACGGGGTCTAGCTCTCATACTTCTCCCACTCCATAGCCTGAAAAGTGCTTAGAATGTCCTGGACACCGCACAAGAATCGTTTGATTAATGGTAGCCAAATTATTATAATAAATCGATGTCTTCACAAGATGGCACGGAGCGAGTTGTATCGGGGAAGCCCAAGGAGGAGGATGTCTCCCTGGATACCACCCTACGCCCCAAGCGTATTACCGATTTTCTAGGGCAGGAGAAGGTAAAGGATAACCTGAAGATCGCCATCGCCGCCGCCCAGGGCAGAGGTGAACCACTGGATCATATCCTGCTATACGGACCCCCGGGCCTGGGTAAAACCACGCTGGCCAACATCATCGCCGCCGAGATGAGGGTGAACATCAGGACCACCTCAGGACCCGCGGTAGAGCGCACCGGAGATATCGCCGCCATCATCACCAGCCTCAAAGAGAACGATGTCTTATTCATTGACGAGATCCACCGCCTCAACCGGGCGGTGGAGGAGAAACTCTACCCCACGATGGAGGACTTCGTGCTTGACCTCATCCTGGGCAAGGGGCCGGGGGCAAGGAACCTGCGACTCAATCTGCCCAGATTCACCCTGATCGGGGCCACTACTCGCTTCGCCATGCTCAGTCCACCGCTCAGGGACAGGTTTGGAGTGGTCTATCGACTCGATTTCTACGATGAGGAGTCCATTGCAGCAATAATCAGGCGCTCGGCGCGCATAATGGGGATCGAGGCCGAGGAGGGTGGCATCAGTGAGATAGCACGACGCTCCCGAGGCACACCCAGGGTGGCGAATCGCCTGCTCAGGAGGGTCAGGGACTACGCCCAGGTGATAGCGGAGGGGGTGATCACCCAGAAGGTGTCTCTCGAGGCACTATCCCGGCTTGAGGTGGACAAACTGGGGTTGGATGAACTGGACCACAAGGTACTGCTGACCATTATCCAGAAATTCGATGGCGGGCCGGTGGGGCTGGACACTATCGCCGCCTCCATAAGCGAGGAGGCCGATACTATTATGGATGTCTATGAGCCATACCTGTTGCAGTTGGGCTTTCTGGAGCGAACCCCCAGGGGAAGGGCGGTGACCCGCCACGCATATGAGCACCTGGGGCTGCCCTACAAACAGCCACCACAGCTAGGCCTGTTCGAGCAAACATGAATTTTCCAAGACTTTTTAAGTAACCTTGGCAACTACCGTCCAGGGCAAATCTAAATTCCGAGACACGAAATGAACCAAATCCTGCTTCATTGCTGCTGCGGCCCCTGTGCCACCTATACGGTGAACCGGCTCAGGGAAGAGGGGTTTCAGGTAACCGCTTTCTGGTACAACCCCAACATCCACCCCTTCACCGAGCACCGTAGTCGCCTGGAGGCGATGCGCACTCTGGCACAGTTAGTGGAGCTACCGCTCATCGCTACAGAGGGCTACGATATGATCGCCTACTTCCGGGCGGTGGTGGGACACGAGGATGAGCGCTGCGGAGACTGCTTTAAGATGCGCCTCAGAAGGACCGCCGCAGTTGCCCGCGAGAAGGGTTTTACCAGCTTCACCACCACGCTGCTGATCAGCCTCTATCAGAAGCATGAGCTGCTGCGCGAGGTCGGTGAAACGGCGGCGAAAGAGCAGGGCATCGATTTTCACTACGAGGATTTTCGAACTGGCTTCAGGGAAAGCCAGCGCCTATCGAGGGAGCTGAATCTATACCACCAGAAGTACTGCGGCTGCGTCTATAGCGAGTGGGAACGCTTCGGAAAACCCACCCGCTAATTCGAAAGGTAGACGGGGGAAATAACTACATTGTACTATATGAGACCGCTGAAAAAGAGGTGTAGGATACTTCCTGCCGGGGGTCTCCCCGATGTATCGGGGCAGCTTTAAAAAGTCCCCCAAGATTGGGGGATTAGGGGGTTGATTGAGACTATTTCAGCAGTCTCTATCTTTAAAAGCATGTTTATGTATTGAAAGGAGACGCGTGGATATGAAACGTATAAAGAATTTAGGGCTCATGCGCCCTGGCGGCAAGCGTGGCTTCACCCTGATAGAACTCCTGATCGTGCTGATAATAATATCCATCCTCGCCAGTATAGTAGTCCTATCCGCTGGTGGTATAGCCGACCGGGCCCGTCAAATCGCTTACGACGAGGTCAGGTCTCAAATACAGAACGCAGTCATCGTCCACCTGATTTCATCTGCGAGTTTCCCCGTAACCGGCACTACAATTAATATAGATGGGGACCCCTACAACATCATTGACATCTGCGCGCTGACCGGCCCAGAGGGACTACTAACAAAGGTGCCTACCGGTTGCTGGCAGGGTACCGCTGAGGACGACGACAACTGCGCTGGGTCGGGAAATGCAAGTTGCACCGGCTGTGAGACTGAGGCGCACTACACTTGGGCTATCGGAACCAGGGGAGAGGTGATCTCCGTGTGCAAAAATACCGATGCCAATGGTGGCGGTTGCAGCAGCGATGCGTCTGATGACTACCAGGGTGTTTGGCCGTAATCGCCGATGTGTGGTGAAACAGACAGAGCTTGTTGGTGAGAAGGCAATCGAGCGCGGTAGACATCGCCATCATTTTAGCGGGTGGGTAATCCATCCTCTGTTGGGTATACGCTATGGACTTGGCGTTGGCTCCGGTGTCGGTTCTGGAGTCGGTGTAGGCGTTGGCTCCGGTGTGGGCGTTGGCTCTGGAGTAGGTGTCGGCCCAGGTGTAGGCGTTGGCTCTGGAGTGTGTGTTGGCTCTGGCGTGGGCGTTGGCTCTGGAGTGGGCGTTGGCCCAGGCGTAGGTGTTGGCTCTGGTGTGGGCGTTGGCTCTGGTGTGGGTGTTGGCTCTGGTGTCTGTGTAGGCTCCGGTGTGGGTGTTGGCTCTGGCGTAGGTGTTGGCTCGGGTGTGGGTGTCGGCTCTGGCGTAGGCGTTGGACCCGGTGTAGGTGTTGGCTCTGGTGTGGGCGTAGGTGTTGGTTCCGGTGTGGGTGTCGGCTCTGGCGTCGGTGTTGGTTCCGGTGTGGATGTCGGCTCTGGCGTCGGCGTCGGCTCTGGAGTAGGAGTAGGCTCCGGTGTAGGTGTTGGCTCTGGCGTCGGTGTTGGCTCTGGGGTGGGCGTAGGCTCTGGTGTGGGCGTAGGCATAAGCTCTCCCTCCGCCACAGCAACCGGTCCAAAGGGGTCGGGTAGTATTGAGCCATCGCTCATGATGAAATCGATGATGAAAACCTTCCCCTCCATGTTCTCATCGAAGGTGAAATCGATCTTGTATTTTTCCTCTGGTGCAATGGTGCAATTTCCAATATCCAGTTCCGTCCCAGAGGGCTTCTCACCAGTCCATTCCACCTCGCCCCAAAACCAAATGTTCACTATCCGAATATCCGCCCCATTAGGAGTCCAGCTAACCTTGACCTTGTCTATGGTGATGTTATATTCACCGCCGTTTCCAATCTTCATGCCATGAAGTCTGGTATGAGCACCATAAGGGGACCCAACCAGCTCGGCCTTATCTTTGTCCACGACCAGGTCATCGGCCTCATGCCACCAGACCCCTGCCTGAATGGTGACACTGGTCGTCTCCGTATCGCTGAAGTAGGCCCGGCTGTCTCCCACATCCATCGAGGCCGCCGTCAGCAAAAGCTGCATCGAGTTCACCACCAGCAGAAGGGCTACGCCCAGAATGAATATGATTCGAACCTTACTCATTTTGAAGCCTGTCTAACATAACGTTTTCACGTTTTCGCCGCAAATCCCTGGAGGCAATAAAAATGTTCCTCAGCTCGATCCCGATGATGATAGCAGCCGGTATGCCGATGAGGAGACCAAGGCCGAGCGTGCTCCTAACAAAGTCCGTAAAATATCCCGCGTAAGGGACGCTCACCCACACCCTGCCCACGACATTCTGCGCCGGCACAGTGTAAGCATCGGGTTCCTCATTGGCATCGCCCTTGGTGCGAAATACCAGTCCGCTTTCCCCATCGATCACCTGCGTCACCCTGTGGGTAACTCTAACGCTGGTATCGGTGGGGGGTGCAAAGGTGATAATATCTCCCTCGCTAACGGTTTTAGGCTCTACCGGCCTTATCACCGCCAGGCTTCCCAGCTTTATTGCCGGCTCCATGCTGCCGCCATATACAGCATCGACCTGCCAGCCGACCTTCGGGCCAACGAAGATACCCACCGACACCAGGATAGCCATCACCAGAAGCACGGTTGCCAGAGCCTCAAAAATCCTTGTCAGCATTTACCCTTCTACCTTGTCGCTGTTCGAATAACAAATTATGAAGATTCCTTCAATAATACCCCACTACGGGTGCCCCCCGATAAATCGGGGGGCACCCAATCAAGATGCCGTTGCAGCATAACTTACTGGCTACTCTACTGGTTCACTGGTTCAGAGTGAATACGAAGTCGCTGACCAACTGATCACCCTGATAGTCGTTGTCGGCGGTTGGGTGGAACTTTAGACCCAGCTGGAAGCGTCCGGTGCCAACCGGGGCCGGTAGGCCCGATGATGGGATCCTTCTCCAAGTCGTCCAGGTCTTTCCACCCGTTACTCTTGACATCCTCGAAGAGGAGCAAACAGTTGATTACGCCAGCGCCATCTTCGTATTCCATCCACGTTACCTGCATGAACCAGTCCATGTCGGTGGTGCCCTCTTCCGTGTCCGACTCCGGGCCAAGAGGGTCGATGACGGTGTTAATCACCGTGATGTCCAACGTGCTTGCCGGTACCGAGCCCACGTTATTCAGGCCGAGTTCCTCTACTGTGCCTGTGAGCTCGTCTCCCGGCTTCATGTTCGACATCGTCCAGGTTGCAGTGACGCCGTCCCCCCAGGGCTCACTGTTGTCCTTCAACTTCAGGTCAAGGGTTCCAGCAGTGAAAGTGTTTCCCGTGCTGGTCTCGGTGTCCTGAAATCAGGCAAAGGTGCCGGTTCCTACCAACCCTATCACCAGAAAGGCAGCCAGCATTGAAAGCAGAAGCTTTCTCAGCAGAAACTTCTCCATATTGACTGACCCTCCTTTCTAGTGTCTAGGGAGAGTAGGCAGGACAGGGAGGTTGCCCTGCCCTACCTCTGCTGACCGGTTAGGGTTGGGTTACTGGTTAATGCTTCTGACTTACATTATCTTGGACCCCCTCGAACTCGATATCAAACGAGCACGAAGCTCCTTGATAACTATTTCCAGCAGCATCCGCGAATTTGAGCACTAGGTAAATCTGGTAAGTTCCGCCTACCGGTATAGCAGGGTTGCCCGCGGGTACCACATCATAGCCATCACCAGTGCAGTAGTCTACCCAAGTGGTGTCTCCCACCCACGAAGCGAGTATCAGCTCCTTGAGTGTCAACGGTTGCAGGTTATCACCCACCAGCTTCCATAGATCCTGGGTTGGTTGCATACTGTCTATCCAACCATACCCGGGTATGTACTCATTATACTCCACAACCTCTATTACTTTAGCTAGGTCAGCAACAGTGTAGCTGTAATTGTAGTAGGTGGTGAACAGGTAGTTAATGGGGATACTTCCTACATTACGCAAGCTAATTACGCCAGTAGTAAAAGTCTCTCCTGGTGCCCAGCCACTTGGTGACTGCCATGATGCAGTAACAGGAACACCATTATTCCAACCTTCATTGTTATCGGCTATCGTCATGTTCAAAGTTCCGGCGGTCATGACGTTGCCGGTGCTCTTCTCGGTGTCGCTGAAGTAGGCCATGGTGCCACCGGCAACAATGGCAACAGCCACGGCAATCACCATCACGCTAATTAGAATCTTTTTCATCTTTCTTTTTCTCCTTTTTTATTTTAGCCTCTTCCTCATCGACCCCCGTACCGTATGCGTCACCTCATCCAACAGCCACGTGACGCTCCTCACGGGCAGGAATCTTCGGCTTCTTCACTTCTATTCAGTTTTCGTTCTATCGCCCTCATCGACCCCCGTCACAGAGAGCAACCCTATCAATTAAGGGTGAGTCATGCTTCCTGCCGGGCAGGACATATCAGCCTTTGTTAACTATCTATTATTAAGTTTGAAAGGTTCGAAAAGCTCAAAATAAAGAGCCGGCTGTACCCCGCATCAGGCGGCACGGCCGGCTCAATCCATTTGACTTTTCTAGCTATTTTTGTTAGAATAACAAATGGGCGTATAGGTGCTGTGCGTGCCTGATGCCTTTGCCCCGGTGAGCCAACACTCATTCGGGGCTATTTTATATTTATATTATTATTAACTAAGAATTATCTCCCCCCCTGCATCTCCTAAGTGAAAACCAACCCTCAAACAACCTCTTATTTAGCCTAAGCTAATCAACAAACAATATGCGCCATCATTAACTTCATCAACTATTTACGAAAATATCTCCCCACATCATCTTGATACAAGCTACCTTTATTGTCAACCTGCATTATCGCTCATTTAGTTTCGGTTTCCTACACAATTTGCTGGTAAGGCTGGCGTCCTAATCTCCCCAGAGAACCTCCGTGGCTTCGACTAACGAAGCAACCGGGTCAACCAGGAGCTCCCTTACCAGAGTCCTTAACCCCTCGTGCTCCGATATGAAGTCCGCTACCGGAGGGCTGGTCTGGTAGTACCACTCCACAAGTTGAGAGCCCACTTTGCTTTCCAGCAGCACCTCATCCCTGAAGGCCCGTAGCACATCGATCTCCGAAGCACTCGCTGTGCCATAGGCAGCAGTGGCGATGAAGCAGGGCCCTTCTCCCTCAGGGGTAGTCTCGGCATAGAGCTCAGCCCAGTCAACGGCTAGCTGGCCGTAAGTGGGGCAACCACTCCACGCCGATGCTGTACAGTCTACCTTCACCGTTATGCTTCCGCTCAAATTCAGATCGGATATGCTGATATTGTGGGTGTACCATGTCTCAGGGTCAATTATAGGGTCCGGATCGGTATAGGTCTTGACTAGATGAGAGTTCACATACACCTCGAAACTGTCGTTGCCACTTCCGTCAAGCACGCTCAGCAGCAGTTCTGTAGCGGTCATTCCTGTGCCGGTGTCTAGGGTTAATGATCCCCAGAACAGTTCAGGGTTACTACACTCCGAGCCATTCACCGTGCAGCGGCAGTCGTCGATCCCACCGTAACCCCCTCCACTTGTCGCAGGTTCTATAGGACCCCATCCTTGCAGGTTATGGCCTGCTTCGCTTGTTGTGTCGCCGATGTCCACATAGTCCACTGGACTCTGGGCGCTGACCACAGATACTGCTACCGCCGCTGCCAGCGATAAGACCAGCACCAGGGCCAGTGCCACATAAACTATCCTCGCTTTCACTTCTTCACTCCCATTCTACTTTGAAACCTAACCGACTCTACTCTAACCCGCTGAATTTAGCTGATTATCTTTGCCTAAAATATTGTCCATGAGGCAGATAACGATGGTGAAGCGGAGCTTGAAAATAAAAAACCTTAAGCTACGGGCTTCTACACCCCGCTTAAAGGTTCTTTTTTTAGGCAAAACCACAGAATCACCATAGGCCATCACACTTCCCTGAGCCGATATTCTTTTTTTTGTGTGAATCCCCAGTTTTGCCTATCTGCAGGAAGCGCCCCTGGCGAAACGCTCAATTTCATGCTAACACAAGATGCGCCATTTGTCTGTCGGGAAAGTATGTATTTTTTGTGGGGAAAGTATGTATTTATTTGTGTGGGGAATTCCCTTACAAATAAGTGGTTTTTTGTAGGGAGCGTATGTATCCTTGTGGGGAGGGACGTTTTGACACACGTCAATATCATAATGCACGGCAACAGGCTGTCAGGTCCTAATAATGCGAATTGCCTGGATGCGAGCTAGTCCACACCTCCTTTTTTTTCACCTCCCCACCCATTACGTAGGGAATTAGATGCTATCTTAATCACCTAACATTTCGGACTTGACTTTTGCACAAAATTACATTATTATAAATATCTTAGCATATCCTCTTAACAGTTACCATTTATTAACGCTAATTAATAGGGAGTGGGAGTCAAGAAAATGAACGGGAATCCAGTAAGGATGATCAAGGTGAAAGAGGTAGCCGCTATACTTAATGTGCACCCAAATACGGTGAGGCAATGGGGGGATAAAGGGCTTATAAAAAGCTATCACGTTGGCCCCCGTGGCGACAGGAGGTTTCGACCTGAGGACATCGATAATTTTCTCAGCATGTGGCGAGGGGATGGGGAAGGAGTACTCGTCGTTGACGATGATGTTAAAATTCTGCAACTTATTGAAGATGTTGTTGTAGGGCAGGGTCACAAGGTTACCTGCTGTGAAACGGGCGAGAGGGCCCTGGAGGAGATAAATAGGAAGCGATTCGACCTGATATTCCTTGACCTGGTGTTGCCTAATATGAGTGGATTGGAGGTACTACGGGAGATAAAGGCCAAGAACGGGAGAACAGTCGTGGCTGTTATTACGGGATATGGCGACTACCCCATAGCCCTGGAGGCTATGGCGCTTGGACCTATGTATTTCATCAGGAAGCCCTTTCAGGTACCCGAAATCCTTGAGGTTCTTAACGCGGTAATGGGAGTAAAGGTTTAGGGCGGTTAAACCCCTCAGCCTTCTAACATATTCGCAGTAACGGCAGCTTTGATAATGTTCCTCTGAAGTCCCAAAAGGTTACTTTTCATCCAGAGTGACTACCGTTTTTCTAGCTTCAAGCATTTAATTATCCGAGGCCTTTTAATTTTCGCTCAGCTTTATTCTCAGATTCGCTTAAACTGCTCCACGCAATCTTCACCTCCAGATCAAATCGCCTCTCTCAGCTTTATTTCTACTCCAAAATCGCCGACCTATCTCGATATTGAATATTACTCCCTCAACCTCTCAAGGCCAGCCACGCAGTAGCCCAGGGGCAGCCACTGGCAGTCCTGGCATATCTGCTCCAAATCCCGGCGGCTTATAGAGGAGCGAATCCTCTGCTCAACAGCGGACCAGGTTACTTTATCACCCGATACCAACCCCAACCTCATCATAACAGCGCGGTCCCGCTTCTTTACCATCTCTTCCGATTGAGGACCTTCTTCACGGCAGCCCCCATCCTTGAGGAAAGGGCAGGGGGTACAGATATCATCGGGCTCACTGATTACCTCGATCAGGGTCTCTGGACATGAGAGGAGCTTAAATACTATTTTAATCATATCTTGCAGAAACTCGGGGGAATAGCCCAGCCCCCTGAAGCCAAGGAGGCAAATCAGATGATGCGCCCGTAACATCATTCGCCTACGTCTCCTCTCGGTAGTTTGCAGAGAAATGCCCGCCAGGGCATCTCACCCCAAGAAGCTCCCGTGTTCGGATATCTATCTCGCATTTATCACCATATGCATGACCGTCACATAGGGACTAGCATGCTTTTTGTAGTGAAGGCAGAACTGAGGTAGATTGCATAGTGAATGGGTGTACGTACGTGATGCGGTTATAAAACTTAAAGTAAGAGTCAACCTAATGGCGGCAAGCTATACGAGACGTAGCATATTAACTGAGACAGATGGAATAGTCTCAATCAACCCCCTAATCCCCCAATCTTGGGGGACTTTTTAAAGCTGGGGGACACCCCCAGACCCCCGGCAGGAAGTATCCTGCACCTCTTTTTTAGCGGTCTCTAACTAACTGTATATGTTCCTGTACCGACTGCAATAAGATGCTTTTCCTCATTGCACAATTCCATACGTGTGACTGCTAACTTTTTGCCAGTTCGTAGGACGGAAGCGGTTGCCGTGAAAATCTTGCCTTTACCTGGTCGCAGATAGTCAATGCGCAGGTCAACGGTACTCATGTTTTTCAGTCTTTTCACCTGTTCTTGCACGGTTTGTTCTTTGATATCCTTTAATACACTCCAGGCAACTATAATGCCCCCAATAATATCTATCACGGCCGCGATAACCCCTCCATATAGAATACCTTGCCCTGGATATCCGCACAGTTCATCTCGCATTGCAAGTTTGATGCATATACTGTCAGTGTCCAGCGGCTCAACCGTCATGCCCAAGAGTTCATGGAAGGGATGATACCTTGTTAGAAGGCCCATCGCTCCCTGTAGTCTCTGGTTCTCATCACTCATATCTTGCATAGCCCAGGTCCTCACTTTTAACTTAGAAATTCGACTGAATTTGCATTCGGTAGACTTGCATGATATATACTGCCGATATACACCCAGTTTGTCAAGTTGACATCAGAAGGAGCGTAAAAAGATAGCGGCAGGTAGCACAATATGGTAACATTGATCCACTATCACCCTAACGAGGATACCTTGAGCTATACAGTACGACCAATGCGGTTGGCCGATGTTCCCCAGGCCACCGAGATCGATCAGGAATGCTTCCCCACTCAGTGGCCTCCACCACCCTACAGAAGTGATCTCCTGTTCAACAGGCCAGCCCGTTACCTGGTAGCTTGTGAGAATGAGAACCATGCTGCGCCATTGGGAAAAAGGGAGCAGCGCGGCTCCCCGCTCGACCACCCCCGGGTAGGGGCAAGACGCCTCTTTTACAAAGCAGGGGCATCTCCTCCCAGTCAACTAGTTGTTGGCATCATTGGCTTCTGGCTCATGGCAGGGGAGGCTCATATCACCACTATAGGGGTACGACAGGCATATCAACGGCTGGGGATCGGCGAACTGCTGCTTATTTCCGCAATCGATCTGGCCCTAACACGGCAGGCCGAGGTGATAACACTGGAGGTGCGCCTCTCCAATATAGCAGCCCAGGAACTCTACCAAAAATACGGCTTCACCAAAAGGGGGGTTAGAATAGGTTATTATACCGATAATCGAGAGGATGCCGTTATTATGACCACAGACACGCTCACCTCTGCCCTCTTTCAGAGCCAGTTCCAGCTACTGAAGCGAGCCTATGCCGAGAGATGGAGAACAGCAACTCGCATTCTGGATCGAAATATTGGTTGAGGTATTGACAAACACCTCCGAAATATACATAATAAGATAATGTTATTTATTATACTATGTATATATATTGACAAATATAACACAATATAGTAAGATAATGCAAGCAAGGTTAAAGAGCTAACATGCATATCGATGATTTGCTACGGGATACCGTAGAAAGAGGTGCGTCAGACCTTCATCTCACTGCCGGTGTTCCGCCGGTGGCACGCGTCGACGGTGAACTAGTTCCCAACGATAGTCTGCCAAGCCTAACCGCCCAGGACATGGAGCAGATCCTTAAAGATACTACCACTGAGGAACAAAGGGTGACATTTGAACGGGAATGGGAACTGGACTTCGCCTATAGCATTTCGGAAGTTGGACGCTTCCGCGCCAATGCCTGCATACAGAGGGGTACCATTAGTCTCTGCTTCCGTATGCTTCAAACAGATCTCCCCGAAATTGAGCAGCTAGGGCTGCCCGATGTATGCAAAGACCTGGTCTTGAAGGAACACGGGTTGGTGCTGGTCACCGGCCCCGCAGGTAGTGGCAAATCGACCACCCTTGCCGCAATGATCAAGCATCTCAATAGCCTGAGGAGCCGAAGTGTTGTCACCATCGAAGACCCTATCGAGTTTCTCCATAAGAACGATAAATGCTTAATCACGCAACGAGAGGTTGGGACCGACACCATGAGCTTCGCTAACGCCCTTAAGCACACCCTGCGCCAGGACCCCAATGTTGTCCTGGTAGGAGAGATGCGGGACCTGGAGACCATCGCCATAGCGTTAACCGCTGCGGAAACCGGACACCTTATTCTCGCCACGCTCCACACTCCCAGCGCCCCTCAAGCCATCGACAGGGTCATCGACGTCTTCCCCCCTTACCAACAGCAACAGGTGCGAGTTCAGCTCTCCACCGTTCTGCAAGGTGTGCTATATCAAACACTGATTCCGCGTCTTGACGGCAGAGGGCGTGCCGTCGCCGTGGAGGTTATGGTCGCCAACGATGCCATAAGAAACCTCATTCGGGAGTCGAGGACTTCCCAGATGTGGAGCACCATGCAGACGAGCTCCCGTTATGGCATGCAAACGATAGATCAAGCGATAATGCAACTATACCATAGACGGATCATCTCCCTGGAAGAGGCACTCAGACGGTGTCAGGAGCCAGATTCGGCAAGGAAGTCGCTTGCCCGGACCGTGGAGCGTTAGTAGTGCTCTTGGCGCCCCTAACCACTGTGTATTCCAATTAGCCAGCGCGTAAGCGATCTTTCCTGGATATCCACGCTCTCTATGCTTGCTCCACCTTCATGATAATAGCACCAGGGTCGCAGACGACAGCACACAGGCCGCAACCGAAGCACTTTGCCAAATCGATCGTGGCCTTGAGCTTCCTGGATGTGGAAGACTTCTTCATTTCTATTGCCTCAAAAAAGCACCGCTCCACACAGTCCTGGCAGCCGTTACAAAGCTCCTGATCGACTTCAGCACGAAAACGGCTCTTCTCCAGAATTTGCTCCATATTGCCCAGCTTGATGCCGATAGCGAAGATGGCACAGCAATCGCGGCAACAGTTACATATCTCATTCAGACGACCGTATGCCGCCATGGGCCAGGTGTGTATCAGGCCCACATCCTCAGCTCGATCGGCGATAGCGACGGCCTCCTCCGCGGAAATCCTGTTTCCGGCACCCCGATTGATGGCATATTCCGCTCCCCGGTTGAATTGAAGGCAGACATCAATCGGGGCATCACACCCCCTCATCGACCTGCGGCAGCTACAGGGAATCACTGCGATGTGGTCTGCTCCTTTAATTAGCTCCCTGATATTCTCCTCGGGTAAAAGCTCGCCGTCCGAGATTTCAGGGCTCCGCTCGATCGCCTTCCAGGCGGGAAGAACCCTGATAAACTGCACATACGAATCCCCGAGGCCGCTTGCCATTCGCTGAATCCACTCAGTTTCCTGAAGCTCCTTCCACAGGTCCAGAATCTCGGTATCGATCCATTTCTCATCGCTAGAAAGCGTGGAATCATGCAGCTGCGTCACATCTCGGGCGAAGCAAAACCCCTTACTGGTGGGGATGACCAGTCCTCTCTCCATGAACTCCTCGAGCTTCCGCTGCACCGTCTCCTCGTCCGTTCCCGATTTACGGGCCAAGTCAGATGGCTCAGCCGGTAATTGGAGCAGCAGCCTACCCTCATCAGGGGTAAAAAGCTTCTGCAATACCCGGAGCAGACTTTCCGACCCGGTATAATTCAGCCTCTTAACCAGTTCGGTGTATACATCGCCTGTTTCCATTAGTAACCTCCTTCTGCAACGGTGCCCAGCAAACTTTACCCTGTTTGCCTGAACGCTAAACTACTAACAATGTGCTCCTTTTTGTGCACGTTCCATTTTACGATAGAAAAATTGTGCGGGCAAGCCTCTGTGACCAGCACATCACTTACCCGTCACCCCTAGCCATTTGTTACTGCCATTGCCAGGAGCATTAGCCATCAACTATACCCCCTCCCCCAATCACCGTGTAGCAGTGATCTGCCCCCGCCTTCAATCACGCTCGAAGCGCCGCTGCTAAACCTTTATGGAGCAGGTGAACCGTTGACACCCAGTTAAATTCGATTTATAGTATATAGTGTAGTATACTGCGCCACCCAGATTATTCGCCTCAAAAATAATTTACCGGGAGCAGTACAAAGCTGTCTCTTTATAGAGGTAGTGCATCCCAAAAAATAGGTGCCTGGAAAGGGGGAAATGAATTGGAGACCACAGTAAAATCGAAGGTATTGCAGCAATTCCAGGAAGCAACCGAGACCATCGTTAACCCTGAATTGAAGAAATGGATAGAGCAGGGCGGCAAGGTGGTGGGCCACTTCTGCTCCTATGGGCCGGAGGAGATCATCACCGCCGCAGGTATGGTCCCCTTCCGCATGAGGGCCACAGGCAGCAGGGGGACGGAGCTGGCGGATGCTTATCTGAGCAGCATCAACTGCAGTTTCTGCCGTCACTGCTACAATATGGGGCTGCAGGGCGACTACGATTTCCTCGAGGGGCTCATCTGGCTCAACAACTGCGACCACGTCCGGCGCATATACGATAACTGGATACGCAAGGTGGACACACCGTTCACCAAAATGATGAGCCTCCCCAAGATGACCACCGATGTGCAGGTGCAGTGGTTCCGCGACGAATTAAAAATACTGAAGGAGGCTCTGGAAAAGCATCTAGGCATCACCATCAGCGATGAAAAGTTATGGAAGGCGATAAAGCTCCACAACCAGACGCGGCGCCTGCTGAGGCAGCTCTATGAGCTCAGGAAAAAGGATAACCCGCCGATAACCGGTGCGGAAGCACTTGCCGTTGTCGTGGCCAGCACCGCCATGCCGAGGGAGCCGTTTAACCAGATGCTCAAGGAGCTGCTGCAAGAGCTGAGCGACGCGGAAGGCATCAAGGATTATCGGGCGAGGTTGATGATCGTGGCTGGCATACTCGATGATCCGGCGTTCATTAAAGTCATCGAGGAGCAGGGAGGTCTGGTGGTCACCGACTCGATGTGTTTCGGCACCAGAATCATATGGAATGAGGTCGATGAGAAGTCCAATGACCCGCTTGCTGCCCTGGCGCGTTACTACATCCAGGATAAACCCGCCTGTCCGCGCATGTTCGATACTCAACCGCAAAGGTCCAAGTTCGTTATAGACATGGTCAAGGAATTCAAGGTTGACGGGGTTATCGGCGAGCGGATGATCTTCTGCGACCTGTGGACAGGTGAGAATTTCATGCTCGGCGGGGATTTAAAAGAGGAGGGTATTCCTTTCCTCAAGCTGGATAGGGAATATATCATGGCCGGCGCTGGCCAGTTGAGAACCAGGGCCCAGGCATTCCTGGAAAGCATGGGGAGGTAAACGGTGACTACAAAGAGAAAACAACCTGAAAAAGCACTTAAACTATATAGAGATGATAAAGCCTATATGCAGATGCTCCTGGATGCGCTTTCGCTGGATGAATCCGAGGAAGCAGAGATCAATAAGGGCGTAATAAAGGCGGTTTTGGATAAGTATGACGAAGTACTGGATTGTGCCGAAAACGACAAGCCATTCATCGCGAGCTGGTTCGCCTATGCAGCGGAGCTATTTACCGCCATGGGTGTCCCGTGGTGGATGTTTCCCCAGACTGCATTCCTCGGGATCGAAGCGCCACACATCACCGACGATATCGATGGATCCGAGAGGCTGCTGGGCAGCGATTTCTGTACCGTGCTCAGGCTTTCACTGTACTATGTAGAGGCCGATATGAGTCCAAAGCCGACTGCATGTATCGCCCTGCTTCACCCCTGCGACGGTACCACAATAGTCCACCAGGCGATTAAACACGGCAAGTGGCATGACGTCCCGATGTTCGGCGCTGACCCCCCTTACTGGGAGGATGAGCGAAGCTATGAGTACTATGCCGAGGAGCTCAGGCGTATGGTGGACTTTGTCACCGAGCACACCGGATACAAGCTGGATATCGACCGGCTGCGGGAGGTATGCGAGGAGTCCAACAAGGAGTACGCGCTGTGGCAGGAATACAACGAACTCAGGCGGGTGGTGCCATGTCCCCACGACTGGACCATCGGCCCGCCGCAATGCTTCGCCATGGCTACCTTCTACTATCCCGGCAAGCCCGGGGGCGCCGAATGGTTCAAGAGACTCATTGCCAACGCAGAGAAACGGGTAAAGGCAGGGGTAAGCGGTGTGCCGGGTGGGGAGAAGATCAGGATGCTGTGGTTTGACATCCTGCCGCTGATGTGGCAGTTCGACATACAACCGTGGTTGGAGTCGGAGTGGGGAGTGAGCATCGTCATGAACATGTTCGGCCATACCCCGTATGAGCCAATAGACACTAAGAACGAGGACACCATGTTCCGGGACCTGTCCAAGCGATCCCTCACCCAGTATCCCATGATCCGGCAGGCGCGGGGTGTGGCTGACCACTTCCTCGGCGATATAGAGAGAATTGTCAAAGACTACAAGATCGACTGCGTCGTCTGGCCAGCGCATATGGGCCACAAGGACGGCTCGGCCAACACCGGCATGATGAGGGAGAAGTGCCGTGAGCTAGGGGTTCCTTACCTGCACCTCGGCGTCGATATTTTTGACAAGAGGTACACCTCGGTGGACGAGGTCAAGGACAAGTTTTCCAAGTTCTTCAGCGCAACGGGGCTGGGCCAGAAATAGGTATAGATTACAAAGCAAGAAAGGAGATAGTATGATTGTTGGAGGCTGTGATGTAGGTTCTGCTACCGGCAAGGCGGTTGTGATGAAGAACGGTGAAGTCACCTCGTACGTGATTATCCCCTCCACTACCAAGCCAGAGATTACGGCGCGTACCGCCATGGATGAGGCGCTTAAGAAGGCTGGTCTGTCATCGCTGGATGACTTGGGATATATCGTGGGAACCGGCTACGGCCGTCTCAAGGTTCCCTTCGCCAATGAAAACATCTCGGAGATAACGTGCCACGCCCGCGGCGCCCACTGGCTCTGCCCCACAGTGAGAACGGTTGTCGACATCGGTGGGCAGGACTGCAAGGTGATGTCCTTAGATGATAAGGGCAATGTCCTCGAGTTCGTTATGAATGACAGGTGCGCTGCGGGTACGGGCAGGTTCTTCGAGGCGATGGCCCGCGTGCTCGAATGTGGGTTGGAGGGAATCTCATCTCTTTCGCTCAAGTCAGAGAGCCCGGCCATCATAACCAGCCAGTGCAGCGTATTTTCTGAGTCCGAGGTTGTAACCCTGATCAACGAGGGTACAGAAGTGGTCGATATAGCCGCCGGTGTCAACAACGCGGTGGCGGGCAGGTTGAATTCCATGGTGCGGAAGGTGGGCCTCGTCGAAGACCTGGCGCTGACCGGCGGATGCGCCAAGAACGAAGGGCTGGCCAAGGCACTTGAGGAGAAGCTAAAGGTAAGCGTGATAAAGCTGCCCTCAGACCCCCAGATCGCCGGGGCGATAGGGGCAGCCCTCATCGCCAGGGAGCGACTGAGTAAGAAATCCTGAGCCGATTCCCCCCTGTCAACATACCACATAGCCCAATTGAACTGGCAGCCTTCATTGTTCTGTTACTCTGAGCGACAGCGAATGGTACCGATTCTTCACTTCGCTTAGAATTACGGATACGGTTATTAAACATCTCAAGGAATCCAGACCTGCCAAGCGGAAACAGATCATGGCAATCTTCGACATATACATTAAGAAGCTGACTCAATACAGGGCGGAGGTGCGCCAGAAGGGTGGCGAAGTCAGAGAGATCGATTGTCCTCTCTCGGTCAGCGAGCTTCTTGAAGGGCTTCCGGTGCGGGTTGGCCCCGGGGCGAGCCCAGGAATAATACTCAGGGGAGACACCTTCATCGAGCTGGGGAATCCGGATTGCGGTTCCTCCGCCTTCCTGCTATGGACCGATAACACCTCCCTGCTCAGAGACGGCAGGATTACACTCATCGGCCCCGATATCCCGGAATCGTCAGGGGGCAGCCTGCCCTTCGGCCAGGTCCTCATGGTTAGTGGAGAGAGCCTCAGCGAAAAAGAGCACGAAGAGCTGGCGCGTAACCAGTACATAGCCGACCAGATAGAGGGCTACATGATAAGAAGCATACCTCAGCACATGTGGAGCAGGGTGAGTAATGAGGCGGCGGAGAAGGGCTTTTGTTTCGAGACCCTGGGAAGGGCGCTAATGGCCATCTTCAAGTCAGAGGTGTCCAAGATACAGGCAATGGAGATTATCTTCGTTACCTCGAGCAGGGAGGACCTTAAGCCCCTGGAGAGCATCGACGAGCAGGTGCGGGAGATATCCCATAACATCACCAAGGATGTCTGGAAGGCTAAAGGCTACGACCTGGATGAAATCGAGTGCACCCTCGGCTGGGACTGCCGCTCCTGCGAATATAAACCGGTGTGCGATGAAATCAGGACGGTAGTTAAGGTGCGCAAGAAAAAAACAAAGAAAACTAAGACCGCTGCTAATTCATAGCCTTGTTGATCTGAGAAGGAGAAATGCCCATGGCTGAATCTACCACTCCAAAAAACAGGCTTGTCGCTGTATGCGGCAAAGGAGGCACAGGTAAGACCGCATTCACTGCCATGATGACCAAGGTCCTACTGGATAATGGCCAGAGAGGCAAGCTGCTGCTCATTGACGCCGATCCGGCCATGGGCCTGCCCCTCGCCCTTGGCATAACCGTCAGACGAACCATGGGCCAAATCCGTGAGGAGATAATCAGGACTGCCAGGAAGGGCAAGCAGGAAGAAAGTCGCCAACTGGTCGATAAGCTCGACTACATGGTATTTGAGGCCCTCGAGGAGATGGACAACTTCGCCCTGCTGGCTATGGGACGCACCGAAACGCTGGGCTGCTACTGTCCGGTCAACAACCTTATGCGTGGGGCGATAGAAACCCTCTCCAAGAGCTTCGACACCATCCTCATCGATGGCGAGGCCGGCCTGGAACAGATAAATAGGCAGGTCATGGGCCACGTCGATACCCTGATTATAATTAGTGATGCTACATCCAGGGGCTTGCAGACCGCAGCCCAGATAAAAGGGATGGCTCAGAGCGAGAGGGTGATCCAGTGTGAGAGGCTGGGCCTGGTATTTAATAGGGTGCAGGGTAACGAGGAATTATTAAGACAAGCCGCACAGGATATGGGACTGGAGGTTTTTGGTTATATCCCCCAGGATGAAGATATCGCCCACTACGATCTGCTGGGCAAGCCCTTAATGGAGCTCACCACATCACCAGGCCTTGCCGCCGTTCGCAATATCGTGGAAAAACGCATTTTTGCGGAACGCTTTAGCTAGATTCTTTCTAATCAGCTCTGCGAACGCATGCCCTTAATCCTTAATAAAGGAGTCGGGTATCCGCTATCGCGTCGCAGCACCCGGCTTATTGACACTAATGTGAAGTATCTTACGTTAATGTGAAGTACGCCTACCTTTTAGCCCGAAAGTAGGGTGATTTCTGCAATACCCAACGGCGAACCAGGGGGCGAAAAAGTGGCACCAGATACCGCTTATAACCCAATAGCGAGGCTATCTCCTGCACGAAATCCTCAAACGTGTGCTGCTGATAGTTGAGCAAACTCTGGCTTTCACTGGTATCTAACCAGTCAGTCATAGCAGCTTTGGAACCGAAGGCCCTTTCAGGAAGCATCCCGATACCCATGGCATCCATCATCCGCCCCATAAAATCTCTATAGTAAAGCTGGCTACTAGGCCCACCTCCGATAAGTAATATCTTGCCCCATACTTTTTTACTGTTCACCGCATTGGCAAGAGCCAGCCCAGCGTCACGCGGATGGACAAATTCAATTCGCATATCCAGAGGGAAATCGAACATCTTCGGAAGTTCTTCAACCCCACCCAACGACATTGGGGGCACAACAGCGAATCGGAAGATGGCCCAATCCAACCCGGATTCCTGGACCAATCTCTCGCATTCAACCTTGTGCCGTGTATAGTTGTCCACTGGTTTGACCGGATCGGTGACGGTGCGCGGTGGTGGCTGGCTTTGGGTATCGCCAAAGACACTAAACGTCGAAGAGAAGATAATCTTAGGTGGTGGTAACACTGTTTTCATGGCTTGGAGCAGATTTTCAGTACCAGCCACGTTAATCTCCCTCGCCCACTGGGGACGGTCTTCGCTCGTGGGAGGCATGATAAACGCCAGATGCATAATGACATCCTGGTCCTTAACGGCGGCAGCCAGGTCATCGGGGCTACGCACATCTCCCCATACTACCTCTATCTGGTCCTCGATCCTCTGGGCAGCTTTTTCATTTGCCCTCGTTTTAAGGTCGAAGCACCTCACTTGATGCCCCTGCTCTATGAGCTTGTTGGTAGTATTCCTGCCTATGTTGCCCAAGGCACCGGTTAGTAGCACCTTCACTGGCATTCTCCTCCCTATCTTGCTGCCGGTCATCTCAGTATTTCAATCTGAGGACTCTGCCGGCTAGTCAGAGGGTAATATTTGTGCGCTCTTGTGATACATTGGTATGTAATAACTGCCCGGTAAAGGCTCATGGTAATAGGTACAAGACCATAAAGCGTAGATGAATAATATGGAAACACCTCCCGGTTACTTTGTCTCCCTCTCATCGACCAGGAGGACGACCTGCTTATCCTTGTCCATGAAAGTCGCTTCGTCGTCTCGTATAACCTGGCCAGCATCGGAATTAAGGGTATCGAGCGATGCCTGCGCCCCCTCCATGTCATCATACCAGAACTCGGTAATGCAATCGAAACCGGGCTCTTCCGTGCCGGGGAGTGCGACAACATGGTTCCGCACATATTTTTTAATTGTGGGCAGCAGCTTAAGCGCCAGTGGTACGTGCACTTCCTCGTAGTGCTTGCAGAACTCCTCATGCGAAATGCCAGGCTTCCTCTTGATCATCACCATAACTTTAATCATGCTTACCCCCTCCAGTGATTACTCTCGAATTTCTGACTTCTCCACCATTTCCCCCCAGCTCAGAGCTTCACTAGGCCTTGATGTTACAACCTCCCATTGCCTTCCCATCTCCTATGAGATCGGCCTAATGGATCTCTACTGATGGGGAAGCCAGCCCTATATATTAAAACCGATGTCGACTTGTTCACTTCCTGGGAAACCACGGAATGAGTGCGGAAACCCTCCTCATATGCTCCTCGTACCCCGTCCTTCTTTCCAGGCTCCTTTTATCCATCATGGGGATACTCACAAAGACAAAGAGCACGGTCATAGCCAGCGGCCCGACGATCACCCACCAGTAGGAAAGATCAGCCGCCAGTGCGAATATAAAGAGCCCCCACCAGAACATTATCTCGCCAAGATAGTTCGGATGCCTGGAATAAGCCCACAAGCCAGTTGACATAATCTTTCGCGGCTGCGAGTTTGTCCTAACAAACCTTCTTAGCTGCTGGTCTGCCGTTGTTTCTATAATGATCGCAGCAGCGGTTACCACGATGGCAACCCAGTCGAGCACTCCGAATGTGCTCGTCCCGGTAGAGAGGGCAGGGTAGAGCGAAAGGCAGCCGAGAAAAACGATTATCGTCGGCATCATTTCTATTCCAGATAATTCAATGATCCAGAACAGACGGTTCCATTTATGCCTCATATTCGCATAGCGCCAGTCTTCATGCCCCAGTCCCCGCCACTGTCTGGCCCAGTTACACGTTAACCGGACACCCCAAATAAATACCAGGGTGACAACCACCACTTGACGCGTTAAGACTGCATCTCCCGATGAGGCTCCCAATAAATAATAGAGCGCAATCGCAAGCGGGGCGACACTCCAGTATGCGTCATAAAAGCTTGCATTTTGAAATACGCGGGCGAAAGCATAAATGACCAGCGTAGCTGCAATGTCTGCCGTTAAAACAATCCAGATTGGATGCCTGTCACCGAGCGCATACCCAACAGAAACAGCAATGCACAAAGCGATAATATAGGCGAAAGCGCAGAGGGCAAAGGTCTTAGGTAGACTTTTTGATTTTGTATGCGAGTTCTGCATACTATTTATTCCTTAAGACATTAAAAATATGTCCAAATTTCTTATAAAGGCGCAGCGCCAATTTAAGTATAAACCCAATATACGCAGGCTATAAGCAGCCTTGAAGTACCATCATTAGGGTGAATATCACAGCTTTGCGTCCCGCAACCGCTTGCGGCTTACCCTTCCCGGAAGCCATAATTGACGTATAATTGAAAAGTGGCAACCCGTCTCGTGTACGAATAGAGTACCCCCTCCACCCCAACTTGTCAATCTGCCGTTCTCCGTTCAGTACACTAGGTCAACGGAGAACCCTTGTCGGAATACAATCTGATTGGGAGGTGAACTATGGCCCATCATTCAATGCGCCCGAAAAACGGAGATCTGGTGGAGGCTGGACGAATCCAGTTACTGCTACACACCCTATACGCCAAATACGAGCCCTTGCTCTTAAGAGTGCCGGCTGTCAAGAGATAGATAGCTATTTAGCACGGCCAGCAAATGCCTCCCCATCTAATATTTTTCCGTAGCCCATTAGCCTTAATGCGGCGCACATATCTGATCACATCGTGGATCGGGTCAAACTCCAGATTTGACACATTCCAGTAAAGAGCGTTAACATAAGCCTGCGCCTTCTACAACTTAAAAAGACAAATCATCTGAGGTTAGTGGAATAGCTACAAAACTGTCTATGGAAACAAGGCTTTACGAGATTAGATGGCATGGCCGGGGCGGTCAGGGGGCCATAACGGCCGCCAAGATAGTGGCACAGGCAGCCTACCTCAAAGGCTATCAGGGGGTAACGGCTGCACCATGGTTTGGCGCCGAGAGGAGAGGCGCTCCGGTAAGCGCATCAACCAGGATTTCCCCGCAGCCAATCATGGTTACGTCACAGGTGGAAGAACCCGACGTTGTAGTAGTCCTAGACCACACCCTGCTGAGAGACAAGGATGTAATCGGCGGACTGAGTAGGGGGGGATGGCTGGTGGTGAACTCACGTCAGCGTCCAGATGAACTCGAGGTTAACGGTGATTTCAACATCGCTACTGCTGATGCCACCAGGGTATGCCGGGAGCTGGGCCTCATAGTTGCCGGCTTAACCGTGGTGAATACAGCTATACTGGGCGCGTTAGTCCGTGCTACTGAGCTGGTAGATATAGCAAGCATAGAAAAGGTAATAAGAGAAAGATTCTCCGATAGCCTAGTAGATAATAACATCATCGCATTCAGGAAGACCTACGAGATAACCAGGCTACAGAAAACAGGGTGATAGAAAGTTATGGGAACCAGGAGTTGCCAGCATATATGTGGTGAATCGTCACCGGGTATTGGAGAAGCCGGGAGGACAGGCGAGTGGCGCAGTTCACTTCCAGTAATAGACCCCGAAAAGTGCATCCCTGCAAAGCGCGGCAAGCCAGCCTGTTTTATATGCTGGCTCTACTGCCCGGACGCACTCATCAGTAAAACCATACCGGTCCAGATAAACCTAGAGTACTGCAAAGGGTGTGGAATATGCGCTCAGGTATGCCCGGCACAGGCTATAACCATGGTAAATGAAGAGGACCTCTAAACAGATTGAGTGATTTGAGCAAGAAGACAGATAGCGAAGCCGATATACGGATAATTGATGGCAATCACGCTGCAGCCCAGGGGGCAAAGCTCAGCCGTGTCCAGGTGATCGCTGCCTACCCTATTACGCCCCAGTCACCGGTCACCGAAATCCTCTCTGAATTCGTGGAACGAGGGGAGTTGAATGCCGAGTATATTGCCGTCGAGAGTGAGCACAGCGCCCTCGCCGTATGCACCTCGGCTTCTATTGTAGGAGCCAGGACCTTCACCGCCACCAGTTCACACGGCTTGGCCTACATGCACGAGATGCTGCACTGGGCTGCCGGGACACGCCTCCCCCTGGTTCTCGCCTGCGTAAACCGTGCTATCGGAGCACCCTGGAGTATTCTCAATGACCAACAGGACTCTATATCCCAACGGGATACCGGCTGGATACAAATATACGCCCGAAACAACCAGGAGATACTGGATTCGGTGATCCAGGCCTATAAGATTGCCGAGACAGTCTATGTGCCGGTTATGGTTTGCTACGACGGTTATATCCTATCTCATACTGAAATGCCGGTGGATGTGCCGTCACAGGGGGAAGTGGACAGGTTTCTACCCCACTACAGCCCCCACACCACACTGGACCCGGCCAACCCCAGGAACTACAACCTGGTAACCCTGGCAAACCCCAGGGTTAACGCTGAGGGCGTGCTCTGCCACGGGTATATGGAGCTGAGGTTTCTGCTCCAGGAGGCTCTGCAGAATTCAAGGGAGACCATAAGCAAGGTCAGCCGGGAATTCAGCGAGCTATTCGGAAGAAGCTACGCCAGTATGTTCTGGGAAGACAGAATGGATGATGCCGATATAGCTATTGTGGCAACGGGCAGCCTGGCGATGGAGGCAGTAGTGGCGGCAAACATGCTCCGTGAAGAAGGACACCGGGCGGGTGTCCTGGGCTTGAGAGTGCTAAGACCCTTCCCTAAAATTGATCTGGTGAAGGCGCTCAAGAGAACCCGCCTTATCGCGGTTTTCGATAAGAATATCAGCTACGGCTCGGAAGGAGCCACCTGCTCGGAAATCAAATCAGCCCTCTACGGAAGTGGTATAAATGCGGTAATAAGAAACTTCATTGTCGGACTGGGTGGTCGTGATGTAAAAGCCAGAGAGATAGCGGATGCGGTTAGGAAGGCGCTGCCATCTCTTAAAGAGGGGGTTTTGAACCGCGAATACCCCGAATGGATATGTCATATTTGAGAGGCCTGCCGGTTTGAAAACTAATGCAGTTAACCTTCCCGAAATAGAATATCTGCTGCCAGGCAACAGGACCTGCCCCGGCTGCGCCCTGTCTCTAGCCTACCGCCATATCCTGAAAGCGCTGGATGGGCAGGTTATCGTGACAGTGCCAGCCAGTTGCCTAACCGTACTGCACGGCATGTACCCGGTAACATCGGTAAATGTCCCCTGTGTAAACACGCCATTCGCCTCCACCGCCGCATCGGCTACCGGACTGGTTGCCGGGCTGAAAGCCCTGGGCAGAAAGGGATTAACTGTACTGGCCATCGCCGGTGACGGCGGCACACACGATATCGGGATCCAGGCGTTGAGCGGCGCCGCTGAAAGGGGAGAGGATTTCATCTATATCTGCTACGATAACGAGGGCTATATGAACACCGGCAATCAGCGCTCTGGCTCCACCCCCCTGGGCGCCATTTCAGGTACCACGCCTATACTGGGCAAGCAGCAGAATCAGAAGGATATGACCGCGATAATGGAAGCGCACGGCATCCCCTATGTCGCTACAGCCAATGCTTCCTATCCCCTGGACCTTTACCAGAAGGTCAGCAAGGCAAAGGCAATAGAGGGAACCAGGTTCATACACGTATTCACACCCTGCCCCCCGGGATGGCGCTTCCCCTTCAGTGACACCATCAAGATCGGCGAGCTCGCTGTACAGACGGGATGGGTCGTACTCTATGAGGTTGAGGACGGCGTTTTCCACCTCACATCGGCCAGTGAATCCATTGCCCGAAAGGGTAATCTAAGGCCGGTGAGAGAATTTCTCATGGAACAGGGGAGGTTTAACAGTATTACCCAAGAGCAGATTAACAAACTGCAGGAACGGGTAAATGCCAGGTGGAAACGCTGCGTGGAACGGGCAGCCAATTTATAGGAAGGCCCTCGCTCAGCGAATGCCAGATGTTTAGAAACGGTAAAACTACTAAGGGATTGGTTGTAGTTTCTAAAAGAGAGGAGAGTATAGCTATTTAGGAGAAATAGGCAGGTGTTTCTAGCAACCATGCTGGCAAATTCATATATTGACTTTCACCCCAATTGGGTGCTAGACTGAGCGCCACACTCCAGGCGGTGGGGCTAAATACCTGAGAGCAAAGGTCAGAGAAAGGAGGAAGAGTCATGGCTCTTAAATTTCCATCCGACGAATGGGTTAAGGAGTTCGCCAGTCAACTCAATGCCAGCGAGGCATACGAGAGATCAGCTAAGGACTGGGAAGGGGACTTCATCTTCATTTGCGAGCCCGATAAAGCTTATCCCGAGACCCGGTATCTCTTCGTCGGCCTATATCACGGCAAGTGTACCGATGCAATAGAGCTAGCCAGCGAGGGCGAGCGAGAGGCACAGTTCATCATCCGCGCCCAATTCAGCAACTGGCGCAAGGTCATCGAAGGGAAGTTGGACCCTATTGCGGGAATGATGACACGCAAATTAAAGTTGAAGGGTGATATGATGAAAGTCATGCGCTACCCCAAGGCAGCCAAGGAGCTAGTCAACTGCGTCTCGCGTGTACCCACCGACTTCGGTGACTGACATCAAGGACAGTGACCGACGGGTATAGAACGGGCATAACTGGCAATTCGCCCTTCGTTATCTATCATCTGTCTTTCGTCAATCGTCTTGGATCGTTTATCAGAGGGAGGTAGTCGCGATGTGGAACTTCGTCTCGCCGCGAATCGTATTTGGTGAGGGGGCGCTGGAAGTGCTCGACGAGTTGGAGGGAAAACGCGCCCTCATTGTCACCGACGGCATGATGGTCCAACTTGGCCTGGTAGACAAGGTAAAGGCCCATCTGGACATAGCCGGCATCGAAGTGCACGTATTCGACGAGATCGAGCCCGAGCCCAGTGTGCAGACAGTGCGACGTGGAGCGCAGATCGCCATGGAGGTTGCACCCGACTGGATCGTCGGCTTGGGTGGAGGCTCGCCGCTAGACGCCGCCAAGGCCATCTGGGTGCTCTACGAGCAGCCTGATATGGAGCCAGCCGCCATCAATCCCATTGCGGACCTGGTTCTGCGTCAGAAGGCGCGCCTGATTACCATACCCACCACCAGCGGCACCGGGGCCGAAGTCACCTGGGCTATCGTTTTAACCGATACCGAGGAGCAGCGCAAGATGGGATTGGGCAACCGAGAAAACACCGCCGACATCGCTATCGTGGACCCGGAGATGGCAGCGGGAATGCCCCCCCAGTTGACTGCCGACACCGGCCTGGACGCGCTGACCCAAGCCGTTGAAGGCTACACATGCACGTGGCATACCGACATCACCGATGGCCTGTGCCTCAACGCTATGCGCCTCATCTTTCAGTACTTACCACGCGCCGTTGCCGACGGCTCCGATATTGAAGCCAGGGAGAGAATGCATAATGCGGCCACCTGCGCCGGCCTGGGCTATGGCAATGCCATGGCCTCAATGGCTCACGCAATGGGACATGTGCTCGGAGCAGTATTCCATATACCCCACGGTCGCGCCGTCACTCTCTTCCTTCCGTATACTATAGAGTTCGCGGCCAACGAAGAACCGGAGAGGTTCGCGGAACTGGCCTCTTTCATCGGATGCTCTACGGAAGAAGGTGAAAAAGCAGCACGGGCTCTCGCAAAATACATTCGTGATCTATGCCAGAAGGTAGGGAATCCAATCAAGGTTGCAGAAATGGGCATCGAGCGCAAGGCTTACGAAGCACAATTGGAAAAGCTAGTAGACGATGCTTTCAATGACACACAGATAATCACCGCTGTCCGTGCCCCCTCCTATGAGGAACTGAGTAAGCTTTTCCTCTACGCCTACGACGGCCGCTCGGTGGACTTCTAGATGTTTCGGTAGGGGCGCAGCATGCTGCGCCCCTACATTGCTATAATGATGATAATTAAGAGTAATGGAGGTAAAAATGTTTGGAGGCCATGGGAAAATTCTAAGGGTCAATTTGTCGGAGTCCAAAGTTTCAGAAGAGGAAATTCCTGAAGATCTGTTTGACAAGTACTTAACTGGAGCCGGGCTGGCAACCCATTACCTCTATCATGAGGTTCCCAAGGGGGCAGACCCGTTAGGCCCTAAAAATGAGCTCATATTTATGTCTGGAGCAATAACAGGAGCTCAGGCTCCCAGCACCGGGAGATACAACCTGGTTTTCAAATCGCCGTTAACTGGTATATGGGCACAAGCAAATGTAGGCGGCTTTTGGGGGGTAGACTTTAAGAGAACAGGCTTTGACGGAATTATTTTTCAGGGCATCTCACCAGAACCTGTTTACCTTTTAATTGAGGAGGGTAAAGCTGAGCTTAGAGATGCGAAAAACTTATGGGGTAAAGATGTTTCTCAAACTACAGACCAGATAAAGAAAGAGCTAGGTGACAAGTTCAATGTTGTTTGTATTGGATTAGCAGGTGAAAACAAAGTTAGATATGCCAGCACTATGAGCGACGTCCATAGAGCAGCAGGAAGGTGCGGCGGCGGAGCAGTAATGGGCTCGAAGCGATTGAAAGCTATTGCTGTATATGGGAAAAAGCCAGTAAAGTTGGCAGATGCAACTGCTTTTGCCAAGGTAGCAAGGAAACAGTTCGAGCTGGTCGATGAGTCTTTGCTGAAAGTGGCATTGGAGACATTTGGCACGAACGCCGTTATTGATATGGTGAATGAAAAGGGTGGATTTCCTACAAGAAACTGGCAAACCGGTGTCTTTCCAAACTTAGAGGAAATAAACGCGGAAGCCCTCAGCGAAAAGGTTCTCGTAGAGTCCTGGGGGTGTTTCGCTTGCCCAATTAAATGTGGAAGACGAAGTGAAATCAGGAAGGGTAAATACAAGGGTGCCAGTGGGGGAGGACCGGAGTACGAAAGTGTTGGAACCCTCGGTGGTCAGTGCCAGGTCACTGATATGGAAGCAATTACAAAGGCACATTACCTGTGCGATGACTATGGCCTCGATACGATCTCGACAGGAAGTACCATTGCCTTCGCCATGGAATGCTATGAAAAGGGAATACTGACCAAATCGGATACGGATGGATTGGAGCTCAAATTTGGTGACGCTGACATCGTGGTAGAGCTGGTACACAAGATAGCCAAGAGAGAGGGTGTCGGTGATTTACTGGCTGAGGGAACGAGAAGGATGTCCCAGAAGTTGGGCAAGGGAAGCGAAAAATTCGCTATGAATGTTAAGGGCTTGGAGCTTCCAGCCTATGATTCCAGGGCAGTTCAGATAACCGGGCTAGCATATGCTGTTGCCAACAGGGGTGGCGACCATGTTACCGCATATATACAAGGCCCAAGCTTTTTTGATATACCGTTCCTTTGCATCCCAGATAGCAGGATCAAGGATTCACTTGTGGCCGATCCAAATGAGGTTCACGTTTTAGTGGATCTGGAGAATGTCATGACTGCACTTGACACACTTGGGGCGTGCAAGTTCATGGGATTCTGTGTAGATTCAGATGAGTGGGTAGAGTTGGTAGAGCATTGTCTCGGCCGGAAATTCACGTATGATGATATGGTGCAGCTCGGCGAGAGAGCCTATAACCTTGCCAGGGTCTTCAGTGTAAGGGAGGGGCTGACCAGAGCTGATGATACTCTACCTCCCCGATTGCTAGAGGATCCACTGCCCGATGGCCCAGCCAAAGGTAAGGTTAATGAGAATTTAACCGAGATGCTGGATAAATACTATGAGCTGCGAGGATGGGATAAGGCTACAGGGAAGCCCACCCCGGAAAAGCTCAAAGAGTTAGGATTAGAAGAGTATATCCCTGATATCTGGGGGAAATAGAAAGGACTGCCATGGTGGAGAAGATAAAGGGAAGTGATAAGCCCTGGCTCAAGAATTATAAGCTCGGGCCGTATCCGTTGAAGAAGACTCTGGAGCCGTATCCCAAAATTCCGGTGTATACGTTCTTGGATGATTCAGCGGAGGCATATCCTGATCAGGTGGCCATTGACTACCTTGGAAAGAAAATAAGGTACAGCGAACTGAGGGACTATGTAGACCGGCTGTCAAATGCCCTTGCAGGGTTGGGGATAAAGAAGGGTGATAAAGTGGCAACAATTCTGCCGAATTGCCCACAATGTATCATATCTGATTTTGCCGTGTCGAAAACGGGTGCCACCCTTGTTCCCTGTAGTACACTTCACAAGGTTCTCGACCTGGAATACGAGATAGGCGAATCAGGGGCAGAGACAGTAATTTGCTCAGATGAGGCTCTGAGTCTGGTTAATTCAATAAAGGATAAAACAAAACTCAAGAACGTAATCGTTACCTCACCTATGGATTATTCCACAGAGGAGCCCGAGGTAAAAGAAGTACCCGGTGCTTACCAGTTCAAATACCTCATAGCCGAGCATGAGCCAAAACCTCCCCAGGTTGACATCGATCCCGAGGAGGACTTGGCCTATCTTTCCTTTACTGGAGGTGCCACAGGAGTACCAAAAGGTGTGATGATAACCCATTACAATAGGGCCTGTAATATAAGGCAAATGACATGGGTGCTCGAGCCTCTGTGGCGGGGGATTAAGGGAAAAGCTGCCGGTGAAGTAGTTGTTCCCTTATTCCATGCATACGGACATATGTCAGTGCTATGCTGCATTGCTTTAGGCCTGCGTATTTTCCTGGTTTCCGACCCTAGGGATACCGATCAAGTCATAAGCATTATGAAGGAGCATCGCCCCCTGGTGATTTTCGTTGTTCCTACTCATCTAATGAAGATAGCCGAGAAAAAAGTGGGAAGGTTGCCAGTTCTACTAATGTCAGCTGCAGCGCCACTTCCAGAGGGGATTTTTGAAACCATCAAGAGGGAAATTATGATGCCGGTAACGGAAGGCTACGGTTTAACCGAGTGTGGCCCTCTAACTCATGCAAATCTTACCACTTTTTCCAAAATCACCGGTTTCACTGCCAAGGAGACGCTGGGCATAGGGCTGCCAGTGCCTGATACCGAGGTGAAAATTGTAGACCTGGAGACCGGTGAGGAGCTTGGTGCGGGTGAAAGCGGCGAAATAGTAATTCGTGGCCCACAGACTATGAAGGGATACTGGCCTACACCGGGCAGCGGCCTTGACGCCGATGGCTGGCTTCACACCGGTGATATCGGAAGAATGGATGAGAACGGGTACTTTGTCCTCGAGGATCGGATCAAGGATATGGCAAATATCTCAGGGTATAAAGTCTACACAACAGAAGTTGACGAAATCTTGTTTAAATATCCGGGGGTGGCTATGGCTGCAGCGGTGGGCATTCCCGATCCCGAGCGCCCGGGGAGCGAGAGGATAAAGGTTTTCATAAAACCAAAGGAGGAATACAAAGGCAAGCTCACTGCTGATGAGATTATCGCGTATTGCAAGGATAAGCTCCCAGCCATTGCCGTACCCAAATCTGTAGAGTTCAGAGATGACCTGCCCTTAACCGTCACAGAGAAGATATTCAAAAGGGTATTAAGAGAAGAAGAGATCAAGAAAATGAAGGAGCAAGGATTACTCATTTAGGCGGAAGACCCGACGACGCTGGGCAAAACGCATCGTCACGCTTAAGCGAATGCTAAACCTGCGCCGTGGGCTGACCCCTGCCGACGACTGCCACCTGCCCGACCTGCTGCTCAAGCCGCTGAGCGATGATGGAACTGAGGTAACGGTACCCGATGTCGATACACTCCTTTCCGGAGCTTACGCCGAGTTGTGTTAATGGTCAATCGGCTCTCAGAGGCGACTTCTCTAACGACCCTCATTCTCACAGGGTATTACCGTGCCCGGTAGCAAAGTGAATAGGCGTTGTTTGGTGGGATAAGGCTTACTACCAATTACAAGAAGGGCCCCGATAGATCGGAGCCCTTAGCCAAGTATCCTCACCGGTCAGCCCGAGAGGTTATTTTACAACCGGTTTACATAAACTGAACCACAGCCTTACCGAACAACGGCGAAACGAAGTAACGCATAAAGGGCAGGAACAGGGCCGAGTACTGCCTGGTTAGACCGCGGGAATAATCTTTCAGATAGTCTGTAAACGACCTTCGCTGGAAGTTGAGCAGTTGCTGGGACTTGCTCGTGTCATACCAGTCCAGGTAGTAGGGTCGCCGGGTGAATTTGTCAGCCGGTGGCAGGGGCAACCCCATAACGCCAAGAATGGAGCCGACCATATCTTTATACAGCATTTGCTCACCAGGCCCACCGCTGATAACCAGCGTGTTCCCCTTTATGGTGCTGATATTCTTGACCGCGTTTAGTATTGCTAAAGACAAATCATCCGGATGGCAGAACTCAACTCGATTATCCAGTGGAATGGAAAACATGCGCTTCAGGTCGCTCACTTCATGGTCAAAGTACATGACTGCAGTGAGCCTCAGGATGAGATAGTCGATCCCCGATTCTTTGATCAGGTTCTCCGCTTCAAGCTTGGTCTCGCCGTAGGCGCCCCTGGGATTGGGATCATTCTTCTCCGGTGAAATGGGTTCCGTGGCATCGGGGGTGGTGCCAAACACCGCTACCGATGAAGTAAATACCAGTGGAATATTGCCTCCCATATCTTTTATGAGGTCAACAACTATTCTGGTTCCCCCTACATTCACCCTCCTTGCCAGTTCTGGCTTTTCATAGGCTACAGGGGGCAAGATGCCAGCCATATGGACCACCACGTCTACTTTCTCCAGCGCCTTCCGAACCGAATCGGGTTGTGTGATATCTCCCCACACGATTTCTGCCTTTCTGCCGAGTTCCTTAATGCTCTTCCGGTTGCGGTCATTATCCAGGTCAAATACACGCACCCGGAATCCGTTTCCCTGTAAGGCTTTGCATACATTTACCCCCAACCTTCCAGCCCCACCTGTTACTAACACCCGCATTCGATACTCCTACAATTATTTAAGCAAAGTTTATTTTGAACCTGCGACTGTATATCCCTCTTTTTGCCCCTTGAGCTGCAAATCACCCTTCATCGCCTCCCCTGCTTCCAGGAGCGCCTGCAGCATTTCGGCAATTATCAGCAGCTTTGAGGGAGCCATCACTCGCATCAGCTCACCGACCTGGTCCCGGGAAAGCTGCCACAGATTACCTATCAGCCTCTCCCCCTCATCCGAAAGGCGGCACAGTACCACACGGCGGTCCCCAGCTTCCCCTTCCCGGAGCAGAATGCCCCGCTCTACCAGGCGTTCTACCACCCCGCTCGCTGTAGCCAGACTCACCCCCAGCTCGGAAGCGATAACGCCCATCCGCATAGGACCGCTTACAAAAATGAGCAAAACCACCTTGAGCTGAGACATGGTAAGGTCCAGGCGCAGCCACTGCTTAGGCAATATGGGGAACAGCTCTCTGAATGCCCTGTCCGAAAGCTGGAGAATGCTCTCAATGAGTTCCTCTTTTTGTGGCTCCTGTGCCATCTAAAGCCCCCAATGCATAATTCAGGTAATGCTTATTATATACATACTGCTAATTATTAGCCTCAAGCTAACTATTAGTATTATAGATATTAAATAATACTTTGTCAACCCTTACCGGATTAAAAAGCCTCGAATGGGAAGAAAAGTTAACTTGGGGGACACTGTGGCCGTGTAGTCACCCTAGAGCATGGCAACGATATAACATGCCGGTTGCCCATGGAGTATGGCGCTACCGGCGGAGGAAATATGTGATAATCCGGTGTCAGCGGTAAGCGGGACATACCCGCTAGGTAAAGCAAACCGCTGTCTTGACCGCCCTGTGTTTCTTTTTATTCAGGTTGATTTCGATCATCTTACGGTAGTCTTCAATAGCGAACGTATGGGTTATCATAGACTCGATATTAAGCCTTTTATGCTTTACATAATCAATTGCTATCTCAAAAATGTGTTTTCTCTCACCGTGCATATCCATATAGCCATAGCTGTAGACACCTTTCAGGGTCTGAAGCTTCATCCAGAGGGGTGTGAGATCGGTCATTACTTCCTTGCCGATCCCCACCACACTTAATACACCCCCTGTCTGTAGGCTCCACATACTAGCGTCAAGCGTCTCGGTATTAGCTACAGTATCGAAGATCTTTGAGAATCCCCCCATAAGGATGTCCTTACCCAACATCGGCTTGTATGCCCTGGCGCCAGTGATGTGTCTCGTGTGATACAAGATCTCACCGTCTGTAATCAGGTGATCGGCCCCTGCTTCGGATGTCAGCTCAGCATGGAATTTTGAGGGCTCAGCAACAGTGATAGAACAGCCTATATCGAAGGCACGTATTGCTTGAACGATAAGGTTGCCTATAACCCCACCACCGATAACAAGAACCTTATCATCCTCGCTGGGTGTGTTATCCATCACTGCCTGAAGGGCTACCGCAGCCGGCTCTATCATAGCGCCCTCTTTAGGAGATATTTCCGGAGGCAATTTAAAAACCTGGTCCTTGTGTGCCACCAGATATGGCGCAAAGCCTCCGCCTACATCGCGACAAGCACCCGTTATTATACCTGGAGAAAGATTGCCCTCGGCGAAGTTCTCACAATGGGATGGTCTACCCATCTGACAGCTTCTACATACAGGTTCAATCCCTCGTGCGGAGCAGCTAAGATAGGGTGCTATAGTAACCACATCTCCTACCTTTATTCCAGCGACACTACTCCCCACTTCCATGATCTCTCCACAAAGCTCGTGGCCTATGGTACATGGAAATGAGGCGAAAGGGGTTACCGTTGGGGAATCCCTTAAGAGGATGATGTTAATATCGCTTCCACAAAACCCACAAATGTGTGTCCTGATCTTTACCCAGTCAGCGGAAGGCAATTGCGGCTCGGGGACATCGACAAGCCGTATCGTAGCAAGGGGGCCATGATAGTAAGAGCGTTTGCTAATGCTCCCCAAGACCTTCAGTGCTGCAAATTGCGGAATGGAAACCGAGAACTGCAAGGCCTTCATCTTCTAGTCCATCCTCAGGGAGCTACTGCTTTTATTAAGAAGCCCCGGTATCGCAGCCTTCCATCCATACGCTATCCAGCATTACCAGGTCAGGCGGCACCATGTGCACATCGATATCCACAATAACATCCAGCACCGCAGGCAACCCGGAGCCCACCGCCCGCTCCAAGGCAGGCCGAATCTGCGCAGGCTCGGTGACCCGCTCACCGTAGCACCCAAGAGCCTCCGCCAGTTTATCATAGCGGGCATCGGTGAAGTCGACCCCAATGTAGCGTGCATCGTAGACCAGCCTCTGACCGCCCTTGATCATTCCCCAGGCTTTATCATTGGCTATGATTACAACAATGGGTACGTTTTCCCGCCGCGCAGTTTCCATCTCCATAGCGTTTAAGCCAAAGGAACCATCACCGGTAATGCAGTAGACCGGTACTTCAGGGCGGGCCAGCTTGGCCGCTACAGCGTAGGGTACGCCTGAGCCCAGGTGACCCGAATCGGCAGCCCAAAGGAATGACCGCGGCTCGTAGATACGGTTCTGATAGAAGGACCAGACTGATGTGTTGCCTCCATCCGGAGCGAAGATAGCCTCGCGGGGGAAGAACTGGCGCACCTCACGCATGAGGCGCAGGGGGTGAAGGGGAACCTGGTCGGAATGAGCGCCATCCTCCCAGCCATCCACCCATGCCTGTTGAACCTGCCGCGCCTCTTCAAACATGGGGTTCTCCGTCTTCGACCCGGTCCTTACTCGAACAGCTTCAAGCAAAGCGCGAAGAGTGCTCTTGGCATCCCCAACCAGGGCTATTTCCACCTGCCGGTTCAGACCTATGTTCTGGGGTTCTATGTCAATCTGTATAAAGCGCTGTTTGTCCGGCTCTCCCCATATCGGTTGACGCCCCCAGAAATCGACATCGCCCATGCGACCGCCCACGAGGAGCACCACGTCAGCCGCAGCTTGAGCTTTGAATGCGGCAGTGGCCCCAGGAATTAAGCACAGGGGATGATCCTCGGGGATAGCCCCCCGTGCACCCAGGCTAGTGGTTACCGGCGCTGATAGATATTCCACCAACTCCCTCACCTCCACCCAGGCCCCAGACCGCAGTACCCCGCCACCGGTGTGAATTAGCGGCCACTCTGCCCGTGCCAGCATATCCGCCGCCTGTTCAATTAGACCTGCATCGGCAACCGGGGCGGTAGTGGCACGGTATCGCTGCGGGGGCAGAATGGGACACTCCTCGCTATCTATCTTATCACAAAGTATGTTAGAGGGCAGATCCAGGTACACAGGTGCCTGGCGTCCAGATGTAGCTGCACGGAACGCTAGTTGCACCAACTCAGGCATCCGCCTCACGTCGTTCACCAGTGCCCGCCATTTGGTAATGGGAGTCATTAGAGATATCTGATCCAGAGCCTGCATGGAGCCGTGCTCGGGGTAGCAGCGCCAGGTCTGGTTCTGCGCTCCTAGAACAATTACAGGAACCGAGTCAGCCCAGGCCGGGTATACGCCGGGCACCAGGTCGGCTACCCCTGGCCCCACCGTGCCCAGGCACACACCAGGCTCACCGGTCACCCGAGCCCAGGCATCGGCCATGTGGGCCGCCGCCTGCTCGTGCCGGGTGGTTACGAACCTCATTCCAACCTCACCCCCCAACCTGTAGATGGCATCAGTGATAGGGTTGCACTGGTCACCGGGAACGCCAAACACATAACGCACACCCTCTTCCATTAGACATCGCACCAGGGCTTCGGCCCCTTTCATGATAGTCATCTTTAATATCCTCCTTCGTCTCTATTGTAAAAGACTATTAAAATTTACGCCTAATTAACCAACGAACTTCGTCCCCTTTGCTCGCCAATCTGTTTCTACTTATTCCATCCTTTTCTGAACACCCGCTGGTAACCTCCATTTAAATCAAGGCATCGTTTTTATTAAGGTATATTAAGATAACAAGTTGGATCGAGTTGTATGTGATTCTTGTGTGGGATAAGCATACTCCGGGGAGTTTTACCTGTCAATCTCGTTAGCATGGGTTTGCCTATTTCATACCGGTTGATCCCTCAGGCGTATGTGCGCGAGAACACGCTCTCAGTCATTAGAATACGGGGTTGGCATGATGCGGCATGGAGGACAATAGGAAAGCCTAGAGATGGTGCTGCGATATACTCCCTCTGTTAGTTGTCGTAACAGTTTAAAATTTCATAGACCGCTATATGGTTAAGCTTGAGTTTAGCCGCGTTAGGGGTGCAACGAGGGTAATGCCAATACTTGCCCCTCGCTCGCTGCCTAATCCTCAAATTCTGCACACCGCTTCTGTAAATAGGCAGTAACCGCATCCTGTACATCTTTGGACAGACCAATTGCCGCATTCCATGTTGCCACATATTTGAGACCCTCGGCTACAGTGTGGTCACGACTATAAATCATAGTCTCTTTGATCCCGCGTATGGCTAATGGAGATTTTGCCGCTATCTGAGTAGCTAATTCCTTAACCCCTGCTAGTAAATTCATCTGATTGGGAAATACCTTATTAATCAGACCCATCGAATGGGCTTTTACACCATCAAATTCAAGCCCTGTATAAGCTAACTCCCTAAACAAGCCATCACCGATAATCCTGGGCAGCCGCTGCAACGCACCTGTATCCGCAACGATGGCTAGATCCACCTCTTTGATAGAGAAGCGAGCATCGGCTGTCGCATAGCGTATGTCGCAAGCTGTAATTAAATCGACTCCACCGCCCATGCATGCCCCGTGAATGGCAGCTATCACAGGTCTTCGGCAACGCTCTATAGCTGTAATGCAATCCTGTAATCCAATGATAATTTGACGTAGACGCTCCTGCTTCCGTCCTTCTGATAGCCCGCTTAACTTATTATACATAGACCCTAGAAACTCGAAGTCGATGCCTGCTGAAAAATGTTTTCCCTGACCGCTTAGCACAGCGACCCGCACTTCTGGCGATTCATCAACCAAATCGAATACATCCTTTATTTCCTGCCACATAGCGGCATTTATTGCATTGGCCTTTTCGGGTCGGTTTAGCTGGATATTCGCAACGCGATTTTCTGAACTAATCGTCAGAGTTTCAAATTTAGGCATCACTTTCCTCCCACAACGTTTGATTTACACCTCCATCAACATCCCACGATTTATAAAACCTAGCCCCTTATATATTCTTTATGAGACTGCCGAAATAGTCTCAATCAACCCCCTAATCCCCCAATCTTGGGGGACTCTTTAAAGCTGGGGGACACCCCCAGACCCCCGGCCCCGATTATATCGGGGCACCTATTTGTCAGCAGTCTCTATATATTGAATTTAGGGTATTTCACTCTCCCAGCCCAGGTGCACTATACGCTAATCGCTGGCGCGCACATCGTAGATGTTGGCGGGATTGTTGTCAATGGTTGCTCACATGTTAATGACAAAGCTCGTGACAGTGCAACTGTAAGTTTGTGAATCTGTTCTCTCCCTTATTGACAACAGCACTGCCTGGTGTTATTCTAAGCCAACTCAACACTCATTTGGGACGGAGCAGGGGTGTTGTGGGCTTGAAAGCGTTGCACATTATCGATGAAGATATGATTGGCCTGGGGGCACAGGGAGAATGTTATAGATAGAGTATTTTCACCTCAAAATCCCTGGAAAGGGGGTGATGGTAGCGGACAGGAGACTGGAGAGCGCGGTCAGGATTGAAGCAAATTGAGGAGGTTTAGGAGATGAATAGAGCAATGAAGGTGGCCATTATCCCGCTACTTGCATGTCTAATAGTGGTGGGAGTGAGTGGCTGTGCGTCGGAAGAAGCGAACGAGATAAAGATAGGGGTAATCGGCCCGATGTCTTACATACAGGGCGAACACCACTGGGCCGGGGCTCAGATGGCAGCTGGAGAGATAAATGATGCAGGCGGCATAATGCTAGGAACTGAGTCGTACCAGATAAAACTGGTCCAAGCTGACTCCAATGAAATAACCAGCCCTACAGATGCCGTCCTTGCAATGGAGAAGCTGATAACCGTTGACAAGGTGGACTTCGTAGTTGGTGGCTTCAGGAGTGAGTCAGTAATTGCGATGCAACAGACAGCCATGGATAAAGAAATGATTTTCCTCGGTTGCGGTGCCAGCGACCTCCTGCTATGTGAAAATGTGGCCGAGGACTATGAAACGTACAAGTACTGGTTCAGGGTTAGCCCGGTAAATGGCAATTACCTTGCTACGATCAGTTTCATGCTTGTAGGAATGGTGGCCCAGGATGTTGGTGCGCTCACGTATCCAGAAGCGCCAAAGGTGGCCATACTGGCCGAGAATAATGTGTGGGCAGATCCCCTGGTTGCGAAAGCTGAAGCGTACTTTGCTGCTCCTCCTCCTTATGGCATGGGCCTTGAGGTCGTTGGGACATGGCGGCCCTCCCAGATGGCTACCGACGTAACGGCTGAACTTACGGCCATAGAGCTTGCCGGAGCCAACATGATATACACGGTGGTCTCCGGGCCGCTGGGGGTTGCCTACACAGCTCAATGGGGCGAGACGCAAATCCCGGCAGCTTCGGTGGGTATCAATGTTGAAGCACAGAAGGGGGATTTCTTGACTGTAACGGGTGGATATGGCGCGTATGAGACGACTCTAAATACCTACGCCCGGGTCGAGATCACCGATGAAACCATACCCTTCTACGACAGCTTTGTGGCGGAGTTCGAAGAGATTCCCATATATACTGCGGGCACCTATGAAGCGCTATACATACTGAAGGCAGCTGTTGAAAGTGCGGATACTCTGGATGCCGATGCCGTTGTTACTGCACTTGAAGCTACCGATCTCATGGGACCCGCCGGCAGACTGGTGTACATGGCAGCAAATACAACGACTCCTCACGACATAACCTGGGGCCCAGGTTATGTAACCGGTCTCGGCGTCCAGTGGCAGGATGGGGTACTGGAGTGCGTTTGGCCTAATGCTGGGGGATCACTGGGAGAATTAGAGTACGAGGGTACTGTAGATTACATACTGCCACCCTGGGTGGTAGAAGCGTTGACCGAATGATGCTTTAGCCCGTTCGCTGGTGAGTATCTTCGATTTTGCATTCGTCACAGGTTGACGAATGGAGTTAGGTGAGGTGTACCCCCTCGGCTGGGCATGTGCCTTAAGAGGGGGTATATTCTCGTATTTATAGACACAATTTGAGTGAGCCATGATAGAGGGCATAATAATCACCGGATTAATAAGCGGCGGCGTGTATGCCCTGTTGGCGGTCGGTTTCTCCCTCATTTTCGGGGCAGCCCGTATCATCAACCTGGCCCACACCGCATTTTACATGTTGGCCGCCTATTTGATATACACCTTTGCCAGTCTCCTCGGTCTAAATCTCCTTTTATCCATCGTCCTCTCGATAGCAGCTGTAACCATCATAGGAGTACTCACCTATCAGCTGGTCATTGACCGCGTACGTGGGCATGAGACCACGGCATTGATAGCGACCCTAGCCCTGGCCATCATTATTCAGGAGATCATGCTCCTGCCATGGACGTTTGGTGGTCACTTTCTGAGGGTTCCCGACCTGATTTCAGGATACACAACGATACTGGGGATCAGGGTTACCTATCAATACATATTAACATTTGGGATGGTTCTAATCATCCTTTTTGGCACATGGGCTCTCTTGATGAAAACCAGGCTGGGAATCGCTATTAGGTCCACAGCTCAGGATAGAGAGGTTGCCAATCTTATGGGGATAAACGTGGCAAGAACAGGAATGATAACCATGGCTATATCGGTGGCACTGGCGGCCGTCGCCGGCGCACTGGTGGCTCCCCTAGCCATTTTGTCGCCCCATATGTGGATGAATCCGCTGGTGATGATCATGGCCATTATCGTCCTCGGAGGGTTGGGGAGCGTCAAGGGGAGTCTGGTGGGGGCCTTTATCCTGGGGTTTGCCGAGACCCTGGTTGTTTTCCTGGCTCCTTCAGGTGCCTTTTTAAAGGGGGCTGTGGCGCTGGCGATCATGTTAGCCGTCATCCTGATAAGGCCTGAAGGCCTGTTCGGGGTATCCTTTGAGGAAGAAAGGTGATGGGCATTATAAGCGCCTATATCGGCAGGGCATATAAAGGGTTGAGAGGGGAGGTACTGATCCTTCCCAGCAGAACAATAGTTTTGCTTTTCTGCTTGACACTATTATTGCTACCCCTGGTGATGGATCATCCGTACTATCTAGGCATCTTGTTTCTGGCGAGCATATTTGCCATCTTCGCTGCTAGCTGGGATCTATTATCCGGCTTTACCGGCCAGATGAATTTTGGCCATGCCCTCTTCTTCGGGGTTGCTGCCTACACGGCTGCCCTTCTAAATCTACACTTTGGTTTGGCCCCGTGGCTAACCATACCCCTTGGGGCGCTTGCTGCGGTACTGGCGGGGCTTATCATCGGTGTGCCCTGCCTGAGGTTGAGGGGAATTTACCTGGCCCTTGCCACCCTGGCCTTTCCCTTAATCCTGATCGCAGTTGTACACACCATTCCGAATATCACTGGTGGTGAGATGGGCGTTTCCGGCATAGACCCCCTCTCCGGCTCGCGGACGATCGATTACTATATTGCGGTCACCCTTATGATCGGACTGGGATTTGTTATGTGGAAGATCACCGCTTCTAAGACCGGCATCATTTTTCACGCCATACGGGAAGATGAGGTTACCGCAAGAGCATCGGGGATAAATACCACCAGGTACAAGCTTATGGCCTTCTGTCTGAGCGGATTTTTTGCCGGGATTGCCGGGGGCCTCTATGTCCATTATATGAAGGTTGCTGGCCCATCGACACTGGAGCTCCTGCTATCGTTTCAGGTTGTCATCTGGGCGATTTTCGGGGGTATCGCCACCATCTATGGGCCAATAGCCGGGGTCTTCATCCTCTATGTCCCTCTCACGCTTCTGGAATCCGTGCCTGTTGTATCCGAGATACGAATGTTACTCATTGCCATCATAGTAGTGCTTGCCATGCTGTTTATGCCTGAGGGACTCACCACCTGGGTGCGGGATAAGATCGAAAAGGTATGCCCCAGATGCAAGATACGAAACGTAGGCACCCGCAAGTCATGCCGGGTATGTAGGGCGGATTTAGGTTAGTAATTACAAAGCTATAAGCCCAGGTATGTCTTTCTGATAGTCTCGTCTTTGAGTAATTCCTCGCTTATTCCTTCGGCGATCACCCTTCCGTGAGAAAGAACGTAGTTCCTGCTGGCTAATTGAAACGCCGAACTGACATCCTGCTCAACCAGGAGCATGGCAATCCCCGAACTTTTAATCTGCTTCATACGCTCAAACAATTCCTGTTTCAGCCTGGAACTGAGCCCGGTTGAAGGTTCATCGATACAGAGGAGCTTGGGCTGGAACATCAATGCCCTTCCAATGGCGAGCATCTGTTGCTCTCCACCGGATAGTGTTCCAGATATCTGATTCCCCCTCTCTTTTAACACCGGGAACAACTGATAAGCCATTTCTAACCCTCTCTGCACCTCTCCTCTCTCTTTACACAGATAGCCTCCAGCCTTCAGATTTTCAGTAACTGTCATCTCTCGAAAGGGCCTTCTTCTCTCCGGGCAATGAACTAAGCGCCTTTTTACAATCTCATGTGCTGCCAGCCCATCGATCCTCTCCCCGGCAAAGCGCACAGTGCCTTCAATGGTTATGTCTCCAGCCCGCGCCCCCCTCATCGCACCCTTTTCCCATCTCACCAGTCCGGTTATGGCTCGCAGCAGCGTTGTCTTTCCAGCGCCATTCGGACCCACCAGACCGACCACTTCCCCCTCGTCAACGCACAGATTCATGTCGCTTAATATCATGGCGGTATCATAACAAACATTAAGACTTTCCACCTCGAGAAGCAACTCAGATAACCCCCTTGCCTATGTACGCTTCGATCACCTTTTCATCCTTGACTATCTCCTCCGGGGTGCCATCGGCTATCAGCTCGCCGAAATCGAGCACGATCACCCGGCCAACTATTTTCATGAGCTCTGGCAGCTTGTGCTCAATAATAATCATCGTCGGCCCTTCACTATGTAATCTGCCAAACCTGCCTCCCTTGTGCAATCTACTTATCGATTTGGCCATCAGCTCAGTCTCAGCAGGATTGAGCCCGCTAAATGGCTCGTCCAGCAGAAGTAACTCAGGGTCGGTGGCAATAGCCCGGGCCATCTCCAGACGCCTTAGATCACCGTGAGACAGGCAGGAAGCCGGCTCGCGGGCGAGGTCGGAAATGCCGACGAACTCCAACGCATCCAGAGCCCTTGCCTCGATTGTCTTAATCCATTCCCCCCTCTTCATTGCCCTGGGACTGAGGCAAGCTACCATAACATTGGCAATGATGGGCATACGGCGAAATGGCCTAGTAGTCTGGAATGTTCCGGCAATCCCCTGGTTAACGATAGCCCAGGGTTTGGCTCTGGTGATATCCTTACCCTTAAACCTTACCCTGCCGGAATCGGGCTTTAGTATGCTTGTTATCAGGCGCAGCATCGTGGTCTTTCCCGCCCCGTTGGGACCGATCATGCCAACGATCTCATCACTGCTAATCTGGAAGCTAACCCCATTAACTGCAGTCAGACCTCCGAAGCGCTTGGTGAGCTTCTCAACCTCAAAAAAGGGTGGGTTCACCTCATTCCTCCTCCAGCTCTTCCCTGAGTTCCCTGTGGGACACCTTTCCCACGTCTGTCTTTGGGAGCTCACCCCTGAATTCAACGATCTTGGGGACCTTGTAATGGGCCAGATTCTCCTCACAGTATTTGATTATTTCCTCTTCGGTCAACTTCCCTCTTGCATCGGTTTCGAGCACCACGATCGCCTTGATCAACTGTCCCACGCCGGGATCGGGAACCCCCAGGACACCCGCTGCCTTTACCTTTGGATGCTGGTGCAGAACCTCCTCAATCTCCCGGGCAAAGACGGAATAGCCCTTGTACTTGATCAAATCCTTCTTCCGGTCATAGAAGAAGAAGTAGCCCTCATCGTCCATCCTGACCAGGTCGCCTGTTCTGAACCACGTCCTGCCATCCAGCTCGATTAAGCTTTCTCTTGTGTCTTCTGGCCTCTTCCAGTAGCCCTCCATAATGTTTGGCCCCTCGATAATTAGTTCACCGACCTCCCCCGGAGGAAGGTACTCGCCTGTTTCATGGTTAACTATCGCTGCCCCGACGTTGGGTAGCGGAACTCCAAATGAACCGATCTTTGGCCTTCCCCAAGGGTTGACGTGAGATACAGCGCTACACTCAGTCAAGCCGTAACCCTCTATAATCTTGGCCCCTGTCCTTCTCTCCCAATCCGTTACCGTTGACTCATGAAGTGTATCGGCGCCACTGGTAATCATCTTGAGCCCCTTCCAATTGAACCGGTCAGTCTTATCGTAGTCCTTGAGGAATTGGTATGCCGTTGGCACACTGAAGAACACCGTTGCCCTGTACCTTTCCATGGTGGATAGGATTTCCTCAAGGTCAGGCGTGGTAAACAGAAGCAGCGTTGACCCCTGAGTCAGGCCGTTCAGCATAACTACTACTTGGCCATATATATGGTAAAAGGGCAGCAATGCCGGAACAACCTCCTTGCCTTCCTCAAATGTGGGCCAAAAAGCCTGGACCTGCATCCCACATGCGAGCAGATTGTAGTGGGTCAGCATAGCACCCTTGGGCAGGCCCGTGGTTCCTCCGGTATAGGGGAGAACAGCAATATCCTCCTTGGCATTGATCTCGATTTTCGGAGGATTCGGTGGGTATTTCTTTATTAGCTTCTGGAACTGGTGGAAGCCGCGACTTTCAATATACTCGGGGCTGGGAACTTCCATCTTGCCGTACCTTCCCAGAACACTTTTCCCCGCCAATCTCTTTGACAGGGGCAAATAATCCCCGATACCGGTCAGAATGACATTCTTGAGTCCGCCCCCTGCCCTTTCAACGTTCTCATAAAGGAAATCCTGGCAGACAATGGACTTGGCTTCACTATCTTCAAGCTGATGCCTTACCTCAATGCTGGTATAGACTGGGCTGATCGGCGTCAGCGTAGCTCCCGCTTTGAGCGAGCCAAAATAGGCGATAATGAATTGAGGACTGTTGAGCAGATAGAGGGCAACTTTATCCCCCTTCTGTATTCCTAACTCATGGAGGGCCGTCGCAAACCTGTCTACTTCCTCCCTTAACTTTCCGAAGCTTATCTTATTACCGTAAAAGATCACCGCGGCTCTGCTAGAGTATTTGTCGGCTACCTCATCAAAGATCTCAGGCAAAGGGCGCTCCGGAATCTCGACGTTTGCCGGAACTCCTTCAGGATAGAATTTTAACCATGGCTTCTCATCGTACTTAACTTTAGCTTCCATATGCCTCCATCCCAGTTTACTTCCATCCGACCAAACAACACTGAAGGGTTACCCTTGGCAGCGGGCAAGAGCTATAACGAGCCCGCTGGTATTTTTTATCGTCTTCGGCATCATAGAGCGCTAAGACCTCTTCTTCAGTCAGATCCTCTCCCTGGCCGCTACTCCATGGGACTACTCCCGGGGCAGTCCCAATCCTATTCTGGCAATCAGGTTACGCTGGATCTCGTTGGTCCCTCCGCCGATACCCAGGCCCAGCGCGCTCAGGCACAGGCTCTTTATCGCCCCCTTAAGCGGCGCCCACTCGGAAGACTTGTCCAGTTGCCCGTAAAGGCCCAGTATCTCCATACCGATCTGGGCCAGTCGCCGGGTGAGCTCCGCGGTATGCAAATAAGATGCAGAGGTCTCATAGGCGGGGATCATCCCCCGTGTCTGCATCCACACCACGCGGTAGCAAAGCAGGCGGCAGACCTCGTTCTCCACCGCCATTTGTGCCAGCTTGTGCCGAACTAGCGGGTTATCGGCCAGTACCCCTCCATCCCAGGGCGTCTTCCTGGCATAGCTTACCAGGCCCTCAATGAAGCGGCGGTTTGCCGCTGGAATGTAGACCACTGAGCGCTCGAAGTTGAGCGCAGCGGCCAGGGTGTACCAGCCACGGTTCTTCTCACCCACCATATTCTCTTTGGGAACCCGGACATTGTCCAAGAAGACCTCGTTGAATTCATGGAACCCCAGCATGTTTATAAGCGGGCTCACGGTGATGCCCGGCGTCTTCATGTCGATGATAAACATGCTTATCCCCTTGTGCTTGGGGGCGTCGCGGTCGGTCCTGGCCGCCAGCCAGCAGTAGTCGGCGCGATGGGCCAGGCTGGTGAATATCTTCTGGCCATTGAGGACGTAATGATCGCCATCCTCCACCGCCAGTGTCTGAACCGCCGCCAGGTCTGATCCGGCCTCCGGCTCGCTGTAGCCCAGGCAAAAGACCAGCTCCCCCCTGCCGATTCCTCCCACATACTTCTCTTTCTGTTCCTCGGTGCCGAAAAGAAGGATGGTGGGACCCACCCAGCCCGCCGCCAGTACGTCGCTCAGCATTGCGGGGGCTCTAGCATATGCCTTCTCCTCACTGAGTATAGCCTGCTCCATAGAGGTAGCGTCAATTCCACCATATTTCGACGGATATCCCGGTGCAAGCCAGCCCTTCCCGGCAAGCTTTCGCTCGAAATCCCGGGCAATGGCCCATATCTCATCATCCTCCTCCCATAGGGCAACCCCCAGCTCAGTCCACCTTGGCGGAATCGCCTTCTTCAGCCAATCCCTGACCTCCTGCCGTAAGGCCTCCTGCTCCGGGGTAAATTGAAAGTCCAACTCAGTACACCTCTCTACGGTAGTTAATAGCCCTCGTATTTTGTTTTATCACAATGATTACTGACCTTTCTCCCGACAAAACCTGAGCTACGCGTATTTACATCAGCTCTATTTCCTTCAGGTCGGGTGCTATGACGAGCCTGGGCTCGGTGAGCTCCTGAATCTCCCCGGCGGTCCACCCCGGGGCCACCTCCTTGAGCACCAGTCCCTTGTCACTGACCTCGATCACCGCCAGGTCGGTAACGATACCAGGAACAACTTCCACACCAACGACCGAACCGCCCTTTAGTTTCCCTACATTCACCGACAACTTCGATGACGGCCCAGCCGATGTTTGGCTACTTGAACACCCTGGACTTTCTAAAACTTCACCTTGTTTATACCCTTAAGGCCAAGCATTTCTCTTGCCTCATCGGGTGTAGCAATTTCTCTCTCTAAAACATCAGCGACTTCGCGGATTTTCTCGACCAGCTCCGCGTTGCTCTTTGCCAGCACCTTGTATTTGACGAATATGTTATCTTCCATGCCGACTCTCACATGGCCACCCATGGTTATCGCTACAGCTCCCAGGTGGAACTCTGCCGGATAGCCGACACCAATGACCGACCATGTGTAGTTGTCCGCGCCTAGCCATCTGTGCGTCTCTGTCTGAAGGTGCAGGAGTTCGTACGGTGTGGAGAACGTACCGCCTAGAACGCCAAGGACGTACTGTATATGGACTGGCAAGTCCAGTTGGCCTGCTCTAATAAGGAAACCAGTGTTGTAGAGTCCATTTGTACCATAGATTTCGACCTCTGGCTTCACGTTGTGCTTTTTCATGGTCTTCGCGAAGACTTCCAAGTCTGCGAAGGTGTTCTTGAAAACGAAATCCTTGGACAGTTCCATCATCAGTTTCTCCCAGGGATACTTCCATTCCTTGATCTTCTCAACAAGTGGAAACACGCTGAAGTTCATGCTCTCAATATCCAAGGAGCACATTTCGGGTTCAAACTCGGGAACAACTGCTATTCTCTGCTCCGCTGTCATTCCCATGCCGCCACCGGTTGTGGTGCAAATCACCACATTGCACTTTTCTTTGATCTTTGTGAGTGTCTCTCTCCAGATCTTCAAATCAGCCGTAGGAATGCCCTGTTCTGGATCCCTTACATGGACATGCACTACCGCCGCTCCTGCTTTGTAAGCTCGGTATGCTTCATCAGCTATCTGACCCGGGGTTATGGGAAGGTAGGGTGTTTGTGACGGAGCTACCGCAGATCCAGTCAAAGCGCAGGTGATTATCAGTTTGGGCATTCTAGCCATGATATCTAACCTCCTTTCTATCGCCTCGAACTACTGTACCCTGTTTCCGATTGTCTAGGTCCCCTGGGAATGACCTACACAGTTAACGAGCAAGCCTGAAACACTTTATATCTGCCAGCTCACCTTTTGTCTCCTCTCGCCACTGGACCTCAACCTTGAGCCCTTCGGTTACATCCCGGGGTTTAATCCCTTCAAGGGGCATGAAGATCGTTGAATCCGCGTTCTCCAGCTTTATTGCCCCGATTATCCCGGGTTCCTTTAAATCCCCAAAGTTTCCCTTGCCATCTAATTCGACATACGCTGTTGTATAGCCAACCAGGGTACCCTTTCCAGATAGAGTGATCAGGTTTTTCTGTTCTATTTTGGCATAGCATTTCCCGCACCTCGACCTTGGGGGTACATAGGTGTATCCACAATCGGGACATTTTGCTCCCAGGATTTTTCTATTGGCAAGCTCTTCGATAAACCTCTGCATCAGGAAGCCTGTTGACCAGTTAAAGCCAGCAACAAACGGCAAACCCTGTACGTCAACTATCTCAGATTTACTTTTCATGGTTTATATCCCTCCCCCGGTCACTTATAATAACATCCATTTATTTACTATGCTGGTTCAACGCCTTCGAAATCGCTTAGTGCACCCTGCGGCTCCTTCGACCAAAGAACTTTAACCCTCATGCCTATGTGAACAGCCTTCGGGTCCGCATTGAGCAATATTGTATCAGTATTAGAGTCTGACCCATCGAACTTCACAAAGACCGGAATAACCACCTCACCCTCCTTTATTAAGCCCGCTTCCACAGGATCCATCCCCAGGACCTTCAATTTTCCTTTCTCCATGGGGGGAGTGACTATAAAGCAGGTAATAGTCCCCCTATTACTAACGATCTTTCGTCGGTCCATTATCCGGTGACATCTCCCGCACAGGTTTCTGGGTGGCACAATTACCTTCCCACAGCCGGGGCAGAATGAGCCGATTAATTTCTTCTGCTTAAGCCCCTTAACGTATTCCTCCAGGAGCCTGGAACCCTTATAGTGATAGGAACCTACATTCCATATACCTTCCACAGCGATTGTCGTCGGTCTTTCTTCCTTTATATATCCCATCTTATTTACCTCCCGGGTGAATCCCCTAAAACTGTCACCGTGATATAATTGGTTACGCCACCCCATCCATGGGCAACGGCATTTCTAACTTTTTTCGGGACCTGATGCTCTTCTGCCTTTCCCATTATCTGCAGGGCGCACTCAAGGATGCGCTGCAGGGCAGTGGATCCAATGGCGTTGGTGGCATTGACGCCACCCGAGGGATCCAGGGGCATTCTGCCGTTAATATCAGTCTCCCCCTTTTCAAGAGCCATCCATGCGGTGCCTTCATCGAAAAGGCCCAATCTTTCAGAAAATATGAGCTCCTGACTTGGGAACGGCTGATATACCTCTGCCATGTCAATCTCTTTTTGGGGGTCCTTTATCCCTGCCATCTTATATGCCTTGTTTGCTGACATCCAGCATCCCTTTTGTTCAGAGGGATCGAGTACTCCAACGCCACCGAAATTTTCACTCTGTAACTGGTTCTCCTCATCAGAGAAGGAGGCGAGTCCCTTAAACCAGGCTGGTTGCCTGGCTTTTTTTCTGGCCAGGTTTCCCTCAGCCACGACAATGGCTGAGGCACCATCGCTTGCCGGGCAGATATGTCCATACCTGAAGGGATATGCGACGATCTCGGTCTTGGCAATATCCTCTGGAGTGCAGCCTGGCCACTGAAGGTGCGCATATTTATTATTAGCAGCATTGCGCCTTGCCTTTGCCGCTACCATATCAAAGTGTTCGATGGTGCACCCGGACCTATGCATGTAAAACACTGCCTGATAAACGGCAACGCCAGCCGCCGCTCCTACCGCCGAGGTGGCAACCAGGTTCTTAAGACTCAACCCGTAACTGGCGGCGTGGAAAAAATTGCCCAACCCTACATGCAGTAGCCCGGTCGTGGCACCAGCCTCTCTGCTATCTGAATGCTTTTCCCAGGCAACAGCTACAACTAGATCGTGAAGTCCTGAGGCAACAGTATAATAAGCACCCTGTCCAACCGATCCCCCGGTCGTCCCTCCAGTGGCGATCCTGATGACCGGTTTCCCGGCGGCACCAATTGAATCCCCCAGCCATTGTTCTGGCTGGGCAATACCACCGAATCCCTGCATATTGCCAACAACGAAGGCGTCGACCTCCCGCGGACTGACCTGGGCGTCTTCCAGCGCATTATAGACCGCCTCCGATACCATCTCGGCGATGTTAACATCTCTTCGCTTACTCGAATGTTTGGTCTGTCCACAACCGATTATTGCAACATTTCTCCTCATGATCCGTTACCCCCCAGGATAAAAATCATATTCTTCTGGGCACAAATCCCGAATTGTCCATGGGCAAGAGCCCTGCGGACACCGGGAACCTGATAACCATCCGCTTCACCCCTTATCTGCTTTGCCGCCTCTACTACCCTTATCAACCCGGTAGCACAGACCGGGTCAGCACCCAGCGCCCCACCGCTGGGATTTACTGGCATCTTACCATCTCTGCGAGTTGTGCCCCTTTCAATCAAATTTTTCCCTTGACCCTCCTGGCATAAACCCAGGGCTTCGTAAATCATCAGCTCCTCATGGGCGAATTTCTCGGAAATCTCGGCAACATCCAGCTCGGAAAAGGGTTCCTTTACACCAGCCATCTTGTAGGCTGTACTGGCAGCACTCTTCAGAGAATCCAGACTTGAGATATCTCTGTCCCGAAGATAGGGATCCTGGCAACTACCGACTCCTTCTATCCATACCGGTTTGTCGGTGATCTCCCTGGCCCTCTCCTCAGAGGCAAGTATTAAAGCACACGCCCCGTCACTTATAGGGGACATCGTAAGCTCCCTGATGGGATCGTAAAAGACTTTTGAATTCATCACCTCTTCCACACTCACGTCTGGCATCTTTCTGTGCGCACAAGGATTCTGGGCGGCATTGGTAATGTTCTTAACGGCTGCCATTGCCAGATGCTCTTCCGACACACTGTACCTGTTCATATACATTCTCGCCTGAAGAGCGGCAGCCGCTATATCATTGAGCACACCAATCTGCCGATCAAATAATGGATCAAGGGTGTAAAAGCTTACCTGATGGGGATTGAAGGTCGAGCCCTGTGTATGTGCCTCTACCAGGGCTACATCATGGGTGCCGGCAAGGATTCTCATCAAAGCATAATAGAGCGCAAAAGTCCCGTCCTCCTCCACCTTCGATTCATCCTTCATAAAAGCTCCAACAGCCATGCTGAGAAAGACATTTGAAATTGTCCTTCCATCCAGAAAATCGCTAGAGGCGGTGATAACGGTATCCAGATCCTCTCTCAGGATGCCGGCATGGTGCAAAGCCTCCTTACAGACCTCAAAGACCATATCCTCTCTGGTTTTTTGCATATTATGCTGATGATGAGATTGAGCATACCCAACTATTGCCACCCTTCTGAGCATTTTCCCCTCCTTTTAAGCATGTTGTATAAAGCAGAAGCTTGAATATATACCCTCACCAGGCTTTAGAAATCGCTATCATCATGGCATGACGGCTCCACTAGTGGGCTAAGCTAAGCTTTCAAATGGGCCTATAACTAGAGACTGCTGAAATAGCCTCAATCAACCCCCTAATCCCCCAATCTTGGGGGACTTTTTAAAACTGGGGGACACCCCCAGACCCCCGGCAGGAAGTATCCTGCACCTCTTTTTCAGCGGTCTCATTAAATGTCCCCGATCGTTTGGGTTAGTTATATCACCCGGTATTTCCCATTGCAGCTTGCCATATGGTACACCATAATATCGTCATTTGACATGGCTGTCAAGCTAGACAGGGGCCACCTGGAGACACTGCACAATTCGCTGGAATTGTAGAGCGCTAGGTAGCAAACCTGTAATGATGCGCCCGAACAACCGGCCTGTGGTACAGGGATGGTATCATCAGGCGGAAACTGCACGCCAGGAAGGCCTATCTATCTCGGTTTAGCTACCTATGGAAACTAAGCAATCACGTTTTCTCTTTTATCGATGCCAGCCAAACTGCGGGCCAGCTTCTGCTTGAGGTCCATATCCGTCTCGCGCTCAATCATAATTTTCTGTGCCTGAGGCGATCCTGCCCCATGTAGCGACTCTGTGCGATAATTGGGAGCGACATGGCCAAAAGTAATGGAGTGGATAAGCGTCAACATGCGGATTCGGTGCTCTGTAGGTACATCAGGTACTCCCTTCAGGTATTTATCGATATATTTACCCACTACAGGGTGCCTAAAGTCTTTTTCGGAGGGCAGCGTTACCAGAATACCGCCGGCTATGTCCTCGGCAAGCCGGCAAAGCTCATAGGGAAACCTCGTCGTATTGTGCTTACATACATTGGCTAAAAGGATGTTGGACTGGTAGTTGCCAGCCATGGTCTGCCACCCTTCATAGGCGCAAGCTAATCCGCAGGCATGTATCGTTTCGGAGAGATGAATCATCTCCCCAAGTTTCTCTCTGATGTGAGGGGCTCTACGTGTCCCGTTGTAATCAGCCATTGAGGCCGCCGCTCCAATAAGCACATCGCCTACGCCCGGCTTACAACCGCCGTAGCTCTGCCTATGATAGGCGGCGAATCTCTCTACCATCATGATGGCAAATTCGATCTCCCCGCACATAAAAACCCTATCCCACGGGACGAAGACGTTGTCCAGGATAGTCAGTGTCTCCTGTCCCCCGAAGCTGTAGTTACCGACATCGATGTCACCCTCCTCAAGCTTGCGCGTATCGCAGGACTGTCTTCCATAGATAAGGTGTACGCCTTCAGCGTCCGTCGGTATAGCGCAGCTCAGGGAATAGTCTTCATCACCGGCCCGCATTCTTAGGGTTGGCATAATGAGCATTTCATGTGAATTCACGGTTCCCGTTTGACTTGCCTTTGCCCCCCTTATGACGATCCCGTCACTCCTTCGCTCCACAACATGCACAAACATGTCCGGGTCAGTCTGCTTGCTTGGACCCACCGCCCGGTTGCCCTTGACATCGGTCATGGCACCCTGGACACAGAGGTCATTATGTTGAACATACTTCAGCCACTCTCTAAACCTGTGATGATACTTGGTTCCGCGCTCTTGGTCAATTTCGTAGGTGGTGCTAAAAACAGCATTGATCCCGTCAAGACCAACGCACCTCTGGAAACAACAGGCTGTCCTCTGTCCCATCTCCCTCTGTAATTTTACCTTACTGACCATATCACCAGTGCTCTTGAAGAGAGAGTTAAATCTGTTTACCTTCTTTCCTGTAAGCATAGAGTCCGTGATCGCCAGATCCTTGTTCTGGGGCTCGTGAGCAAGCTTGTAGGTCATCGCCACAGCGTTAATTGATGGTCTGATAATAGGATTATCAACCCAATTCCCCACCTTTTCACCGAGTAGATAGAGATCCAGTTTCAACTCACGCAGACTCTCGATGTACTCCGCAGCAGCCTTCAATGACATGATACATCATCCTCCTTCTAGTCTATCCTTGCTCCACTTTACCGTTCAATTAGATAATCTCAGCTTATGACTTCACAGGCCGCGCTCCGCTTAGCAACCAGAAAGACAATTCATGGTGCGCCCAACACGAATATAACACATTTAGTGTGATGATTGTAGTCTGTAGGTAGCCGGATGTGGAAGTCTATCCTACCGCTGAACAAATCGCTAGAATGTGACATTCCGGACAATTGTTAAATGACTTAACAGAATAGAAGTTTGTGTGATTGATTAAACGATCCGGACTTTGGTTAGGCCAAGTACGAAGTAGCCGGGGAGACGAACCAACCTATAGAACTCGTACCACGCATCATCAAGTGCAAGAGGAAGGTGTATAATGTGAGCAGACCAGCAGAAGATTATCTTCTTATGTCTCCACCAAGCTTTTCAGCTTGGCCAACATTTCCCTCACGGTGGCTTCCGAACTACGTCGGGCAAACAACTCCATGACCTTCCCGATGACCCCGTAAGGCAACTTAACCTGCTCCATAAATGTAAATCTGCTACCAGGCGGAGTGGCGTCTACCGTCCATGTTTGTTCATAACCTTTCACAAAGTTCCCCGAGGTCATGTTGAAGGCAAGTTTCTTATTCTCCACCCATTCCGTAACCGCAAAATTCAGTTTCATAAGCGGGCCGCCGGCCTTTTCCTCAACGTAGAGAGCTGTGCCCACGCCACTGCGCTGCTTACCGGTGTACTCGAATTTTTTGAAGGTAATACACCACTTCAGGATCTTCTTAGGCTCAACCAAGAAGGGCCAGACTTTCTCTGGTGGTGCTGCAATTTCAATAGACTTCTGTACTTTCACTTTGGCTTCCCCCTTTCCGCGTATACCCACCCTAACTGTGAATTATGACAATAATGAAGGTTTTTCAGCCTGAGTCTAGTCCTCTCCCAAAGTGTTGTCAACACCCCGTAAGCAGATCATTTCAGTTGAACCAAACGCTAGAATGTGACCGGGTGAACAATACGTCATAATGTTAAGCCCTGTTTCAGGGATACTTCCAGCTTTGCGATGTATAGTTCAGGCGGAAACTGCAAGATTTCGCTTACCTCTCCCAATGTGATAGGCGCGATGCGCTGGCCATATGCAGCTAAGGTCTTGTGCCAACGCCCTATCTCCGGCCGAGGGTATATAAACAAGATGCAGAAGCTGTGACCCTCAGCAACTGAAGCTAGTTTTTGCACATCTCCCCAAATGCCTACGTTGTCCTTGTAGAAGTAGATACCGAGGTCAACCACTTGTCCACGTTGCCGGCCGTGATACAGGGCCTTTATTTCTGCATAAACAGGGCTATCATCTAACCTTAGCCTGAAATCAATCTTCTTTTTGCCAAGGCTTGGTATTGAAGCTTCAGGTTCCCAGTTCGCTTTGAGAGAACTGAAAAGGTAGATTAACTCACCTTTAAACCACCCTTCTACCTGACGCTCTGCCTCTGTGAATAGCTGGGGGTATTCCAACTTTGCTAAAAAATGCTGGTCAACGAAGTCGAACAGTTGCTCCCTATTTATCTTTCCTATATCCTCCATACTTTAGCTTTGCATATATAAGTAGAGCGACGAGAACCGCCCCTATTGCATTCCAAAGAATAACTGGAGTGAGCCTGAGGTAAATCCCATAGGCTAGCCAACAAATCATACCCAGTAAAAGCAATATGGTAAAAAGTCTACTTATCTCACGGGCACTTTTTAATTGGAAGACACGAACCAGTTGCGGAACCATACTACATGTTACCAGCGCTCCAGCGACTAAACCCAAAGACTGTTCTAACTGCAAGACTGAACCTCCTTTGGTATTCAACTAGATTGATTATAGCAGTATGTGATTATTCTTTCCTGCCCAACTAAATCCGCAAACAGAAACTAAATGCTACCTCACTTGAACATTTCATCGGAATGTGATCTAACAAACCGCTATTTTGTGTTGAGGAAGGCTGCTTTAGAGGCCTACTTAAAACCAAGACGAGGTATGTTAAAAACACGCCTCGTCTTTATATGTTCGCCTATCGCCGATTTACTTCTTCACTGATTTCTTCTCAGGTTCTTTCTTGCCCTTATCCTTTTTAGCATGTGCTGCGCATGTCTTACACATCATACTCCCCCTTTTCGTTTCTAAGGGTAGTATACAATATACAATAGC